>Ga0299914_10002224_pt1 | contig 13306 bp, 11 predicted proteins | sample RVTome_10_FD_201361 | JGI IMG/M metagenome (GOLD analysis project Ga0299914, IMG submission 201361) | Soil microbial communities from uranium-contaminated site in the Upper Colorado River Basin, Wyoming, United States - RVT153D57 (version 2) ...
ACCCCCCGCTTCAACGGCTCCACCGTCTCCCCCGGTGGGCCCTCTGATACACGGCCGCATCGATCTCTTTCGTCGACTTTAGTGGCGAAGGCTCAATTTGTCTGCTATATATCTTGGTAGGTTTGAGCGATGGCGGTTGAGTTCAAGGACTACTACAAGATTCTCGGGGTCGACCGGAGCGCGGACGACAAGGCGATCAAGTCCGCATACCGGAAGCTGGCGCGGAAGTACCACCCGGACGTGACGAAGGGCAAGGACAGCGGCGATCGGTTCCGTGAGATCACCGAGGCGTACGAGGTGCTCTCGGACCCCGACAAGCGCCGACGCTACGACACGCTCGGCCCCGACTGGGAGCGCTACGCGCAGCAGCCCCCGGCCGGACACCCCGGCGGCGGAGTCCGCGTGGAGTACGGCGACGCCGCCGACTTCTCGGAGTTCTTCCGGACGATCTTCGGCGATCTCGGCGGCGGCCGCGGCGGTGGCCGGACGGGAGCCGACGACTGGCTCGGCGGCTTCACGCCTGGTGGCCACCGGGGCGGGCGCGGGCAGGACGTCCAGGCCGGCGTGACGATCACGCTGGACGAGGCCTACAGCGGCACTCGCAAATCGTTCGAGTTCGAGGTCGAGGAGCCCTGCCCGGCCTGTCACGGCGCCGGCCACGTGAGTGGCAAGCCGTGTGCGGCGTGTCACGGCGGCGGCTGGCAGCGCGGGCGCCACCAGCTGGACGTGAAGATCCCGGCTGGCGTGCGCACGGGCCAGAAGGTGCGTGTGGCAGGCCAGGGCCGGGGTGGCGGTGACCTGTACCTGGCGGTGACGGTGGCGCCCCATGGCGAGTTCGAGCGCCGCGGCGACGACATCCAGCTGACGGTGCCGATCACCGCGCCCGAGGCGGCCCTCGGGGTCACGGTGGAGGTCCCCACGCTGCGTGGGAAGGTATCGATGAAGATCCCGCCAGCGACGTCGGGCGGGCGGACGTTCCGGCTGCCGGGCTACGGCATGCCCAAGCCCAGGGGCGGCGGCCACGGCAATCAGCTGGTGACCGTGCGCATCGTCATGCCGGCCGATCTCCGACCGGAGGAACGCGAACTGTACGAACGACTGAAGGCGCTCCGCAGCGACTCGCCGCGCGGCGGCTACGCCCAGGGGTGAAGCGACCATGCGATTGGACAAGCTGACGATCAAGGCCCAGGAAGCGCTCCAGGCCGCCCAGTCACTGGCGGACCAGCACGAGCACCAGGCGGTCGAGCCCGAGCACCTGCTCGCCGCGCTGCTCCAGCAGCGCGAGGGGGTGGTGGCGCCGGTCCTCGCCAAGCTCGGTGCCCACCCCGAAACCGTGCAGGCCCAGATCGAGACCGAGCTGGGGCGCCTGCCGAAGGTGCGCGGGGGGGGCGGCCAGTACCTGGGTGACCGCCTGCGGGCCGTGCTCGAGCGCGCTCAGCGCGAGGCCGAGCGCCTGAAGGACGAGTACGTCTCGACCGAGCACCTGCTCATCGGGATCGCCCACGACCGCGACGGCGCCGCCGGCCGGGCGCTGGCGGCGGCCGGCGTGACGCCCGACGCGATCTACAAGGCGCTGGTGGAGGTTCGCGGGACCCAGCGCGTCACCGATCCCAACCCCGAGGACAAGTACCAGGCTCTGCAACGCTACTCGCGCGACCTCACCGAGGCGGCCCGCAAGGGCAAGCTCGATCCGGTCATCGGCCGCGACGAGGAGATCCGGCGCGTGGTCCAGGTGCTGTCGCGCCGGACCAAGAACAACCCGGTGCTCATCGGCGAGCCCGGGGTCGGCAAGACGGCGATCGTCGAGGGCCTGGCCCAGCGCATCGTGGCCGGCGACGTGCCCGAGGGACTCAAGGACAAGCGGCTGGTCGCCCTCGATATCGGCGCCATGGTGGCCGGCTCGAAGTACCGCGGCGAGTTCGAGGACCGGCTGAAGGCCGTTCTCAAGGAGATCACCGAGTCCGAGGGCAAGATCATCTGCTTCATCGACGAGCTGCACACGCTGGTCGGCGCCGGGGCGGCCGAGGGCGCGGTCGACGCCGCCAACATGCTCAAGCCGGCGCTGGCCCGGGGTGAGCTGCGCTGCGTGGGCGCCACCACGCTCGACGAGTACAGGAAACACGTCGAAAAAGATCCTGCCCTGGAACGACGGTTCCAGCCGGTCATGGTGCGCGAGCCGTCGGTGGAGGACTCGATCGCGATTCTCAGAGGCCTCAAGGACAAGTACGAGGTCCACCACAAGGTGAAGATCAAGGACTCGGCGCTGGTGGCGGCGGCCGTGCTGTCGCACCGCTACATCGGTGACCGGTTCCTGCCCGACAAGGCCATCGACCTGATGGACGAGGCGGCGGCGCGCATCCGCATGCAGATCGACTCGATGCCGCAGCCGATCGACGAGATCGAGCGGCGCGTCATGCAGCTCGAGATCGAGCGGGTCTCGGTCGCACGCGACCAGGACGACCCGGTCGCCCGGGAGCGCCTCGGCAAGATCGACGCCGAGCTGGCCGATCTCAAGGAGCGGTCCACCGTGCTGAAGGCGCAGTGGCAGGCGGAAAAGGGCGGGATCACGCAGATCGGCCGGATCAAGGAAGAGCTCGAGAGCGCGCGACAGGCGATGGCCGAGGCCGAGCGCAAGGGCGACCTCAACCGGGCCGCCGAGCTGCGCTTCGGCGTGATCCCCGGGCTGGAGAAGCAGCAGGCCGAGCTCGAGCGCGGGCTGGCCGATCAGCACGAGCACGGCCGCATGCTCCGCGAGGAGGTCGACGAGGAGGACATCGCCACGACGGTGGCGAAGTGGACCGGGATCCCGGTCACCCGGCTGCTCGAGGGCGAGGTGCAGAAGCTGGTCCGCATGGAGGAGCGCCTCGGCCAGCGCGTGATCGGCCAGGACGAGGCGATCCGCGCGGTGGCCAACGCGGTGCGCCGCGGCCGGGCCGGGCTCAGCGACCCCAACCGCCCCATCGGCTCGTTCCTCTTCCTGGGCCCGACCGGCGTGGGCAAGACCGAGCTGGCCCGGGCGCTCGCCGAGTTCATGTTCGACGACGAGCGGGCCATGATCCGCCTCGACATGTCCGAGTACATGGAGAAGCACACGGTGGCCCGGCTCATCGGAGCCCCGCCTGGGTATGTCGGCTACGACGAAGGTGGGCAGCTCACCGAGGCCGTTCGGCGGCGGCCGTATGCCGTCGTGCTCTTCGATGAGATCGAAAAGGCTCATACCGACGTCTTCAACGTCCTGCTCCAGCTGCTCGACGACGGCCGGCTGACCGACGGCCACGGCCGGACGGTCGACTTCCGCAACGTCGTCGTGATCATGACCTCGAACATGGGCAGCCATCTGTTCCGCGAGTACGAGCAGGCCGACAAGCTGCGTCTCCTCCTCATGCAGGAGCTGCGCAGCACCCTCCGGCCGGAGTTCCTGAACCGGATCGACGAGGTGGTCATCTTCCGGCCGCTGGGCCGCGACGAGATCGCGCGGATCGTCGACATCCAGCTCGGGCTGCTGCGGCGGCGCCTGGAGGACCGCCGGATCCACCTGGAGGTCACCGACGCGACCAAGGCCGTGCTCGGCCGCGAGGGCTACGACGCGACGTTCGGCGCCCGGCCGCTCAAGCGGACGATCCAGCGCCTCGTCCAGGACCCGCTCGCTCTCAAGCTGCTCGAGCGGGAGTTCGCGGAGGGCGACACGGTGGTCGTGGACGTCGAGGGCGAGCAGATCGTCTTCCGGAAGGAGGTGGCCGCGGAGATCGTGAACTAGAACACCCGCCCGGTGTTGCACCGGGCCGATCGGCGACTCCCAGCGCCGATTGGCCCGGTGAATCGCTCGCCGACCATGCCATCATCTGAATGGCCATGTCCCGCTCCCGCCGGATCCACCCCGCCTGGATCGTGCTCGGTGCCGTGACGATCTGCCTGCTGGCCTCGACCGGCCTGCGCGCGACGTTCGCCGTCTACATCAAGCCGATCGAGACCGAGATGGGCTGGTCCCGGGGGGCGCTGTCGATGGCAGCGGCCATCTCGCTGCTGCTCCTCGGTGCCACCGGACCATTCGCCGGCCGGCTCGCGGACCGGTGGGGCCCGCGGCGGGTCATCGTGCTGGCGCTGGCGCTGCTCGGCCTCGGCGGCATCGGCATGGCGTTCGCGCACACCCTGTGGCAGCTCTATCTCACGGTTGGCGTGGTCATGGCCGTCGGCGCGGGCGGCGCGGCGCTCAGCGCGGGCTCGGCCGTGGTCGCGCGCTGGTTCCAGACCCACCGGGGCATGGCGATCGGCTTCGCCGCCGGCGGGATGTCGGCCGGCCAGCTGATCGTCATCCCGCTGGCCAGCTGGCTGGTGCTCGCCCAGGGCTGGCGCGCCAGCGCCATGTGGCTGGGGCTCGGCCTGCTGGTGCTCGTGCTGCCACTCGCCGCCTGGCTCGTGCGGAACACTCCCGAGGAACGCGGCCTGCGGCCGTACGGCGCGGTCGGGACGGCGCTGACGGCCGCACAGGTCAAGGCCGAGCAGCAGGCCGGCCGGGTCTCGGTCACCGAGGCCGCCCAGACGCTGCCGTTCTGGCTGCTGATGGGCACGTTCTTCGTGTGCGGCTACACGAGCGTGGGGATGATCGGCACCCACTTCATCCCCCACGCCCTGGAGCACGACTTCACGCCCATGCAGGCCTCGTCCGCGCTCGGCGTGATGGGCGCGATGAACATCGTCGGCACCGTCGGCTCGGGCTGGCTGTGCGACCGCGTGGGCCGGCGCTGGCCCCTGGCCATCTTCTACTTCGTGCGCGGCCTGTCGCTCGTCTTCTTGCTCTACGTCTGGAACGTGCCCTCGCTCCACTTCTGGGCCGCGCTGTTCGGTCTCAACTACATCTCGACGGTGCCGCCGACGACCACGCTCACGGCGAACATCTACGGGCGCTACTCGGTGGGCGAGCTGAGCGGCTGGATCTTCTTCGCCCACCAGGTCGGCGCCGCCATCGCCGCGGCACTGGCAGGCTGGGTCTACGAGTGGACCGGCTCTTACGCGCCGGCGTTCGTCTCGGCCGCGCTGATGGGCTTCCTGGCCGCGGGCATGACGCTCATGATCCGCGAGGAGCCGATCCGCACTCCCCCGCTCGCGCCCGCCCCGGCGACGACCTAGCCCGGCGAGCGACGAGCGCGTGGGCCGCCAGGCCGGGGCCCCGTCGATCGCGACGGCTAGCGAGCGATCGACAAGGAGCCGCGGCGAGGGTCGGCGCCGCCCCAGCGGGTACCGTCGGCGCCGACCTTGACCGCGCAGACGGATCCGGCGCGCCACTCCCACTCCGGCCACTCCCCGATCTCGTGCCCCAGCCCGGCGAGCGCGTCGCGGGTGCCCTGCTCGACGCGGCGCTCGACCTCGAGCTTGCCCGGCGAGTAGGTGTGCGGCCAGAACGAGTCGGGGAACGAGCGGGAGGCGACCCGCGGAGCCTCGATCGCCTCTTGCAGCGGCATGCCGAACACGGTGACGTTGAGCAGGACCTGCAGCATCGCCTGCTGCTGGACATCGCCACCGGGCGTGCCGAACGGCATGAGCAGCTTGCCGTCCTGCAGCGCCATGGCCGGGGCCGGCGTCAGACGCGGCCGCTTGCCCGGCGCCACCACGCTGGCGTGGGCGGGATCGAGCCAGCCCTGCGAGCCGCGAGGCGAGACCACGCAGCCCACCCCCGCGACGACCGGAGAGTCCACGTTGGGGTCGCTGGGCGTCGCCGAGAACCCGTTGCCCTCGGCGTCGACCACGGCCACGTAGCTCGTGTCCAGCGCGTCCGAGGCGCCGGCGACCGGCAGCAGCTCGCGCCGGGGAGCGGCGTCGCCGGCCGGCGGCATCTCCTTGCAGGCCCGCGCGCCGACCAGCGCGCGGCGCGCCTCCGCGAACGCCTTCGAGAGCAGGCGCTCGGCCGGGACGTTCACGAATTTGGGGTCGCCGTAGTAGGCGTCGCGGTCGGCGAAGGCCAGCTTGATCGTCTCCACGATGCGGTGCAGGTAGGCCGGCGAGTTGTGACCGAGCGCCGCCAGGTCCAGGCCATCCAGCATGTTGAGGATCTGCAGGAGCACCGGCCCCTGACACCAGAAGCCGCACGCGGCGACCTCCAGCCCCCCGAAGCGCGTGCGCAGGGCCGGCGCCACCTCGACGCTGAAGTCGGCGAGATCGGCGGCCGTGAGCGGCCCCTCGTGGGCCCGGTGGAACTCGGCGATGCGCCCGGCCGTCTCGCCCCGGTAGAACTCGTCGCGCGCGGCCCGCACGCCGGCAGCCCGGGTGCCGCCCGCGCTCTTCTCGGCGGCGACCATGCGCGCGAGCGTGTCGGCCAGCTCGCGCTGCACGAGCACCTCCCCCATCCGGTAGGCCCGGCCGTCGCGCAGGTAGAGCGCAGTGGAGGTCGGCCACCGCCGGTACTTGTCGGCGTTCGCACCCATCTGGTAGGCCGAGAACGCGGACACCGGGAAGCCGCGCCCGGCGTGCTCCAGCGCGGGCGCGATGACGTCGGCGAACGACATCGTCCCCCAGCGCTCCAGGGCGGTGCACCAGGCGTCGGGCGCCGCCGGCACCACGGTGCGCGGCAGGCCGGGCGGGATCTGACCGCCGTGGCGCGTCATGAAGTACTCGCGGGTCGAGGCGCGCGGGTACGGCCCCACGCCGGAGACCTCGAACGTCTCCCCCGTGCGCGCAACGTGCACCAGGATCGGCGCGACGCCGGCCACGCTGACCATGTCGGGATGCACCACGCCCAGCGTGAAGCCCGCCGCCACGCCGGCGTCGATCGCGTTGCCCCCGGCCCCCAGCATCCGGGCACCGGCCTCGGCGGCCAGGGAGTGGCCGGCTGCGACGGCCCACCGCGTGCCGATGGTCTGCACGGTGGAGGTCGGACGATGGGCGGGGGCGCTCTTCTGGGCGGAGGCGGAGTCCAGGCTCATGACGGTGTCCCCCGGGAGAGGGCCACGGCAGAACGCGCCGCGGCCAAAGACGAGGCTTGGATCATGGTTGCGCCATCATACCCGAAACGCTAGGCTTCGCGTATGGTTGGACCGCTGATCGGGATCACCACCTCGGTCACCGTCGGTACCGCGCCGGAGCGGGCGTACGTCAACGGCGCGTACATCGAGGCCGTGCAGGCCGCCGGCGGCGTTCCCCTGCTCTTCGCCCCCCACTTCACCGCCGAGGTGTGCGCGGCCCTCTGGCCGCGTCTCGACGGTCTGGTCCTCACCGGCGGCGGTGACATCGAGCCGGCGCGCTTCGGCCAGCCGCGGCATCCGGCTGTCGACGAGGTCTCGCCGGCCCGCGACGAGCTGGAGCTGGAGCTCACGCGCCGCGCCGTCGCGGACGACGTCCCGCTCCTCGCCATCTGTCGTGGCATGCAGGTGCTCAACGTCGCGCTCGGCGGCACGCTGGTGCAGGACATCACGAGCGAGCGGCCGGGATCGCTCGTTCACACCCAGAAGGCGCCGCGCCACGAGACGACGCACGCGGTGAAGGTGCTGGGCGACGGCACGCTTCTGGGACGGGTGCTCGGCTCGCCGGAGATCCGGGTGAACAGCATGCACCACCAGGCGATCGACCGGCCGGGCGAGAGCCTGCGCGAGGTCGCCTGGGCGCCCGACGGCGTCGTCGAGGGCCTCGAGATGCCCGGCCCCGGCCGCTTCGTGCTCGGCGTGCAGTGGCACCCCGAGGACCTGGCGGCTCACGATCGCGCGGCCCGGAACCTGTTCACCGCCGTCGTGGAGGCCGCCCGCCGCCGGCCCCGCCGCTGACACGGTCTCCCGGGAGAAACACCCCGGGGGCCGGGACGATCTCCCACCCTCGATCGAGTCACCTCCGTACAAGATGTACCGCCACGCGGACTTGAGGGGCGCCCGACCGTGGCGAGCGCGTTGCTCTGCGCTCGGTCACGATGATCCGGTATCCCCTCGTCCTCGTCGCGCTCGCCCTGCTGCTCGCGACGCCGGGGCACGCCCAGGTCGCGGGGGTCGTGCTCGCTCCCGCCGACCACCGGGACGCGGTGGACGAGGTCGTCGGCGTCATGCGCCAGCTGGGCCTGGCCCTGCCGGCCGAGGTGGCGGTGCACGTGTACGACACCCGCGCCGCGTTCCGGCGCGGCCTCGTCGACGAGGCAGACGTCGGCGCCGGCCGCGTCGACGAGATCGCCTCCTTCGCCGCGGGGCTGGCCCGGCCGGGTCGCATCCTGCTGTACGCCAGGGCCGCGCGGGGCCACACCGAGTGGCGCCGGCTCATCGCCCACGAGCTGACGCACGTCGCCCAGTTCGCGCTCGCGGGCGGCGATGGCCGGGCCGATCAGTGGCTGGCCGAGGGGGTGGCCGAGCGCGTGGCCTTCGAGGTCCTCGAGCGCCTGGGCCTGGGCACGCTGGCCGGACGCCGGGCGACGGCGCTGAGGGGAGCGCGGAGGCACCCGGGCGTCGCCGCCGGACGGCTCGACCTGGCGGCCCTGGGCTCGCCGCGCGAGTTCACCTTGCGGCACCAGCGCGACGGCTCGCTGGAGACCTATCAGCTGGCGTTCCTGCTGGCCGACCACCTGGTGAGCCGTGTCGGGCTGGACGGCGTCCTCGCGTACTTTCGCGCGTGCGGCCGGCTGGACCGCGCCCGGGCCTTCGAGGCCGCCTTCGGTCAGCCGATCGTGGCGTTCGAGGCCGAGGTGCTGAGCCGCCTGCGCGCCCGGGAGTGAGCTACACCAGCGCCCAGCGCGAGGGCGCGTCGATCTCGGGCTGCTCGCGCACGCGCTGCTCGCGGGCCAGCTTCTTGAGGTGGGAGGCCACCGACTGTCCGGCCATCGCGTGCAGGTGCTTCGGCACCGCGGCGTAGATCCGCTCGACCAGCGCAGGGATCGTGCTCGGCCCGTCTCCCAGCACCTCGAGGATCTGCCGCTCGCGCAGCAGCCGGTGCTCGATGTACTCGGCGATGAGCGCGGGCCCGTCCTCGACCACCGGGCCGTGCGCGGGATAGATGCGCCGCACGCCGAGCTGCTGCAGCCGACGGAGCGAGCTCATGTAGTCGAGCAGGTCACCGTCCTCGGCCGGGATCACCGTCGTCGATCCGGCGAGCACGACGTCGCCGGTGAAGACGGCATTCTCCTCGGCAAGGTAGTAGCAGAGGTGATCGGAGGCGTGGCCGGGCGTGTGGATCGCCGTCAGGGTCACGCCGTCGCCCCGGATGACCTCCCCGTCGCGGAGAGTCTCGATGCCCGCCGGCAGGTCGGCGTCGCGGTGGAGCAGCTTGCCGACCCGCAGCCCCCGGTAGCGCGCCCGCAGGTGGTCGACCCCGCCGAGATGATCGCGATGGCGATGCGTGAGCACCACCCGCGACGGCTGCGTCCAGCCCCGCTCGGCGAGATACCCCTGCAGCCCGGTCATGTACTCCGGCACGCCCGCCCCGGTGTCGAGCAGGATCGGATCGCTCCGCCCGAGGAGATAGGTGTTCGTCCCCGGACCCGTCATCATCCCGGGATTCAGCCCGAGCACGCGCCCCACCAGCGGGCTCACCGTCGCCGTCCTGGGAAAATCCGGATCGATCCAGCTCATGATTGTTCACTTTCGAGCGCGGGCTTCGCCCGCGCAAGCTCTTTCTGGGGGGAGGCTTCGGAAGGGGGGCGAAGCCCCCCTCCGAGCTAGACCCCGAGGTAGCGGTGCTGCACGTCGGGACGCGCGCGCAGCGCAGCCGAGTTGCCGTCCCACACCACCCGGCCCTTCTCCAGCACGTAGTGATGGTCGGCCAGGCGCGTGAGCGCCTCGACGTGCTTGTCGATCAGCAGGATCGACAGGCCGCCGGCCTTGAGCCGCTCCAGGCAGCGCCAGATCTCCGCGCGCACCAGCGGCGCCAGGCCCTCGGTCGCCTCGTCGAGGATCAGCAGCCTCGGATTGGTCATCAGCGCCCGGCCGATGGCCACCATCTGCTGCTCGCCGCCCGACAGCGTGGCGCCCAGGCTGCGGGTGCGGGCCGCGAGCTGCGGGAGCAGGTCGAACACGCGATCGAGCGTCCACGGCTCGGGCGCGCGCCGGCGATTGGCCGCGGTGGCCACCAGGTTCTCGCGCACCGTCAGGTTGGGAAAGACCTGGCGCCCCTCCGGCACCAGGCCGAGGCCGGCCCGGGCGACCCGGTGCGAGGGCGCGCCGTGCAAGGGGCGTCCCTCGAAGTGCACGCGGCCGGCGCGCAGGGGCACGATGCCCATCACCGCCCGCACGGTGGTCGTCTTGCCCATGCCGTTGCGCCCCAGCAGCGTGACGAGCTGCCCGGCGTCCACGCCGAGGGTGATCCCGAACAGCACCTGGCTGACCCCGTAGGCCGCCTCCAGCCCCTCCAGCCGCAGCATCAGGCCGGGACCTCCTCGCCCAGGTAGGCCCGCCGCACCTCGGCGTCGTGCCGGATCGCCTCGGGGGCGCCGGTGGCGACGACGCGGCCGTAGACCAGCACGCTGATGCGATCGGCCAGCGCGAACACCACGTCCATGTCGTGCTCGACGAGGACGATGGTGTGGCGGCCGCGGAGCCCGCGCAGCAGCTGCACCATCCGCTGCGACTCGTCCGCGCCCATGCCGGCCACCGGCTCGTCGAGCAGGAGCAGGCGGGGCCGGGTGGCCAGCGCCATGGCGATCTCCAGCTGGCGCTGCTCGCCATGGGCCAGCGTGCCGGCGCCGACGTCGGCGCGCCCCTCGAGGCCCACCTGCGCCAGGACGGCGCGCGCCGGCTCCCGCAGCGCGGCGTCCGCGCGGGCCGGGCGCCAGAACCGGAAGCTGTGGCCGGCGTGGGCCTGCACCGCGAGGGCGACGTTGTCCAGCGCGGTGAAATCGCGAAAGATACTGGTGATCTGGAAGGAGCGGGCCAGGCCACGGTGCGAGCGCGCGGCGGCCGGCAGCGCGGTGACGTCGAGACCCGCGAACCGGATGGTGCCCGCGTCGGGCCGCAGGTCGCCGGAAAGCTGGCCGATCAGCGTCGTCTTGCCCGCGCCGTTGGGGCCGATGATCGCCAGCGCCTCGCCCTCGGCCACCTCGAGGTCGACGCCGTCGGTGGCGACGAGCCCGCCGAAGCGCTTGCGCAGCCCGCGCACGGCCAGCAGGGGCTCAGCCATGGCGGGGACCGGCGCCGGGCAACAGGCTCCACAGCCCGCCCCGGGCGTAGAGCACGACGAGCACCAGGAGCGGCCCGAGGATCACCTGCCAGTGCACCGTCCACGCCGCCAGGACGTGCTCCAGCAGCAGCAGGGCCGCCGCGCCCAGCACCGGCCCGACCAGCGTCCCCATGCCGCCCAGGATCACCATCACGATGATGTCGCCCGACCGCGTCCAGTGCATGAAGCTCGGCGTCAGGTACTCGGTCTGATTGGCCAGCAGCGCCCCGGCCAGCCCGCACACCGCGCCGGCGAGCACGAAGGCCGCGAGCTTGTAGCGGAACGACGCGATCCCGACGGCCTGCAGCCGGGGCTCGTTGGACTTCACGGCGCGGATCACCGTGCCGAAGCGGGCCTCCACCACGCGCCCGCCGACGAGGAGCAGAGCGGCGAGCAGCGCCAGCACGACGTAGTAGAAGACGTGGGGATCGCCGAGGTCCAGCGGTCCGCCGAGCTCGCTGCGTCCGGCCAGCCGCATGCCGTCGTCGCCGCCCCAGGGCTCGATCGAGATCCCGATGTAGTAGAGCATCTGCGCGAACGCCAGGGTGATCATGATGAAGTACACGCCGCTGGTGCGGAGCGAGACGACGCCGATGAGCAGGGCCGCCAGCCCCGACAGCGCCATGGCCAGCGGCCACTGCACCCAGGCGCTGTGGATGCCGTGCAGCGCGGGCACGGCGACCGCGTAGGCGCCGATGCCGAGGTAGGCGGCGTGGCCGAGGCTCACCATGCCGCCGTAGCCCAGGATGATGTCCAGGCTGACGGCCGCGATGGCGAAGATCATGATGCGCCGGAAGAGGTCGAGGTAGAAGGGCTGGTTCGCCAGGCCGGCGATGACCGGCACCGCCGCCAGCACCGCCAGCGTGACGAGCGTCGCCAGGGCGCGGCGCCGTTGCCTCATCGGCTCCGGACCGCCGGGAAGAGCCCCTGCGGGCGGAAGCAGAGAACCGTGGCCATGAGGATGTAGACGAGCATCGAGGCCAGCGCCGGGCCCGCGCTGTCAGCGGCCACCGGGGAGACGACGGTGGCCAGCAGGGGCTTGAGGAACGCGCGGCCGAGCGTGTCCACCATGCCGACGACCACCGCGCCCACCAGGGCTCCCCGGATCGAGCCGATCCCGCCGATCACGATGACCACGAGCACCTCGATCAAGAGCTCCTCGCCCATCCCCGGCTGCACCGTGTAGATCGGCCCGGCCATGAGGCCGCCGAGCCCGGCCAGGGCGGCGCCGAAGCCGAACACGACGGTGTAGAGCAGCCGGACGTTCACGCCGAGGGCGCCGACCATCGTGCGGTTGCTGGCGCCGGCCCGGATGAGCATGCCGAGGCGGGTGCGGTTCACGATCACGTAGAGCAGCAGCGCCACCGCCAGCCCGACCACGATGATGACCGCGCGGTAGACGGGATAGCGGAGCCCCGGCAGGAGCTCGACGAACCCGCCCAGCGCCGGCGGCACCGAGGCGAACAGCGCGGCCCGCCCCCAGACAATGGCGACCGCCTCGTTGAAGAACAGGATCAGCCCGAAGGTGGCGAGCACCTGGTCGAGGTGATCGCGCTCGTACAGCGTGCGGAGGGCGATCACCTCGACGAGCATTCCCACCACCAGCGTGGCCAGCAGGGCGAGGACGACCGCGGCCGCGAAGGAGCCGGTCCACCCCAGGAACGCAACCCCGAAGTACGCCCCGACCATGTAGAGCGAGCCGTGGGCGAGGTTGACCAGGTTCATGATGCCGAACACCAGCGTCAGCCCGGCCGCCACCAGGAACAGCATCACGCCGAGCTGCAGGCCGTTGAGCATCTGCTCGACGACGAGCAGCCAGGTCATGGTGTCGAGCGGCAGGGGCGCCGGGATCCCGCACCCCTGCCGTCACGGCTGCGGACGCGCATCACCACTTCATCGGACAGTCCTGGTGATAGGCGTCCTTGTGCTTCTCGAAGACCGTCTTCTGGATCCGCATCTGGATCGCCCCGTCGGGCCCCTTCACCGAGCGCAGGAGGTAGAAATTCTGGATCGGGTGATGGTTGTGGTTGAAGGTGAAGGGACCGCGGGTGGACTTGAAGTCGGCCTTTCGCATCGCCGCCACCATGCCCTTCTTGTTCGACAGGTCGCCCTTGACGGCGCGCACCGCCGAGTCGATCAGCATGATGCCGTCGTAGCTCTGGGCGCCGTAGAACGTGGGCGTGTAGCCGTA
>Ga0299914_10002225_pt1 | contig 13303 bp, 7 predicted proteins | sample RVTome_10_FD_201361 | JGI IMG/M metagenome (GOLD analysis project Ga0299914, IMG submission 201361) | Soil microbial communities from uranium-contaminated site in the Upper Colorado River Basin, Wyoming, United States - RVT153D57 (version 2) ...
CTGTGAGGTTCGTCACCGAGGCTGCGGTTACCAACGCACAGGCGCTCGCCGTATTCGGCGATCCGATGGCGGACGCCAGTGGGGCTTTCCCGCGTCATGCGTTCGGCATCAGGATTCCGGCGCTTCCCGCCGGTTCCGACTTCCCTGTCGTCGTCTCGGCCAACTGGGCCATCGGCGACGGCGAGTGTCCGGGGGGCGAAACGGCAGCGACCGACTACGACTGCCGGGCCGCCGGATTCGATCCTCTCCCGCGCTGCATCCCCTACGTCAGCGGTAGTCAGAGCGACTGCGTCTTCTACCGGCTCGAGGACGATGCGCTGACGGTGCCGACGGGGCTCGCGGACAGCCTGATCAAGTTCATCGACTTCCACATTCCCGCCAACGGGTACGCGCCGGACCCGCTTACCGGAGGCCCGAAGGGCAACCCGCGAATGCTCTTCGTGCAGGAACACGGAGCTGCGTTTACCGACGACATCACTATCGGTATCTCGCAGACGGACACGGATCCGATCTTCGGCGGCGGCACCGGCAGGACCGGCTCGGACTACGGGGCCTTCGATCGACCGCTCGGCGAGGGCGGAGGCGCGACTGCGGAAATCCTCAAACCGGCCGCCGGTTCGTCCAACAAGTCCGGGAGCTCGATCCCCTTTGAAGTGTGGGCGACTCGTGACGGCGAGGACGTTGCGAATGCTGTTACACCGCCGAACAACATGGCCCTGCTGGTTCGGAACAACGACACGGGTGCGACCTTCCTCGAGCCGCAGCCCACACCCGGAAGCTCACCGCTCTTCTTCCAGGCTGTGACGGTCAAGCTCGCCAAGAACACGACCCGAATCGTGTACAGAGCGAATTGGGATTCGAGTGGGAAGGGCCCAGGCAGCTACACGGCCTGCGTATCTTCGATCGCACAACCGCTTTCCGGCACGGATGAGTTCGAAGATGTCGCGGGGCTCTTTGCTCCCGTGTGCGTCACGTTCACGATCAAGTAAGACCGTTCGAGGCACGAAGCCGGCCGCGTCAGCGGCCGGCTATCTCACGCAGGTCGGTGCGCTTCAGTACGTCAGCCGGCTGGGCTTCCTTCTGGATCTCCGCGAGCACACGCCGCGCCTCCTCGGCATGCTGGTTGTGCCGCGCCTCATCCTTCAACGCCGCGAAGAGTTGCGAAAGCGCGTGGTGCGACTGGGCGAGCACCACTCTCAGTCCAATCTCCTGGCTCTGGGAGACGGCCCGTTCGAGCACGGTCCTGGCTTCCGCGAACTGCCGTGCCTGTAGACGGGCGCGCCCCTGCAGCAGCCGGCTCTCCGCGATCAGATAGGGCAGCGCCAGCGAGTCAGCGCTTTTCTCGATCTTCTGCAGGTCGGCGAGGCTCGAGGCACCGCGGCCCTGCGCCACGGCGACCCGGGCGAGGCGGAGCCTGGCGACCAGGCCAATGTGGGGGTCCTGCGCCTTCGCCGAGATTGCGGCCGCCTGCTCGAACTGCGTCCGCGCCGCGGCCGGATTGCCGGCGTAGTACGAGGCATCACCCCTGTAGACGAGGGTCTGGGCCAGGAGGACGTCATTCCTCAGGTTTCGTGCCACCTCCGCGGCCTCGTCGAGCAGCGGCAGCGCTTCGTCACCTCGCCCGACCTGGATCATCGCGCTGGCGTATCCGCTCAGCATCTCGGCAAGCCAGGAGTTGCGCTCCCCGAGCTCCTTGTAGGTGTCGAGGGCCTCTTTTCGCGAGGCCAGCGCCGCGCCGAGCCGCCCCTGCCGCTCGAAGACGGTGCCCATGCTGTAGCGGTCCAGCGCGGCGTTCCGCTTGTCGCCGGCGGTGCGGCGCAACTCGAGCGCCTTGAGGTAGCGGTTCAGCGCCTGGTCGTAGCGGCCGCGGCGCTCGTAGACCTCGGCGAGATTGTGCAGCGTATCCGCCGTGTCACCCGGAACACCCAGCCGTTCGCGGATGGTCAGCGACCGCTGATAGTTCGTCAGCGCCTCGTCGTAGTTGCCCAGAAGGAAGGAAACTCCGCCGATATTCGACAGGAGCAGCGCCTCGTAGTTCTGGTTGCCGACCTCGCGCTGGACTTCCAGCGACTCCCGGTAATGCTGGAGGGCGCGATCGTACTGGCCGCGCTCGACGTACAGGTTGCCCATGTCGAGCAGGGTGTCTCCGATGCCGCTCTTGTCGCCCGTGGCCTTCCGCAGCTCGAGGCTCTCCTGGTAGCTGGCCGTCGCGAGATCCAGCTTGCCCAGGGCCTGCTGGGTCCGTGCGATCTCGAGGAGGCTCTCCGCGACGCCGCTCTTCTGATCCAGCCGGCGGCGGATCTCGAGCCCCTGCTCCGAGAATCGCAGCGCGTCCTCCAGGCGATTGAGCGTGCGATAGGCAATCCCGAGAGCGTAGAAGACCGACGCCTTGCCCTCGTCGTTGCCGACGGTGATCGCCAACGACTGCGCCTTGTTCAGGGAATCCAGTCCGGCCTCGGACTGCCCTCGCTTGATCTCCACGCGACCGAGCGCCAGGAGGGCCGCCATGTGATTGGGATCGCGCTGCAGGATCCGCTGGTAGAGTTCACGGGCCTTGTCGAGCTCCCCCGTCTGGTGATACACGCCCGCGAGCTCGTACGTGACGTCGTCGTTGTCGGGCAGGATCTCGAGCAGCTTCAGGTAGGCGTCAACCGCGGTGGCGGGGTCCTTGACGATACGCGCGTGCATGCCCGCGATGAGATACCGCTCCGCGGGCGGGAGTTCGGTGCTCAGGTCGAGTGCCTCCTGGGACGCCCGCCGGGCCTCGGTCTCGTACCCCAGATTGGCCAGCGTCTGCCCGAGCCTCGCGTGCGCCAGCGCGAAACTCTTGTCCTCGCCGATCGCGGCCTCCAGCCTCCTGACCGCTTCGAGATGCTGCCCCTGCCGTATCAGGGATAATCCCTCCGTGTATTCCCGCAGCGCGGGCACGGAACTCGAGGAGGGCCTGAACGCGGTCGCCTCGGCTTCCTTGATCTCACCCGGAGCGAGGGCCAGGTTCTCGCGAATCGATCCCGAGAGCTCGTCGATCGCGCCAATCAGCGCGTCCTCGTTTGCCGCCGTCACGATGAGCGAGACCGGCTGCTCGCGGCGCGCATCGTGAATGGTGGCTTCGATCCGGATCTGCGTTCCGAGCTTCACGTACTGACCCGAAATCAGCATCTCGGCCTTGCTGAAGTCGGCAACGCGGCGGATCGTCGCGGCGTCCAGCGGCTCGTCGACCCGGATTCTCAGGTCCTGGAGGATCTGAAACACGCGATCCGATGGCACCGCCCTCAGGCTGCTCGACTGGCCCACTTCCGTTCGAAGCATGTCGGCGAGCGCCGCACCGAGCCACTCCAGCTCGCGGTCGCCGGACGCGTTGCGAAACGGGATGATGCCCAACGAGACAACCGTGGTGGCGCCACTTGCTGCCGGCGTGCCTCCTGAAGAGATCCGCCCGCGCAGGGCCCAGCCACCCGCGAGCACGGCGAGCAGGGCGACTGCCGCAATCGCGATCTTGAGCCGGACGGAACGCAGCGGGCCTGCGGGAACCGGCACCGGCTCCTGCGGCCTGGTGATCGGAGGCGCGGCCAGCGGGCGGGTGCCGGCGGTCTTCGACGCCGGATCGATCACCTCCAGATCGCGCACGAGCTGTTCGGTCGTCTGGTAGCGCGCCGAGGGATCCGGCTGCGTGCAGCGATCGATCACGCGCTCGAGCGCCTCGGATACCGCCGGATCGATCGACCGCGCGGGCGACAGCGGCTTCTGCACGCGCGCCATCAGCTCCGCCACCGCGCTCTCCGCCCGCGACGACTGCCGCGGGCCGAGCACCATGTCGTACAGCATCAGCCCGAGCGCGTAGATGTCCGCGCGATGGTCCACCGGCTGCCCCATGGCCTGTTCCGGCGCCATGTACTCCAGCGTCCCGACCACCGCTCCGGCCATCGTCGCCCCCCCGCCCGAGACGGAGCGCGCGATGCCGAAGTCCATGATGACGGCCTGTTCGTCCGCGTCGATCATCACGTTGGCCGGCTTCAGGTCGCGATGCACGACGCCCGCCTCGTGCGCCGCCTGCAGCCCCGCGGCCACCTGCCGCGCGATGCCAATCGCGCGCCCCACCGGCAGCTTGCCCTCGCGGTTCAGGACGGTCGCGAGATCGCTGCCCTGGATGTACGGCATCGTCAGGTACTTGATGCCGTCGATCTCCCCGAGATCGTGGATGCGGACGACGTTCTTGTGCGTGACCTGGCGGGCCAGCAGCAGCTCGCGCTTGAAGCGGCGTTCGAGATCGCGGGCCGCCGCCGGATCCGCCGTGATCTCGGGACGGATGATCTTCAGCGCCACAGCCACGCCGAGCGCGTCGTCCCAGGCCTGGTAGACGGCGCCCATGCCGCCCATCCCGAGCAGCCGGATGACGTGGTAGCGGCTCCCGAAGGCCGTCCCCACGGCGAGCGCCGGCGCCGGAGCTCCCGGAGCCGGCAAGCCGGGGCCGAACACGTGCCGTCCCGCGCCGGTCACCTGCGGCGCGGCTCTCCCCTCCGGCTGACTCGCGAGGACGGTCTCGGGATCGGCGTCCGGAGAGCCGGAGAGAAACGTCGCCGCGTCCGGGGGTGTTGCGGCAGCGCCGGACGCCGTGGCGCCGGCGTAGCCGTCGTAGGGGGTGCCCGGCGCGCGCCCGCACGCCCGGCACGCGGCCGAGCCGGCAGGCATTTCGACGCCGCAGTAAGGGCAGCACATGGGCAACTCGGGGCGATTATCCCCCAGGGCGGGTGAACGAGCGAAGCGATTTGGAGGCCTCTGCTGCGGGGGCCCCCCTCGTCCGATACTACGGACTGATGCCCGGAGAACTCCTGAGCCGGGACGACCTATGCGCAACAGATCTTCCAGGATCCTCGTCGTGGACGACGATCCGTCGGCCCAGCACGACACCGTGCGTCTGCTGCACCAGCGGGACTACGAGGTCGCCTGCGCCTGGTCGCTCGACGACGCCTACGCCGCCCTGGCCGGGCAGCCCTTCGACCTGGTGATCGCCGGCAGCCGGGTCGGCTCGATGAACGGACTCCAGTTGATCGTCAGCTGCCGGAGCCGGCGCCCGGAGATTGCCGGCGTCGTGGTCGCCGCGCAGCGCGAACACGTCTCCGAGATGGACGCCTGGCGGTACGGGATCACGCCGGTCGTCCGGCCGCTGAACGCCGAGCAGTTCCTGATGGTCGTGGCCGAGAAGCTGGCGTCGATCAAGCCGAAGCAGCGGTGGCCGCGGAAGCGAGTGACCTCCTACGTACCGCTCCAGGTCGGCCACGCGCGCGCACAGCTCCTCGACGTCAGCTACGGCGGGCTCCGATTCCAGCTCGACGGGGAAAGCTACGAGCTGCCGTCCCCGGTGCCGATCGACATCCCGGCGTCACGGTTGAGGGTCGATGCCGAACTCGTCTGGTCCGCCCGCGCGGCTGACGGGGCGTCATGCCTGTGCGGCGTGATGCTCACCGGCAACGGGAACCCCGCGCACGCATGGCGGGCCTTCGTGGATCGCGTCGCCTGACGCGAGGCGGGCGGCGAGGTCAGGCGTCGCCGCCGCGCTGCGACACGTCGAGGCGCCATTCCTGCCCCTGCGCCTCGAGGTCCCGGTTGAAGAAGTCGATCGCGATCTTCACCGCGCCCGGCGTCTCCCAGGCCAGGCCGAGCAGTTGCCCGTTGCCGGGGCCACCGCCGAGAGGGCTCGCGTCACCGGGGCCGGGCACGGCCGCCTTGGCCACCACGGACAACCCGGGCCAGAAGTCATTCGCGAGGCGGTAGACCCGATACTCGGTGCCCGCCTCCCAGAGCGAGCCGAGCCTGAGGACCATGGCTTCCGGCGCCTGGTCGCACGCGGCGAGCACCGCGTCCTGCTGCTCGCGGCTGAGCGGGGCCCAGCCGGCCGGCAGTACCGGCGTCCGATGCGGCTCGGGGAAGGCCAGCACCTTCCCGCCCTGCTCGATGAGGCGCACGTCGCGCGACGGCCGCGCCTCGGTGGAAGGAGTCTGCGGTTTCACGCTGTGCTCCTCCTTACTCGATGGTCCCGTTCTCCGGCCCGTCTCCCGCCGGCAGGTCGCCGGCCCGTGCCAGGGCAGCCTCGTAGAGCCTCGCCCACAGCTCGGCGGAGGCCGCCAGATCGGCGCATCGCCGGCTGAGCCGCTCGTTTTCCTCGACGAGCCGGGCGTTCTCCCGTACCAGGCGGACCGCCGTGCTCTCGTGGGTGAACCGTGTCTGCGCGCGAGCCGCGCGTTGGGTTTCAAGCCAGTTGAATGTCATGGCTGCATCCATCCGCCGCTCCTGTGCGATTGCCTTCTATCTGCTGTAACGTCGAAAATCGCCAAACCGAACAAAGGGACGGCCGCTCCATGCAATTTTTTTGCGCTGGCGGATCGGATTACCCTTTGGGCATCGGCTCCGAGGCCCCGAGTGCCTCAAAAATGAACACTTCGCTGACCGGAGACGGGGGTCGTACGCCGCGTGGAACACATTCCGTTGTTGATGGTGGCTGTGTACGGCATCGCCGTGACCGCCGCGGGCGCCTGGTTCGCCACGCGCGCGCGGACGGGGCGCCAGTGGACTGTCGCCGGCGGCGGCCTGGGCGTGACGATGCTGGCGGTCGGACTGGCGGGCACGCGGATCGGCGGCGCGGGGACCTATGGGGTCGCCGGAAACGTCATCACCGGGGGCGTGTGGCACTTCTGGTGGTATGGCGCGGCGACGTTCATTGCGCTCGCGACGGTGGGCCTCTTCTTCGCGCGCGCGTTCCGCCGCCTCCGGCTCCAGACCGTCGGCGAGCTGTTCTGGCTGCGATTCGAGTCGCGGCGAGGCCAGGCGATCACGAGCCTCTGCGTGCAGACCCTGTACCTCGCGGTCAACGTCATCGAGCCGTACGTGATCGGCGCGATCCTTCGATCGCTCACCGGCATCTCCATGGCCTGGGCGGTGGCGATCGGCGCCGTCGTCCTCGTGAGCTACACCGCGGCGGGAGGCCTCTGGGGCGCGGCCGTCACCAACCTCATACATTCGATCGTCATCATCACGGGCTTTCTCGCCGTGGCGCTCCTCGGCGTCCGGCACCTCGGGGGCTGGGAGGCGATGACGGCGGCGATCGACGAGCGGCTGCTCGCCTCGGGGATTGACGGGGCCGGCTGGTGGGATCCGGTGGGCGGCGGCCTGCTGCCGATCGCGGGCATGCTGTTCGCGGCCGCCATCCACACGCCGGCGGCATCCATTTACGTGAACTTCTCGACGGCGGCCCGGTCGTCCCGGGCGCTCGTCCCCGGCTTCCTGCTCGGGGCGCTCCTGGCCGGGTGCATGCCCATCCTTGCCGGCATCATCGGCATGCAGGCGCTCGCCCGGTACGGAACGGGCGCCGGATTGAGCGGCTACACGAACATCACGGCGCTGGCTGTGGAGATCAATCCCTGGCTCGGCGGCCTCGCGCTGGCGGCGGTGCTCGCGGCCGTCATCTCGTCGGGCGGCCCGGTTCTGCTGTCGAGCGCGACGATGTTCGTGCGCGACTGGCTGCCGGCGAGCCGCGGATGGACCTCGGAACGCAGGCTGCGCGCCTACCGGATCACGACGGTCGTCTACGGCGCGCTCGCCGCCGTGCTCGCGTGGTTCGCCGCGCGGGCGGGGCTGTCGCTGCTCGACATGCTGCTCGTCGGCTACGCGATGGTCGTCCCGCCCGGGATCGCCGTGGCGTGCATCCTCTACTGGCGCCGCACGACGGAAGCGGGAGCGTTCTGGGGGATCGCGATCGGATATGCGGCGGGCGTGGTGTGGTATCTGGCGTTTCACCGATCGACGGGCATCGATCCGTCCCACATCACGACGGTCATTCCGCTGGTCGTAATCCCCGTCGTGTCGCTCCTGACCCGCGACGCGCCCGATCTGGAGCCGCGCTTCCGGGCGAGGATGGTGGAGAGCGCGGGTGAGCCGGCGTGATGTGCGCAGCGCCGGACGACGATCACGAAGCGCCGCGCTTCGCGCGGCACGACCACGACGATCACGACGTCCACGACGCCTTCACCGCGTCTCGCCAGGGACGCCCCGCCGGTGACTTCGAGGCAGCGGGGTATTCGCGACGTGGAAGGGACAACAGGAGGATAGGAGATCAGCAGGTGTCGTGAACGTCGTGATCGTCGTGATCGCCCCCGCGGCAGCGGTGCGTGATCGCCGTAGTCATCGTGATTCCCATGAGCTGTCACCAGGGCTCCCCCATCGCTTATGACGTCATCGAACTCCCGACGGCGAGGCTGCGGCTGCGCGACGGCGTGGAGCTGGCGACGGACGTGCATCTCCCGGCGTGCGGCGGCGTGCCCGCGAAGGGGCCGTTTCCCGCGCTCGTCGAGCGCACGCCGTATGACCGGCGCCGCACGTTCCTCCTCCGGACGGCGGAGTACTTCGCCCGGCGCGGCTACGCGGTCGTGCTGCAGGACGTCCGCGGCCGCTACGATTCGGGCGGCGACTGGAACTTCCTCGGCGCGGAGGAAGCCGACGACGGGTTCGACACAATCGCGTGGATGGCGTCGCAGGCGTGGTGCAACGGCGACGTGGGCACGATGGGCCTGTCGTTCTCGACGGCGAACCAGCAGGCGCTGGCGATCAGGCGGCCGCCGGCGCTCCGCACGCAGTTCCTGCTCGATGGCGGCTACAGCTACTACCATCGCACCGCGCGCCAGGGCGGCGCGTTCGAGCTGGGCGTGATGCTGCCCTACGCCTATCGCACCGCGCGCGAGGGGCACGAGTTGTCGCGCGACCGCGCGAAGAGCCGGCAGTTCGAGGAGGCATTCGCCCGTCACGAGGCGTGGCGTGCGCAGCTGCCCTTCCGCGAAGGCGAGTCGCCGCTGCGCCTGGCGCCGACCTACGAGCGCTGGTTCCTCGCCGTGCAGAACCAGGCCGACTACGGCGAGTTCTGGACGCACGCCGGCGTGAACACCGCGGCGCACATCGGCGAGTACCCGGACATCCCCATCGCGCTCGAAGCATCCTGGTACGGCCATCACGTCTGGGCGGCCACGGAGAAGTTCGGGGAGTTCGGGAAGCGGCATCGCAACCCGACGTGGATGGTGCTCGGGCCGTGGCTCCACGGCTATGACGACTTCGCGCGCACATGGGCCGGCGACGTCGAGTTCGGCGCGCACGCGGCAATCGACCTGAACGATCTGCGCCTGCGCTGGTTCGACCGTTTTCTCAAGCGGCTGGATACCGGCATCGACCGCGAGCCGCCCGTCCGGATCTTCGTGATGGGCGGCGGCTCGGGGCGGCGCACGCTCGAGGGCCGGCTGGACCACGGCGGCACGTGGCGGAACGAGCACGAGTGGCCGCTCGCGCGCACGGAGTGGGTCCGGCTGTACCTGCACGGAGACGGAAGCCTGCGGGAGTCGCCGGCGGCCGACGGCGCCGATCCGAGCCGGTACACGTTCGACCCGGACGATCCGGTGCCGACGATCGGCGGCGGCACGCAGTCGTCGCTCCTCGGCGGGTTGATCCAGGGCGGCGGGTTCGATCAGCGCGGCCGCCGCGAGCTGTGGACGTGCCGCGACACGCGTCCGCTCGCGGAGCGTCCGGACGTGCTGGTGTTCCAGACGCCGCCGCTCCAGGACGACGTGGAGATCACCGGCCCCGTGTCCGTCCGCCTCTGGATCTCGTCGTCCGCGCCGGACACCGATTTCACCGCAAAACTGATTGACGTGTATCCGCCGTCAGAGGACTACCCGGATGGCTACGCGCTGAACCTGACCGACGGGATCATCCGCACGCGGTACCGGAACTCGTGGGCGAATCCGGAGTTCATGACGCCAGGCGAGGTGTACGAGGTAGTCATCGAGCCGCAGGCGACGAGCAATCTCTTCAAGGCGGGGCACCGGATCCGGATCGACATCTCGAGCAGCAACTTCCCGCATTTCGACGTGAACCCGAACACGGGCGAGCCGGCCGGGCGGGAAGGGCGCCGCGTCAAGGCTCACCAGGTCGTCTATCAGGACGCGCAGCGGGCGTCGCACGTGGTGCTGCCGCGGGTGTGAGAACGTGAAAACGTGCTGCGTGCGGCGTGGTGGGGGAACATCGCAGGCTTCCGGCGCGTATGCTGATAGGTCCCCAGCGAGAGGAGGACCGCATAAGCGTGACGCCCTGTGCCGTTCCCGTCGACCCGGGCCGTTTCAGCGCGGGACTCGACTGCACGTGCGGAGAGTTCCTGGCGCTCTGGGGCGCCACATCCGCCGAGATGCCGGAGACCGGCCGGCGCGTCGGCGTCCTGCGGCAGCGGTCCACCGCACGGGCGGCGGGCCGTCTGATCGACGACCTGGCCGGGGAAATCGAGCGGCTGCCAGAGAGCGAGCCCGAGTGCCGCGTGTGGCGCGAGCGCGTTCGGGAGCGAATCCAGCAATTCGGGCACGATCGCCTGGGCTGGCCGGACGGCTACCGGCGCCTGCTGCTCGGCGACCAATTCTACGAGTCCGCGCTCGCGTTCGTGCGCGAGGCGCGGGTGTTCGATCCCCGACTCTCGCTCGAGCACGTTGGCCAGGCACTGCGCAACGTCTGGATCGGCAACAGCTTCCAGATGCTGCTCGATCGACCGGTCGAACTGCGCCCCGGACTGTTTGCCTACAGCCTGCTCTATCCCGTGACCGACAACTGGCTCGATGACCGTCGCGTCTCGAGCGCCGCGAAGGGCGCCTTCAACGATCGGCTCGGCCAGCGTCTCGCCGGAGTCTTCGTACGTCCGGCTGACGACCGCGATGCGGCGGTCGCACAATTGGTGGCACGGATCGAGGACGAGTTCCCGCGCGACCGCCTTCCTTCCGTGTACGCAAGCCTGCTCGCGATCCACGACGCCCAAGTGCGCAGCCTCGCTCAACAGGGCGGGATCGGGCTGGTGGACGCCAATCTCCTGGACATCAGTTTCCGCAAGGGCGGAAGCTCGGTGGTGGCCGACCTGCATCTCGTCGCGGATGTCGTACTGCCGCTCGAGGAGCGGTTCGCCTTCGGGTACGGCGTCTGCCTGCAACTGCTCGACGACCTGCAGGATGTGGAAGCGGACCTCGCGGCGGAACACGAGACGCTCTTCACGCGCGCCGCCCGCCGCGGCCCGCTCGACGAGCCCACCGCGCGCCTCGCGCACTTCCTCGACACGGTGCTCTTGCGGAACGGACGCTTCGACGGCCCGTCGTTCACGGACCGCATCGACCTCATCCGCCGCAATTGCCTGACGCTGCTCGTGGGCAGCGTCGCCGAGAACCCGACCCGCTTCACGCGCCGGTTCCGTCGCGACCTGGAACGGCGTTGGCCAGTCTCTCTGCGGAGCCATCGAAGGCTGCGCCGCCGCGCGCTCACGCGCTGGAGCAGGGCGCAGTCGGCGGTCCTCGGCCGGCGGTCCTCTCCGGCGAACGGCGGCACAGGGCAGTCGGCGGGTACCCTGGAGATCATCGACCAACTCGCGAATAGCGCGAGGTAGCGCAACTAAACCCGGGATTCACATGCGTTGCCACGTAGCGCAGACCGTCAGGTCTGCCGGTGCGCGCCGGTGGCAGGCCTGAAGGCCTGCGCTCCATGAGGCGCGCGGCGTCAACACAAGTGAATTGCCGGCGAGCTGCTCGCGGACCTGGTCGTGACGAATTCCAGGATTAAGAAGCCGCTCTTCTACAGACGGGGGAAGCGGTGGACCGAGCCGCCGGAAGCGTTCGTGTGAACAGCGCGCGACAGATCACGGCCCACGGCGGCCCACGGCGACCACCACGATCACGACGATCCCAGCGCAGCCTCCGGCCGCAACCAAAGGCTTCGCGGGCGGGCGATCACGACCTGGCGCTTCGCGCCGGACGATCACGACGATCACGACGATTCATGGCCCCTCTGGCGTCGTGGTCGTCCTGATCGTCGTGGTCGTCGTGATTCGCCAGTCGGTCGTGGGCGGAGTGCGGAGCGGCCTGATCGCCTCCACGTTGCCGCGAGAACCCTCAACAGGTTCCGGGACAAGCTCGATCGGGCTGGCATACCTGAAGTCGACCAGCAGCGAGTCGAGGATGCGGGGCACGGCGGCGCGCCCTTCATGGCGCGGAAGACCGGCGGCGCGCGGGCGCGCGCGGCTTCCGGGACACATCCTGCAGGTACGGATTGGGTTCGACGCGGGGATCCTCGAAGCCATGGGGCGCGGGCGCCCACGCGACGCCGTCCGGGCGGATCCCCACACCGGCGATGTAGAGCACGGATTCGCTCACGCCGTCGAGGCCGAGATCGCGCTCGATCGCCGAGTCGGCGAGCCCCATGGCGCAGAACGGCGCGAGGCTGTACGAAGAGGCGAGGAGGCAGAACGTCTGGCAGAGATGCCCCGCTTCGATGAACGGGGCGCGATAGGCGCGCGAGTAGCCGTAGCGCCACAGGTCGCGCTCGTACACCGCGGAGAAGAGCACGATCGCACAGGCGTCGCACCAGTAGTCGCCGAACGGAAGATACGCCGGCACCCGTTCGGCGCCGAGGCCCGGGCGGAGCAGCTCGAGCAGGTGGGCGTCCGAGGCGTAGTGGTAGAGGCCGGGCTCGAGCCCGTCGATGCCCCACGCGAGCGTATAGAGCTCGACCGGATGCCGCGCGCCGCCCGAGGGGGAAGTCTTCAACGGGATCCTCTGGTTGGCGGAAACCGTGACCCAGTGCTGGACGCCGGCCGTGAGGCCGAGCAGGGTGCTGAACGTCTCGCGCGCGACCTTCCCATCGCCGAACCGCCGCCAGCTCCGGCGTTCGAGCAGGGCGCGGGCGACGGGCGAGTCGCGATCGACGGGATCGAGCGGAACCGTGGCGGCTCCCTCGTAGCGCTTGACGGGGACCGGCATCGGCCAGTCTTCGGCCTGCCGGCTCAGGTGCTGCTGCGCCGTTCGCTGATCGATGAACCTGACGTCCTTCGTCGCCATGTGGAAGAAGCCGGCCTCGGGGTTCCAGCGATCGAACCTGGCCATCGCTTCTTCCTCGGGACGGATCGGCCGGTCTGAGCGGTGCAGCAGGCCCGCCTCCAGGAAGGCGGTGAGAAGCTCCTCCAGCGCCTCGCGGGGTGCGCCGGGCTTGTCCTGCAGGAGCGCGTCGATCGGCTTCCAGTCGTCGAAGAAGTCGAGGACGTCCACGGCGAGCGGCGTCGCGCCGGCGCGGACGCCCGTGGCGTAATTGTGGAACAGGAACGTGCCGTGCTTCCAGTAGCACAGGACGTGCGGCGAGCGCCGGTATCGGGTCCGGCTCGCGGCTCTGCGCTCCCGCTTCCCGGTGTCCATTCTCGTGCGTGCCATCCCAGGCTTGACGTGAGACTGTGAATTCTCGAGGAGAGAGG
>Ga0299914_10002226_pt1 | contig 13303 bp, 11 predicted proteins | sample RVTome_10_FD_201361 | JGI IMG/M metagenome (GOLD analysis project Ga0299914, IMG submission 201361) | Soil microbial communities from uranium-contaminated site in the Upper Colorado River Basin, Wyoming, United States - RVT153D57 (version 2) ...
GCCGCATCTCCCGGGTGTCGCGGTCGTAGACGTAGAGGTCGTTGTCGACGTTGTTGTTCACCTTCGAGAGCACGAGGCGCCGGCCGTCGCGCGACACGAGCGACAGGTTGTAGCCCTCCTCGTTCCGGTAGGCGAGCGTCTTTTCGTACCCGTCGACGGTGATCTCGTAGATGTCGAAGAAGCGCTCGTCGCGCTCGTTGGAGCCCACGTAGAACGAACGCTCGTCGTCGGCCCACCCGCCCCACACGGCCTTGAGCCCCTCCCCTGGAGTGAGGTCCGTGACCGTGCCGTCGGGGGCCTGTACGTACACGTGGTCGAGCTCGTCGCCTCCCCGGTCGGAGAGGTAGAGGAAGCGTTCGTCCTCGGGGAACCACGACAGGACGCGGATCGACTCCGTGTCGGACTCCGTGAGCGGGATGGGGTCCCCACCGGTGACGGGGACCGCGTACGCGTTGAAGATTCCGCTCTCGTTCGAGCTCACGAGGACCTTGCTCCCATCGGGCGAGAACGAGCTGCCGAAGTAGCTGGTGGTCGAGAGGAACTGCTCGATGGAATACTGCGTGAGGCCCGCCGGAGGATCGACGGTATCGCGGGCCTCGGGCGGCGCTTCGACGGCGCACGCGAGGAGCGTGACGGTGCCGAGGGCCAGGGCGATCGGAGCGAAACGGGGATGTCGCATGCTGGATCCGGGCTGAGGGTGGCGGTCGCCGGGGCGACGGGCTCGCAGCGTAGAGTACGCCACCACCGGGGGGCAAGATTCGCGGGCGCCGCCGAAACCCGGAGCACCACCGATCCGTCCGTGTTCGCGAGACCGGGGCGCCGGGTGTGACCCCGTCCCGGTACGGACGGTCTTGAGCGCGGACCCACGAGCAGGACCCGGAGGAGGATCATGCGAAGCCGACGGACCCCCGCCAGCGCACGACGCCATCGCCCGCGGGCAGCCGCGCTCTCCGTACTGCTCGCGACGGTGGTCCTGGGCGGATGCCGGGCCACGGTGCCGATCCGCGACCTGCTCGACGACCCGTACGCCTACGACAGGCGCAAGGTGAAGATCGAGGGCGATGTCGAGGCGGCGGCCGCGGCGTTCGGGCACGGCGCCTACCTGGTCGATGACGGGACGGGATCCCTGGTGGTGGTCGCCGAGGGGGACGGCGGCGTGCCACGGGCCGGGGCCCGGGTGGCCGTCGTAGGCTGGTTCCGCTCGCTCTTCCGGATCGGGTCGCTGAACGGGGCGGTGGTGCTCGAGCGGGATCGCGATCTCCAGAGCCGGAGCGCCGGAACGCGCGACGAATGACGGTCCGGCGGCGGCACCGCTTTCTGGACACCGCCGGACCCCGCCCGTAGCTTGGCGCGAGTCGTCTTCCTCGAATCGACGGACGACCTTCGATGCGCCCGAACCCGCTTCATCCACCCGATCGCGGCTCGATCGCGAGGCTCGCCCTCGCGCTCGGCATCGCCGCCTGCGGACCCCCGACCCTCTACGACACCGACCTGCGCCCGGTCCGGAATCCGATCATCGTGGCGTCGGTCGGGAACGGCCGGCTGGCCGTCGACTCCACGGATGCCGGCGTGCGGGCCGTGCTCGAGCTCCACGTGGAGGGATCGGATGCGGCCGCGGAGTACCTGGCGCTCCACGTGCCGCGCCTCCATTGCAGCGCGTCGGGCGCCCACTTCCCCGTCCGCGTGCGCACCGAGGAGCCCCGCTGTCCCGCCCGCGCGCCGGCCGCCGACCGCTGCGCCAGGGACGCGGCGCCGGGGACGTGCGCCGAGACGCGCGTGCTCGCGTCGCCCACGTGTCTGTACACCGTGCGCGCGGAGTTCCTGTTCGACCGTGTCCCGCACCTCGACGCGAGCCACTACCTGACGTTCGGCCAGACGGAGGCCCCGGTCGTATGGGCCCGGTCCCCGTGATCGACCCCGCGCTCGCTTGAGACAGGAGACCGGGGCCCCGGGCGGGCACGATGTCATCGTCGTGGGCTCGGGCGCGGGTGGCGGCATGGCGGCCTACGTTCTCGCCTGCCACGGCGTCCGGGTCCTCATGCTCGAGGCCGGACGTCACTATGATCCGGTCACCGAGACCCCGATGTTCCAGACGGCCGCGGATGCGCCGCTGCGCGCGGCCGGCACGTCGGACAAGCCGTTCGGGTTCTACGACGCGACCGTGGACGGGGGATGGCAGGTCCCCGGTGAGCCGTACACGAGGGCGGAGGACACGAACTTCATGTGGTGGCGGGCCCGGATGCTGGGCGGGCGCACGAACCACTGGGGTCGAATCTCGCTCCGCATGGGCCCGTACGACTTCAAGCCCTACAGCCGCGATGGGCTGGGCCTCGACTGGCCGATCGACTACGACGACCTCGCGCCGTGGTACGACAAGACCGAGGCGCTCATCGGCGTCTACGGCTCGAACGAGGGGCTCGAGAACACGCCCGATTCGTCGGACGGCGTCCTCCAGCCGCCGCCGGCGCCGCGCGCCTACGAGCTCCTCACGAAGAAGGCCTGTGACGGGCTCGGGATCCCGGTGATCCCGGCGCACCTCGCGATCCTCACGCGCCGGCAGGACGCCGAGCGTCTGTCCGGCTATCTGTGGCCGAACAACCAGCTCGCGCGCCGCGTCACCCGCGACTCGATGGCCTCGCGCGCCGCGTGCTTCTGGGCCACTCCCTGCGGCCGCGGCTGCTCGATCAAGGCGAACTTCCAGTCCCCCACGGTCTGCATCCCGCCCGCGCTGGAGACCGGGAACCTCACCGTGGTCACCGATGCCATGGTCCGCGAAGTGACGATCGATGGCCGCGGGCGGGCCACCGGGGTGCACTACATCGACAAGACCACGCGCCGGGACCGCCACGCGAGCGCGGACGTCGTCGTGCTGGCGGCCAGCGCCTGCGAATCCGCCCGCATCCTGCTCAACTCGACGAGCTCGCAGTTCCCCGACGGTCTCGCGAACGGGAGCGGGCTGGTCGGGAAGTACCTCATGGACACGGTCGGCGCGGGACTCTACGGACAGATCCCCGCGCTCGAGAACCTGCCGCGGCACCCCGACGAGGGCGCCTCGGCGATGCACATGTACATGCCGTGGTGGCTGTACGGCGACCAGGCGGCCGGTCGGCTCGACTTCGCGCGCGGCTATCACATCGAATTCGGCGGGGGTCAGCGGATGCCGGGGTACGGCGCCTTCAGCGGGATCGAGGGGCTCACCGAGGGCGCGTACGGCGCGCGCTTCAAGGAGGAGTGCCGGCGGTACTACGGCTCGTTCATGTTCTTCGACGGGCGCGGGGAGATGATCCCCAACGAGGACTGCTACTGCGAAATCGATCCAGAAGTCGTCGATCAATGGGGGATCCCCGTGCTCAGGTTCCATTGGAAGTGGTCGGAGCACGAGCTCGGTCAGGCGGCGCACATGCACGCGACCTTCGCGGAGATCTTCGAGGCCCTCGGCGGCCGGGTCCTGTCGACCGTCCAGACCGACGGCGCGCGGGCGATCGCCGCGCCGGGGCAGATCATCCACGAGGTGGGCACCGTGTGCATGGGCGCCCACCCGTCGCGCTCGGTGCTCAACCAGTACGGCCAGACGTGGGAGGTGCCGAACCTGTTCGTGATGGATGGCGGACCGTTCGTGTCGAACGCGGACAAGAACCCCACCCTGTCGATCATGGCCCTCGCGTGGCGCTCCTCGGAGTACCTCGTCGAGCAGCTCCGGCAGCGGAGTCTCTGATGGGCGACGGCGAGAGGGACCGCGCGAGCGCGCAAGCGGATGCCGGCGAGACCACCGGGACGCCCGGGGGGCGCGAAGGCGAGCCCGCGCGGGGGCTCAGCCGCCGCCGGGCGCTCCAGGTCCTCGCCGCGGGAGCGGCCGGCGCCGCGGCGCTCCCCGCGGCGGGCTGCGTGCCGACCGAGGAGGCGGCCACGACCGTCGGAGCGACGCCGTCGACCGGCGCCACGACCGGCGCGGCGGCCCCGGCCGGACAGGCGCCCCCCGCGAGCGGGAATCCGCTGGCCCGCGGTACGCCGACCGATCCGGACCTCCTGTCGCCGGTCGTGCCGTGGAACCTCGTCCTGACGGACGACGAGCTCCGGACGCTCGCGGCGCTCTGCGACCTCATCATCCCCGCGGACGAGCGCTCTCCGGCGGCGTCCGACGTGGGAGCGCACGAGTTCATCGACGAGTGGGTGAGCGCGCCCTACGACGGAAACCGCGAGGATCTCGTCCTCATCCGGGGCGGGATCGTGTGGCTCGACCGCGAATCCGCCGCGCGCTTCGAGCGCCGGTTCGTGGATCTCTCCGACGGGGAGAAGCGCGCGATCGCGGACGACATCTGCTACGAGCCGAACGCGCGGCCCGAGCACCTGGCCGCCGCCCGCTTCTTCGACCGGGTGCGCGACCTCGCCTCGACCGCGTTCTGGACGACCGAAGAGGGCATGGCCGACCTGGGCTTCGTCGGCAACCGGCCCATGACGAGCTTCGACGGCCCTCCGCCGGAGGTCCTGGAGCGGCTGGGGCTCGTCTGAACCCGCGCGCCGGGCGCCCGACGGCCCGTGACCGCGCGGTCGGGCCCGTTCCAACGCGCCCGACACGACCAACCGAGACCGGAGGAAGCGCCGCATGGCCAGGAGGGACTTCTCGCGACGGGGATTCGTGCAGGCCACCGCGGCCGCGGGCGCGGGTCTCATGATCGTACCGCGCCGCGTCCTCGGCGGACCCCGTCACCGGGCGCCGAGCGACACGCTCAACGTCGCCCACATCGGCGTGGGCGGGATGGGGCGGAGCGACGTGCGGGGCATGTCCGAGGCGGGAGAGAACATCTACGCCCTGTGCGACGTGGACGAGAGCATGGCGGCGAGCGCGTGGAGCGCGTTCCCGCAGGCGAAGCGTTTTCGTGACTACCGCGTGATGCTGGAGCGCGAAGCGGCGAACATCGACGCGGTCGTGATCTCGACCCCGGACCATTCGCACGCGAACGCCGGCATGCTCGCGATGTCGCTCGGCAAGCCGACCCGGATCCAGAAGCCGCTCGCCACCACGATCTGGGAGGTGCGCGAGCTGATGCGAGGGGCCGAGGAGACCGGGGTGCCCACCCAGATGGGGAACCAGGGGCACGCGATGGAGGGCACGCGGCAGATGCGCGAGTGGTACGAGGCGGGCGCCATCGGGACCATCCGCCGGGTGGAGTACTGGACGAACCGGCCGATCTGGCCGCAGGCGCTCCGGCGCCCCACCGAGGCGCACCACGTCCCGCCCTGGCTCGAGTGGGACCTGTGGCTCGGACCCGCACCCGAGCGACCCTACCACCCCGCCTACGCCCCGTTCAACTGGCGCGGCTGGTGGGACTTCGGAACGGGTGCCCTGGGCGACATCGCATGCCACGCGATGGATGCCGCGTTCTGGACGTTCGACCTGGGGTTCCCGGAGCGGGTGTCGGCCGAGTCGACGCCGCTGTTCCCCGAGACGGCGCCGGCCTCCTCGCGGATCGAGTACGCCTTCCCCGCGCGCGGCTCCCGACCGGCGATCGAGGTCGTGTGGCGCGACGGAAACCTCTCCCCGCCGAAGCCCGAGGAGATCGAGGACGATGCCTCGTGGCCACCCGAGTCGAGCGGCCAGCTGTGGATCGGGACGGACGGGAAGATGTTCGCGGGGATCTACGGGGAGGATCCGCGCCTCCTCGATCCCGAGCGCGACCGCGAGATCCGCGAGAGCCCGCCCCCGGAGGCGTATCCGCGCACCGACGGCGTGTACGCCGAGTTCGCGGCCGCCTGCAAGGACGGTCCGCCCGCCGGGTCGAACTTCGTGGAGCACGCGGGACCGCTCACGCAGATGGTCCTGCTCGGGAACCTGTCCGTCCGCTCCGGACGCAGCCTCACGCTCGATCCATCCACGGGCGCCATCACCAGTGGCGTCGGGATCCCGGAGCATTACCTGCGTGCGACCCACCGTCCGGGGTGGGGCTGGACCTGACGGAGTCGGGCGACGCGCGCTTCGTCGCGGGGAGAACCCGCACGTCGAGTCCCTCGTCCCCGTAGCGACGCGCGAGCGCCGGGGCGTCCAGGGCCGACCCGCCCTCGCCCAGGACCGCGAGCAGGAACCGCCCGGGGGCCCCTCCCATCGCGTGCCGAATCATTGGCGAACCGCCGAGTTTCCAGCGTGTCGCGACGTGGTGTCTATCGGCGGGAGTAGTTCAGGGATCGATCTGGTAACGGGCCCGCAGACGACGGGGCGGCTCGGGAACGTCGATCTCCTGCCCGCAGGGCTCGAAGGCGCCAGGAGCCGCACCGGCCGGCGGCGCGCGTCGACAGTAGCGCATCGCGTCCCAGCGCACCGAGGGCGGATCGGTCTCCCAGCTCGTCTCGGAACGATAGAGGGTGAGGGTGGTCCAGTCCTCGGACACGTCCAGCTCGACATCGCGCGTCTCCGGCTCCGCGATCTCCAGGAGATGGAGGAGGTTCGTGACCCGGCCGCTGTCGGCGGAGACGTGGAACACGTCCACTCCGACCCGCGGGCAGGCCCCGCACTGCCCCGATCCGTAGAAGCTCCAGCGCACCCGCGGACCGCTCTTCACCAGGAATCCCCCGTCGTCGAGCCGCCGCGCCTCGAGCTCGGCCAGATCTACCAGCCGTGCGAACGGGTCACCCTCGCCGGTGCGCGTCCAGTCCGGGGGGGTGACCCGCTCGCCGCCGCGCGCCAGGGCGAGGATCGGGGCGCACAATCGCTCGCCGCGTCCCACGTCCAGCACCGAATAGGGAAGCTCGTACGCGGCCGGGGAGAGGCCGTCGGGATCGGGTGCGTACAGGTATCCCGCCGCCTCGTTGTCGAGCACGATCAGGCTCCGGAGATCTCCTGACGCTTCGGGGATCATGTAGGGCGCGGCGCCCTCGCCCGCCGGACGGGGGACCCGTTCCTCGCCGCCGGGGATGAGGAGGCCCTCGAGACCGTATTCGCACGGGGTGATCCTCTGGATCAGGGGCGCGACGAACGGCCGGACCGGAACCGACGCCACCCCCGCGGGACCTGCGGACGAGTCGGCGTCTCCCCAGTCGACCCGGAGCCGGACCGCCGGGAGCGAGGGCGCGGAGACGGGCGGGAAGCTCCCCCACGGGATGAGCACCTCGAGACCGAGACCGCCCTCGGTCCCCGCGATCCCGCGCACCAGGGCCCGCGGGGCGCCACGCGGGCGCAGGGGGCGCAGGCGCTCGCGCGCGGCCGGCCCCAGCGCCCAGAAGGCGGGGGTGGCGAGCACTTCCTCGAGCGCGTCGGGGTTCGCCACGGGCACGCGCCACTCGCGTGCGAACAGGACCGGGAGCCGGGCCCGGTGACGGATCTGGCGCGCGAGCCAGCGGCGGCAGGTCTCCACCTCCTCGGCGGCGAACTCCAGGGCGTCGCACGCCGTCGAGTCGGCCAGCGCCTCTACACCGAACTGGTGGCCCCACCCGATCGGCGGAAGCCGGAGCGAGTCCGGACCGGCGAGACCGATCCGCAGCACCGGGCTCCCGCCGGGGCCCACCCCGTTCCGGATCTCGGCCGCGACCACGAGACCCTCGCGCACGCGCCCCACCCATACGAGCGCCTGCGGGGCCCGGTCGGTGGTGTCGAGGACCCGGTCGATCGGACGCGAGCGCCACTCCCCCACCCGCCCATCGTGGACGAAATCGTCCACGTCGGGGATGACGCGCTGCAGCGCTGCCCGCGGGGCGTCGGGCACCTGGGCGCGCACGGGGGCCGCGGGGGCGAAGAGCCCCGTCGCGAACAGGAACACCGCCGCCGGGACCGCGCCCGGCCGCGACAACGATCGTGATGCCTCAGGCACGCTGGGACCTACCCCCGTGGATGACGCCGGTGCCGCGTGTACCGCGCGCAAGCTACCCGGGTTCCGCCCGCCCGGGTACAATGGGGGCCCATGCGCCTCGCCCTCGTCATCCTCGCGGCCGGCCGCGCCACGCGGTTCGGGCGCCCCAAGCCGCTCGAGCCGGTCGGTCCGAGCGGCGAGGCGCTGTTCGAGTACGCGGTCTACGACGCGCTGCGCGCGGGCGCGAGCCGCATCCTGTTCGTGACCCGGCCCGACACCGAGGCCCTGTATCGGGCACAGGCGAAGGCCCGGCTCGGCGCCTCGGTGCCGTTCGACGTCGTGACGCAGCGCATCGACGACCTGCCCGCGGGCTTCCGTCCACCGGCGGGCCGCGAGCGGCCCTGGGGGACGGGGCACGCCGTGCTGGCCCTCCGGGAAATGGCCCGCGAACCGCTTCTCGTGCTCAACGCGGACGACTTCTACGGGCCGGAGGCGATACCCCGTCTCCAGCGACGACTCCGCGACGCCCGCACGACCGGCGACCCCTCGCACTTCCTCGCCGGCTACGAGCTCCGTGACACGCCGGTGTCGGCGTCGGGCGGCGTGAACCGCGCGATCTGCGAGGTCGACGCTTCGCTCTTCCTCGAGCGCATCGAGGAGGTGTTCGGCATCCGGAGCCGCGACGCCCACTACCTGGGCGAGTCGGCGGACGGGTCCAGCCTCGTCCTGCGGCCCGAGGTCTTCTGCTCGATGAACCTGTGGGGGTTCCAGCCCACCATCTTCGCGCACCTGTGGCCCGCGTTCGAACGCTTCCACGCGCATCTCGACGATCCCCTCGCCGACGAGTTCCGGCTGAGCACCGTGATCGGCGACCTCGTCTCCACCGGCCGCGTGCGGGTACGCGTCGTCCCGACCGACGAGCGCGCGTTCGGGTTGACGTTCGCCGAGGACGTCGCCGCGGTGGTGTCGGGCGTCGCACAGTCGGTGGCGTCCGGCCACTACCCCACCGACCTCGGCGAGTGGTTCGAGCGGCGTCGCGGCCGGACGCCGGGATAGCGTGGCGCGATGCGTCTGAACGGACTCGACTGGGGCGTCCTGGCGGCGTACGGCCTCGTGGCGATGGTGGTGGGGCTCGCCTTCGCGCGGCGCGCCAGCGAGGGGACCGGGGAGTTCTTCCTCGGTGGACGGCGCCTGCCGTGGTGGCTTCTCGGGACGTCGATGGTGGCGACCACGTTCTCCACCGACACCCCGAACCTCGTCACGGATCTCGTCCGCAACGGTGGCGTGAGCCAGAACTGGATCTGGTGGGCGTTCCTGATCACCGGGATGTGCACCACCTTCTTCTACGCGAAGCTGTGGCGCCGGTCGGGCGTGTTCACCGACATGGGGTTCTACGAGCTCCGCTACAGCGGACGGCCCGCCGCCTTCCTGCGGGGGTTCCGGGCGATCTATCTGGGCGTGTTCTTCAACGTCATGATCATGGCGACGGTGACGCTCGCGGCCATCAAGATCGCCGGGATCCTGCTCGGGACGGACAAGTACGCGACCGTGCTGGTGGCCGGCAGCGTGACCGCGCTCTATTCCGCCACGTCCGGTTTGTGGGGCGTGGTCGTGACCGACCTCCTCCTGTTCGCGATCGCGATGACCGGCTCGATCGCGGCCGCGTGGTACGCCCTCGCGCACCCGGACGTGGGCGGGCTCGCGGGGCTCGTCTCGCACCCGGCCCTCGCCGATCGGCTCGCCCTCGTCCCCGACTTCTCCGACTGGCGCACGGCCGCGACCGTCTTCCTGATCCCGATCGCGGTCCAGTGGTGGGCGACCTGGTATCCGGGAGCGGAGCCCGGCGGCGGCGGGTACGCGGCGCAGCGCATGCTGGCCGCCCGCGACGAGCGCGAGTCGGTGCGCGCGACGCTGTGGTTCAACATCGCCCACTACGCGCTCCGCCCGTGGCCATGGATCCTCGTCGGGCTGGCGTCGCTCATCGTCTATCCGACGCTCGACTCGATCGCCGCGGCCTTCCCGGGTCTCGACCCGTCGATCCTGAGACACGATCTCGCGTACCCCGCCATGCTCGTATTCCTGCCGCACGGACTCCTCGGGCTGGTCGTCGCCTCGCTGGCGGCCGCGTTCATGTCCACGATCTCGACGCATCTCAACTGGGGCTCGTCGTACATCGTCGACGACGTGTATCGGCGCTTCCTCGCGCCCGACCGGTCGGAGTCGCACTACGTGGCGGTGGCGCGTCTGTCGACGGTCCTTCTCATCGTGCTCGCGTCGCTGGTCGCGCTGTGGCTCCAGAACGCGATGCAGGCGTTCCAGATCCTGCTCCAGATCGGTGCGGGCACGGGTCTCATCTTCCTCCTGCGCTGGTTCTGGTGGCGGATCAACGCGTGGAGCGAGATCTCGGCGATGATCGTGTCGTTCGTCGTCGCGCTGTGGTTCCAGACCGATTTCGTCCTGCGGATCGGAGAGCTCGACCTCCTCCGGTTCGGACACGCCACGTTCGGTCTCGCCCCGCTGGATCCGGCCGTCCAGCTGGTGATCGGGGTGGGGATCACGACGGTCGCCTGGCTCACGGTCACGCTGGCCACCTCCCCCGCCGACCGCGAGACGCTCCAGGCGTTCTACGACCGGATCCGCCCGTTCGACGCGGGCTGGCGCGCGGCGGTCCGGACCGATGCGGCGCGGCCGATCGGGAGCGCCTCGGCCGCGCTCCTCGCCTGGGGCCTCGGGTGCACGACCGTGTACGCGGCGCTGTTCGGGACCGGAATGGCGCTCTACGGCCGCGGCGTGGAGGCCGTGGTGTTCGTCGCCGTGGCCGCCCTGTCGGGCTACGGACTCTCCCGGACGCTGCCCCACATCGGGTTCGAGTAGTTCTCTAGCAGGGGTCGATCGCGGCGCCGTCGGCGGCCGTCGCGGGGAGGACGGGGTCGGCCCCCCGGGCTCGGAGCGACGCCTCGACGGCCTCCGCGCGGTCCGCCTCGCAGACCGCCACGATCGCCCCCCCGAGACCCGCTCCGGTGAGCCGCGCCCCCGCGGCCCCGGCCGACACCGCCGCTTCGACGAGCTCGTCGAGCGCGGGCGTCGAGACCTCGTAGTCGTCCCGCAGGCTGGCGTGCGACGCGGCGAGCCGCGCGCCGAAGCGCTCGAGCGCGCCGGCCCGGAGCGCGTCCTCCGCATCGGCGACGCGTGCATGCTCGGTCACGATGTGGCGGAACCGGGCCCGGAGCGGCGGGTCGAGCGCCCGCTTGGCCGCCGCGAGCGCCCCCTCGGTCCCGAGCGCTTCGAGCGCCCGCGGGTACGCCGCGGCGGGATCGGGCGAGCCGGGGGGGCCGAGCGACCAGGCGCCCCCCTCCGGGATCGCTCCACCCACGACCTCGAGCACGCGCGCGAGCGCCCCGGCCGCCTCGCGGGTCCTGGCGTTGTAGGTCGCCTGCGCCGCCCCGGACTTCTCGGCCCGCGTCCCGCTGTGCGCGACCACGAACCGCCACACGGCCGGGATGGGGATCGGGGTGGCGGCGAGCGGCCCGAACTCGATGCGGAGGGCGTGTCCGCGCCGCCCCAGCAGACAGGCCGCCTGGTCCATCCCGCCACCCGCGGTGCCCACGTAGCGCTCGCCGCGCGCCAAAATCTCCGCCAGGGCGAGCCGGGGCCCGGGCTCGGGGCCCAGAGTCACGCCGCGGACGCGGAGCCACGCGAGCGCGACGGCGACGACGAGCGCGGACGACGAACTCAGACCGGCGGCCACCGGGAGGTCGGAGCGCACCAGCGCCTCCAGCCCGCATGCCACGGGCTTCCCCTCGGCGTACGGCTCCACCGACTCGATCGCCGCACGGACGTAGTTCGCCCAGCTCCCGCGCGGCCCCGGCCGGATCGGCGGCAGCGGGGCGAACTCGGCGGGCTCCAGCCCGGGCACTTCGGTCGCGATGCGGACGTGTGGCGTCGACAGCCCGCGGAACGCGATCCATACGGCCCGATCGAACGCCATCGGGAGGACCGGGAGACCGCAGTAGTCGATGTGCTCGCCGATGAGGTTCACGCGGCCGGGCGCGCGTACCACGTGGGTCGGCGGAGCGCCCCATCTCCGCTCGAAGGACTCGGCGAGGCCGTCGCGGTCGAGCGTCACGCGCGGACCGCCGTCACGGAGTGATCCGGAGGTCGTCGACGAACAGCAGGTGGCCGGGCGGTCCCCAGCCGTCGAGAGAGATCCGGTCGATCCCCTCTTCCGCCGTCACCGTGATACGCTCCTCGCGGAAAGTCCCGGTGCCCCCGGCGTCGTATCGGTCGCGCACCGTCCGGCGCACGCGCCCGTCGGCCGGCACGCCGCCGCCGCTCCACACCAGGACCTCGAAGCGGCGCACGAGGTCGGGGCCGAACACCGAGAACGACACCCTGCGGGGGCGGCCCGGGAAGTCGAGCCGTATCACGCCGACCTCGAGCCCCCGCTCCGGGAGGAAGGCGGGGCCGAGGACCCGGGCCGAGCGCCCGACGGGCAGGAGCTCGCGCCCATCGATCACCATGGGGAGCGTCGAGCCGGCCGTCCACGACCGGAAGGATACGACGAGCCCCTCTCCGGACCACTCCGTTCCGACCGCGCACGGCGTGCACGTCTGGCTCCCGTCCGGCAGCCGGTCGAACCGGATCGTGGCCGGAGCCCCCGGGCCGGCCGGGGCATCGCGGACCGGCGGCGGCTCGAGCGCCGGGCGCCCCGAGGCGCGGTGGGCGGCTCCCGACGGGCGCCCCGAGGCGGGGTCGGCGGTTTCGGACGAGCGCCGCGATGGAAGCCGCGCCGCGGGGCGCCGTGCCACGGCGGCGGAGCCGCCCGAGGGGACCGGCGCACCTCCGCTCGCCACGGATGCGGTCGCCCGCGCCTCTCTCTCCCACCGGAGCTCGAACCCGGCGAGTCGCAGCCCGCGCACCGCGAGCCACCCGGCCGCGGCGAGGGCGGCGAGCGCCACGATTCGCGTGACGACCGCGCGATCCCGGCCGCGGCGCCGCCGCGCTCCGGTCACGCCCGGACGACCCCGAGCTTCGGCCATGTCTTCCAACGGCCGCGCGTGAAGTCCGGGAACTCGATCGGCCGGCTCCCCTCCGCGACCGAGATCTCCGAGAGCTCGCACACCGCGGAGAGCGCGGCCGCGTCGTACACGTTCATGTCGGTGGGGAGACCCTCCCGCAGGCATGTGACGAGCCGGTAGTCCTCGAGGAAGTCCATGCTCCCGTGTCCGCGGCCCTCGCCGGCGCCGGCCAGGTCCGTCCACAGGGGATGCCCGTACTCCTCGTACCAGGTCTCCGCGTCCTCCCAGCGGTGCTCGGGGCTCCGGCCCTCCACATACACGCGGTTCGGGTATCCCTGGAAGAGACCGCGCGTGCCCTGGACGAGGTGGATGCGCGAATACGGCCGCGGGAGGTTCGTGTCGTGGACGACCGTGATCGTCCGGCCGCGGGCGGTCCGGATCAGCGAGGTGTTCACGTCGCCGAGGACGTAGCGCTCGTCGCGGAACGGGTGTCCCTCGGGGAAGTGC
>Ga0299914_10002227_pt1 | contig 13301 bp, 9 predicted proteins | sample RVTome_10_FD_201361 | JGI IMG/M metagenome (GOLD analysis project Ga0299914, IMG submission 201361) | Soil microbial communities from uranium-contaminated site in the Upper Colorado River Basin, Wyoming, United States - RVT153D57 (version 2) ...
CAGGGCGCTGCGTCGGGCGCTGCGCCTGTCGCCCGCGCTGCGCGCGGGGCTGGCCGGCACCGTGGGGCTGGCGGTGCTGGGCGCGCTGGGCCGTGTGGTGATCCCGATCACCATGCAGATCGTGATCGACCGCCACATCCTCAGTCCCGGGGGGGTCGATGTCGGCGCGATCGTCCGGCTCGGCGCGCTCGCGCTGACCATCCTGCTGCTGACGGCGATCGCGAGCCGGATGGCCCAGGTCCGGATGAGCACCGCGGCGGCCAACGGGTTGTGTGAGCTGCGTGTGATGACGTTCGCCCACCTGCACCGGCTGTCGACGCTGCACGTCCAGGGCGAGCGGCGCGGGGCCCTTGTCGCCCGGGTCACGTCCGACGTGCAGGAGATCCAGCAGTTCCTCGGGTGGGGCGGGGTCAACCTGCTGCTGGGCGTGCTGCGGATCACGATCGTCGTCGCGCTCATGATCTACTACCGCTGGGAACTGGCGCTGGTGGTCGGGATCATCACGTTCGCCTACGCGCTGGTCCTGCGGTGGTTCCAGCACGTGCTCCAGCGCGCGTACGACCGCGTGCGGCTGCGCGTCGCCGACAGCATGGCGGCGATCGGCGAAGCGATCGTGGGCCTGCCCACGGTGCGCGCGTACGGCGCCGAGGATCGCACACGGACGCGGCTGCGCCAGCGCCTGAACGCGCAGTACCGTGCGGAGTACCGCACGCACCGCGCAGCGGCGGCACTGTTCAGCACCGCGGAGGTCTTCTCGGCCACCATCATCGTGATCGTGTTGCTGATCGGCCTGTTCTGGCTCGACGGCATCTCGGCGGGCGTGCTGATCGCGTTTCTGTTCCTGGTCAACCAGTTCATCGAGCCGGTGCAGACGCTGGTCGAGACACTCGATCAGGCCCAGGTCGCGGCATCCGGCATGCGCCGCATCCTGCGGGTGCTCGACATCCCGCCCGACCTCGATGACCGCGACGACGGCCGGGACCTGCCGGAGGGCGGCCTGTCCGTGCACACCCAGGGCGTGCGGTTCGCCTACACGCCAGGCCGCGATGTGCTGACCCATGTCGACGTCGAGATCCCCGCCGGCCGGCGCACGGCGGTGGTCGGCGAGACGGGCTCGGGCAAGACGACCTTCGCGAAGCTGCTGGTGCGCCTGCTGCGTCCGTCCGACGGCGCGATCATGATCGGCGAGGTGCCCCTGTCCGACGTCGCGCCCGGCGTCCTGCGGAAACGTCTCGCGTTCGTGCCACAGGAGGGCTTCCTGTTCGACGCGACCATCGCCGACAACGTGCGCTACGGACGTCCCGACGCCGACGACGCCCGGGTCGCGGCGGCGTTCACCGAACTCGACCTCAGCGGGTGGCTGGACACGCTGCCCGATGGCCTCGACACCATGGTCGGGCAGCGCGGCGAGCGCCTGTCGGCGGGAGAGCGCCAGCTCGTCGCGCTGGTCCGCGCCTGGATCGCCGACCCCGATGTGCTGGTGCTCGACGAGGCCACATCGGCGGTCGACCCCGCGCTCGACGTGCAGTTGCGGCACGCGATCGAACGCCTGACGGCCGGGCGGACCAGCATCACGATCGCGCACCGGCTGGCGACCGCCGAGACCTCCGACCTGGTGATCGTGTTCGACGACGGCCGCGTGGTGGCGCAGGGCACCCACGCCGAGCTGCTGCGGAACAGTCCCGTCTACCAGCGCCTGCACGCCGACTGGACGGCGGGCACCACGCTGTCGTCAGCCAGTGACACCCTGACCATCGGATCCGACCTCGGTTGAGCCCGGCGGACGTCTGGCCAGCAGCAACGCCGCATCGTCGTTGATGCCCTGTTCCTCGACCCTGCCCATGATCTGCCCCGCCGCCCGGTCGAGTGGATCGTCCCCCGCGATCTCGGCGATGGCGGCCGCGAGACGTGCCATGCCATGGCCCAGGTCCTCACCGCGCCGCTCGATGACGCCGTCGGTGAACAGGGCCAGGACCGCACCCGGGTCCATGCGGATGTGTGCGTTGTCGAACGGCACGTCCAGATGGGCCCCGAGCAGGGCGCCGGACGCGGCCGGCACCTGCGCCGCGGTCCCGTCCGCTCCGGCCAGCAGCGGCGGCGGATGTCCCGCCAGCGCGTAGGTGCAGTCGGTGAGGTCAGGCGCGAAGCACAACGCGGCGACCGTGGCCATGACGGCGGGTTCGACCGTCAGGTGGCTCAGCATCGCATCGACCTGCGTCAGCGCGGCGGCCGGATCCCCCAGCACGAACAGCATGGTGCGCAGGCTGTGGCGAAGCTCGCTCATGATCGCCGCCGACGACGTCGAGTGGCCGACGACATCGCCCACGACCAGCACCACACCGCCGTCCGGACGCGTGAAGGCGTCATACCAGTCCCCGCCGGTGTGCGCCTCACGCACGCTGGCGCGGTAGCGCACCGCCAGTTCGAGGCCAGGCACGTCGGGGAGCGCCACCGGCAGCAGCGAGTGCTGGAAACCGGTGGCGAGTTGCCGCCGGATGTCAGCCAGCCGGGCCCGCTCCAATGCGGCCGCACACAGGCTGGCGGCTGTGGCCAGCACCGCACGTTCATGCTCGATGGTGTGGGGCTGGGTCCATGACCACTCGAGCGCCCCGATGGCTCCGTTCGGCGTCATCAGCGGATACGCGATCGACCGGATCCCCTCGTCGGACACCGTGCCGACCGACTGCTGGCGTTCCTCACGCACCGCGGCGGCCGCAGGACTGGCGTCGCTCTCCAGCGACGATTCGAAGACGCCGTCGCGGGTGTGGCGCAGCAGCCGAAGCCGGTCGGCGCCCACAACCACCAGGCTGGTCTGGTCGGCGCCCACGTCCGGCATGGTGTCGTCGACCGCGATGGCGGCGACACGATCGACGGTCGCCGCACCCGCGAGCGCCGCCGACAGGTGCTGCAACTGCGCCAGGCGCTCACGCTGACGTTGCTGGTCGGTGGTCTCGACCACGTTCATCGCCACGCCGAGACGCACGCCATCGGGCCCGTCGATGGGGTACATGTCGACCTCGAACGTGCGATCGACGCCCGGCTGCGCGGGTGTCTCACCGCGGATCGGCACCCCCGCCAGCGGCGTGCCCGCGTCGACCACCTTGCGCAGCAGCGGCACCACGAGGTCGGCGTAGTCGGGAAAGACCTGCGCCATCGTGCGTCCGAGATGCTCCTCAACCGACAAGCCGTTGATGACGGTGAGGGCATGGTTGATGAGCACGAAGCGCAGGTCGGCATCGAGCACGGCCATTCCCTGGGGCGCGTTGGCGATCAACGCCTCCAACCAGGCCAGCACACGGTTGGCACCGACATCGGGCACCGTCGAGGTGCTGCGGCCCGGCCAATCGCTCACGCGCGCTGCCTTTCGAGCGTTGGGGTGACCCGGACGCAGGCGATCGTCAACGCCGCGCCAGGCACCGATCATCGGGTCGATCACGGAGCGACCCGCCTCGTCGGCAGATGATATATCCGCGGGGCGACGGCGTGTGCACGACGGTCCCGCGTCACGGGCTTTCGTCGTGGAGCGCGTGCCCCGGCGACATCGGGTCCTCCGCCAACGGCGCGCCTCGGGCGGGTACGCTCAGCCGTCGACGCGGTGCTCGCGCTTGAACGCACGGACCCGGTCGAGGCTCTCGCGGTCCGTGACGTCGGCGATCGAACGGTAGCCCGGGAGGCCGTATGCACCGGCGGCCGCCTCCCACCCGACCGGTGTGACACCGAGTTGCTTGCCAAGGAGGGCGACCAGGACGCGCGCCTTCTGCTCACCGAAGCCGGGCAGGGATCTGATGGTGCCCAGCAGTTCGATGCCATCGTCGATGTCATTCCAGATCGCTGCCGCGTCGCCGTGGTGGTGCTCCACGATGTAGCTGCACAGTGCCTGCACGCGCCTCGACATCATGCCGGGATACCGGTGCAGCGCCGGCGGCTTGCGGAAGCACGCCTCGAGCTCCTTGGCGGGCATCCACGCGATCGCCGCGGCGTCGAAGTCGACGTTGAGGCGTGCGGTGAGCTGATAGGGCGCCGCGAACGCGCGTTCCATGGGGACCTGCTGATCCAGCAGCATGCCGATGAGCAACGCGAGCGGGCTCGTGCTGATGAAGTGGTCTGCGTTCTCGTCGCCGGAGAATGAGAGCCTGGTTACCGTCGCCATCGCGACTCACCCCAGTTCGTATCCGGTACAGCGGTCTGGCCGTACCGGTCATACTGCTCGTCCCGCAACGTGTTCGGCACGTGTTCCTGTGGCCGATGGGACAGTGCTCGGGCCTTCTCAGCGGAGTCCGATGCCGTGCGCGGAGCACCGGCAGCGGCGCTGAGCGCCACCACACGGTCGTCCAGGCGATCCAGCTGGGCGCCGATCGCCATCAGGGCCTCCTGCAGCGGCGCGTCCGCCCCGACCTCAGCATCGTCGCCTCCCGACGACGGCAGGTCCGCCAGCCTGCGTTCGATCTCGCGCAAGGCCAGGTGCTGGCTGCCCTCCAGCATCATCGTGCAGAACACGCCCGCCGCGGCGGCGATCCACAACAACAGCAGCGCAACCACCAGCGTCGCGACCAGCGACAGGTCGAACGCGAGCGCCGGGAGCACCAGCGGTGGGAGCACGAACAACAGCGTCCGCAGCGGCACGGACCTGCGTACCGTCGATGACGCGCGATCGACCGACGCGCGCAGCTGCTGGCCGGCCGGCGTCGGGCGCTCGACGTAGGCGTCGGCGCCCACCTCGTCGCGGCGGTCCATGCGTTCGGCCCCCGCACCGTCGTGGTGGTCCATGGGCGCATCGGCCGGCGGGTGGGGTGCGCCGTCGGGCGCGGTGCCGTCGTGCCCGCCGAGCCGGCGGCGTTGTTCGCCGGAGTTGTCCCCAGACCCCGGCGCGCCGTGCGGATCGAACGACGTGGGCGGCGGAGGGGGCGCCAGGTGACCGGTGCGTTCGCGCAGCGACCGGTCCGGCGTGCGGTCGTTGAACGCGGCCGGACCGTCACCGCCATCGCTCCGCAGGGAGCGCTGCGCGCCCTGCGGGTCAAACGAGGCCGGTGCGGGCGGTGGCACCGAATGTCCCGTGTGGTCGGGCAACCGACGCTCGTGGGGGCCCCGTGGATCCTGGTTCCGTGTGCCGGCGAGGTCCTCGTCGCGTCCGAACGGCCCCGGCATGCCGGCGTCCGGTGCCGGCCAGCCACTTCCGGTGTCGTGGTCACCGTACGACGCGGGCGAACGGTGGTCGTCGAACCGTGCCGTCTGTGAAGGGTCGTCCGGTGTACCGTCCTGCCCCGGAACCTGTGATGGCAGCCACTGGTCGGGCCCATCCGCCGGCGGCGTGTCCCGCCGCTGTCCGACCTCGTTCCGCCAAACCCTACCTTCGGGATCGCGAGCCTCGTAGGCGTTGTGCACGTTGCGCTCACATCCTTTCGACCATCCGACCGCGGGCATCGCCGTCCGGAGGTACCCACAGTGTCGTCGGTCTGCGGGGCAAGTCGTAGGCTACGGGGACCGTCGCCGTGACCATTTCCAGGGTTGCGCGTGCCGGGGGGCAACCTGGGATGGCCGATCGGTCAGGTTGCCGTCGATCGCGCAGCATTCCACAAGGCGCGCCAGTCATCGGACGACAGCTCCTGCGGGGCCCGGTCGGCGCTGGCCAGCGCCCGTTCGAATCGCTCACGGAACCGCGCCGTGCTCGCACGGAGGGCGAGCTCGGGATCGACGTCGAGATGGCGGGCCAGCGTGATGACAGCCGCGAGAAGATCGCCGATCTCGTGCGCTGCCTGCGCGGAGGAGGTCCGCGCCACCTCATCGGTCTCCTCGCGGACCTTGGCCAGCGCCGCCGCCACATCCGGGTGGTCGAAGCCCAGCTTGGCGGCCTTGCGCTGCACCGCTCGCGCGAGCGGGATCGCCGCCTGGCCGGAGGCCACACCGTCGAACGGCCCCGTGCGCTCGGGCTTCTCGGCCGCCTTGAGCTGTTCCCAGTTGGCCATCACCGACGCGGCGTCGTCGGCGCTGGCGTCACCGAACACGTGCGGGTGCCGCCGGACCAGCTTGTCCACGATGCCCTTGGCGACCGCGTCGATGTCGAAGGTGCCGTCGTCCTCAGCGATCTGGGCGTGGAACACCACCTGGAGCAACACGTCGCCGAGCTCCTCGCCGATGTCGTCAGCCGTGCCGGTCGCGATCGCCTCGCACAGCTCGTAGACCTCTTCGACCGCGAACGGCGCCAGGCTCCGGTGATCCTGCTCACGGTCCCAGGGGCAGCCGTCGGCACCCCGCAGCCGTTCCTCGACGTTGACCAACCTGAGCAGCTCGACGCCCTTCGGAGCGAAGCCGAAGTACACGATCTCGACCTCGACGTTGCTCCGAGCCGCCTCGAATCCCAGCGCCCGTGTGAACGCCTCCGAGTCGGCGGCGCCGTAGACGTACGCAACTGCACCGGCGTTCCGTGCGCGGTCGACGATCCATGAGACCTTGGCGCGCTGCACGGGATCCACGCCGCCGAGCAGGTCACGACGGCTCAGCGCCGCCGGCTCGTCGGGTTCGGGCACGACCTCGTAGCGCAGGTCCGCGACGTCGAAGTGCGGTGCCAGCGGATGCGTCTCGTCACCGACGAGGATGAGATCGGTCGTCGACAGGGCCGTCCACGCGTGCAACGGCAGCAGCCCCGGCAACTGATCGACGGTGTCGATCAGGACCAGCCGGCTCATGGGTTCGCCGGCTGTTCCTGCCCCGCCGCGGCCCGTTCGCCGGCGGGAGCCAGCGGGTCGGACGGTTGTACGTCGAGGCTTGTCTCGTTCCACGCGCCGTAGCGGGGATTGACCCTGATCGACACGTCTGCGATCTCCTCGCGGATGAACGCCACGAAGTCACCGTCGCCACCGACCTCATCCTGCAGCGCGGTCTGGATCTCCTGGTCTCTGACCTGCTGCAGGAACAGCCGCTCGGGGACGCCCTGCTGGGCGAGCCGCCGCTCGAACTCCTCCTGCCCGCCGACCTGCGTGACGATCTCCTCGACCGCCGCGTCGACGTCCTCGTCACGCACCTGCACGTCGTTGCGCTCGGCGACCACGTTGAGGATCGCCGACCGCACCGACGATGTCACCAGTTGCGACTGGGCCTGGGCTTCGATCTGGCCACTGGCGTCCTGTTGCGCCTGCTGCTGGAACGCCTCGCTGTTGCTGATGGCTTCGAACTGCGAATCGATCGTCGCCGTCGGGATGCGTTCGTCCCCGACGAGGGCGGCGGTGTTCGGGTCACCGGTGTTGGTGAGCGAGCACGCGGCCGTTGCCAGGGCAGCGAGCAGCAGCGCGGAACGACGTACAGCGTTGATCACGGACGTACTCCTGCGGACGGCTTTCGCCGCGTCAGTCTATGGGGTCGAACCCGACCTCACCGCCCGCCGGACAGGTCACCTGCGGCGGCGCCGTCCGGGAACGACCTTGGCCGCCCCGCGCAGGCCACTGGTGATCGCGGAGCGGCCGTACCGGCCCTCCACACCGTCAGCGACCCGGTGCAGCAGCCGCGCCAGCAGCGGCGCACCCACCACCAGGAGCACCCAGCGCCGGAACCGTCGTGACATCAGAGCCCACATCGCAGATCCTTCATGGTTGACGTGCCGGCACCATCCCCCTCCGCAACCGCTCACAACCACCCCTTGACACCATCTCGGGGTTCGACGACCACCTTCGACGGCCGGTCAGCGCCTGCGCTTGCCGAGCACGGCCTTGAGCTCGCGCGCCGTCCACCCCACCAGGTCGGTCTGACCCGGCGGCATGGGCAGTTCCAGCGCACTGGCCGCCTCGTTCCACAGGGCCTTGGGGCGTTCCCTGCTCAAGCGGATCTGCTGGGACTCGCTCAGCTGCACCGGCGTCACGCGCACCGTGCGCCGGGGTGTGGTGCTGACCTCGCTGATGCCCCACCGGCGCGCCGCCGCGCGCAGCGCCGCGATGGTGATCAACCGTGCCGCGGGTTCGGGCAGCGGACCGTAGCGGTCGGTCAGCTCGTCGGTGACGTCCTTGGCGCCCGCCCCGTCGCGGATGCTTGCGATGCGGCGGTACGCCTGCAGGCGCAGCCCCTCGTCGGCGATGTAGTCGTTGGGCAGGTGCGCGTCGACCGGCAGATCGATCGAGATCTCCGCCGCCTGGGCCCGTTCCCGCTCGGCGGCGGCCGGGTCGCGTAGCTCGATCATCTCCTCGCGCATCAGCTGTGCGTAGGCTTCGAACCCGACGGTGGCGATGTGACCGGACTGGTCGGCCGACAGCACGTTCCCCGCGCCACGGATCTCCAGGTCGCGCAGCGCGATCGACAGCCCAGAGCCCAGCCCGGTGTGGGTCGCGACGGTCTCGAGGCGCTTGTACGCCTCCTCGGTCATCGACCGCTGCTCGGGATGGAACATGTAGGCGTACCCCCGCACGGTCGACCGCCCGACCCGGCCGCGCAACTGGTAGAGCTGCGCCAGACCGAGCATGTCCGCGCGTTCGATGATCAACGTGTTCGCGTTGGGGATGTCCAACCCGCTCTCGATGATGGTCGAGCACACCAGCACGTCGAACTCGCGCTGCCAGTAGCGGACCATGATCCGCTCGAGCTGCGACTCGGGCATCTGGCCGTGCGCGATCTCCACGCGCGCGCCGGGCACCAGCTCACGGACGTACTGCGCGGCGGCCGAGATGGTCGACACCTGGTTGTGCAACCAGAAGACCTGGCCTTCGCGCAGCAGCTCACGACGGATCGCCAGCGCCGCCTGCGCCTCGTCATAGGGTCCGACGTGCGTGACGATCGGCTGGCGTTCCTCGGGCGGCGTGTCGATGGTCGACAGGTCGCGGATCCCCGTGATGGCCATCTCCATGGTTCGCGGGATGGGCGTGGCCGTCATGGTGAGCACGTCGATGCTGGCCCGCAGCTGCTTGAGCTTCTCCTTGTGGCCGACACCGAAGCGCTGCTCCTCGTCGACGACGACCAGGCCCAGGTCCTTGAACTCGACGTCGGACGACAGCAGGCGGTGGGTGCCGATCACCAGGTCGACCGTGCCCGCCGCCAGTCCGTCGAGCACCGACCGCTGCTGGGCGGGACCGGCGAACCGCGACAGCGTCTCGACCCTGACCGGGAAGCCGGAGAACCGCTCGGCGAACGTCTCCCCATGCTGCTGGGCGAGCAGCGTCGTCGGCACGAGCACCGCGACCTGCTTGCCGTCGAACACCGCCTTGGCGGCGGCGCGCACGGCGATCTCGGTCTTGCCGAACCCGACGTCGCCACACACCAGCCGGTCCATGGGGACCGGCGCTTCCATGTCCTGCTTGACCTCGTTGATGGCCGACGCCTGGTCGGGCGTCTCGGTGTGCGGGAACGCCTGCTCGAGCTCGCTCTGCCATGCGGTGTCCGGGCTGAACGCGTTGCCCGGCGCATGCATGCGCGCCTGGTACAGCCGCAGCAGCTCGCCGGCCATCTCGCGCACGGCCTTGCGCACCTTGGTCTTGGCGCGCTCCCAGTCGAAGCCGCCCATGCGCATGACGCGTGGTTCCTCACCGCCGATGTAGGGCGCGAGCGCATCGACGTTGTCGCTGGGCACGAACAGCCGGTCGCCGCCGGCGTACTCGACGATCACGTAGTCGCGGGTCAGCGATCCGGCCGCCTGCCCGCCGACCGCGCTGATGGGGCCCCGCAGCTGGCGCGTGGTGATGCCGCGGTAGGTGCCGACTCCATGGACGGCGTGGACGATGGGGTCACCCGGTGCCAGGTCGAGGACCGTCGCCTGTGCCGTGCGCTTGCTCGGCAGGCGCCGGCTGGCCCGCGAGCGGCGGGGGCCGAACAGGTCCCACTCCCCCAGCAGCGCCACGCCGAGCTCGGGGGCGAGGAACCCCTCGCGCAGCGGTGACTCGGTGATCGCCACGTCGTGCGTGCCGACGGCCTCGACGACGGGCGCCGCGATGCCGTACTGACGCAGGACCTCGCCGAGCCGGACGGCGGGACCGTGCCCGGCGGTGGTCAGCACCACCTTCATGCCCTCGCGCGACAGCTCGCCCACGCGACCGGCCGCGGCCACGATGTCGCCGCGGAAGGACTCCCAGGGCCGTCCCGGGATGTCGGGCGCGCCGAACGGATCCAGCGACCAGACGTCGCCCGCGATGCGCTCCAGCACGGCCTTGTACTCGCCGAACCCGACGTTGTCGCCCGACAGCACCCGGTCGCCCGCGTCCGACCAGCCCGCCACGGCCAGCGCCTCGGCCTGCTCGCGCAGCTCGGCGCTGCGCACCTCGAGGCGCGAGGGGTCGACGAGCACCACCCCCGCGCCGTCGGGCAGAAAGTCGGGCAGCCACGCCGGCGCGGGATGGATCGCGGTCATCAGCGATTCGGCGCCCTCGAACGTGACGCGCTCGGCCAGCAACGACAACTGGTCCGACAGCGCGGGGATGCGACCCGCCAGCTTGCGTGCGGTGTCGACGGTCTCGTCGTCGAGCACGAGCTCACGGCACGCGTAGACGTCGGCGGCGTCGACCGGCTCGAGCGCGCGCTGGTCGGCGACGCCGAACCAGCGCATCTGGTCGATGTCATCGCCCCAGAACTCGATCCGGACCGCATGGTCGGCCGTCGAAGGGAAGACGTCCACGATGCCGCCGCGGACCGCGAACTCGCCGCGCTGGGCGACCAGCGTGGTCCGCACGTAGCCGAGGGTGGCGAGCTGCCGGACCAGGTGCTCGAGCCCTCCCTCGTAGCCCGGTCGCAGATGCACCGGCCGCCGCTCACCCAACCGCGGATCCATGGGTTGCAGCAGCGCCCGGACCGGGGTGACCATCGCCTGCAACCCGCCCTCCGCCAGCCGGTCGAGTGCGCGCAGCCGGTCGCCGACGGTGGCGGGCTGGGGTGACAACCGCTCGTGCGGCAACGTCTCCCATGCCGGGAACAGCGCGACGGTGTCGGTACCGAGGAACGCCCGCAGACCGTCGATGAGGCGGTCCGCGTCGCTGGCCGTCGGGGTGACGATCAACAGCGGTGACGCGCGCTCGGTGAGCAGGGCACAGGCCAGCGGGCGCAGCACCGGACCGGCACGCAACTCCCCGGGCACGAAGATGTCGTCGTCGAGCTCGGATGCAACGAGGTCCAGCAGGCCCGCCAGGGCGGCGGGGCGGGTGGTCATGGCAACAATGGTGACACGGCTCGGCGCATCAAGCGCGGCTCGAGGGGATACATCTGCACATCACCCGCGACACCGGCTGGCCGTGACCGGGCACGCACCGGCGACCTATGAGGGGAGAGGGCGACAGCATGATCGGCCGCTGGTTGGCCGCCGCACGCGAGATCGCCGTCGACACGGGACGGCGCGCGCGCCGCCAGGATCTGATGCTGATCGCCGCCGGCCTGACGTTCTACGCGGGCATCGCGGTGATCCCGCTGCTGCTGCTCGGCCTGTACGGCGCAGGCCTGGTGCTCGACCCCGAGCGCGTCGTGGCGCTGGTCGACCGCCTGTCGCGGTTCGCGCCCGCCACCTCGGGCGCTCCCCAGATCGTGCGCGCGCTCGGCGACAGCGGGGCTCGTCTGGGCATCCCCGCGTTGATCGCGTCGCTGGTAACGGCCTCGACCTACGGCGAGGGCCTGCTCCGCGCGGTCGACACGCTGGAAGGCGAGCAGCGCCCGACGCGAAGCTTGATGGGGCGGCTGCGGGTGCTGCCGTACGTCGGTGTCTTTCCCCTGGTCACGTTGCTGGGGCTGGTCGCGGTGGCGACGCTGCCCGACCGCCTTGGAGGTGGCACGACCGGACAGGTGCTCGGCGCCTACCTGACGTTCTGGGTCGTGTGGTTGTCCGCGACGGCGCTGCTCATGGTGCTCTACCGGCTGTTCGCGGCGCGGACGCTGCGCTGGGCGGCGATCACGTGGGGGTCGCTGGCCACCGGTTCGTTCCTGTCCGGCATGTCGCTGGGCTGGGTGCTGGTGCTGCGCTTCGGCATCACCGTCGGCGAGGCCTACGGCGGCTCGGAGCTGCTCGGCCGGATCGTGCTCGTGGCGATCTACCTGCTGTTCGTGCAGGTGGCGGTCCTCGTCGGCTACCTATTGGTCTCTGCGATCGACCAGTGGCTGGCCGGGGACCTGCCCGCCATGCGAGCGGCACGCTGACCTGGGCTGCGGGGTGCCCGCGGCAGGGGGCCCCCTCGGTCAGGCGCGGGCGTGGTGGGTGTTCTGCGCCGCCTCGAGGCCGGAGGCGACCAGGTCGGTGACCGCCTCGGCACCCCAGCGGACGGTCGCCTCGGCGTCCTCGCGCTGGGCGGCCGGGACGCGCGCGAGGACATAGCGCGCGGGGTCCTGGTTGCCCGGCGGCCGGCCGACACCGAGACGGACACGCAGGAAGTCGCGGCCGCCGCAGCGGGCGATGATGTCACGCACGCCGTTGTGGCCGCCCGGTCCCCCGCCGCGCTTGAGCCGGACCTTCCAGGCCTCCAGATCGATGTCGTCGTAGACGACCACCAGCTGCTCCAGCGGCAGCTTGTAGAAGCGCAGCGCGCGCTGCACCGGCCCACCGGAGTTGTTCATGTACCCGCCCGGCACGAACAGCGTGACCGGGGGGCCGCCCGGCGTCAGCCGGCCGTCGGCCGCGACGCCTCCGACCTTGCTGCGGGTCAACCGCAGCCCCGCCTCGTCCGCGAGCAGGCGCACCGTGTCGGCACCGAGGTTGTGCCGGGTGCCGCCGTACTCGCCTACGGGGTTGCCGAGACCGGTGATCAGCACACGGTCGGGTGTGGTCACCGGTCGATTCCGCGAGAAGAGCCCTATTCGCCGGCACCCGCGTCGTCGCCTGCTTCGGCGCCCTCGGCGGCTTCGGCGCCCTCTTCGACGTCCAGAGCCTCCTCGCCCTCGGCGACCTCCTCCTCGGTGGCCTCGAAGGTCGGGGCGGAGACCGAGACCACGGTGCGGTCGGGGTCCTCGAGGAGCTCCACGCCCGCGGGCAGCGCCACGTCGCCCAGCCGCTTGACGTCGCCCATCTCCATGTCGGAGATGTCGAGGGTCAGCTCGTCGGGCACCTCCAGCGGCAGGACCTCGACCGACACGGAGAACAGCACCTGATCGACCACGCCGCCCTCGTCCGCGCCCGGCGCGTCGCCCTGGAGGTGCAGGGGCACGTCGACCGTGACCTTGCGTTCGCGGTCGACCCCGACGAAGTCGACGTGCATGATGTCGCGCCGCACCGGGTGGCGCTGCAGCTCACGCGCCAGCGTCAGGTGCGTGTCACCATCGAGCTGCAGGCGGATCAACGCGTTGAGGCCCGCATCGGTCCGCAACGCGTGATAGAGCTCGAGCGCATCGACCGACACCGCGGTCGCGTCGAGACCGGAACC
>Ga0299914_10002229_pt1 | contig 13299 bp, 13 predicted proteins | sample RVTome_10_FD_201361 | JGI IMG/M metagenome (GOLD analysis project Ga0299914, IMG submission 201361) | Soil microbial communities from uranium-contaminated site in the Upper Colorado River Basin, Wyoming, United States - RVT153D57 (version 2) ...
CCGTTACGGAAGGCGAAGGCGGCGCAGCATACGCATCGACGCTGTCATGACCTTGGCGAACTGGTCGTAGGAATCGTGCCAGGGCAACGGCGTGATGCCGTGCACCCGCTGCGCGGCAATAGCCTGCGGCTCGGTGTAGCGCAGGATCCCGTCGCGGCCGTGCCGGCGGCCCAACCCGGACGCGCCCATGCCCCCGGACGGCAGGTCGTGACTACCCCAGGTGGCTCCGTACGCCTCGTTCACGTTGACCGCTCCAGCCCGGATCCGGCGGGCCAGGGCGATCCCGCGGCGGATGTCGCGAGACCACACACTCGCGTTCAACCCGTACAAGGAGTCGTTCGCCAGCGCCACAGCTTCGTCGTCCGTGCTGAACTGGTACACCGACACCACCGGGCCGAAGGTCTCATCGTCGGCGGCCAACATGCCACGACGCACACCGCGCAGCACCGTCGGCTCGTAGAACCACGGCCCGAGGTCGGGCCGCGGCTTGCCACCGGCGAGAACCTCCGCTCCCTTGGTCACTGCATCGTCGACGTGCCGCTTCGTCTTGTCCAGCTGCGCCTGCGAGACGAGCGACCCCACGTCGTGCCGGTAGTCGAACCCGGCGCCCAGCCGAAGCTCGCCGATCCGGCTCAGGAACCGCTCCATGAACGCGTCGCGGATCGGCGCCGCCAGATACAGCCGCTCCACGGAGATGCAGAGCTGGCCGGCGTTCGAGAAGCATGCCCGCACCGCGCATTCGGCGGCCCGGTCCAGGTTGGCGTCGTCGAGCACGACCATCGGGTTCTTGCCACCAAGTTCGAGGGTCGCGCCGACCAGGCGCTCGCCGGCCCGCGCACTGATCTGCCGGCCTACGGCGGTGGAGCCGGTGAAGGACACGAAGTCGGCCCGATCGACGACCGCTCCGCCGATCCCGGGCCCGTCACCGGAGACGATCTGCCACAGGCCCTCGGGCAAGCCGGCCTCGATGGCGATGGCGCGGGCCATCAGCGCAGTCAGCACCGCCTGCAGGTCAGGCTTGTGTACCACGGCGTTGCCCGCTACGAACGCCGGTAGGGAATCCGAGATCGCCAGCGTCAGCGGGTAGTTGAACGGCGAGATGACGCCGATGACGCCCTTGGGATGGCGCACCTCTATCGCCTTGGTCAGGCCCGGTGCCAGCCCCTTTCGCCGCCGATCCCGCAGCACCTGCGGGCCTCGGACGGCGCAGTAGCGGGCGGCGAGTGCAACGTCCCCGATCTCTTCAAAGGCATCGCGACGTGCTTTGCCTGATTCGGCCTGGATCAAGTCGGCCAAGGCCGACTGCCGGTCCAAGACGAGATCGTGCACCCGGCCGATGATCCTGGCCCGCTCCCGGAGCGGCCGATCCGCCCAAGCGCGTTGCGCGGTACGAGCCGCGTCGTACGCGCTGGCCACGTCGTCCGAGGTGGAGAGTGGCAACTCGGCCAGAGGTGTTCCGGTGAACGGCGCCACGATCGGGTGCCGGTCGGCGCGAGGGCTAGCCACGATGCCGTCGATGAGTGTGTCGATCAACGAGCGGTCCACGATGTCGTGGGGGGTACGAACGGCTGCGGTCGTCACATCGCTCACATTAGGCGACCTTCTCATGATCGGCTACTGCACGGTAACCCGACTGAGGGCAGCTCAGCGCAGGACCGTGACCTCGACCCGCTGGAACTCCTTGACCTCGGTATAGCCGGTGGTCGCCATCGCTCGCCGCAAAGCACCGATCAGGTTCATCGACCCGTCCGGCACGTGCGACGGGCCGGCCACGATCTGCTCGAGAGAACCCACCTGATCGACTTTGACTCGGGTGCCCCGCGGCAACTCGGTGTTGTGCGCTTCGGATCCCCAGTGCCAGCCCCTGCCAGGAGCGTCGGTCGACCGCGCCAGCGGCGAGCCGACCATCACCGCGTCCGCACCACAAGCGATCGCCTTGGCGATGTCGCCCGACCGGCCGATCGATCCGTCGGCGATGACGTGCACGTACCGGCCGCCGGACTCATCCAGGTAGTCGCGGCGCGCGGCGGCGACGTCCGCGACCGCGGTCGCCATGGGGACCATGACCCCGAGCACGGTCCGGGTCGTGTGCGAGCTACCGCCGCCGAACCCGACGAGAACACCGGCCGCGCCGGTGCGCATGAGGTGGAGGGCGGCCTGGTAGGTTGCGCACCCGCCGACGATCACGGGCACGTCGAGTTCGTAGATGAACTGCTTGAGGTTCAGCGGCTCGGCCCGGCCGGACACGTGCTCCGCGGACACCGTCGTACCTCGGATGACGAACAGGTCGACGCCCGCCTCGACGACCGCGTGATAGTGCTTCTTGACCCGCGGCGGTGACAGCGCACCGGCAACGGTGACTCCGCCGTCGCGAACCTCCGCCAGCCTGGCGGCGATCAACTCGTCGCGTACCGGCTCGGCGTAGATTTCCTGCATCCTTCGGGTGGCGTCCCGATCGTCAAGCCCGGCGATCTCTTCGAGCAGCGGCTCGGGGTCCTCATAGCGCGTCCACAGGCCCTCCAGATCCAGCACGCCCAGGCCGCCCATCTTGCCAAGTTTGACCGCCGTCGCAGGAGACATGACCGAGTCCATCGGCGCCGCGACGAGCGGCATGTCGAAGCGGTACGCGTCGATCTGCCAGTGCGTCGATACCTCTTCGGGGTCGCGGGTGCGCCGACTCGGGACGATCGCCACGTCGCCGAAGCCGTACGCCGTCCGGCCGCGCTTGCCTCGGCCGATCTCGATCTCGGTCACCAGGCAAGGTTAGTCGACCGGCGAATGTGCACGAGACGCGCTCGAGCGGGCCGGCCATTCGTCAGATGTCGTACTGCCGCCAGTCATCTGTCTATGGCTCCCCACTTTGACCTTGCCTATGTTGGCAAGACACCCCCCAACCTCCCATGAGGAGATTCCAATGAGCAGACCGGAGATCGCCACCCGCGCCCATCCGATCCGGCTAGCCGTCCTCCTGGCGGCGCTACTGACACTGGTCGCCGCTGTGCTGGTCGCGGGAGCCACCAGGACCGCCCAGGCGTGGCCCGCCGAGTCGTACTGTTCCAACAACCAGCCGCCGTCCGACGCCTCGTACGAGGCACTTCTCAGCGCCGAAGACGTGGGCCGCGCGCTGGCGCAGATCGAGTCTTCCAGCCAGGGCCGGGTTCAGGTCGAGGTGGCCGGCTACTCCAACCAGGGCCGCCCGATCTGGTCGGCTCGGGTCGGCGAGGGTGACACCGTCGTGCTGGTTCAGAGTCAGATTCACGGCAACGAGCCGCACGGCACGATCGCTTTGATCAACACCCTTCGTGAACTGGGCAACAACTCGGCCCGGTCGCAGCAGATCCGCGAAGAGATCACCTTCGTCGCCATCCCCCGGCTGAACCAGGACGGCGGTGAGGTTCCGCGCCGCCAGAACCTCATGTCCTGGGACGACATCGTCGCCCTTCATCCACAGTTGCAGGGCGTGCCCGCCAACCCCGGTGCGTGGTACCACAGCAACAGCATCGGCGGCACGATCGGCGGCATGGACGTCAACCGCGACTTCAACCCCGACCTCGACTACGAACCGGTGGCGTCGGACCTGCCCGGCAACAGCGCATCCATCGGGTTCTACTTGAGCCCGGAGGCACGCACCGTCCGCGAGGTCTACCGGAGCCTGGAGAACGAGTTCGGCCTGGTCGATGTCTTCGTCGACCTCCACGGCCAGGCGGTCTGCTACGGACACGGCCTGTCCAACGAGCTCGTCATCGACGTGCCGTCGACGGCGGCCGGCCGGTACCAGGCCACCCACGCCAACTTCGGGCCCCCAGTCACCAAGGAGGGCTTCTCGGGCCAGATCGTCGAGGTCAGCGACGGCAGCGCGAACCCGACGCGGGCTTGCCAGCCGCTCGTAGGGTTCCCCGCGGGCGCCATCGCGCTGGTCGACCGGGGCACCTGCACGTTCGTGCAGAAGGTGACCAACGCACAGAACGCCGGAGCAGTCGCGGTGATCATCGTCAACGACACCGACGCGGCCCCCACGCCCCTCACCGGCACCGCCCCGGATATCACCATCCCGTCGGCGATGATCTCGCGGTTCGACGGCCAGCGGATCCGCGCGGGCCTGCCTGCCACGGGCACCCTCCTGGACAACCCCGACAGCAACTTCTACTCGCCGCTGTCGATCTCGGGGCGGTTCATCACCGACCCGACGGCACACGGCGACTGGCCGAAGTTCGACGACGTGGCCTCGCGCAAGCTGAACGTGGCCGTGTACGAGGCGCTGCAGGGGCATGGCAAGTCGCCGTACGGGAAGGTGACCGCCTACCCGCAGCCACCGAGCACCAACATCCCGGGCACGGCCCTCGGGTCCTTCGCGCTCCGGGGCAGCGCGGTCATCCTGTTCGAGACCGGCGGCCAGACCCAGCAACTCGGTCCCAAGCAGGTCGGCATGCGTGCCAAGCAGGTCGAGGTCGGCCTCGCCGGCATCCTCGATGCCTACTCGACGGGCGCGATCAACGATGTCGACCCCGACAAGTACTTCGACATCCCGCTCCGGGTGAATTCGCCCGTCCAGTAAGGCCGCAGTGACTTGTGGGGGCCCTTCGGGGCCGGGGCCCCCACCAAGTCCGATCGCTGGGCCGCCCACTAGGCGGGTCGGCTCTGTACCACCCGCACGTGCCTGGTACGGCAGGGCTGCGCCTGCTGAACGTGATCGAACGGCGCTTGACAAAATTATTTGTCAATGCGACCGTGGTGCTCGTGCTGGACGTTGAAGTAATCGAGGACGCCGCCACCGCGACCGTGGCGCTGGACCCGCTGCGTGGGCGGATCCTCGCGGCATTGCGCGAGCCCGCCTCGGCAGCCGGCCTGGCACAACGCTTCGGCCTGCCCCGGCAGAAGATCAACTATCACCTGCGTGCGCTCGAAGACCGTGGCCTCGTCACGATCTCCGCCGAGCGCCGGCACGGTGGGCTCGTCGAGCGGCTGGTTGTGGCCAGTGCCGCCTCGTATGTCGTGTCACCGGCGGCCATGCGCGAGAACGCGCCAGACCCGGCACGCATCGCCGACCGTCTCTCGGCGCGATACCTCATCGCACTCGCCGCGCGCGCGGTTCGGGAAGTCGGCCGGCTGATGCACCACGCGCAAGCGGAGAACCGCAGGCTGGCGACGTTGGCACTCGACACCGAGATCGGTTTTGCCTCGGCCGAGGAGCAGGCGCGGTTCGCCGACGAGCTCACCAGGACTGTGACGCAGCTGGCCGCCAAGTACCACCGTCCCGACGGACGCCCCTTCCGGCTGATCGTCGCCGCCCACCCGACCCCGAAGGAGTAACAACCATGACCGAACGACGCCGGATCCAGGTCGAGGTCGAAGTACCGGTCACGCCCGAAGAGGCGTGGGCGGCGATCGCCACCGGCCCGGGCATCACCGCGTGGTTCATGCCGGCCGAGGTCGACGAGCACGTCGGCGGCTCGGTCGTCCACCACCACGAGGCCGACATGTCCTCGTCGGGCACGGTGACCGCCTACGAGGCGCCACACCGCTTCGCGTACGAGGAGAACGCCGGAGAATTCGCACCGGACGACGGCCCGCCGGTCACAGCGACCGAGTTCCTCGTCGAAGCGCGCGGCGGGGGAACCTGCGTCGTCCGCGTCGTGATGAGCGGCTTCGGCGACGGTGAGGCGTGGGACCAGGCCATCGAGTCGTTCACCGCGGGGTGGCAGCAGGCGCTGACCTCCTTGCGCCTCTACCTCACGCACTTCCGCGGCCAACCGGTCGCCGCCGTCAACGCGGGAGGTTTCGTGAAGGGCGACCACGATGCAGCGTGGGAGTGGTTCACCCAGCAGCTTGGCCTGCCCTTCGACCCGCTGGCGGGCGAGCGCGTGGCCACGGCGCCTCCAGGGGCCCCAGCGCTGGCCGGCACCGTCGAGCGGACCGGCGAGCACATGATGACGCTCGTCCTCGACACGCCGGCTCGCGGCATCGGGCTCATCGGCGCGGGTGGCGCGGGCGACCAGACCTTTGTCACAGTGCGCGCGCAGCTCTACGGATCGGAAGCTGCGCAGGTCGCGGTGCGCGAGCAAGCGGCGTGGAAGGCCTGGTTCGCCGGCAACCTGGACAGATCTTGATCGAAGCACGATGTGTCCCGGGTATCCGGGATGGATCCGCCGTTGATCAACGGGACGAGTAGTTAGGCGCCTCGACCGTCATCTGGATGTCGTGCGGGTGCGACTCCTTCAGCCCGGCTGCGGTGATCCGGACGAACTGACCCCGCTGCTGAAGTTCGGGAATCGTGTGGGCCCCGCAGTAGAACATCGACTGGCGCAGTCCGCCCACGAGCTGGTGGGCGACGGCGGCAAGCGGTCCGCGATACGGCACTTGACCCTCGATGCCCTCAGGGATGAGCTTGTCGTCGGTCGCGACGTCGGCCTGGAAGTATCTGTCGCGCGAGCCGGACGTGGCGGCGCCGCGCTTCTTCATCGCGCCGAGCGAGCCCATCCCCCGGTAGGACTTGTACTGCTTGCCGTTGACGAAGATCAGTTCGCCAGGACTCTCGTCGCACCCGGCGAGCAGCGAGCCCACCATCACGGTGTCGGCGCCGGCCACGATGGCCTTGGCGATGTCACCGGAGTACTGGAGTCCCCCGTCGCCGATGACCGGAACGCCCGCCGCTCGGCAGGCCTGCGCCGCGTCGTAGATGGCCGTCACCTGCGGCACCCCCACGCCCGCGACGACCCGGGTCGTACATATCGACCCCGGTCCTACCCCGACCTTCACCGCGTCGACACCGGCATCGACGAGGGCTTGGGCGCCCGCCTTCGTCGCCACATTGCCGGCGATGACGTCGACCTCTGCCGCGGCGGGCTCGGCTTTGAGCTTGCGCACCATGTCCAGCAGCAGGCTCGTGTGCGCGTGTGCGGTGTCGACGACGAGCACGTCCACACCGGCCTCCACGAGGGCCATGGCGCGCTCCCACGCGTCGCCGAAGAACCCGATGGCCGCGCCGACCCGCAGCCGTCCCTCGCCGTCCTTGGTGGCGAGCGGATACTTCTCGGACTTCACGAAGTCCTTTACCGTGATCAGCCCGCGCAGCCGGCCGTCGCCGTCGACCAGCGGCAGCTTCTCGATCCGGTGCTCTGCCAGCAGCGCCATCGCGTCCTCGGGCTGGATGCCCACCGGGCCGGTGACCAGAGGCATCGGCGTCATGACGTTGCGAACACGGCGGGACTCGTGCTCGATCGTCGGTACGAACCGTAGGTCGCGATTGGTGACGATGCCGACCAGGACGTCGTTCTCGTCGACGACCGGCAGCCCCGAGACGCGATAGCGCGCGCACAGTGCGTCGACCTCTGCAAGCGTCGCCTCCGGACCCGTCGTGACCGGATCGGTCACCATGCCCGACTCGGACCGTTTGACCACGTCGACCTGGCGCGCCTGATCATCGATCGACATGCTGCGATGCAGGATGCCGAGGCCGCCCTGGCGGGCCATCGCGATGGCCATCCGGGCCTCCGTGACGGTGTCCATGGCCGCCGACAGCAGCGGGATCCGCACGGTGACGTTCCGCGACAGCCGCGAGGTCGTGTCGACCTCGCTAGGGATGACGTCCGACTCACCCGGAAGCAGCAGGACGTCGTCGAACGTCAACCCCAAAGCGGCGAACTTCTCGGGCACGGTGGAGTCCAACGGGCTCATCAGGTGATCCTCAGCGGTCGTCCGGCGGCAATGCACCCATGGTAGGCGGTAACCGTCGGCAGGCGCGGTCCGCGAGTGCGTTGGCGACCGTGCGCCCAGCTCTGGCCGACGAGCGGCGAACGCGGCCCGCGCCACTCGGCCGAGGTCAGCGGGCAGTGAGCTTGGCCAACCGCTCGGCCGCCTCGGCCAGCACCTCGTCCTGCTTGCAGAAGGCGAAACGAACGAGCGTGCGGGCCGGTTCGGGATCATCGCAGAACACGGCCACCGGCACGGCAGCGACGCCGACCAATTCGGGCAGCCGCCAGCACAGCTCGACGCCGTCGTCGTAGCCGAGCGGGGCGACGTCCGTGACGATGAAGTATGTTCCCCGCGGCTGGAAGACCTCGAGCCCGCCGGCCCGGAGCCCCCGGGTCAGCAGATCTCGCTTGCGCTGCAGTCCGGACGCCAGTTGCTGATAGAACCCGTCCGGAAGATCCAGCGCGTTCGCGATCGCCGGCTGGAACGGTCCGCCGTTGACGTAGGTAAGGAACTGCTTGACCGCCCGCACGGCGGCGGTGAGCTCGGCGGGCGCGTCCAGCCAGCCGATCTTCCAGCCGGTCACCGAGAACGTCTTGCCAGCTGAGGAGATCGTGATGGTGCGATCCGCCATCCCGGGCAGGGTCGCCATCGGAACATGTGGGACGCCGTCGAAGGTCTGGTGCTCATAGACCTCGTCGGTGACCACGATCACGTCATGTGCCCGGGCCAGCTCGGCGATCAACTCCAGTTCGCGGCGAGCGAAGACCTTGCCGGTCGGGTTGTGCGGCGAGTTGAGCAGCACAATGCGGGTGCGGTCGGTGAAGGCCGCCCGCAGCTCGGCAGGATCGAAGCCGAAGTCCGGCTTGCGCAACGGGACAGTTCGGCGGGTGGCGCCCGCGAGCGCGATACACGCGGCATATGAGTCGTAGTACGGCTCGAACGTCACGACCTCGTCGCCCGGCTCGCAAAGCGCGAGGATGCTTGCCGCGATGGCCTCTGTCGCGCCGGCGGTGACGAGGACCTCGGTGTCAGGATCCGGATCGAGGTCGTAGAACCGACGCTGATGGCGGGCGATGGCGTGGCGAAGTTCGGCCACGCCGATGCCCGGCGGGTACTGGTTGGCTCCGCTCCGGATCGCCGTCACGGCGTCTTCGAGTAAGGACTGCGGCCCGTCGGTGTCGGGGAACCCTTGGCCGAGATTGATCGCACCGGTGCGGTTGGCGAGCGCCGACATCTCGGCGAAGATCGTGGAGGTAAATGGGCGCATCCGCTCGACGAGGTACGGCATGCGGCTCACCCTACGGCGGGCGGAACATCCGTGCGACACGCGAACCTGGCGAATCGAGCCACCCTCGCTGAACCCGCGGCGGTCGGATGACGGGCTGGAGCTGGGCTAGGCAGGCACCACGAGAACGGCGCGCTCGAGGCCGGCAAAATCGCGAGGGTTGCGCGTGAACAACGGCAGGTCCTGGTTCGCCGCGATGGCCGCGATCATCAGGTCGATCCGTCGCGGCTTCGGTTGACGCCCCGCCGCCAATACCAGGGCGACGAGCGATCCGTATCGGCGGGCGCAGCCATCGTCGAACGGCAGCGGTGCACGGTACATGGCCTCGACCAGCTGAAGCCGCTCGACCCGGGCCGCGCGCGCCCGCTCGTCACGAGCGAGGTGAACGCCTTGCGCCAGCTCAGCGAGCGTCACAGCGCTGATCGCGGCGTGTAGAGGCAGGTTCTCCTCGGGAACAGCCGCAATGTCGATCACCACGGACGTATCGAGCACGCCGTGGACGAGACGATCAGTCACCGACCCGGTCCGCACCGAAAACCTGTTCCACTTCGATCCGCATAGCGGCGAAGTCGCCTGCCGGAATGTGCGCGAACGCTTCCCTGATCTCTGCCGTGGGCGTGAACACATCCCCGCGAATCGGACGCAGCTCGGCAACCGCCACGCCGCGGCGAGTAACCCTGAAGGTTTCCCCACGCTCCACTGCGTCCATGACCGCCGCACTGCCGTTGCGAAGCTCTCGCTGCGTGATCGTCTTCATCGGTCCAAGTGTAGCCCGTAGCGCTACGCAGGGCTACGTCATGCGAAATGACCGGAGGCGCCCTCGCCTCCGGTCACTCGCATTCAGGATCAGCGCAGCGACCCGAAGAACTCGCGGATGTCGTTAGAAATGATCTCCGGCTCCAGATGGGCGGCGTAGTGACCGCCCGGCGCGTCGTAGGCGTGCCATTGCACGATGTTCTTGTGGTCGCGCTCGGCGAAGCGCCGGATTCCGCCGAAATCGCCGGCGAAGGTGGCCAGGCCGATCGGGACGGTCGTCGGCTCGGTTACCGGCTCGGCCTTGGCGTCCTCGAAGTAGAAGCGGATCGCCGAGCCGGCCGTGTTGGTCAGCCAGTAGATGCTGGCGTTGGTCAAGATGAACTCGTCGTCGAGCGGCTGCGCCATGGCGTCGCCGGCCATCAGCTGCATGTTCCAGCCCAGCAGGCCGGTCGGCGAGTCGGCCAGTGCGTGCGCCAGCGTCTGCGGCTGCTGCGAGTGGAGCTGGTTGAACGAGAACTTGTTATCCATGAACCACTGCAACTGCTGAAGCTGGGCCAGGTCCGCCTCGGACATCCCCTCGAACTCGGACGGATCGCCGGACGGGAACGAGAAGATCTGCGTGACATGGACGCCCACTACCCGATCACGGGCGATCCGGCCCAGGTCCGGCGAGATCATCGAACCAGCGTCGTTGCCGACCGCGCCGTACCGCTCATAGCCCAGCCGGCCCATCAGCTCGGCCCACGCCCGGGCAGTGCGGGCCGTGCCCCAGCCCCGATCGGTGGTCGGCCCAGAGAACCCGAATCCGGGCAGTGACGGAATCACCAGGTCGAAGCCGGCGGCCGTGAGCGGTTCGATGACCTGCAAGTACTCGACCACGGTGCCTGGCCAGCCATGGGTGAGGATGAGTGGGAAGGCGTCGGGCTCTGGCGACTGCACGTGCAGGAAGTGAATGTTCTGTCCGTCGATCTCAGTGGTGAACTGCGGGTACGCATTGAGCTTCGCCTCCCAGGCTCGCCAGTCGTACCGATCGCGCCAGTACTCTGCCAGCCTGCGCACCTCGGTCAACGGCACCCCGTAGTCCCAGCCGGCGTCCGGCAGCTCGTCGGTCCACCGCACGCGCGCCAGCCGGTCGGCAAGGGCGTCGAGATCGGCCTGCGGGATGTCGATTCGGAATGGACGGATGTCGCTGTCTGTGTTCGTCATGACACCCACGCTATGAGCCCATTAGGTCGACTCCGTTCCTAATAGGCTGTCAGAATTTCAACATGTTGGAGACCTCCGCCCGGTTGCTTCGGATGCTGGCCCTGCTCCAGACGCCGCGCAACTGGACCGGCAGCGAATTGGCCGACCGGCTCGGAGTCAGTGCCCGTACCGTGCGGCACGACATCGACCGCCTGCGCAGCCTCGGCTACCCGGTGAATGCGGCCCGCGGGTCCGCCGGCGGGTACCGGCTGGGCGCCGGGGCCGAGTTGCCGCCGCTATTGCTGGACGACGATGAAGCAGTCGCAGTCGCGGTTGGCCTACGGTCGGCGGCAGGCGGTTCGATCGCCGGCATCGGCGAGTCGGCTCTGCTGGCCCTTTCCAAACTGGAGAACGTGCTGCCGTCGCGGCTGCGGCGCCGCGTGAACACTCTGCACACGTACACCGTCACGGTTCCCCCGGATCGCGCCGGGCCTAGCGTCGATCCGGGCGTGCTGACCCTCATCGCCGGCTTGTGCCGCGACCACGAGCGGCTGCGGTTCGACTACGAGTCTCACAGCGGCTCGGCGACCCGTCGCGACGTCGAGCCGTACACGCTGGTGAACTGGGGCCGGCGGTGGTACCTCGTGGCGTACGACGTGGACCGCGGCGACTGGCGCACATTCCGGGTCGACCGCATGGAGCCGAAGATTCCGACGGGCCCGAGGTTCGCGCCGCGCGATCTGCCGTTCGAGGACGTCGCGTCGTACGTCTCGCGGAACGTGTCCGCGACCGCGTGGCGGCACCGAGCCCGGGTGACTGTGCATGCCCCGGCAGCGGTCGTCGCCGAACGGATCAACCCGGCCGTCGGGACAGTTCAACCCCTGGACGAGGCGAGGTGCGTCCTCAATACCGGAGCCGACACCGTCGAGACCTTGGCGATCTACCTGAGCCTGCTGGGTGTCGATTTCACCGTGTCGGAGCCGCCCGAACTGGTCGCCTACCTCGGTCAGCTGGTCGACCGGTACGCCGGCGCCATCAGCGAGGCGACCGCAGCGCGTCGAGAAGGGTCGTGAGGGCGGCCATCGTCTCGGCGAGGTCGCGTTCGCGGTCCGGCGATCGGGCCAGCCACATGGCCGCCTCGTTCATCGCCCCGGACAGTAGGTGCACCAGGGGCGCGACCGGCCGTGGGGTGATCGTGCCGGCATCCATGAGCCGAACGAGCACGTCGTGCAACTCCGGCATCGAAGACTCGGCATCGAGACTCCGCCACACCTCCCACCCCAGCACGGAGGGCGCATCCACCAGCAGAATCTGCTGCACCCCGGGTTCGGTGCTGGCCACCAGGAAGGCCCGGCAACCCTCGACCAGTTGAGTCCAGGGTTCGGCATCTGGTGCAGCGGACGCGACCCGGTCAGCGACCTCACGATGGGCTTCGGCGACGATCGCACGGAACAACTCGTCCTTGCCGCCGAAGTAGTGATATAGCGCACCCTTGGTCACTCCGGCCGTTGCCACGATGTCGGCCAGGCTGACTTGTGCGTAGCCGTGCCGGGCGAACAGCCCGCGGGCGGCATCGAGCAGCGCGCGGGTCGTCAGCGCACGCTGCTCGGCCTTGGTCAACGTCGCCATACCGACCACCTCAACAGTTGACATACCGACGGTATGGACCCTATCGTGACGACCACCCGAGATACATACCGACGGTACGTATGTTTTTGAAATCTGGAGGCCACTATGAACTTATCGAGTTTTTACCCGGTCATCTGCACGCCGGCGACAGCCGCTACCCGCGACTTCTACGTCGATCACTTCGACTTCACGGTGATCTTCGACGCGGGGTGGTATGTGAGCCTCCGCCGTAACGGGGAACCCGCCTACGAGCTGGCCCTCCTGGACCCGGCCCATCCGACGATTCCGGACGGTTATGGCACCGCCGTCGGAGGGCTGTTGCTCAATTTCGAGGTCGATGACGTCGATGCGGAGTACGAGCGCTTGGTTACGCAACGAGGACTCGAGCCCGTGCTGCCGTTGCGAAGCGAGGACTTCGGCCAGCGCCACTTCATCGTGGTCGATCCGGCCGGAGTCCTGGTGGACGTGATCACTGAGATGCCGCCGAGCGAGGAGTTCGCCCAGCAGTTCACGATTCCGTTCGATCACGTTCAGCAGGCGTAGCCCTGCCGTACCAGGCGCGTGCGGGTGGCACAGCACCGATTGATCACGTCCAGCAGGCTTGTCGGCACTCCACCAGGCGCGCGCGCCTGGTACGGCACCCATAGGCATGCTGAACGTGATCAACCGGCAGCGCGGGTGAATCGGTCAGTGGCCGTGGCCGTGGCCATGACCGTGTCCGGCCGCCTCGTGCTCTTCTTCCTCGGGCTTGT
>Ga0299914_10002230_pt1 | contig 13298 bp, 11 predicted proteins | sample RVTome_10_FD_201361 | JGI IMG/M metagenome (GOLD analysis project Ga0299914, IMG submission 201361) | Soil microbial communities from uranium-contaminated site in the Upper Colorado River Basin, Wyoming, United States - RVT153D57 (version 2) ...
GGCGACGAAGATGAGGATGCGCGCGAACGTCGGGTGACGTTCGTAGGCGCGCAGCGCTTGGCGGAAGATCTCCACCAGCTGGTCGGCCGGGGAGCCGGTGGTCGCCGCGTGCTGGTCGAGTCGTTGCTCGAGACCGCGGGTCCATTCGACGAGTGCGGCCGCGAGCACATGATCCTTGGACGAGAAATACCGGTAGATCGTGCCCAGAGCGACACCCGATCGCTCGGCAATCTCCTTCATCGACAGGTCCTCGTCGGCACCCTCGGACACCAGCTCGAGTACTGCGTCGAGCACGCGCTGGCGTCGGGCGAACTGCCCGGCCGTCATCGTGTCGACAGGCAGAGGTGGTTCCGGCCGAAGGGCGGTGAGCGCCGCGCGCCGAACTGATGTCATGAGTCGAGCTTCAATACGCGGGCGGCGTTGTCGCGCAAGAACTTCGGCCAGACGTCGTCCTTCAGCGGAACCTCGCGCATCTCGGTCATGATGCGTTCGAGCGACAGACCCATCGGGAAATAGCCGGCGTAGATGATCTTGTCGGCGCCACGGGTGTTCGCGTAGTCGAGGATGGCTTTCGGGTAGTACTTCGGCGCGAAGGCGCTCGTCGAGTAGTAGAGGTTCGGCCACTTGAGCATCAATTTCACGGCGAGATCGGCCCATGGCTCGCAGCCATGGCGCGTGACGAACACCAGCTCCGGGAAGTCGTACATCACCTCGTCGATCAGCTCGACGTGCTGGCACGCGAACTTGAGCCGTGGTCCCGGCACGCCAGCGCAGACGAAGACAGGGATGTCGAGCTCGACGCACTTCGCGTAGATCGGGTACATCCGCTTGTCGTTGATGGGCACCTGCGGCATGTAGCCCGCGGGGAACATCCCAACGGCGCGCACTCCCCAGGTCTCGTAGTCGTGCACGAGCTGGCGTACCGCGGCCATCCCGTCGTTCGGGTCGACGTGCGTCGAAGGGATGAAGCGATCGGCGTGGTCACGAAGGGCTCGAGCGCTCAGCGGGTCGCCACCCGCGCCGATCATTCCCCGCTCGATGCCCCACTTGTCCATCTCGCGCAAGGTGACGTCGAGTGGGTCGCCTTCGTGACGCAGCTCCTTCTCGGGAACCTGCTTGAACATGTATTCGGCTGGGAACTCGAACTCCTCCTTCGACTCGCGGTCGTTCGTCTGACGGGTGATGAACTCGTAGACGGCGCGCATGTCGGCGTGAGGAAAGCCGATCATCGTGTCGATGGCGCCGATGTCGTCGGGCATGGTCATGGTGCTCAGTTGCCCTTTCGGTTCAGGTCCCGAGACGCACGGGCAGGTGCTTGATCCCGTTGATGAAGTTCGAGCGCAGTCGCTCCGGCGGACCGAGTTGGTCGACCTTCGGCGATCGCCGTACGAGCTCCTCGAACAACACCTTCATCTCCATCCGAGCGAGGTTGGCTCCGAGACAGAAATGGGGGCCACCTCCGCCGAACGCGATGTGGGGATTCGGGTCGCGTGTGATGTCGAAGCGGTAGGGGTCGTCGAACACGGCCTCGTCACGGTTCGCCGAGATGTACCACAGGGTGATCTTGTCGCCTTCCCGCAGCTGGTGACCCTTGTAGCTCACATCTCGCGTGATGTTGCGCCGGAAGTACATGACGGGACTGGCCCATCGCAGGATCTCCTCCACGGCCTGCTCGACGCCGGACGGGTCGTCGACCAGCATCTGGTACTGCGACGGGTTCTCGAGCAGCGCCAACATGCCGTGCGACATGGCATTGCGCGTCGTCTCGTTACCGGCGACCGCGAGCAGCAAGAAGAAGAGATTGAAGTCCATCTCCGAGAGTTGGTCACCATCGACTTCGCTGTGAATCAGCGTACTGACGATGTCGTCGCGCGGACTTTGCCGTCGATCGGCCGCGAGCTCCTGGGCGTACATGAACATCTCGACCTGGGCCGCCATCACGTTCTCCTCGGAGACGACGTACTCCGGGTCCTCACTGCCGATCATTCGGTTCGACCAGTCGAACAGCTTGTGACGATCCTCGAGCGGTACACCGAGGAACTCCGCGATCGCCTCGAGAGGTAGCTCCGCCGCCACTTCGACGACGAAGTCGCACTCGCCACCCTTGTCCAGGACACGATCGATGATCTCGGCGCTCTGGCTCCGCATGTGCTCCTCGAGGGAGCGGATCACGCGAGGCGTGAAACCACGGTTGACGAGCTTGCGGTAGCGGGTGTGGTCGGGGGGATCCATCGTCAGCATCAGATTTCCGGCCCCGCCGAACTGTTCGGCCCGCTCCTTGCCGGCTTCGTCCAGCTCTTCGATCAGCACGACCCCGCCCCTCGCTTGGTCGGATGAGGCGGTCTCCCAGTCGCGGTTCATCGCGGTGACGTCTTCATGGGTGCTGAACACCCAGAAACCCGGGCCGTCCGGTTCGTCGTGGTGATGAATGGGCGCGTGCTCGCGCAGGTGGGCGAACCACTCGTGCGGGACGCCACCGGTGAAGGCGTCGCGGTCGAGCAAGTCGATGTCGGCGAGATCCATCAGCACCTCCAGGGTGAAATCGGGTTCTATTCTTCCAAATCCGTAGGCGGGATGGGGAATCCTCCGTTGACCGCCCGAGCTCGCTGACCCATCGAACCAACGATCACGCCCGCGTGGGACACGTTTGTGCGCGTGCAGCTCCCGCAACCGAGGCCGTGCCGTCAACGTCGCGTTAGGGGTGGTCGCCCCACCGTAGGGATCGCGTAAGTCCCGCGTCGCGGGCCTTCGTCGGGGGTTACAAGGGACTCGTGGAGACGAGTCCGACCGAGACGACAGCCGGCGCCGCGATCGGTGCTTTGGTCGCGATCGCCGCCGCGCTCACGCTTGTACCGATAAGAGACCAGATCGACAACGCGAATGTGGCGCTCGCGCTCGTCCTGGTGGTGGTCGTGTGTGGCTTCTTCGGCGGGCGTTGGACCGGCGCAGGAGCCGCTCTCGGCGCGGCGGCGGCGTTCGACTTCTTCCACACCGAACCGCACCTTCACCTGCGGATCGATTCGTCCGACGACATCATCACCACCTGCCTACTGCTGGCGATCGGTCTCGTGGTCGGCCAGTTGGCGGTGTTGGCGCGACGACGTGAGCGGGCCGCTCGCCTGGGACACTCCGAGATCGGCCGCGTGTGGCGCGTGGCCGAGCTCGCGGCGAGAGGTGGTCATCCGGATGACATCACCTCCGCCGTCCGCGCCGAGCTGCTCTCGCTTCTCCATCTGATTGAGTGCACCTTCCGCACCGGTCGGTTGCCCGGGTTGCCGGTCATGGGACCGCAGGGGACGGTGCCCAATACCGAACTGCGCTACCAGGAAGGCGGCTTCGAGCTCCCGCGCGAAGGGGTGGCACTCCCAGTCCACATCGGTGACCGCGTCTTCGGCCATCTTCTATGTGTCCCGACGCCGAACGTCGGTGTCTCGAACGACCAGCGGCATGTCGCGGTGGTGCTCGCCGACCAGTTGGCGCTCGCGCTCGCGTCGCGAGCTCATCCCACCACGACGAGCTGAACAAAACCGCCAGGAGGATGCATGCTCGATCTTCTCTTCATAGTGATGGCCATCGCCTTCTTCGGGTTGGCCGCGCTGTTCGTGAAGTTCTGCGACCACATCGTCGGACCGGACGAGGCTGCGCTCGCGCCGACCGACGACGCCCAGCTGGCCGACGAGGTCGAGGCATGAGCGCCGACAACGTCATCGCATTGATCATCGCGGGGCTCCTGATGGTCTTCCTCGCCGCGGCGCTGCTCTTCCCCGAGAGGTTCTGATGACCGCAACCACATGGCTCACGCTGATCGCGCTCATCGCCGCGATCGTCGCGACCGCCCCGTTCCTCGGCCGGTACATGGCCCGGGTGTACAGCGCAGAAGAGAGCGCGCCCGGCGATCGGTTCTTCCTGACCATCGAGCGCTTCATCTACCGCCTCGGACGGATCAAGCCCGACAGCGAGCAGCGCTGGACCACCTACGCCTTCTCGGTCCTGGCTTTCAGTGTGGTGTCGTTCCTCATGCTGTACGCGATCCAGCGCCTTCAAGGGGCGCTTCCCTTCAACCCCCAGGAGTTCGACGGACCCGAGCCCCACCTTTCGTTCAACACCGCCGTCAGCTTCATGTCCAACACGAACTGGCAGGCCTACGGCGGCGAGACGACGATGAGCTACCTCACGCAGATGGCCGGCTTGACCGTCCAGAACTTCGCGTCGGCCGCGGCGGGCATGGCGGTGATGGCAGCATTCATCCGAGGCCTGGCGCGGCGGCGCGCTTCCACGCTCGGCAACTTCTGGGTCGACCTGACCCGAACCACCGTCCGCATCCTGCTCCCGATCGCGTTCGTTTTCGCGCTGGTGCTGGTGTCGCAGGGAGTCATCCAGAACCTGTCTGCGAACACAACGGTGCAGACCGTCGAGGGCGCGGCACAGGTGATCCCGGGTGGACCCGTCGCCAGCCAGATCGCCATCAAGCTTCTGGGCACGAACGGCGGCGGGTTCTTCAACGTCAACTCCGCGCATCCGTTCGAGAACAGCACCCCGTTCAACAACTTCGTCGAGATGTACCTGATCCTGATCGTGCCGTTGGCGCTCGCCTTCACCTATGGCGCGATGGTGCGCGACAAGCGGCAGGGCCGAGCGGTGTTCGCCATCATGTTCGTTGTCTGGCTCGGCTTCTCTCTGGCCGCGATGGGCCTCGAGACCAACGGCAACCCCGGGCTCGACCGGATGGGCGTCGACCAGGTCGCGACAGCCGAGCAAGCCGGCGGCAACATGGAGGGCAAGGAGGTCCGCTTCGGCCCCGGGGTGTCCGGCCTCTGGGCCGCGTCGACGACCGGCACGTCGAACGGGTCCGTGAACTCGATGCACGACAGCTTCACCCCTCTCGGAGGAGGCGTCGCTCTCCTGCACATGATGCTCGGGGAGGTGAGCCCGGGCGGCGTGGGTGTCGGGCTCAACGGCTTGCTGATCATGGTGATCCTGTCGGTGTTCATCGGCGGACTGATGGTCGGTCGCACACCCGAGTACCTCGGCAAGAAGATCCAGGCGCCCGAGATGAAGCTCGTCGTGCTGTACGTGCTGACGATGCCGCTCGCGCTGCTCGGATTCGCCGCGGCCTCCGTGTTGCTCGACGGGGCGCTCGAGTCGTTGAACAACCCAGGGCCGCACGGGTTGTCCGAGATCCTCTACGCGTTCGCGTCGGGCTCGAACAACAACGGGTCGGCCTTCGCGGGTCTCACGGCGTCGACCCCGTGGTACGACACGACCATCGGGCTGGCCATGCTGATCGGTCGCTTCTTCCTCATCATCCCGGTACTGGCGATCGCGGGCTCGATGGCCCGCAAGCAACCATCCCCTGAGACCGCAGGCACCTTCCCGACCCACACGCCGCTCTTCGGCGGCCTCGTGATCGGCGTCGTGGCGATCGTCGCCGGTCTCACGTTCTTTCCCGCCCTCGCGCTCGGCCCGATCGTCGAGCAGCTGTCGATCTAGGAGCGGCCAGCCATGTCCGTCACAGACGCAACAACCGCCGAACAGAACGAACCGACGCGAGCCACGGCACGGGCTCGTTCGATGCTCGGCACCGACATCGTGCGGGGTGCGCTGGTCGACAGCGTTCGCAAGTCGCACCCGCGCGTGCAGGCTCGCAATCCCGTCATGTTCGTCGTGCTGGTGGGAAGCGTGCTCACCACGATCCTGTTCGTTCGAGACTTCGCCGACTCGACGGCGGCCGAGAACGTCTTCACCGGGCTCGTTGCGCTGTTCCTGTGGTTCACCGTGCTCTTCGCCAATTTCGCCGAGGCGATGGCCGAGGGGCGGGGCAAGGCGCAAGCGGCCACTTTGCGCAAGGCGCGTTCGGAGACCGTCGCCCTCGTTCGTCGCGAGGGCGGTGTGCTCGATCGCGTGCCGAGCCCGCAGCTCGACCTCGGCGACGAGTGCATCGTGTCGGCCGGCGAGCTGATCCCTGGCGACGGCGAGATCGTCGACGGCATCGCCAGCGTGGACGAGTCGGCCATCACCGGTGAGTCCGCCCCGGTGATCCGCGAGTCCGGTGGTGACCGTTCTGCCGTCACCGGCGGCACGCGGGTGCTGTCCGACCAGATCGTCGTCAAGATCACGGCCCGGCCGGGCGAGACCTTCCTCGACCGGATGATCGCCCTCGTCGAGGGGGCCGAGCGGCAGAAGACCCCGAACGAGATCGCACTCAACATCCTGCTCGCCGGATTGACGATCATCTTCCTGCTCGCGGTCGTGACCCTGCAGCCTTTCGCCATGTACAGCGAGGCCGAGCAGCAGATCGTCGTGCTCGTCGCTCTGCTCGTATGTCTGATCCCGACCACGATCGGCGCGCTGCTCTCTGCGATCGGGATCGCCGGCATGGACCGCCTCGTGCAGCACAACGTCCTTGCCATGTCCGGCCGGGCGGTGGAGGCGTCGGGCGACTGCTCGACCCTCTTGCTCGACAAGACCGGCACCATCACGCTCGGCAACCGGCAGGCAGCCGAGTTCCTTGCGTTGCCAGGTCTTCCGGAGGAGCGGCTCGCCGCCGCCGCACAGCTCGCGAGCCTCGCGGACGAGACCCCGGAAGGTCGCTCGATCGTCGTCCTCGCCAAGGAACGCTACGGAATCCGGGAACGCGAGGTCGGCCACGCCACGCTGGTGCCGTTCACCGCGCAGACGCGCATGAGCGGGCTCGACATCGACGGCACTTCGGTGCGCAAGGGGGCGGCCGACTCGGTCCGCCAGTGGGTGATCGGACAGGGTGGCTCGGTACCCGACGATCTGGGCCCGCTGGTCGACGGCGTCGCAACCGCGGGTGGCACTCCACTCGTCGTCGCCGAGGACAAGACGATCCTCGGTGTCATCCATCTCAAAGATGTCGTCAAGGAGGGGATGCGGCAACGGTTCGATCATCTGCGGGCGATGGGTATCCGGACCGTGATGATCACGGGTGACAACCCCCTCACGGCGCGCGCCATCGCGACGGAGGCGGGCGTGGACGACTTCCTTGCCGAAGCCACACCCGAGGACAAGATGGCGCTCATCCGAAAAGAGCAAGCGGGCGGTCGTCTTGTGGCCATGACGGGTGACGGCACGAATGACGCGCCGGCTCTCGCTCAGGCCGACGTCGGTGTCGCCATGAACACCGGCACGCAAGCGGCCAAGGAAGCCGGCAACATGGTCGACCTCGACTCCAACCCGACGAAGCTCATCGAGATCGTCGAGATCGGAAAACAGCTACTGATCACCCGAGGCGCGTTGACCACCTTCTCAATCGCCAACGACGTCGCCAAATACTTCGCCATCATCCCGGCCATGTTCATCGGGGTGTTCCCGCAACTCGACACGCTCAACATCATGGGTCTCGAGTCGCCGCGGTCGGCCATCCTCTCGGCCGTCATCTTCAACGCGTTGATCATCGTGGCCCTCATACCGCTGTCGTTGCGCGGTGTGAAGTTCCGGGCCGAGAGCGCCTCCGTGATGCTGCGCCGGAACCTGCTGATCTACGGCGTCGGAGGTCTGATCGCCCCCTTCGTCGGCATCAAGCTCGTCGATCTCGTCACCACTGCCCTTGGAGTGTCCTGATGCGTCGCCAATTCTTCCCCGCCCTGATGATGGTCGTCGTCTTCACCGCGCTGTGCGGTCTCGCCTACCCCCTCGTCGTGATGGGCGTCGCACAGGGCCTGTTCCCCGACAAGGCCACCGGCTCGAAGGTCGAGATCGACGGGCAACTCGTCGGCTCCTCCTTGCTGGGCCAGGCCTTCATGAGCGACGACTACTTCTGGCCCCGCCCATCGGCGGCCGGCGAAGGTTACGACGGGGCCGCGAGCGGCGCCTCCAACCTCGGTCCGACCAACTCCAACCTCCTGGCCGATGTCCAACGACGTGTCACCGACTATCGCGCCGCGCACGACCTGTCACCGGATAGTCCCGTACCCGTGGACGCGGTGACGGCGTCGGGATCCGGCCTGGACCCGCACATCTCAGTCGCCAACGCGAGGCTGCAGGCGGCCCGTGTCGCCGAGGCGCGCGGGCTGTCAGTCGAGCGGGTCGTCGATCTCGTCGACCAACACACCGACGGCCGGTTGCTCGGGTTCTTGGGCGAGCCGAGTGTGAACGTGCTCCAGCTGAACACCGCTCTGGACCAGCTGGCAGTCGGCGGTTCGTAGACTTTCACCATGGCTCGGGGCCACCTCCGGATCTATCTCGGTGCCGCGCCCGGCGTCGGCAAGACCTTCGCCATGCTCAACGAGGGATGGCGACGGAAAGAACGCGGTACCGACGTCGTCGTCGGCTACGTCGAGACCCATGGCCGACCGAGCACAGAGGAACAGCTTCGCGATCTCGAGGTGATCCCTCGGCAGACGATCAGCTATCGCGGCGCGACCTTCGAGGAGATGGACGCCGACGCCATCGTCGAGCGGAAACCGACGGTTGTCCTCGTCGACGAGCTGGCGCACACGAACGTGCCTGGCTCGAAGAATGCCAAGCGATGGCAAGACGTCGACGAGTTGCTCGACGTGGGCATCGACGTCATCACCACCGTCAACATCCAACATCTCGAATCGGTGAACGATGTCGTCGAGCAGATCACCGGCGTCAAACAGCGGGAAACGATCCCGGACGAGATCGTGCGCCGCGCCGATCAGATAGAGCTGGTCGACATGACGCCGGAAGCGCTGCGACGGCGGATGGCGCACGGCAACATCTACATGCCCGAGAAGGTCGACACCGCGCTGGGCAACTACTTCAGGGTCGGCAACCTCGCAGCGCTGCGCGAGATCGCACTCCTCTGGGTGGCCGACCGTGTGGACGAGGCCCTCGAGCAGTACCGCACGGCCCATGGGATCTCGAAACCATGGGAAACACGGGAGAGAGTGGTGGTCGCCGTGACCGGCGCGCCGAGCGGCGAGCAGTTGATCCGTCGTGCGGCCCGCATGGCTCAGCGATCCCATGGTGAGCTTCTCGGAGTGCATGTCCGCTCGGGTGACGGCTTGTCCGGACCATCGACCGAGTTGCTCGACCGCCACCGCCAACTGTTGGCCGACCTCGGCGGGGAGTATCACGAAGTCGTCGGAAGCGACGTCGCCGGTGGGCTCATGCAGTTCGCACGCAGCGAGAACGCAACCCAACTCGTGGTCGGCGCCACGCGTCGGTCACGGTGGAAGGAATTGACGCAGGGGTCGGTCATCAATCGGGTCGTGCGCGATTCGGGAACGATCGACGTTCACGTCATCAGCCACGACGCCGAGGACGATGCCACAAGAGCCAGGCTGCCGACCAAGAAGCGTTTGCCCGCTCTCAGCCGACGCCGGCAGATCGCCGGTTGGCTCATCGGGCTCGTGGGCGCCCCTGTTCTCACCCTTGCGCTCGCGCAGCTGCGCGACCAACTGACGCTGCCGGCTGACATGTTGGTCTTTCTGCTGCTGGTCACCATCGTGGCCGCCGTGGGCGGACGCCTTCCGGCGCTGGTCACCGCAATCGTCGCATCACTCCTCGTCAACTGGTACTTCACGCCGCCCTTCTACACCTTCACCATCCACGAGACCTCGAACATCGTGGCCCTGTTCGTCTTCCTGGCGGTCGCGATCATCGTGGGTCAGCTCGTCAGCATCGTGGCCAAGCGTTCCGCCGACTCACAACGCGCCCGCGCCGAGGCCGAGGCGTTGGCGCGTGTCGCCGGTGGGCTGATCGGCGAACCCGACTCCCTCGACGCGCTGCTCTCCCATCTACGGTCGACCTTCGGCCTCGACGCCGCCGCGATCCTCCGACCGAGCGACGATGGATGGCAGATCGACATCGCGAGCGGCTCACCATTGCCCAGCGATCCGTCGAGTCACGAGAGTCTCGACTTGATAGATGGCGCCCAACTCGTTCTCGTCGGTCCCGGTCTTCCCGCCGACGATCGGCGCGTGCTCCAGGCCTTCGTCGCCCAACTCGACAGCGCGCTCGAACATCGGCGTTTGGCCGAGCAGGCTGCCGGGGCGAGCGCGCTCGCGGAGGCCGACGTCTTGCGCACTGCGATCCTGCGAGCGGTCTCCCACGACCTCCGCACTCCGCTGTCGTCCGTCAAGGCCGCCGCGACGAGCTTGCTACAGGAAGACGTCGAATGGTCGACCGACGACCGGCGCGCGTTCCTGCACACGATCGACGACGAGACCGACCGCCTCAACAGGTTGGTCGGCAATCTGCTCGACATGAGTCGTCTCGAGGCCGGCGCCGTTCGGGCTCAAGTGCAACCGGTCGCGCTCGAAGAGATCGTTTCGCTCGCCCTGGCGGGTCTCGCCGAGCGTCCCGGTCTGCTCGACGTCGCCGTGCCCGAGACGTTGCCGCAGGCCCTAGCCGACCCAACGTTGCTCGAACGCGCGGTCGCCAACCTCGTGTCCAACGCCTTGCGATACTCACCACCTGACCGACCCGTGCGCGTAAGGGCCGGCGCGTTCGGCCGGCAGGTCGACCTTCGGGTGATCGACTCCGGACCGGGCGTCCCGGTTCGGCAGCGCGAACGCATCTTCGAGCCATTCCAACGCCTCGGTGACCACGAGACACAAAGCGGCGTCGGCTTGGGCCTCGCGGTAGCTCGAGGTTTCGTCCGGGCGATGGGTGGCGAGCTCGAGCTGGAGGACACTCCGGGAGGCGGCCTCACCGCGATCATCTCGCTGCCCTGTGCTGCGCCCACGGCCCCGGCTGTTGCCTCGAACCTAGGGTGAGGCGGTGACGCGCGTTCTGGTGGTGGACGACGAGCCCCAGATCCGCCGAGCACTCGTGACCAATTTGCGAGCACGTGGGTACGAGGTCGATCAGGCGGGCACCGGCGAGCAGGCCCTGTCGCTGGCCGCCGATCGGCATCCCGACGCCGTGATTCTCGACATCGGGCTGCCCGGCGTCGACGGACTCGACGTCGTGCGCGGCATTCGCGGGTGGTCGACGGTGCCGATCATCATGCTGACGGTCCGCGAAGACGACACGGACAAGATCGAGGCACTCGACGCGGGCGCGGACGACTATGTGACCAAGCCCTTCTCGATGGGTGAACTTCTCGCTCGACTGCGCGCCGCGCTGCGCCGTGGCGCGTCGGCCGAGGAGTCCGCCGTCGTCACGACCGACGACTTCACCATCGACCTGGCGGCGAAACGGATCGAGCGTTTCGGAGCGGACGTCCATCTCACTCCGTTGGAGTGGGGCATCGTCGAGGTCCTGGTGCGTCATCCCGGCAAGCTCGTGAGCCAGCGTCAGCTGCTGCAAGAGGTCTGGGGCCCCCAGTACGAACGGGAGACCAACTACCTGCGGCTCTACCTCGCGCAGATTCGCCGCAAGCTGGAGCCCGAGCCCTCCCAACCACGCTATTTCGTCACCGAGCCGGGCATGGGCTATCGGTTCGAGCCCTGACTCTCCATTAGTTTCGGTCAGGTTCGGAGCCGGCATGGGTGGAGCGTGGGAACGATGAAGAAGTGGGGTCCTCTGATGATCCTGGGCCTGGCCCAGTTTCTGATGGTGCTCGACCAAGCCGTGATGAACGTGTCGATCAGCCAGCTCGTCGACGACTTCGACACCACGGTCACGGTCATCCAGAGCGTCATCACCTTCTACTCACTGGTCATGGCGATGTTGATGATCACGGGCGGCAAGATCGGTGACCGCATCGGTCGTCGACGAGCCTTCGTCATCGGCCTCGTCATCTACGCGTGCGGTTCTGGACTCACGGCCGCCTCGTGGTCGGTGGGCGCGTTGGCCATTGGATGGTCCGTGCTCGAAGGTGTCGGCGCGGCGTTGGTGCTCCCGGCGTTGGCTGCCTTGATCGCGGGCAACTACACGGAAAAGGACCGGGTGGTTGCCTACGCCGTTGTCGGAGGCGTTGCCGGCGCCGGCATCGCGGTCGGCCCGATCCTCGGCGGATGGCTGACGACCGAGTTCACCTGGCGCCTCGTGTTCATCGGCGAGGTCCTGCTCGTTCTCCTGATCCTGGTGCTCATCGGACTCTTGCGCGACGCGCCGCTTCCCGGGCCGAAGCCGCAGATCGACTGGGTCGGCTCGGTCCTGTCGTCGCTCGGACTGGGATTGATCGTCCTGGGCATCCTGCAGGCAAGCACCTGGGGGTGGGTGACGGCGAAGAACTCGCCACTCGAACCGTTCGGGTTCTCACTGACACCGTTCGTCGTGGCGGTGGGCGGTCTGGTGCTGTGGCTGTTCGTGCGGTGGCAGCACGCGCGGGAGCAACAAGGCCGTGATCCGCTGGTTCACCTCGCGTTGCTGCGAATCGCCGCGTTGCGCTCCGGGGTGCAGACGTTCTTGGCTCAGAACCTCATCCTGATGGGCATCTTCTTCGCCGTCCCTCTCTATCTGCAGCTGGTCCAGGGCCTCGACGCGCTCGACACCGGCATCCAGATGTTGCCGGTCTCGATCACCATGTTCGTCACGTCGATGGCCGGCTCAGCTCTCGCGGCGCGCTTCGCCCCACGCGGCATCATTCGATTCGGTTTGGTCGTTCTTCTGCTGGCCATCGCGGCGCTGCTCAGCAACATCCAACCCGATCTCGACTCCGTCTCCTTCGGCATCGCCATGGCGCTCGTAGGCGTGGGGATTGGGCTCATCGCGTCGCAACTCGGCAATGTCGTCCAGTCGTCGGTCGGCGACACAGAGCGGGGCGAAGCCGGAGGACTGCAGTACACATCACAACAGCTCGGCTCCGCCATCGGCGTGGCGCTGATCGGCGCCGTCGTTCTCACCGGTTTGACCAACAACTTCGTCGACCGAGTGCAGGCCGACGACCGGATCAGCGACGAGGTCGAGGAGCTCGTGGGCGTCGAGGCCGCCAACGGCGTGAGCTTCGTCTCCTCGGACGACGTGCGGGCGACGGCTGTCGATGCCGGCCTCGAAGACGCTGTGTCCGACGCGCTGGTCGAGGACTACGAGGATGCCCAGCTGGCGGCACTCAAGGGCGGCCTGCTGATCGCCGGCGCGGTCGTGTTGGCCGCGTTCCTCTTCACCACCGGGCTGCCGCGCGTGACGCCGGGCGGCCGGAGGGAAGGCGACCCGAAGCCGCTGACGGCTCGCAACTAGCCCGACAGCTCCAGTTCGACGGCGCCGTCGGGCGTGAGCAGTGCGATGCGGATCTCGTTGTCTCGCTCGACGACCCCCGGAGGAAGCAACATCGCGAACGAATTCGGTGTGTTTCCATGGTCGAACAAGGGCGACGCGGATACGACGGTGCCATTGATGGCGAGCAGGGCGGTGCCCGGAGTCGTCGGGCTGGTGACGTGGCCCAGCACGAGACCATGTGGTGGCTTCTCAGAACCTTG
>Ga0299914_10002231_pt1 | contig 13297 bp, 8 predicted proteins | sample RVTome_10_FD_201361 | JGI IMG/M metagenome (GOLD analysis project Ga0299914, IMG submission 201361) | Soil microbial communities from uranium-contaminated site in the Upper Colorado River Basin, Wyoming, United States - RVT153D57 (version 2) ...
AGGCTACGTCGTCCGTGACGAGAGCCTGCGCTCCCTCTACGGCCGCTACCTGTACGGCGACTTCTGCGTCGGTGAGCTGCGCAGCTTCACGGCACGACCGGGGCGGGAGGCGGAGGACGATCGCCCGCTCGGGCTCGAGGTTCCGCAGCTGAGCTCGTTCGGGGAGGACAACCGCGGCCGGATCTACGCGGTGTCCCTGAACGGTCCGGTGTACCGCCTCGAGCCTCGCTGATTCCGCAGCTTTGTGCGCAATAGGGTGTTAGGAGAGTCGTGCTCGCCCGCATCGCCGCAATCGGGCTCGCGTTCGCGCTCGTGGCCGCACTCCCCACCGGCGCCGCCGCGAAGCCCAAGCTCGGCGACGGCAAGGGCGGGGTGAAGCTGAAGAAGCTCGGCGAGTTCGACTCCCCGGTTCACGTCGACAACGCGCCGGGCTCGAAGAAGCTCCTCTTCGTCGTCGAGCAGCCGGGGACGATCAGCGTCCTGCGCGGCCGCAGGGAGATCGGGCGTCCGTTGCTCGACATCCGGAACCTCGTCAAGTGTTGCGGCGAGCAGGGGCTGCTGTCGGTCGCCTTCGCGCCCGACTACGCGCAGTCGGGGCTCTTCTACGTCTACTACACGGGCAGCGGAGGCGACGTCAACCGGGTGGACGAGTTCCGGGCAACCGGCGCGACCACTGCCGGCCCGGGCTCGCGGCGCACCGTGATCGAGTTCGCCCACCCCGCGTTTTCCAACCACAACGGCGGCCAGCTCCAGTTCGGGCCCGACGGGTACCTGTACATCGCCACCGGCGACGGCGGAGGCGGCGGCGATCCGTTCGGGAACGCCCAGAACCCGGACAGCCTGCTCGGCAAGCTGCTGCGGATCGATCCCCGGCCGGGCAACGCGGGGTACGGGATTCCCGCCGACAACCCGTTCGCGGGCCCCACTCCGGGACTGGACGAGATCTACTCGCTCGGGCTGCGGAACCCGTGGCGCTTCTCGTTCGACGCGAAGACGGACCGGATCTCGATCGCGGACGTGGGGCAGGGGTCGTGGGAGGAGGTCAACCACGAGACGCTCTCCGGCGCCCGCGGGGCGAACTTCGGCTGGAATGCCTTCGAGGGCACCCGTCGCTTCGATGAGACCACCCCGGCGCCGGCGCAGCACCAGCCGCCGATCCACGAGTACGAAAACGGCGGGGCGAACTGCGCGGTGGTCGGCGGCTACGTGGTCCGCGACCGCAAGCTGAAGTCGCTGTACGGCCGCTACCTGTACGCGGACCTGTGCGCCGGTGAGCTCCGCAGCTCCGTTCCCGGGCTCCGCGGGGCGCGCAAGGACCGGCCGCTCGGCAAGGCGATCTCCTCGCCGACATCGTTCGGCGAGGGGGTGCGCAAGCGGATCTACGCCACCTCCCTCGAGGGTGAGGTCTGGAGGCTGAAGCGGAAGTGAGGCGCGCCATCGCCGCGGCGGCGCTCGCGCTCCTCGCGGGGCTTGCGGTGCCGGCGGCGGCGGGAGGCGCGATCGTGACGAAGCAGATCGCGCGCTTCAAGAGCCCCACCTACGTCCACGGTCCCGAGGGGGCGGACGGCGCCGTGTTCGTGGTCGAGCGCCGCGGGAAGATCAAGGTGCTCGTCGACGACCGCAAGCTGAAGGGGTCGTTCCTCAACATCAAGCGCCGGGTCTCCTGCTGCGTCGGAGAGCGCGGCCTGTTCTCGGTCGCCTTCGCGCCGGACTACGAGACGTCGGGTCGCCTGTACGTCTACTTCACGGACCGCCAGGGGGACATCAGGGTCGAGGAGTACCGGCGAAGCGCCGAAGATCCGCTGCGGGCGAAGAAGGGGGCGCGCCGCAAGGTGATCCAGATCCGCCACCGCAAGTTCTCCAACCACAACGGCGGCCAGCTCCAGTTCGGGCCCGATGGGCACCTCTACATGGCCACCGGGGACGGCGGCGGCGCGGGCGATCCCGACGAGAACGCGCAGAGCAAGGGCAGCCTGCTGGGGAAGCTGCTGCGGATCGACCCGACCCCGCGGAAGGGCGGGCCGGGCCACGGGGTGCCGATGTCGAACCCCTACGTCAAGCGCAAGGGGAAGAACGAGATCTACGCACGCGGGCTGCGCAATCCGTGGCGCTTCTCCTTCGACGGCAACCGGATCGTGATCGGCGACGTCGGCCAGGACCGCCGCGAGGAGATCGACTACGACACCGTGGACGGCGCCCGGGGCGCGAACTTCGGCTGGGATGCGTTCGAGGGCTCCGTGCGCTTCAAGTCCTCCGACGCCAGCCGGCCGCCGAAGAGGCACACCCGGCCGATCGCCGAGTACGGGCACGGCGGCGCGAACTGCGCGATCACCGGCGGCTACGTCGTCGATGATCCCGAGCTTCCCGCCCTTGAGGATCGCTACGTGTACGGGGACCTGTGCAGCGGGGAGATCCGCAGCCTGGTCCCGGAGCTCGGCGGGGCCCGCGACGACAGGCGGGTGGGCGTGCCCGCGGAGCCGGGTCTCGTCACCTTCGGCGAGGATGCCGAGGGGCGCATCTACTACGCCTCGGCGACCTCGGGCGGTGTGTTCCGGCTCGCGCAGACCGACTGACCCGGCTCCTCGATCCCTCCGCGGGGTAGAGTGACCGGGTCGGGATGGAAAGCGGCACCAAGCCCACCGAGAGCGGCGCGCGGCCGCAGGCCGACGGCGATGGCGCGGGCTCGCCGGCGGGATCGTCCGGTGAGACCTTCGAGGTCCACAACCCGGCCGACGGCTCGGTGATCTCATCGGTCCCGGTGCAGGGGCCCGAGCAGGTGCGCGAGGCGGTCGCCCGGGCGCGCGCTACGCAGCCGGCCTGGGAGGCGCTGGGCCACAAGGGCCGCTACGTCCTGCTGGGCAGGTGGCGCGATTGGATGCTCGCCGACGGGGAGCGAATCGCCGACATCATGGAGGCCGAGACCGGCAAGGTCCGCCAGGACGCCGCGCTGGAGGTGCCGAGCCTGGCGGACGCGATCAACTTCTACGGCTCCAACTCGGCGCGCTTCCTCGCCGACGAGCAGGTCAGCGCGCACAACCCGCTGATGAAGGCGAAGGCGCTGAAGGTCGTCTACAGGCCCTTCCCGGTGGTCGGCGTGATCTCCCCCTGGAACTTCCCCCTGTTTGTCTCGATCGGGGACGCGATCCCCGCCCTGGCGGCGGGCTGCGCGGTGATCATCAAGCCCTCCGAGCTCACGCCGATGTCGCTGCTCGAGCTGGTCCGGGGCTGGAGGGAGGAGATCGGAGGCCCGGAGGTGATCCAGGCCGTCACCGGTCTCGGGGAGTGCGGGGCCGCGGTCGTCGACGAAGTGGACTTCATTCAATTCACCGGCTCGGTCGCGACCGGGAAGAAGGTGATGGCGCGCGCCGCGGAGACCCTGACCCCGGTCAGCCTCGAGCTGGGTGGCAACGACCCGCTGATCGTGCTCGACGACGCCGATCCGGAGCGGGCGGCAAACGGCGCTGCGTGGGGCGGGCTCGCAAACTCGGGCCAGATCTGCACGTCGACCGAGCGCGTCTACGTCACCGAGCCGGTGTACGACCGCTTCCTCGCCGCGCTCACCGAGCGCGTTTCCGGTCTGCGCCAGGGCCCCGACCGGCCCGCCTTCACGCACGAGGTCGGGGCGATGACCTCGCCGGCGCAGGTCGACATCGTCGAGGACCACGTTCGCGACGCGGTCGACAGGGGAGCGCAGGTCGTGAGCGGCGGAAAGCGCCGCGAGGGTGCCGGCGACTACTTCGAGCCCACGATCCTGGTCGACGTGGACCACTCGATGAAGACCATGCGCGAAGAGACGTTCGGCCCGGTGATCCCGGTGATGAAGGTGCGCGACGAGGACGAGGCGGTGCGGCTCGCTAATGACTCGCGCTACGGGCTCTCGGCAGCGGTGTTCGGCGAGCGCGAGCACGCAGAGGCGGTGGCGCGCCGCCTGGAGAGCGGCGCCGCGAACGTCAACGACGTGCTCGTCAACGCCCTCGCCTACGACGTTCCGATGGGCGGCTGGAAGGAGTCCGGGATCGGCGCACGCTGGGGGCCGGGCGGGATCCGCAAGTTCTGCCGCACCGAGTCCCTGGTGATCACCCGATTCGCGCGCGGCAAGGCGGAGCCGATGTGGTTCCCCTACTCGCGCGTCAAGGGTCGGGTTCTCGGCGCGCTCGGGCGCTTCGTCAACGCCCGCGGGCTGGCCAACCGGCTGCGCGCGCTGCACCGCCGCTAACCTCGGGAGCAACCGAACTCGAGGCAGGGGACTGATGATGCGCAGCTCTTTGAGGACGATTGCGGCGATCGGATGCGTCGCGGCGCTGCTGACGCTGCTCGCGGTGTCGGTCGCCGCGGCCGCCTACAAGACCGGCAAGTACGCGGGGACGACGTCGCAGGGCGAGGCGATCAGGTTCAAGGCGAAGCAGCTGGGCGTGAAGAAGTTCGCCTTCACCGTGATCGTCGACTGCGACGACGGCTCGAGATTCGAGCTCAAGAACTCCGGCGGACAGGCACCGACCACCGACAGGGGGAAGTTCGAGGCGGTGTTCGTCGGCGACGGTACGACCATGCTGAAGGGAAAGCTGAAGCGCAAGCGGGCCGAGGGCACGTTCGAGAGCGAGACCACGGCGCCCAGCGGAGCGCCCTGCTCGGCCGGGGGCGATTGGAGCGCGAAGAAGCAGTAGCCCGCTCGGCGCGGAGCTAACCCGCGGGGACGAGCTCCTCGCGGAGCTGCTTCGCCGCCTGGACCATGTTGCGCAGGCTGGCGTCGACCTCTTCCCAGCCGCGGGTCTTCAGCCCGCAGTCGGGGTTGACCCACAGCTGCTCGGCGCGCAGCACCTTTGCCGCGGCGCGCAGCAACTCGACCATCTCGTCCGCGGGCGGAACCCGCGGGGAGTGGATGTCGTACACGCCCGGGCCAATCTCGTTGTCATAGCCGGTGCGCTCCCAGTCGTGCAGCAGCTCCATCCGCGAGCGCGCCGCCTCTATCAGGAGCACGTCGGCGTCCATCTCCTGGATCCGCCCCATGATGTCCCCGAAGTCCGAGTAGCACATGTGGGTCTGGAGCTGGGTCTCGTCCCGGACCGGCGAGGTCGCGACCCGGAAGCAGTACACGGCCCACCGCAGGTACTCGTCCCAGCGGTCGCGCCGCAGCGGCAGCCCCTCGCGGATCGCGGGCTCGTCGACCTGGATCACCCGGATCCCGGCCTGCTCGAGGTCGGCGACCTCGTCGCGGATCGCGAGCGCGAGCTGCTCACAGCTCTGCGAGCGCGGCTGATCGTCGCGGACGAACGACCACTGGAGCATCGTCACCGGGCCGGTGAGCATTCCCTTCACCGGCTTCCCGCTCAGCGACTGAGCGAACAGCGTCCACTCGACGGTCATAGGGTCGAGGCGGGCGACGTCGCCGTAGAGGATCGGGGGGCGCACGTAGCGCGAGCCGTAGGACTGCACCCATGCGTTCTCGGTGAACGCATAGCCGTCCATCTGCTCGGCGAAGTACTGGACCATGTCGTTGCGCTCCGGCTCGCCGTGGACGAGGACGTCGAGGCCCACCTCCTCCTGGAAGCCGATCACACGCTCGATCTCCTGCTTCATCCGCTGCTCGTATCCGGCCTCGTCGATCTCGCCCGTGCGGAGCGCCGCGCGCGCCTGGCGGATCTCGGCGGTCTGCGGATAGGAGCCGATCGTCGTGGTCGGGAACAGCGGCAGCTCGAGGTGCTCGCGCTGGGCCTCGCGACGCACGTCGAAGGCGCTCTCGCGGCGCGCATCGCCCTCACCCAGCGCCTCGACACGGGACCGCACCGAGGGATTCTGGGTGCGGTGCGAGTTGCGGCGGTCCTCGAGCGCGCGGTCGTTCGCGTCGAGCTCGCCCGCGATCGCCTCCCTGCCTTCGCCGAGCCCGCGGGCGAGCGTCGTTACCTCGCCCACCTTCTGGCGCGCGAACGCCATCCACGAGCGCAGCTCGTCGTCCAGCCCGGTCTCCGCGTCGAGGTCGATCGGCGTGTGCAGCAGCGAACATGAGCTCGATACCACAAGCTCGCCGGCTCGGTCGCGCAGCCCCTCGAGCAGGTCGAGGCTGTGCTCGAGGTCCGCGATCCACACGTTGCGCCCGTCGACGATCCCCGCGAACAGCGTTTGGTCGGTGAGCCCGCCCTGGTTCGCGATCAGCTCGACGTTGTGGCGACCGCGGTGAAGGTCGAGCCCGATGCCCTCGACGGGAAGGTCGCGCAGCACCCCGTACGCGTCGCCGGCGTGGTCGAAGTAGGTCTTGACGAGGATCCGAGTACGCTCCTGGACCTTCGCCAGCTCCTCGTAGGCGAGCCGCAGCGCGCCGAGCTCGTGCTCGGGGCGATCCTCGACGAAGCACGGCTCGTCGAGCTGCACCCACGTCGCGCCCTGGCCGGCGAGCCGCTCCAGCACCTCGCCGTAGACTTCGATCAACGGCTCCAGGAGGGTGAGGCGGTCGAAGTCCTCGGCCACCCCGTCAGCCGACTTGCCGAGCAGCAGCAGGGAGACGGGTCCGACCAGCACGGGCACGGTGTCGATCCCGAGCTCCTCCATCGCCTCCGCGTGCTCGTCGAACGGCTTATCCGACGAGAGCGAGAACTCGGTGCTCGGCCCGAGCTCGGGGACAATGTAGTGGTAGTTCGTGTCGAACCATTTCGTCATCTCCATCGCGGTGACGTCCACCCCGCCCTCCTGGCGGCCGCGCGCCATCGCGAAGTACGTGTCGAGATCGACCGGGCCCGATCCGCGGCCGTAGCGCTCGGGCAGGGCCCCGACCAGGCAGATCGCATCGAGCACGTGGTCGTAGAGCGAGAAGTCGTTGGACGGGATCAGGTCGATCCCGGCGGCCTGCATGAAGCGCCAGTTCTCGAGCCGGATCCCGCGCCCGGCGGCAAGCAGGTCCTCGGCCGGGACCTCGCCCCTCCAGTGGCCCTCGGTCGCGAACTTGAGCTCGCGGGCGGGCCCGATCCTGGGGAAGCCTGAGATGTTCGACGCTGCCATGGGCGGGTGAGACTACCTAGGAGGCGGCGCCCGAGGGCGCACCACTGCCCGATCGCGGCGAGAGGCGCACCGGGGCGGCGCTGAGCGCGCGCAGCCTCATGTCGCTCCACGTGACTCCCTCCCGCACCAGGGCGGGGAGCCCGAGCGCGACCGCGGTCGCGATCTCGATCGCCTGCAGGATCACCCCGTAGGCGAGGGCGTCCGCGGCCCCCACCCCGAACCCGCCATGGAGGACGCTGATCACGGCGAGCTGGAAGACGCCGATATTCGACGGGGTCGCCGGCACGACCGCGGTCACGTTGACCGCGAACAGGACCGCGGCGCACGCCCCGATCCCGGCCGCCGCCTCGAGACCCATCGCCACCGAGAGCGCGTAGCAGGACAGGAGCTGCACGCCCCACGCCCCGAGCTGGGCCGCGCCCGCGAACGGCCCGCGGCGCGGATCGCGAAAGACCTTGAGCCCGCTTCGCACCTGGACCAGCGCCCGTCGGACGGATTCCCGCGCGCGCGCGATCCGGCCCGATCCGCCCCCGCGCATCAACGCCGGCGCCACGACGAGGGCGACGAGCAGCGCGAGTGGCGCGAGGCTCGCCACGAAGAGCTTCTTCTGCCCGGAGTGGAAGAGGTCCGTGGAGAGGACGATGATCGCGCCCAGGATCGCAAGCGCGAGCAGGTTGAGCGCCGTCTGGGAGACGAGCGTCCCGAGCAACACCGGGAGCGTCTCGCGCATCCGGCCTGTGCGGCGCGAAAGGACGAGGGCGCGCGCCGGCTCGCCGAGCCGGGCGGGCAGGGTCGCCGACATCAGCACCCCGATCATCGTCGCCGAGGTGACGTCGCGGCGGCGGACCGGCCGCCGCGGCAGCGCGGAGCGGGCGATCGCGTACCACGACGCCGCGCGCAGGAACAGCGACGCCATCATCAGCCCCGTGGCGACGAGCACCCAGGCGGCGTTGGAGCGCACCGCGCTCGCGACCACGCTGTCGAAGCCGATCCGGTTGGCGGCGAGGGCCGTAAGCCCGATTCCAATTGCCCCCGCGAGCCCGAGACCGATGCCGCGGGCGACCCGGTGTCGCCGACCGCTCTGCCGCGCGGGCGCCGGGTCGAGCGAGGGAAGGCGGCGCGGCGGGCGGGGCGGTCCTCCGTCGGCGGGGGCGAGACCGGTGCGGCGCGCGAGGCGGCCCGGTGCACCCGCGGGCTGAGGGGTAGCCCGTGCCTGCTCGTAGACGGCGGTGACCTCGTCGGCGACGTGCCGCCACGCGTAGCGCTGCGCCGTGTCGTGTGCGGCCTCGCCCATGGCGGCGCGCCGCTGCGGCTCGTAGTGGAGGGTCTGAAGCTCCTCGGCGAGGCGCTGCGGATCCGCGGGCGGCACGAGGACCCCGTCGACGCCGTCCGTGACCACGTCGGCGTAGCCGGCGATCCCGGACGCAACCACCGGGGTGCCGGCGGCGAAGGCTTCGATGAGCACCATGCCGAAGCTCTCGGCGTCGAGCGAGGGTGCGCACAGGACGTCGGCCTCGTGCAGGTGCCGCCACAGCTCGTCGCCCGAGATCCGCCCCAGCGCGTCGATGTGCTCGACCACCTCGGGGTCGGCGAGGTAGCGCGAGACGTCCTGGGAATCCGCCCCGATCACCGTGAGGCGGGCGGGGAGATGGCGCACGAGCTCCTCGAACGCGCGCAGCAGGACCGGGAGGCCCTTGCGCTCATCCGGGCGACCCACGAACACCAGTCGCATCTCCTTCGCCGCGAGCTTGGGGCCGGCGGGCGGCGCGTCGACGTCGACGCCGTTGGGGACGATCCGGTACTCGCCGCCGAACCACCGCCGGCCGGTCCACTCCGCCGCCCGGGAGACCGCGATCCGCGCGTTCAGCTGGTTGAGCTTGCGCCGGACGCCGAGCAGGTTCGCGATCTGGTTCGGCACCAGCTTGGTCGAGTAGGCGTGGAAGGTCCCGACCACGGGGGTGTCGGGAAACGAGACCGCGTCCCAGGCGATCAGCGGGGCGACGGGCTCGTGGACGTGGATCACGTCGTAGCGGCCCGCGCGCAGCTCGCGGCGCATCTTGAGCACCGCCTCGGGGAAGGGGACGAGATTGGAGACGGCGCCGTTGGCGGAGATTCCCAGGGTCCGGCCGAGCGGAATCAGGTAGTCCGGGCGCGTGTGCGGCGACGCGGGGGCGCGATGCAGCACCTTGCTGACGCGGTCAGGGGGATCCCACGGGGCGAGCACTCGCACATCGTCGCCACGCGCCAGGAACTGCTCGGCGAGCGCCTCGACGTGCCGGTTCACGCCCCCCTCGTAGGTCCAGGAATAAGGCGTAACGAGGGCGATACGCATCAATCGATCGTAACAACGTGCCGGGTCCAAGCGAAGGCGACGAAGAGGCTTGCGAAACCCGTGCCGATCATCAGCAGCAGGGCGCCCGAGTCGTTCGCGAGCGTGCCCACGAGCGTGGCGGCGATCGCCCCCAGGAGTCCCGCGAGGGCGGCGGGCCGTCCCTCGAACCAGGTGGCGATGCGACGGCGCAGGATGAGCCCGGCGACGATCAGCGCGATGCAGACGAGCATCGACGGCTTGCCCAGGTTGCGCCCGAAGCTGTCGGCCGAGAGGCGCAGGCGGCGCTCGAGCACGTCGGCGACGTCGTCGAGCCCCCCGGCCTCCAGCACCGAGCGGCTGAGGTGGGCGTCGCCGCCCAGCACCAGCTCGATCCCCACCAGTGCGGCGAGCGCGACCAGCGGCACGGCGAGGAGAACGAGCAGCCGCGCCCGGCCTCCGCCGAGCACGAACCACGCCGCGACCGCGGCGCCGATCGGGAGCACGATCGCCGCGCCCACGTCGGCACCGAACCGCCCGGGCGCGAACACCACGATGCCGACGAGCGCGGCGATCGCGAACGACGCGGCGGCCACGCGGGGCGAACGCACCCCGGCCGCGCTCAGCCCCGCCCCCACCCCGAGCGGGATCAGCGTCGCGACGGTGGCCTCGAGCTCGTTCCCGATCCCGAAGAAGCGCACGCCGAGCGCGGGGTTGGGGCCGATCAGCGAGAGCACCGTCAGTGGAGAGCCGGCCAGCACATCGACGGCGTAGGCGAGCACGCTGACCGCGCAGGCGATCGCCGCCGCCGCGTAGCCGCGGGCGACGGCGAGCGTCGCCGCGGCGAGCGCCGGGCACCCCAGCCCGACGATCAGCCGCTCCGCGGCCTCGCTCGGCTCGAGTGCGCCGCACAACAGCAGCACCGCCGGGACGTAGAGTCCCGACACCGCGAGCAGCGGCAACGCGGCCCGGGCGCCGCGGGCGCCGAAGATCACTGCGGCCAGCGCCGCGAGCGCACCCCAGATCAGCAGGCTGAGCCCGATCACCGGCCCGCGGCGATCTCCGATCACGGCGATCCGCTCCTCGAGCGAGACGAGGCGGTCGGGCTCCGTCTCGCCGTCGGCCCGGATCTCCCTTCCCGCCATCTCCTCCGGGACCTCGATCGCGAGTCGCTCCAGGATCGTCGGCGCGACGTCGGTCGACAGCACGAGCCCGTCGAGGCGGGTGCTGTCGGAGGTGAGATTCCCCTCCCCGAATCCGCCCCCCGCGATCCCGATCGCGAGCTGATCGCCGTCCTCGACGGGCGGCGGCCGCTCGATCGCGATCAAGAGGTCGTCGTCGCTCGACGCCGCGGCCAGTCCGTCGAGACGGGGGACCGCGACCGAGGTCACGCTCACGCCCCGGCATCCCCCCGCCGCGCACGGCGAGCGGTGTGGGATCCGACCCTCGCGGTCGACCGCCGAGAGCGCGGTCTGGCCGGCAAGTCGCCCGGCGCTGACGACGCCGCGGTCGCGCAGGATCGCCGTGCCCAGGAGCCCGGGGAGGATGTCCGCCGGCGCGCTCCGCGCCCGCTCCAGGACCGCCCTCCACAGGACCGGCGGCACCCTGCCGTCGACCGCGAACAGGCGCGGCAGCGGCTCGTCGTACAGCGAGTCGAAGATGCGATTCCCTTGGGAGATGTCGAGGTAGGTCTGGTCGGCTGGCACGCTGCCGAGGCCGGCGCTCATCAGCCCGGGCGACATGCCGTCGACGGCGGCCAGAGCGCGCGGACCGGTGCCGGAGGGAACGAACGCCACGCTCACGGTGGCGCCCTCGCCGCCGGGCTTCGCGCTCGCCGGAGAGACGGCCGCGAGCACCCCGGCCCACGCGGCCAGCACCGCCACGGCGAGCGTCGCGGCGCACCTATAATCGTGAGCACGCCGCCCCGCAGAGGCGGCTTTGTCAATCAAGGGATCGCACTCGTGGCCGATCGCACGTTCGCGAAGTTCACCTTCTTCAAGATCGACCCTGCGTGGCAGCGCAGGGACGCCGAGCAGCGCGCGCAGGATAAACGGGAGTTCCGCGCCGCCTGCGAGGACTTCGCCCTCGAGCGCTCCCTGCGTGCCTACTCGACGGTCGGCACGCGCGGGGACACCGACCTGTTGCTGCTCGCCCAGAGCCCCACCCTCGATCAGATCCACACCTTCCACGTGGTGCTGACGCAGAGCGGGCTCGCCCGTTGGGCCTCGATCCCGCACTCCTACCTCGCGATGACCAAGCGCTCGCCCTATTCCGAGGCCCAGGCTCGCGCCGAGATCTGCGTCTCGGAGCGCAAGTACCTGTTCGTGTATCCGTTCTGGAAGAAGCGGGAGTGGTACCAGCTGCCGGCCGAGGAGCGCCAGCGGATCATGAGCGACCACATCGAGATCGGACGCGGCTACCCGCAGATCACGATCAACACCGCCTACTCCTTCGGCCTCGACGACCAGGAGTTCGTCGTTTCCTTCGAGGCGGACGAGCCCGGCGACTTCCTCGACCTCGTGCAGGAGCTGCGCTCCTCGGAGTCGAGCGCCTACACGCTTCGCGACACGCCGATCTTCACGTGCATCGCGATGTCGGTCGCCAAGGCCCTCGACGCCCTCGACGGCGCCGCCACCGCCCGCAGCGAGCCGGCGATCGCCTAGGCCACCCGATGCCCGGTTCCCCGGACAGCCCGATGCGGGTCGCGATCGTCGGCTCGGGCCCGGCCGGCTTCTACGCCGCCGAGCATCTGCTGCGCCGCGAGGACGTGACGGTCGAGGTCGACATGTTCGACCGTCTCCCCACCCCCTTCGGGCTCGTCCGCGGCGGGGTCGCGCCCGACCATCCGAAGATCAAGTCGGTGATCCGGGTGTACGAGAAGACCGCCGCGCGCGGCGGGTTCCGCTTCTTCGGCAACGTCCACCTGGGACGCGACGTCTCCCCCGCCGAGCTCGCCGAGCGCTACCACGCGGTGATCTACGCCTACGGCGCAGAGACCGACCGCCACCTGGGCATCCCCGGGGAGGACCTGGCCGGAAGCGGCCCGGCGACCGCGTTCGTCGGCTGGTACAACGCTCACCCCGACTACGCCGACCTCGAGTTCGACCTCTCGTGCGAGCGCGCGGTGGTGATCGGGAACGGCAACGTGGCCGCCGACGTCACCCGGATGCTCGCCCTCACGCGCGAGGAGCTCGCCACCACCGACACGGCGGACCACGCGATCGAGGGGCTCGGCGAATGCAGGGTGCGCGAGATCGTCGTCCTGGGCAGGCGCGGACCCGTGCAGGCCGCGTTCACGAATCCCGAGCTCCGCGAGCTCGGCGAGATGGCCGACGCCGACATCCACGTCGACCCGGCGCAGCTCGAGCTGGACGAGCTGAGCCGCGCCTACCTCGAGTCCGAGGCCGACATCACGGCGCGGAAGAACTTCGAGATCCTGTCCCAGTTCGCGAGCAAGCGGCCGGAGGGCAAGCCGCGGCGGATCGTGCTGCGCTTCCTTGCCTCGCCGGTCGAGATCCAGGGCGACGGCCGCGTCGAGCGCGTGGTCGTGGGGCGAAACGAGTTGTACCGGGACGAGACGGGCGCGATCCGCCCCCGCGACACGGGCGAGCGGGAGACGCTCGAGGCGGGCCTTGTGCTGCGCTCGATCGGCTACAAGGGAATCCCGGCCGAGGGAATTCCCTTCGACGAGCGCCGCGGCGTGATCCCCAACGAGGCCGGTCGCGTGATCGAGGACGGCGACCACCTCCGAGGCCAGTACGCGGTCGGCTGGATCAAGCGCGGGCCCACCGGGGTGATCGGGACGAACAAGAAGGATGCCCAGGACACCGTCGACAGAGTTTTCGAGGACCTCGAGGCCGGGCGGATGCACGGTCCGCCCCACCCGGAGCCGGGGGCGATCGAGGCCCTGCTCCGGGAGCGCTGCGACCACGTCAGCTACAAGGGCTGGGAGGCGATCGATCGCGCCGAGGTCGAGCGCGGCGAGCCGCAGGGCCGCCC
>Ga0299914_10002233_pt1 | contig 13291 bp, 13 predicted proteins | sample RVTome_10_FD_201361 | JGI IMG/M metagenome (GOLD analysis project Ga0299914, IMG submission 201361) | Soil microbial communities from uranium-contaminated site in the Upper Colorado River Basin, Wyoming, United States - RVT153D57 (version 2) ...
GCCAGCTTATGCAGCATGGTCTCTGTGCCATCTGCCTGTTCGATAGCGATCTGGTAAGGCGAGAAGCCAATGATTTTGCCTTGTAATTGTTGACCGTCGAACAGGGTAAAGGCCACCATCTCCCCTGCCTCTTGCCGGGCTTGCAGGTAGTTGAATTCAAACTCATCCACCCCTTCCGGCAGATGATAGCGGCGGCGGCGGGTATCTGGCGGGCGATTGGCCTCTTGCTCCTCTCTGTGAACAGCTTTGTAAAGTTTGAGGGATTCGGTGTACTGTGTCAGCCAGTGACCGGCCTCTCGTTCGCTGAGTTCGGTCAAGGGTTTGCCAACTTTGGTGGCCACGGCTTCTTCATCTTCGCCCTGCTTTTGGGCCACCATTAACAGGTGATGTAGCTGTGACTCTCGGGCCGGTTTCGTATCAGAAGATCTAGATTTCCCCCAGCGCGATTTTTTCCGCTGGGGCGGGGTTTCCGACACGGCCGGTACTGATTCAGCGGCCGTAGGCGTTGTTGGTTTGGCTTGCGGTGGGGCAGCCGGTTTTGGTGGTGCTTTCGGCTTCGGCGGCGGCTGTAACATAATGTCCATCTCGTCTACATATAGGGCTTTGGCTAAACGGGATAAATGCTCCAACCGGATCGCTTCTCCCTTTTCGTAAGCCACAATATCTTGAATAGGTACACCCGATTTAGAGGCCAGTTGCCCGGCCTTCATCCGTTTTTCCTTACGCCATTGGGCTAATGGTTTTGCCATTGTCCACCTCCTAACTTAATCTATGAAATTAATTTACTGGAGTCCGGCGAAAATTACTTTTACCCCGAGTAATGTAGAGCGATTTGGCCAATCGCTTTACTCTGGGAATCCTAAAAAACGCCAGTACCCAATAATATAGTAATATACCAATAAGTATCACCAACCCAAAGTAAGATATTGCCTGACAGCCACTTTCGTTATAATAGGGTCTTATGAACAACCCACTAGACGAAAAATTGAAAGAATGGGAAACGGCCGTTCTCCACCCCACGCTACAACGTTTCCCGGAGCGCCGCCAGCAGTTCCAGACAAGTTCCGGCATCCCTATTGCTCGCGTCTACCTACCATCCGACCCTACGCCTGATTATGATGAAACAATTGGCTTTCCCGGCCAATACCCCTACACACGCGGTGTACAGCCTACTATGTACCGCGGCCGTTTTTGGACGATGCGCCAATATGCTGGCTTTGGTACTGCTGCCGAATCTAACGAGCGTTATAAATTCCTGCTCAGCCAGGGCCAAACAGGGCTGTCGGTCGCCTTCGACTTGCCTACCCAGATTGGTTATGATGCCGATGACCCTATGGCGTTGGGCGAGGTGGGCAAAGTTGGGGTGAGCATCCCCAGTCTAGATGACATGGCTCTTTTGCTGGATGGCATTCCGTTGGATAAGGTTAGCATCAGCATGACCATTAACGCCCCGGCGGCCATTTTGCTGGCAATGGTGATTGCTGTGGGCAAGCAGCAAGGTGTACCTCTGAACCAACTGCGTGGTACTGTTCAAAATGACATTTTGAAGGAATATATTGCGCGAGGCACCTATATTTTCCCGCCCCAGCCTTCTATTCGACTTATTACAGATGTTTTCGACTTTTGTGCCCGTGAAGTGCCGCGCTGGAACACTATTTCGGTGTCAGGGTATCATATTCGGGAGGCAGGCAGTACGGCCGTTCAAGAGATCGCCTTTACCCTGGCTAACGGTATCACTTATGTACAAGCCGCCATTGAGGCCGGCCTGGACGTGGATGAATTTGCCCGCCAAATCTCCTTTTTCTTCAATGCCCACAACAACTTTCTGGAAGAGATTGCCAAGTTCCGCGCCGCCCGTCGTTTGTGGGCCAAAATTATGCGCCACCGCTTTGGTGCCAAGGATAGCAAAAGCTGGCAGTTGCGCTGCCACGCACAAACGGGTGGCAGCACCTTAACAGCGCAGCAGCCAGAAAATAATGTAACGCGAGTAGCCCTGCAGGCCCTGGCGGCCGTTTTGGGCGGGGCCCAAAGTTTGCATACGAACGGCCGTGATGAAGCCCTGGCCCTGCCTACCGAAGAGGCCGCCCAAATTGCTCTCCGCACCCAGCAGATCATCGCTTATGAAAGTGGCGTGGCTGACACGATTGATCCATTGGCCGGGGCCTACACCATCGAATATTTGACAGATGAGTTAGAAAAACGGGCCAGCCAATATATTGATACGATTGACGAACTTGGCGGCACATTATCCGCTATTGAATCGGGCTATATCCAGCGCGAAATTCAGGAGTCTGCCTACCGCTTCCAGCGTGATTTGGAGGAAGGACGGGAAATTGTGGTGGGGCTAAACCAATTCGTACGAGAGGAAGAAAGCCTCACTATTCAAATGATGGCGCTTGATCCGGCTATTGAAGCTGCCCAATGTGAGCGATTGAAACTCTTGCGGGCGCGGCGGGACAATGAGCAGGTGTCGGCATTGCGGGGGCAGTTGGAAACGGCCGCCCACACCCGCGAAAACCTAATGCCTCTCCTCATCACTTGTGTAGAAAATAACGTAACCCTGGGCGAAATTTGCCAATCTCTGCGGAGTGTGTGGGGTGAGTACCGGCCGAATGTAGCATTGTAGTAATTGGGTAATTGGGTAATTGGGTAATTGGGTAATTACCCGATTACTTAGTTACTCCCTATTGATCATGATCAAAAAAATCAGCCATATTGCCGTTGTTGTACCAGAATTAGAAGAAGCGCTGGGGTTTTGGGTAGAGGCATTGGGCTTGCCCCTGACCCACGTGGAGTATGTGGCTGATCAGGGGGTGGAGGTTGCATTTTTGCCAGCAGGGGAGAGCGATATTGAGCTGCTAGAACCGACTGACCCTAGTAGCGGCGTAGCCCGTTATTTGCAGAAACGTGGGCCAGGGATGCACCACATTTGCTTTGAGGTTGAGGATATTCAAGTTGTGTTGAACCGTTTGCGGGAAGCCTTTGTCCCGCTCATTAATGAAGAGCCAACGATCGGCACCGGAGGCAAGAAAATTGCCTTCATTCACCCCAAAGGCACGGGAGGCGTATTAGTGGAATTGTATGAAATGACCGCCGAGGAACCACAGCGCCGCCGGGAAATTGTGCGCAACATGCGCCGCCGCTTGAGTCAGGGCAGCAGTGTCTATACGGCCGGTATGCGGGCGTTTCTTTCTGGCTTGCTGCAGCAAAATGGCAAGCCGGAAACGGAAAAAGAGGAGCTATAATATGCGCTTTGACATTAGCTGGCATCGGGGTTCAGCTTGAATCTGGCCTCCTGTTTGTTGTTGTCTGTTGCCGATCTTCTAAATGGTTTGTTACAATCGCGCATTTCGCCAGAAAATTGTGACTACTAACCTCCGGGAGGTTCGTATCAGAGGTAACATCCCGGTTGAAACCTCCCGGAGGATCGCTTTCTCAGAGGGGCTTGGTAGTTACAGAAAATTTTGAATTAGTTAAGGAGATGATGGATGCCCACGTTAAGAATACCTCATAGTGACGTCGGCCGTTTGACCTTCCTGCGAACGGCTGCCCAGACTGCAACCCAAGACCAGGCTAATGGTCTGATTTATATCACCCCTGATACACTGCGTGAATTGAATGATTTTCTAAAGATCTTTGATCTGGCCTTTCTGCATGTGTCAGCGGCCGTTGGCGAACGTTCGCGGGAAGTGGAAGAAGGTGAGGCAGCCATGGCCGAATTGAAGCTGGTGCTGGATGATTTATGGGAAGTCTTGCGTCGCCGGGTACGCCGCACAGATGAGCCGGTGGGTGTCTTGCGCTTCTATGGCCTGGATACTGAAGGCCAGCTACCCGATCTAAATACGCACGAAGAGTGGCTGGAGTTAGCCGAACAGGTGATTGAGGGAGATGCTCAGGCAGTAGCAGCCGGGTATGCAGCGGCCGTTTGTCCCTCCGCTGCCGAATTGCAGGCTGCCTTAGATAGTGCCCGCAAAGAGCTGGCTGATGTGACCCCGGCTGAACGTGAATTGGATCGCGCTCAAAAGGCCGTTCTCTCCCTGCGCCAACAAGCGGATGATTTGATAGGTGATGTCATCGAAGAACTGCGCTTCCATTCGCGCAAAGAAGATCCTGTCAGCCAACGCCATCTTTTGCGGACTTATGGCGCGACTTACCGCTATCAACCCGATGAAGTCCGTGATTTGGATGATGTAGAGGAAGAGTAGCCCGCAGCCGGTTACCGGGCATCCCCTATCCCTACACGAAGTGATCGCTTGCGATATTACCAATACCAAATGAGCGTGTAAGGGGACAGATAATCGTGTCGCGGCCGGTTCATTTTAAGCTGTGAACAGGCATCAATTTGGCCTATTTGCCCATCGTTTTACTCTGGTACATTCATTCCTAGAACGATTCTGCCGTTTATTGACAAAGCCCTCTAGTAGGGCTAGAATGAAGTCCATAGAGATTGTGCCGATTTTAACAATCGGTCTACAGGTGGATAATCCCTGCATATATCTCGACTATTACTGAAGGAGATAAGTATGACCCACATTACTACTCGTCTGTGCCTCCGCGACACTGCTTGTGTAGAAGTTTGCCCTGTTGAATGTATGGTGCTGGGTTTCCCTGAAGAAGAGTGGCCCTGGCTGTATATTGACCCTGACACTTGCATTGACTGTGGGGCCTGTATTCCCGAATGTCCCTACGAAGCTATTTTCCCCGAAGAAGAGGTACCCTTCGACTTTCAAGGTGAGGTTTGGATCACAAATACGAAAGATCTGTTGCCAGATGGGGCACCTTTTGAAGGTGAGGTAGATGGTCATTATGTCAAATTGTTAAATGCTAAGAAATTAGACGGTAGCGAAACATTGGACTTGACTGAGGATATTCCCCCTAACTACGATTATTTCTCAGAAGGCCCAGGTTATGACCATATGGACACAATGACTAAGTATATGGAAGTAGGGGCAAAGGACTTTAAATTCGAAGGTTAGTCTAGCTGGCTTACTTTGCCTTTCTAGTAACTTGTAGAACCGAATGACAGGCCAATTTTTCTGGTTTGTTCATTCGGTTTTTTGTTGGAAGGAGGTAATCGGTCACTAGAAGTCAGGTTTTTCACTTAAAAAGCTCCCCCTTTAACGAGGTCAAAAAGCCTGACTTCTCCAGTTACCAAGGAGATGTTCTCATGAGCGAAGTTTATCGGATTGAAAAAGATTCTCTGGGGGAAGTGCGCGTACCGGTTAATGCCTACTGGGGAGCGCAGACGCAGCGCGCCGTCCATAATTTTCCTATCAGTGGCCTGAAACAGTATCTGGCTTTTATTTGGGGTATGGTCATCATTAAACGGGCCGCCGCTGAAGTCAACAATGACTTAGGACTGTTTGAAGATAAAGAAATCGGCCAACAAGTTATACCTGGGGGAAATATGGCTAAGGCTATTATGCAAGCGGCCGATGAGGTATTGGATGGCCGTTTCCACTCCCAATTCGTGGTAGACCCTATTCAGGCCGGGGCCGGCACCAGCCACAATATGAACGTTAACGAAGTCATCGCCAACCGCGCCAACGAGATATTGGGCTTTGGATTGGATACAAATATAAAACCCATCAATCCCAACGACCATGTCAATATGGCCCAATCTACCAACGACACTATTCCCACCGCCATTCGCCTTGGCTGCCTCTGGCGGCTGGCTGAATTAGAGCAAACGCTAGATAAGTTGGCGACGGCTTTAGAAGAAAAAGCGGCCGAATTTGATGGTATCTTGAAAAGCGGCCGTACTCATTTGCAAGATGCTGTTCCCGTCCGTTTGGGGCAGGAATTTGGAGCATACGCCCTATCTGTGCGCCGCAACAGGGACAAAATTACGGCCGCTGCCAGGAGCTTACAACGGCTGGGCATTGGGGGCACCGCGACTGGCTCCGGCTTGAACGCCCATCCGGAGTATCATCGCCGTATGATAGCCACCCTACAACGCCTCACAGGTCTGGAACTTCACGAATCGGATAACCTGTTTGAGTCTATGCAGAGTATGGGCGATCCGGTTTTCTTTAGCGGTGCCCTGCGAACGCTGGCCCAAGACCTGACCCGGATTGCCAATGATTTTCGTCTGCTCTCCTCTGGCCCCAGTACGGGACTAGATGAAATCCGCTTACCGGCCGTGCAGCCTGGCTCCTCGATCATGCCAGGCAAAGTCAACCCTGTCCTGGCTGAGATGCTCAACATGGCTATGTTCCAGGTTATGGGCAACGACTTGACCATCCTGATGGCCGGGCAGGCTGGCCAGTTAGAACTAAATGTGATGATGCCCATCATCGGCTATAACCTCTTCCAAAGCATGGACATTATTATCAATGCTGTTAACGTTTTCACCGAAAAATGTGTGGTAGGCTTGAAGGCCAATTCCGAAAAGGCCACGGGCTGGCTGGCCAAGAACGCCATCCTCGTCACTGCCTTGAATCCTGTTATTGGCTATTTGAAAGGGGCGGAAGTAGCCAAGGAAGCTATGGCCACCAATCGCACAGTGCGGGAAGTGGTGATAGAGAAGGGCTATTTAACGGCCGAAGACGCCGACCGCCTGCTCAATGTCCATGCCTTAACAGAAGGTGGCATTCAGGCTTAAAATAGGAGCAAAACTTAGAATGAAAACATCCTCCCGGAGGTTCCGTCTACGGCCCAGCTCACGGGTTGAGCCTTCGGGAGGTTATTTATACAGAGGAATGAAAATATGAAAAGGTTGGCAATTTTGCTGGCAATTGCTTTAGTCGCTCTCTTTGTGGCTGCTTGTGGCGGTGGAGCAGAGAGCAGTGGGCCTGAACCGATTACTCTCGATTTCACCGGGTACGATGAGTTCAGATATGAACCGGCCAGCGCCTCAGTGGCCGCCGGCACAGAAGTGACAGTGAATTTTGAGAACGCCGGGATATTGGAGCATAATTGGCTGCTTGCTGCTAACACGGTTGCTCCCGCCGAGGTCAGTGAGGATGATGTCATAGGCAGTGCCACTTCTGGTGTCATCCCTGGAGGCTCAACCAAAACCTTCACCTTTACCGCCCCGCCTGCCGGCACTTATCAGGTTCTATGCACTGTGCCCGGGCACGCGGCCGCAGGCATGGTCGCCGAGTTTATTGTCGAGTAAGCCAGGCAAATCAGTTACTATGAAAAAGCCTCACATCAGACGGGAGGCTTTTTATGTTTTTGGTCGGGGATCTAATACTTCATCTATATGCAGCCAGATGAGACGAGCATAGCGGAAAATGAGGGGAAGAAGGAGCAAGAAAGCCCCTATCGTGCAAACGAAGTACCAGGCAAATGGGGCACCTAGCAAATACAAAATGAGGCAAATGGGCAATGCAATAGCGGCACCGATGGTGTAACCAATGAAGACAGACATCATGAAATAGCCTGTCTCTCTTTCAAATTTGATGTGGCACACGGGACAGGTCTCGTTCATTTGCCAGGTGGAACGGAAAACTTTCCCCTGCAGACAATGAGGACAACGTTGCTTAAGGAGAGCCACGAGGCGCATAGGGCTAAGCTAAACTGTTGTTCTCACAGGATCTGACTCAACCGGCAATAGTTTCAACCGGTGCAAAATGACGATGATAGAGACGATTGAACCAATAATAGCCGCAATCAACCAGATAATACGGCCGATAGAACCTTCTGCTATTTTGGTTAGCGACGACTGTTCTAACTGTTGGCGCAGTTCAGCCCTGAAAAAGGCCGGGGGAGCTACCGGTGTGAGAGTCAATTTAATGGATCTTGCCAGTTGCAAAAGGGGAAGAATACCTTTTGTGGGTGTGATGTGGTGTTGGGCGAGCCAGACGGCCGTGTCGAATCCTTCCACATCCCCACTCTCATTTAAGGCATCAGCATGATTGGCCAATAAATCCAGGAGCTTTCCGTCCATCATCCTTACTTATCGTAATCGTTTCCACTTGCTGCGGTTACTCAGGAATAGCAGCAATACCCAGGGCACCCGGTCCCATGTTGATGGCTACGGCGACGGCCATATCTACAACTATCAGCTCAGAGGCATTTAATTCGTCACGGGCCATTTGCTGCAGTTGGGCAGCTTCATCAGGAACTCCGGCGTGCATAACCGCTAGTTTAATCGGTTTCTTATCTACGGCTTCCTGAATCTGCAGAACGATATGGGCCAGGGCTTTTTTACGGGTGCGGACACGGCCGGCCTCGACGATAGCGCCATCAGCCAGCTTCAAAATCGGCTTGATGTTTAGCATGGAAGCCATCAGCGACTTAGCCGTACTGACGCGTCCACCCTTCACAGCATATTCCAAACTATCAATTGTGAAGATGACAGCCATCTCTTCCCGCATTTTGTGCAATCTGGCTAAAATCGCTCCTGCATCAGCACCATTTTCGGCCATACGCGCCGCTTCAAGAGCCATGTAGCCTTGAGCGGCTGAACCAGCTTGTGAGTCAAACAGATGAAAGGTACCCCGCCCTTGTAGCTCTTTGTGAGCAATGACGGCCGATTCATGTGTCCCACTCAACTTTTGGCTCACTGTAATAGCCATGATCTCGGTTTCCCCTTCGGCCAGAATCTTTTCATAGCATTCAACAAATTGAAAGGGGGTAGGCTGCGAGGTTTTGGGGAAATTTTCGGCGGTAACCTGCTTGGCCTTCCTGTAAAAAGCATCCGAGGTCATCTCCACGCCCGATAAGAACTGCTCCGTGCCGAACATGATATTGACAGGCAGCACCGTAATGTTATATTTTTCGATCAAGTCGGCCGGGATATCCCCGACATCATCCATCACAATTCGCATAAGATTTTTCTCCTCTTCTACATTATTAGGGCGATTTTCCAAATCGCGCTTTTAGACAATTTGGAAAATTGTCCTACTAATTTCTTGAGCGTCGCAAAAATGATAACCGCACCTTGGGCGGTTCCAGGTCATGTGTCTGCTGTAAATCATCCCGCAGGGAGAGCAGGGTGCGATGATAAAGTGATTTGATAGCCCCCTCGCTGCGCCCCATAATTTCGCCAATCTCTGCATTCGACAGCCGCTCCACGAACTTAAGAATGAGCAGCTCTTGCCGGTCGGCCGGCAGGCGACGGATGGCAGCAAGCAGAGCATCCTTGTCCTCCATCAGTTGGGTCACAAACTCTGGCCCCTTTTCGGGGGCTTGCCACTGGACAATGTCGTCCAACGAGATGATCTTGCGCCGGCTGCGGTCGCGGTGCCAATTGGCGACCAGGTTGTGAGCAATGCGGTATAACCAGGCGGAGAAGGGAACACCGCGATCATGATAGTTGCTGATGTGCTGCATGGCCTTAAAAAAGATACGGGCTGTTAAATCTTCAGCATCTTCGACGTTGCCGGTGCGATAATAGACATAGTTGTAGATGCGATCAACGTATACCTCGTATAACTCGCCAAAGGCTTCTTTGTCCGTTTTGGCGCGGGCAATTAATTCTGCTTCGTCCATGCCTGGGGCTTCTTCCTTAACCTGATTATCCCCTGGCGTGTCGCGTTATATAAGGAAACACATCAGCCGGGGTTTGGTTGCGGCAGGCAGTATAACAAAAGGGGAGAAGACTGCCTATATTTGGCTCTGCTCAGGTAGGTGTCCAGGCATAGCCCGACCGTATCAAAAGTATTTTTATGATGGGTTAGTCGTGCAGCGGTCGTCATGCGCTTACGGCTGGCTAACCATTATGCTGTGCCTAACTTTGAACAACAGGAGATTCTCAGATCATGACGACATTAACGCACTTAAAACGGCCGATTTTTGTACCAGCCCCACGTAAAGCTTCGCCACGTTTATTCACCGTGGGTGTAGGTCTACTCTTCCTGCTCTTACTTTTCAAACTGGGTCTCTCCTCGGCGGCACACCTGGCTGATCCCTTGCGCCAACTGATTGGTAATGAGGCTGTGGCCCAAATGGAAAGCTGGCTGTTTGCGGCGCAGGATGGGGCCAAACAGTTGGCTTACGCGGCAGGGTTAGCCGAACCGGCTGTACCCTGGCAAGCAGCAGTTGTCGTCTCGCCCACAACCATACCCACTGTACTGCCTAACTCACCAACCCCGACAGCCACCACGCAGCCTTTGGCCACTGTGCAGCCGATAATCGTCATAGAGAATGAGGCGGCCGTGAGGGAGAGCGTTACACCCCTGCCAGCCACAGCAACACCTATGCCGTCTCCAACCCCATCTCCCAGCCCCACGCCCTGGCAGCCCGCCGCGTTGTCACCCCTGGGTTCGCTGGCGGGCGAGGGGGCCTGGTCGCCCTATATCCTGCATCCCAATAGGGGCGAGGCTGTTGCTTATCGTACCTTTTTACAGCCAGATGAGGAACGGCCGTTCACGGTTGTGGCTGTCGTCGCCTTTGATTTAACGGCCGTAGATCTCAACTTTGTTCTGGGCAGCGAAGAGCCATCATTGCCGGGTGGGGCACGAGGCAACGGCCGTATTGCCAGCACCGATAATATGGCCGGTAAGCTGCTGGCTGCCTTCAATGGCGGCTTCATGGCCACCCATGGCGAATATGGAGCGATGGCCGATGGTCTGGAAGTATTGCCGCCTAAAGAGGGATTGGCGACGGTGGCTATTGGGCAAGACGGCCGGATCCACATTGGCAGATGGGGCGAGGATATTTTGCCGGACAACGACTGGCTGGCCTGGCGCCAGAATGCCCGCCTGGTGGTAGAGGATGGAGCGATTACGGCCGAAACAGAGACCAATTCGCTTTCTTATTGGAGCGGCAGCATCAATGGAGAAGTGGTGACGTGGCGTTCGGGATTGGGTTTGAGTGCCGACGGCCGGACCCTCTTTTACTTCGCCGGTCCCAGCCTGAATATGCCCACTTTAGGACGAGCTATGGTCACAGCCGGCGTAAACCAAGGGATGCTGCTGGATATTAATCCATATTGGGTCCACTTCACCACCATACATCAAGAGCAGGAAAGCCTGACGGCCGAACCTCTCCTGGATGAGATGGAACAGCACGTAGATCGCTTTCTACGCATGTATGCCCGCGACTTTTTCTATGTTACCTTATCAGCAGCAGAGCAGGATGTGCCAGCAGATGATGCTCATTACAACAGCAAATGAAGAAATTAACGAATTTTCCAGGCGATTAGCTGGGTGTTTTCTGCGGCCACAAGACGACAAACAGACCATAATGTGAAACAATAGTAGACAATTAGCTTGATTGCACTGTAACAAAAATAACTTCAATTTTTCGCCTCCTGCCACTCCCCCTATTTTCATGGTGGTAGGCTCCGCGTAGGCGGGAATCGCTTTGACAGGTTGTGGATTCCCGCCTGCGCGGGAATGACAAGATGAAAATATATAACTCGGACATCCCTGTCCGATTGCCTGGGCAGGGATGTCCGATTTACAGTGGAGGAAGAGATGAGAACGGTTAGCTTCACCCGTATGGCCGATGGCACGAAAGAAGATTACGAACTTTTGAGCCAACTAGAGGAAGAATTCATCGAGACCTTACCCGAGCGTCTGCTGCAGGCTCTGGATGATCTCCAGCACAGCCTTAGCGGCTACCAGGTCTCGCGCTATGAACATTCGCTGCAATCTGCCAGCCGGGCTTACCGCGACGGCAAAAGTGAGGAGTATGTGGTGGCGGCGCTCTTGCATGATATTGGCGACAGCCTGGCTCCCTATACTCATGGGGAGATGGTGGCGGCTATTTTGAAACCTTATGTCAATGAAGAGATCTGCTGGGTGGTCAAATATCATGGCCTGTTCCAGATGTATTACTATGCCCACTATCATGGCCTGGATCGGAACGGCCGTGATCACTATAGGGATCATCCTTATTACCAGGCTTGCGTCGAGTTTTGCGAGAAGTACGATCAAAACTGCTTTGATCCTCACTATGACTCACTGCCGGCCGCCTTTTTCGAGCCAATGGTACGCCGCGTCTTCGCCGAACCACGCTATCTAGGTGTCTGAACGATAGGATTGGCAGTCCTGATAAATAACTCAATTGGCAGCTCCTCAAGAGCTTTGTTATAGTGTCATATTGCCACAGGGTGTGGTGTTATTTATGAAGAGTGCAATGACTCAATTATCAATTACTCAATTACCAATATGACTTTAGCGATTGACACACAAGGCTTACGCAAAGAATTTGGCAAAAAGGTAGCTGTGGCCGACCTGACTTTAGAGGTGCAGCCTGGTGAAGTATTTGGCTTTTTAGGCCCCAATGGAGCCGGAAAAACTACTTCAATTAAGATGCTGTTAGGGCTGATCCAACCGACGGCCGGCACAGCCAGCCTTCTGGGACGGCCGCTTGGTGACCGCCTGACAAGAGCCAAAATTGGCTTTTTACCGGAACATTTCCGCTTCCATGAATGGCTGAAGGCGGCCGAATTTTTGGATTTTCACGGCCGTTTATATGGCATGAGCAAGGCAGAACGGGCGGCCGTTATTCCTGACCTGCTCAAACTGGTAGGGCTGCAGGAACGGGCCAATACCAGACTGGGGGCCTTCTCCAAAGGGATGCTGCAGCGCATTGGCCTGGCCCAGGCCCTGCTCAATAGTCCTAACCTGGTATTTCTCGACGAACCTACCTCTGGTCTCGACCCCATTGGGCGCCGCCTGGTACGGGAGATTATTGAGGGACTACGCGATGAAGGGACGGCCGTCTTCCTCAACTCCCATCTGCTCAGCGAAATCGAGAAAACCTGTGACCGGGTGGCCTTTATCCGTGAAGGCAAAGTGCTGCAAACTACGGCTCTGGCCGATTTTGAGAAGGAGAGTATCCGTGTGGCCTTGCGGGTAGGACTGCCTACGCCGCAACTGCTGGCTGACCTGAGGCAGTTTGGGGATGGCCTGGAGATGGAGCGGAGTAACGGCCGTATCCACCTCACCCTGGCCTGCGAAGACAAGCTGCCCGAAATGGCCGCCTGGCTCGTTAACGAAGGCTACACCCTTTATGAACTCAGCCCCGAACGCACCTCCCTGGAAGATCGCTTTCTACAAATTATTGGTAATGTCTCCAGTGAATAAGTATCAAGTGTCAAGTGTCACGTATCACGCACATGACACATGACACATGACACACGACACATGACACGCATGACTACTTTCAACATCGCCTATCTCACCTTCCGCGAAACACAGCGCCGCCGCATTCTGTGGGTGGCGTTGGCTATGGGCATCGGCTTCCTGATTGTCTTTGCCCTGGGCTTCCACTATGTCTATAAAGATGTTTCCGAATCCCGCATGAGGCGCGAGGAGGTGGAAATGGTGGCCAGTCTCCTGCTGATGGCCGGACTATACGCCACCAACTTCCTCATCATCGTCATGTCTGT
>Ga0299914_10002234_pt1 | contig 13290 bp, 14 predicted proteins | sample RVTome_10_FD_201361 | JGI IMG/M metagenome (GOLD analysis project Ga0299914, IMG submission 201361) | Soil microbial communities from uranium-contaminated site in the Upper Colorado River Basin, Wyoming, United States - RVT153D57 (version 2) ...
CTCTCGAGATAGGCTGACGTTGAATCCATCGTCTCAGTCGGGAATCTGGCCGGCACGAAGTGAACGGCGCGAGGTCCGGTGGACCTTCCGAGGCCTCGGGGCCGGGCATCCCGGTGCTCGTCGGGAGCCGCCGCCTCGCATGACGAGGCGGCCGGTCCCGATTCGGGAACGAACGTCGCGGCCTCCTGCGGGTCCGGCCCGGGCGCGGCGCCCGCGCGCGGCAGCGTCCGTCAGACGCTGAAGGACGAGCCGCAGCCGCAGGTGGACTTGGCGTTCGGGTTCTTGATCGTGAAGCCGCCGCCGGTGATGTTGTCCACGAAATCCACTTCGGCGCCGCGGAGATACCGTGCGCTGATCGGATCGACCAGCAGCCGGACTCCGTTCGACTCGATGACGGCGTCGGTGGTCGCGTCCCCCTCGCCCTCGTCGATCATCAGCCCGTACTGGAAGCCGGAGCAGCCGCCGCCCTGGACGAACACGCGCAGGCCCGCGGTGGTCTTGTTTTCCTCTGTCAGCAGTTCGCTGATCTTGGTCGCTGCGGTCGGTGTGACGTTGATCATCGCTTGGTTCTCCCCCGCCTCGGCGGAACCCCTCGATTATAGCGGGGGGCGCGGGGCCCGGGCAAGGCGGAGGCCTGCCCGGCGCGGCCGGGCTCCAAATCCTAATTGAAAGCGGCTCAGTGACTTAGACGCGTCCGGGCGCGGGCTTGTCTCCGGACGGGCCGGCGCACCATACTGGGGACTGGATCACCGCCTCATGGCGTCAGCGCTCCGCGAAGCCTCGCCGGAGCGCGGCGCCTGTGGCGCCCGCCCCCAGAGCGGGTGGTCCCTCAACTGTGGTCCGTACGAAGAGCATGCCCTACGCCCCGGCGGCCAGGCTCGTCGAGCGTCTGCTCGGCGAGCAAGTCGTGTCCAGAATCTGGGCCCGCGACATTTCCGTCTGGGGAGCCGCGCCCGGCACGGCCGACGCGCGGTCGATCGCGACGCGGCTCGGCTGGCTCGATGTCGGTCGCACCATGGCGGGCGAGCTGGAGCGGGTCGACCGGCTCGCGCACGCGGCGCGGCAGGAGCGGGTCCGCGCGGTGTTCCTGCTCGGCATGGGCGGCAGCAGCCTCTGCGCCGAGGTCCTGCGGTCGGTCTACGGCGTCGCCGAAGGACTCCCGGAGCTGTTCGTCCTGGACACGACCGACGAGCAGACGGTCACGGCCGCGGCGGCCCGGATGGACCCCGCGCGCACCTGGTTCATCGTCGCCAGCAAGAGCGGCGGAACCGTCGAGGTCGTCTCGCTCGAGCGATACTTCCGCGCCCGGGTGGCGTCGGCGCTCGGCGCGCGTGCGGGACGCCAGTTCGTCGCCATCACCGACCCGGGCACCCGACTCCAGCAGCATGCGACGACGAACGGGTACCGCGAGGTCTTCCTGAACCCGGCGGACATCGGCGGGCGCTTCTCGGCGCTTTCGCTGTTCGGGCTCGTCCCCGCGGCCCTCATCGGCGCATCGCCGGACGATCTGCTGGCCGCCGGGATCGCGATGGCCGACGGCTGCCGGCAGGAGAATTCCGCCAACGCGGGGCTCCAGCTCGGAGCCTTCATTGCCGCCGCCACGCTCGCGGGGCGCGACAAGCTCACGCTGGCGCTACCCCCGTCGATCGCTTCGCTCGGGCTGTGGATCGAGCAGCTCGTGGCCGAGAGCACCGGCAAGCACGGCAAGGGAGCGCTGCCGGTCGTGGACGAACCGCTCGGACGCCCGGACGAGTACGGCCAGGACCGCGCGTTCGTCGCGATCTCGACGGAGCTCGACGCGCCCGATGCGAACGCCCTCGAAGCGATCGAGGAGGCGGGCCATCCCGTCCTGCGCCTGTCCACCCGCATCGATGGCCTCGGCTCGGAGTTCTTCCAGTGGGAGTTCGCGACGGCCGTCGCCGGCGCGGCGCTCGGCATCAATCCCTTCGACGAGCCGAACGTGTCGGAAGCCAAGGACAAGACGAAGGCGCTGATCGCCGCCTTCGCGCGAGATGCGGCGCTCCCCGAGCCGGCCGCGACGGCCTCGTCCGATCCGGTCCGCGTCTCGAGTCCGCTCTTCGACGGCCCGACGCCCGCGTCGATCGCCGCGGCCGCGCTGACGTCGCTCCGCCCGGGCGACTACGTCGCGTTCCTTTCGTATCTGCCCGCGACGGCCGGTGTCGAGGCGGCCCTCGCGCACATCCGCGAACATATCCGCACGCGGTTCAAGGCGGCGGCGACGTTCGGCCTCGGCCCGCGCTACCTGCACTCGACCGGCCAGTACCACAAGGGCGGACCGAACACCGTCGTCGCGTTCGTCATCACCCACGACGAAGCGGCGGAGACGACCATCCCGGATTCGGGCTACTCGTTCGCCGTGCTGAAGCGCGCACAGGCGCTCGGCGACGCCGAGGCGCTCGCGGCGCACGGCCGGCGCGTGGTGCACCTGCACGTCAACGGCGACCCGGCGGAGGCGGCCGGCGCGCTCACCCAACTCTTCGCGGAGGCGATGCGGTGAGGTGGACGTTCAAGCGTGAGGCCGGGTGGATGCTGTGGATCGGGCTCATCCCGGCCATCGCGATCCTGTTCGCGCTGGTGTGGCCGGCGCTCCGGCGGGCGCTCGAGTAGGCCCGACCAGTCACGGACCACGGACCACCCGCCTTCGCGCGCGAACACAGGCGCGCGCTTCGGCGCGGCTTCGTGCGCGGCGGCGAAGTCACCGCTTGAGCGTTTCGAGCACCGCGCCCGACTCGCCTTCCACCTGCTCGTGCAGGCTGTGGCCGTGCGCGTCCATCGTGACGATCGCCGGGAAGCCGCGCACCTGGAGATGCCACATCGCCTCGGGCGTGCCGAACTCCAGCAGCGACACGCCCTCGACCTTCTCGATGCAGCGCGCGTAGAACTGCGCCGCGCCGCCGATCGCGTTCAGGTAGACCGCGCCAGACTTCTTCAGCCCGGCCAGTGTCTTCGCGCCCATGCCGCCCTTGCCGATGACGACGCGGACGCCGTAGCGGTCGAGGATGTCGGCCTGATACGGTTCCTCGCGGATGCTGGTGGTGGGCCCGGCCGCCGTGACGCGCCAGCCGTCGCCGTCGCTCGCGACGACAGGACCGCAGTGGTACAGCACCGCGCCGTCGAGATCCACCGGCGGTGCGTGCTTCGTCAGGTGCGCGTGCACCGCGTCCCGTCCCGTGTAGACGCGGCCCGAGATCAGCACGACGTCTCCGACCTTCAGGCTCCGCACCTGTTCTTCCGTGATCGGCGCCTGGAGCGTCACCTCGCGTCCCGTCCGGGGAAATCCTCCCGCGACCGCTTCGGGCGGCAGCATCGGCTTGGATGCTGCGTCGCCGTCCCGGTACAACCACCTGCGAATCGCGCCCGTCGCGGCGTCCAGCCGCACGCCGAGCCGCCGGAACGCCCAGCAGTCGTACGCCACCGACACGAAGAAGCTGGCCGGCAGCCGGTTCAGCGCGCCAATCTTGCACCCGATGAGGGAGGTCGCGCCGCTGAATCCCATGGGGCCGACGGCGAGCCGGTTGGCTTCGTCCATGATGGACGCTTCGAGCTCCGCAAGCCTCGGGTCCGGGTTCAGGTCGTCCAGCGTGCGGAACAGCTGCTCCTTCGCGTGCGTGTACCCGGACGTGCGATCGCCGCCGACGCAGACGCCGACGGCGCCGGGGCTGCAGCCCCTGCCCTGTGCCTTCCACACCGCGTGGAGGATGCACTTGCGCACGCCCTCGAGCGAACGATCCGCGCGGCCGAGACGATCGAGCTCCGCCGGCAGCGCGTACTGCGCGTTGGTGTTCTCGCAGCCGCCTCCCTTCAGGATGAGCTTCACCTCGATCTCGGGTTCCTCCCACTGATCGAAGTGCACGATCGGCGTGCCCGGGCCGAGATTGTTGCCCGAGTTCTCGCCCGTGATGGAATCCACGGAGTTCGGGCGCAGCGTGCCGCGGCGCGTGGACTCGGCCACCGCCTCACGGATCTGCTGCCGCATCCAGATCTGGTTCGCGCCGACCGGCACCCTGACCTCGAAGGTCGGCATCCCGGTGTCCTGGCAGATCGGCCCCTCGCACGATGCCGCCTCGTCGATGTTCTGCGCGATCACCGCGAGGGCCTGGCCGGCCCGGCTGGACGGCGCCTCCGTGCGGAGCGCCAGGCCCATCGCCCTGCGGACGTCCGGCGGCAGATCGGTCGAGGTGCGCGTGATCAGCGCGACGAGGCTGTCGAAGAAGGCTGGAAGCATAGCGGAAGTATAATCAGATTGCCGAGTCTCACCATGAAGTACCGCCTCGAACGCGATCCGCTCGGCGAGATCCGTGTCCCTGCCGACGCCTACTACGGCGCGCAGACGATGCGCGCCGTCGAGAACTTTCCGATCAGCGGCCTGCGGGCGCACCCCGAGCTGATCGCCGCCACCATCCTCGTCAAGAAGGCGGCGGCCGCGGCCAACCGCGACCTGCGGCGCCTGCCCGAGGACGTCGCCGAGGCCATCATCTCCGCGGCCGACGAAGTGCTCGCCGGGGAACACCGGGACCAGTTCGTCGTGGACGTGTATCAGGCCGGCGCCGGCACCTCGCACAACATGAACGTCAACGAGGTGCTCGCCAACCGCGCGGAGGAGATCCTCGGCGGAGCCCGGGGCGAGTACACGCGCGTGCACCCGAACGATCACGTCAACATGGGCCAGTCCACCAACGACGTGTTCCCGACGGCAACGCGGCTCGCGATCCTCTCCCTGCAGGACGCCCTCGTCACGAGCGCCCACGCGCTGGCCAACGGACTCCGCGGGAAGGGCCGCGAGTTCGCGGGCGTGCTGAAGACCGGGCGGACGCACCTGCAGGATGCCGTGCCGATCACGCTCGGCCAGGAGTTCGGCGGCATGGCCGCGAACGTCGCGCAGGCCTCGCGCGACGTCGAGCGCGCGGCCGAGGGCCTGCTCGAGCTGAATCTCGGCGCCACCGCCGTCGGCACCGGACTCAACGCGGGCGACGACTACACCGAGCACGCCGTGCGCAACCTCGCCGGCTACACGGGGCTGATCGTCCGGCCCGCGGAGAACCGCTTCCGCATCACGCAAAGCATGGGCGACGTGCTCGCGTGGTCGGGCGCGCTGCGCCGCCTGTCGGTTGAAGTCGCGAAGATCGCCTCCGACCTGCGCCTGCTCAGCATGGGGCCGCGCGCCGGCATCGCCGAGATCCGGCTGCCCCCCGTCCAGCCCGGATCCTCGATTATGCCGGGCAAGGTCAATCCGTCGGTCCCCGAGATGGTGAACCAGGTCTGCCATCAGGTGACCGGGTGCGACGCGACGATTCACGCCGCGGCCGACGGCGGGCAGCTCGAGTTGAACGTCATGATGCCCGTTCTCGCGTGGAACGCGCTCCACGCGAGCCGGATCCTGCGGCAGGCGATGCGCGTCCTGCTCGAGCGCTGCGTCGAAGGCATCGAGGCGGACGAGGCGCAGTGCCGCGCGCTGCTCGATCGCAGCACGGCAGTGGCCACCGCGCTCAGCCCGCACATCGGCTACGCGGCCACCGCCGACATCGCGAAGGAGGCGGTCCGCACCGGCGCCTCGATCCGGGAGATCGTCCGCGCCCGGCAGCTGCTCCCCGACGAGGAGCTGGACCGCATCCTGTCCGCCGAGGCCATGACCTCCCCGGGCGTGCCGGGCGGCACCGGAGGATTCACGCATGCAGCACCCACGACGCGCCGCGGCGGCGATCGCGCTGCTCGCCGCCCTGGCGGCGGCTCCCGCGGCGCAGCAACAGCAGCAGCACACGCGGCTGTTCCCGCCCGAAAACCTCGGCCTGCTCGAACCGCCGGATCGGGACGCGTGGCAGCGGCCCGACCGGATCATGGACGAGCTGCGAATCGCCGAAGGCAGCGTCGTCGCTGACCTGGGCGCCGGCAGCGGCTGGTTCACGACCCGCCTCGCCACGCGCGTGGGCCCCAACGGCAAGGTCTACGCCGAAGACATCCAGCCGCTGATGCTCAGCGCGATTCAGCTGCGCGTCTCGCGGGAGGGCCTCCGTAACGTGCAGCCCGTGCTCGGCACGCCGTCCGATCCCCGGCTGCCGAAGGATGCGCTCGACGCCGTGCTCATCGTCGACGCGTACAACGAGATGGAGGAGCCGGTCGTGCTCCTCCGCAACGTGGCCGCCGCGCTGAAGCCGGCCGGCCTCCTGGGCATCGTCGATTTCACGAAGGAAGGGTTCGGGCCCGGGCCGCCCATGGAGGAACGGGTGGATCCGCAGCGCGTGATCCACGACGCCGAGGCGGCCGGCCTGCGCCTGCAGTCCAGGCCCGACATCCTGCCCTATCAGTACCTGCTCGTGTTCGGGAGGGCCGACGCCCGCTGATGGTTCCGCTCCCGCGGTTCTTCGCCGAGTACGAGGCGCGCGCGCTGCCGGCCGCTTTCGGGCTCAGCGCCTGGTTTCGGCGCGATCCATGAGCTTCCAGGCCGCAGGCAGGATTGCCGCGGCGACGAGCACCTTGTAGAGATCCACGGGCAGGAACGCGTACAGTCCTCCCTGGAGGGCAGCCGGAAAGCCGACGGGGGCGGGGCGCGCGAAGAGCGCCAGCCAGGTCACCCCGAAGGTGAAGATGATGGCGAGGCCCGCCGTCATGGCGAGCACCGACGTCACGTAGCGGCGGTCGAAGCCTCGTTCGGCGAGGCGGCCCGTGACCCAGGCGGCGAGCGGGTAGCTCATGAGATAGCCGCCGGTCGGGCCGAGCAGGCGCAGCACGCCAGGCAGGAGCACGGCCGAGGGGGCGAAGACCGGGAGGCCGGACGCGCCGGCGCACACATAGAGAATCTGGCTGGCCATCCCGAGCCGCGCGCCGAGCGCGGCGCCGCCGAGCAGGACGACCATCGGCTGCAGCGTCAGGGGCACGGGCGTGAAAGGCAGCGGCACGCTGACCTGCGCGGCTGCCGCCGTCAGCGCGGCCATGAACACGACGGCCGCGGCGCGCCTCGCGCTGGACAGGTCCGTGCGAAAAGCCGCCGAGCCGAGGGGCGTCGTACCTGCGGAAGAATGGGCCATGCGCTCCTGAATCCTCTCTACGGAAGAAACCGTTGAATTCTAGCGTATGCACTCAGCACTGACAATCGCGGGCAGCGACTCGGGAGGCGGCGCGGGCATCCAGGCGGACCTCAAGACGTTCGCGGCGCACGGCGTCTACGGCACGACGGCCATCACGGCCGTCACGGCCCAGAACACGCTGGGCGTGACGATGTGGCAGGCGCTGCCGGCGGATCTGGTGACGGCCCAGATCGAGGCGGTGGCGGGCGACATCCCGCCGTCGGCCGTGAAGATCGGCATGCTCGCCAACGCCGCCATCGTCGAGGCCGTCGCGGCGGCGATGGTCAGCCTGGATCTGCCCCTGGTCGTCGTCGATCCCGTGATGATCGCCAAGGGCGGCGGCCGTCTGCTCGAGGAGGACGCCGTGGAGTCGCTGCGCACGGAACTGCTGCCTCGCGCGCACGTCGTCACCCCGAACATTCCGGAGGCGGAAGCGCTCGCGGGCGTGCAGATCGCCGGTGTCGACGACATGCGGGCCGCCGCGCGCCGCATCCTGGATCTCGGGCCGCGGCTCGTGATGGTCAAAGGCGGACACCTCGAAGGCCCGGAGTCGATCGACGTGGTCGCGACCGCGCACGAGGCGTTCGAGCTGCGGCGCCCGCGGATCGCGACGCGCAGCACCCACGGGACCGGCTGCACGCTCTCCTCGGCCATCGCCGCGAATCTCGCCCTCGGGCTGGGAGATCGCGAGGCGATTGAGCGCGCCCGGGCGTACCTCGACGGCGCCATCCGCCATGCTCCGGCGATCGGGAAGGGCCACGGCCCGCTTCAGCACTTCTGGGGCAGGTATACTGAAAAGAGCTGATGACTGACCCCGCCGGACCGGCGTTTCTCGTGACGGCCGCCAGGCTGGATACGGCGGCGGTCGCGGCCGCCGTGGCACATCCGGGGTGCGGCGCGGTGGCCACCTTCGTCGGGCTCGTTCGCGACTCGAATCTCGGCCGGCGCGTGCTGTGGCTGGAGTACGAGGCGTACGCGCCGCTCGCGGAGAGGACGTTCGAGGGGATTGCCGAAGAAGCCGCCGCGCGCTGGGCGTCGGCGCGGCTCGCCATCCATCATCGAACCGGCCGGCTGGAGATCGGCGAGGCCAGCGTGGCCATCGCGGCCGCCTCGCCTCACCGCGCCGAGGCCTTCGCGGCGTGCCGCTACGCCATCGAACGCGTGAAGCAGATTGCGCCGATCTGGAAGCACGAGCACGTCGAGGGCGGAGACGTCTGGATCGAAGGCGCGACGGCCGACCCGGCGGACGCGGCGGCGCGGAACCTCGCGTTCGAACGGGCATGCTCGTAACCGTCCGGCTGTTCGCGCGGCTCCGGGAGCTGGCTGGGGCCTCCGAGATCGCCCGGGAGGTGCCCGAGGGCGCCACGGCGCACGCGCTGTGGACCGATCTCGCGCGCGAGTTCCCGGGGTTCGCCGGCTACGAGCGGTCGATCTCGTGCGCCGTCAACGAAGAGTACGCCCCGCTGGCGACCGTCCTCCAGCCGGGCGATGACGTAGCGTTCCTGCCGCCGGTGTCGGGCGGCTGATCACGATGGACAACAGCCTGTTCGAAAAGCTCGCATCGGTCGAGGCGCGGTACGACCAGTTGTCGAACGAGATGTCGGCGCCAGCGATTCAGGGGGACTCCGCGAAGTTCCGCAGCCACTCCAAGGCGCTCGCGGAAATCGAACCGCTCGTCGAGAGCTACCGCGCCTGGAAGAGCCTCGACGGGCAGATCGCGGCCACGCGGGAGCTGCTCCAGGACCCCGACATGCAGGAGCTCGCGCGGGACGAGCTGGCCGGCCTCGAAGCGCGCCGGGAGGCGCTGCTCGGCGAGATCCGCCTGCTGATGGTGCCGAGGGATCCCAACGACGAGAAAAACGTCGTGCTCGAGATTCGTGCCGGAACGGGCGGCGACGAAGCCGCGCTCTTCGCCTCGGACCTGTTCCGCATGTACTCGCGCTACGCCGAGCGGCAGGGCTGGCGGATGGAGGTGCTGAACCACAGCGAGACCGGCGTCGGCGGCACGAAGGAGATCATCGCGCTCATCCAGGGACGCCAGGTCTACAGCCGGCTGAAGTACGAGAGCGGCGTCCACCGCGTGCAGCGCGTGCCCGCGACCGAGGCGAGCGGCCGCGTGCACACCTCGACCGCCACGGTGGCGGTGCTCCCGGAGGCCGAAGAGGTGGACGTGCAGATCGATCCCAAGGACCTCCGCATCGACACGTTCTGCTCGAGCGGCCCCGGCGGGCAGAGCGTCAACACGACGTACTCGGCCGTCCGGATCACCCACATCCCCACCGGCATCGTCGTCTCGCAGCAGGACGAGAAATCGCAGATCAAGAACCGCGCGAAGGCCATGAAGGTGCTGCGTTCGCGCCTCTACGAGATCGAGATGCGCCGGCAGCACGAGGCGATCGCCAAGGATCGCCGGACGCAGGTCGGCACGGGCGAGCGCTCGGAGAAGATCCGGACGTACAACTTCAAGGAGAACCGGATCACCGATCACCGGGTGCACTACACGATGCACCAGCTCGATCAGGCGCTCGACGGGGATCTCGGCGAGCTCGTCGACGTCATCACGCGCCACTACCAGGCGGAGAAGCTGAAAGAGTCCACCGAGGCCGAGAAGACCGCGACCTGAGTTGATGGGCGGGACGCTTCACGAGCGGATCGCCAGCGCCCGCCGGACGCTGGCCGCCGCGGGCATCGAGGACGCGGACGCCGCGCTCGATGCCGACGTGCTCGCGAGGCACGTGCTCGGATGGGATCGCGCCGCCCTCCTCGTGCACGGAGGCGATCCGGCGCCGCCGGAGTTCGTGGAGCGCTACGAGGCGCTGATCACCCGCCGCGCCGGGCGCGAGCCGGTCGCGTACATCACCGGTGTCCGCGAGTTCTGGGAGCGCGATTTCGAGGTCACGCCCGACGTCCTCATCCCCCGGCCGGAGAGCGAGCTGATCGTTGAGACCGTCCTCGGCCTCGTGGACCGTTCGCGGGCCGTGCGGATCCTCGACGTCGGCACGGGCAGCGGATGCCTGGCCGTCAGTCTCGCGGCCGAGCTGCCCCGCGCACGGGTGGTCGCGACGGACGTCTCGACGGCCGCCCTTCGCGTGGCGCGCCGCAACGCGGAGCGGCACGGCGTCGCCGGCCGCATCGCCTGGCTGCGGGGCGATCTGCTCGATCCTGTCGCGGGCCCGCTCGACATCGTGGTCTCGAACCCTCCGTACGTGGTCTCAGGCGAGACGCTCGCGCCGGAGGTCGGGCGCCACGAACCGGCGGGGGCGCTGTACGCGGGCGCCGACGGCCTCGCGGCGCTGCGGCGGCTCATCCCGGCCGCGGGGCCCGTGCTTGCTCCGGATGGTGTGTTCGTTGTTGAATTCGGCTTCGGCCAGGCCGACGCGGTGCGATCGCTGGCCGAATCGGCCGGCTGGGCGAGCGTCGAGCTGCGCTCTGATCTTCAGGGCATCCTTCGCGTGGCGGTGATGAGCTGAGCGTCGGGCGCGGTCTCCGAAAGGGAGTCAGACGTGGACGATTGTCTCTTCTGCAGGGTCATCGCCGGCCAGGTCCCCGGCGCCATCGTCCACCAGGACGACCGCGTCGTCGCATTCAGGGACATCAATCCGCAGGCGCCGATGCACGTGCTGGTGGTGCCTCGCCGGCACATCGCCAGCCTGAACGATCTGCAGCCGGATGACGACGGGCTGGTGGGAGAACTGATCCGGCGGGGCGCGGCGCTCGCCGCGGAGCAGGGCCATGCGGAGCGCGGCTACCGGGTGGTGTTCAACACGAACGCGGACGCCGGCCAGACCGTTTTCCACATCCACCTGCACGTCCTCGCCGGCCGGCGCCTCGGCTGGCCCCCGGGCTAGGGGTCAGATCTTGTTCTTTGCACGAACGTCCACTTTCGGGGAACGATTTCGCGTTCATCCTTGCCGGGCACTGCCCTCCAACCAGGACAATCCTGCAAGAAACAAGATCTGACCCCCACGACGCTAGGCTGCGAGGAGATACTGCCCACGGCCGGCCGCGAGCGCCAGCAGGAAGTCCACGACCCGGTAGCCCCGCGACAGGTAGTGCTGGAAGATCCGCCGGGTCGTGAGACGCCATTCCAGCGCGAGCGCCGGATCCTCCCGCAGCATCGCGCTGAACCCGGCCGGGATCTCCACCAGGAGCCGGCGGTCCGACAGCGACAGATCGCCCTCCACCGGGCGCAGCCACTCACGGCCCGGACGGGACGGATTGACGACCGGCGCGGCCGACACCGTTCCATCCCTGACCACCTGGCCGGCCGACGCGATCCGCCGCTCGACGTGCGGCTCGCGGATGTGCCAGCCGGCGATGAACCGGTCGGTCGGCGTGCCGAGGTGGAGCGGGCTGCTCGACTCCCCGTAGAGGTTCTCGACATACTCCTCCACGACCACGCCCAGCCTCGCGAAGTTCAGGTGCGCGTTCAGCGCCTGGAGCGGATCGTACGTCCACTCGATGAGGTCGAGGTCCATGTCGAGCGTTGCCTGACGCTGCGCGAGCTTCAGCCGCACGCCGAGCCCGCTGTTGCGGGCGTCGGGGGCCACGCCCAGCATGTGCGACCACTGCATCGGCCGCCCGTCCTTCAACCCCGGCATCGAGTAGACGAATCCCTTCATCGTCCCGCCGCCGTCGAACGCGCCGAGCAGCACCCCGCCGCGCTTGATCGACACGATCAGCACCGGCGGCGGGACGACGTCCTCGGCGTCGGTGTAGCCCCACACCACGCGCTCGAGCGCCGCGACCTGCCGGCAGTCCTCGAGCGTGGTCAGCGGACGGATTGGCAGCGGTTCAGGATTCACGGCGACGAGGGGACGGGCCGCAGTCCGGCCCCGCAATGGCCACGGCCGCGCGCGAGGGATCCAGCGCTTCGGCCGCCGCGGCGCGCACCTCGTCGAGCGTCACCGCCTCGAGGTGTCGGGCCAGGCGGCGATCGTAGTCGAGGCCGAGGCCGAACTCCTCGACGTTCTGCAGAAACGCCGCAATGCTCTGGTTGGTCTCGAGCATACGGGCAATCGACCGGATCAGGTACTGCCGGGACTCCTCCAGCTCTCCGGGCGTCGGCCCCGTGGCGGCCAGCCGTTCGACCTCGTGATCGATGGCCTGCACGGTCCGCCGGACGTCCCCCGGGTCAACCCCCGCGCGAATCACCAGCGGACCTTCGGCCACGCTCGGGTCGAAGGCGCTGAAGGCATAGTAGGCCATTCCCTGACGCTCGCGGATGTTGTGGGCCAGGCGCCCGCCGAGGCCGAACTGACCGAGCACGTGGTTCATCAGCCAGTAGGCGTAGTAGCGGGGATCCAGCCGCCGAACGGTCGTGAACCCGTACGCGACGTCCGTCTGGGACTTGCCCGGCATCGGGATGACGCGCTCACGGCGGGCGGCGGCGGGCGGCGGCGGCGGCACGGCTCTCGCCGCCGACGCGGCCTGGTGCCACCCCTCCAGCTGGCGGGCCGCCTGCTCGAAGACCCGGTCCCCTGGCAGGTCGCCGACAACGATCAGCGACAGCGTGTCCGGACGGAGCCTCTCTCGGTGAAAGGCGGCGAGATCGGCGCGGCGGATCGCCTCCAGCGCGGCGGCCGTGCCCTTGGCCCGCCGGCCGTACGGGTGGTCCGGCCCGTAGAGCAGCTCGAAGAGCGCCTGCGTGGCGACCGTCGCGGGATCGTCCTCGTCCTGGCGCAGCGCGGTGACGATCTCCGCGCGCCGCTTCGCGATCTCGGTCTCGGGGAACACCGGATGGCGGGCCACGTCGAGCACGATGGCGAGCACGTCATCGAAATCCTCGGCTAGGCACGTGCCGTTGAGCGCCATCGTGTGCCGCGAGGTCGAGACCTTGAGCGACACGCCGCGGTCGTCCAGCTCCTCGGCGATGACCTCGCCGGACCGGTGCTCGGTGCCGCGATCGAGGAGACGGCCGGCGAGATAGGCCAGGCCGGGCAGCTGAGGGGGATCGTAGAGGCTCCCGGCCAGGAACGTGGCCTTGATGGTGACGGCCGGGATGGTCGAGGACTCCTGGACGAGCACCGCCGCCCCGTTTCGGAGCACGGCCCGCGCGGGCGACAGCCCGCTCGCCCGCGCCGTCGTCACGCGCACGCCTCGAGCGGCCTGAACCAGCCCACCGTGCACTTGCGGCGGGCGAGGCGCGCGCGCGCGGCGTCCGAGACCTGGTCCGCCGTGACGGCGTCGATCCGATCGCGGAGCGTCG
>Ga0299914_10002235_pt1 | contig 13286 bp, 11 predicted proteins | sample RVTome_10_FD_201361 | JGI IMG/M metagenome (GOLD analysis project Ga0299914, IMG submission 201361) | Soil microbial communities from uranium-contaminated site in the Upper Colorado River Basin, Wyoming, United States - RVT153D57 (version 2) ...
TCGAACGCCACCGCTCCCAGCGTGTCCCGGGCCGATCCCAGCAGGCCCGAGCGTGGCGACCAGCCATTGCCGAACGGCGGCAACCCCGAAGCCGGGAACGGGTAGATCGTGTGCACGAGCATCGCAGCCGGAACATTCGCCTTTTCGGCCGCGAACAGTGCGCCCAGCAGCATGAAGTCGAACACCACCGTGTCGGCGGGGTCTCGATCGAGGATCGCGAGGATGTCGTGCGCGACGGGTTCGGCGAAGTCGGCCAGCAGGTGATCGCGTTGCGCCTTCGCGGCAGCGATCGGCGACCGGAGCTCGAAGTCACGGATAACACTGTGCGCGGGGTCTGACTCATCGTGTTCGGGCGTGTTCTGGTACGACTCGAACTCGAGCCCGGCCGCCTCGATCCGCTCTCGTAGGACCGCCGGCGCCAGCACTCTCACCCGATGGCCGCCCTCGGCAAGCCGCCTGGCGAGGGCGAGCTGGGGTGGGACGTTTCCGCCCCCTGCCCACAGTGCGAACAGAAATGTGGTTGTCATATTGAGCCCCCCTGTTTCACTACAGACTGGATCATGTCGATGAGCGCCGTCCTCGTCTCGGCCCGATCCAGTCCGAGATCCAGATGCAGCAGCTTCCATGTGTAGACGTCGGTGAGCGTGATGAGCTGAGCTCGGAGCCGCTCGCGGCCGTCCCGGCCTTCGAGGAACGGGGCGAACGTCCGCTCGACCCACGCGTAGTGAAACTCGCGACCGCGGTCAGCGATCTCTTTCAGCTGCGGTACCCGGTCCTCCTGCGACAGCAGCCGCAGAGCGCTTGCACCGGTTGCGGCGTAGTGGTCTAGGAGATTGTCGACGGCCGCTGGAATGTCTCCTGCCGGCGCGGCCATTCGTTGGCTCCGGACTTCCTTTGACGCGAGCTCCGCCGCAGCGGCGATCAACGCGTCCTTGGACCGGAAGCGTCGGAGCACCGTCTGGACCGTGACACCAGCGCGGTCGGCGACGTCCTCCAGAGTGATCTGGTCATGGAAGCGCTCGACGTGCAGGTCGAGCACCGCCCGCAGGATCCGCTCGCCGGTCTCGGCGGCGGATGCGGCCCGCGCCCGCATTCGGTATGGGCGTCGGGTTGTGGCCGGGCCTCCCGTGCTGACTTTCATGTCAGCAGAGACTAACATGAATTTATCATTCGTCAACCTCACGTCGGCACGGCCGAGATTGCGCGGGGACGAGTAAAGACTGCGCTGTAGGTCGGGCCTGATCAGTGATGGACCAACAGATGAGCGTTGGCTCGACACAACCGGGCGACGCGTTTGGCAATGGCGATGGTCGTGAGGATCGGCGGTCCGCCGAGCGACTGAGGGAACAATGAGCCGTCAGCAACATAGACGTTGTCGGGAAGCCGCTCGTCGTGGAATGTGGCCGCGGTGGTCTCGGTCAACGGGAGCGTCCCTCCGGGGTGGCCCGCGTTGAGAGTGCCGTGGAACATGCTCGCCGGGTCAGCGCCGAAGGAGACGAGAATTTCGGTGGCAATGCCGACGCCTTCGTCGAGCCTGGCTCGGTCAGTGGCGGTCATTGACTTCGTGATCCGGCCTCGGGCGGAAACCGAGCCGGTCGCCTCGTCAGTGAGCTTGATCATGACTCCCACGATGTCGGGAAGCGGATGTCGCCATGCGGGATTGAACAGCGCGCTGACCCAGTCGAAATACGGGGACAGGATGAAGTGCGGACGGTGCACGACGAACGGCATCGCTATCTCGTTGCACTGCCACGCCCCGGGCATATGGGCCGCCACGGTGAGGACCGGGTCGACGAACAGGTGTGGCTCGCATGCAATACCCGAGCGTTCGAGAATCGCCGGTGTCCCGAACCCGCCGGCCGTGACCACGACGAGGTCCGCCGGCCGGAATCGGGGTCTCAGCGGGCCGCTGACCAGCACGCCGGTCGCGCGATCTCCCTCGATCACGATCCGGTCCACGTGTGCACCGGTGACGAGCTCAGCGCCCTGGTCGACCGCCTGGTCCAGGAACGCCCGGGTGTCCCACTTGATGCCGAACGGGCATCCGAAAACGCACCGCCCGCAGTGGCGGCACTCGTCCGATGTCGCCATTTTCGGCGTCGGCATCGGTGCCAGGCCGATGGCGGCTACGACGTCGAACAGGCGGCGGGTTGTCGGGCGCCACTGGGCTTGGTGTCCTGTCGTGATGGGGACCTCGTGGGCGATTTCAGCGAACTCCGCGTCCAGGTCGATGCCTATGGAGCGCAGACCGTGGTCGAGGCGCATACCGTTGCCGGTGGCGATCGTGGTGGTGCCGCCCGGCGCCGCCGCGTTCACCAGCACCATGTCGCGCGTCTTCCGGATCCGGATGGCCGGCATCGCCACCCGGAGCAGTCGTTCGTCGACGAGCAGGCGAGTTCGACGCAGCTTCTCGATCGACGTCCAGTCAGTGGTCGCCCGACGGAAGGGCCGGCCCTCCTCGAGCACGATCACCTGGTACGCGCCTTGCAGTTCCTTGGCGACGGTCGCGCCGCCGGCCCCGCTGCCCACGACGATCGCAGTCTTCATGCGGCGCTCACCTCAGTTGGTCGCAGGCTCGCCAAGCAGGCTGGCGCACCCTCTGTGATGCGTTGCGTGAAATGGAGGGTCCGGCCGCCGGTAAGGCCGGCGAACAGGCCCGCGTCGAGCGCCGACATCACCGCACACACGTCAGGCCCGTAAACGGCGGCGAACGAACACCGAGCCACCACTACCTCACCGGTGGGAGATCCGCGCAGGTCGATGTCCAGCGCCCGGTACACCGAGCGGGCGGCGACCATCGCGTCGCCGAGCGTCTTGACGCCCAGCCACCGGCGGAGGCCGCGGCCCATCTGATCGGCGATCCGCCATAAGTCTCGCTGCACCGAGTCGAGGTCGCCGCACCCGGCGAGCAGCAACTCTGCCCGCGCATCCGAGAACGTCGCGTACACCCGGAGCAGTTCATTACCCGATCTGGGCCGGCGCGACGACGGCGGGCCAGCACCGAATGCGTCGGCGCTGTGGCGCAGTAGCCGGCGCACGACGAACGGCCGGAGCAATGCTGGAGGGATCGCCTCGAAGGCGCGGAGCCGGAGAGTCACGCCGCGGTCACCTCCTTCGGCGCCGACGACTCGGGTGCACCGTAGAGGCCGTCGATCGTTGTGCCGTACCGCTCGGCGATCTTCTTCCGCTTGAGTTTGAGGTTCGGGGTGAGCTCGCCACCAGCGACCGACAGGTCGTACTCCTGGACGGCCCATCGCCGCACCTGCTCGGGGTGCGACAACTGCCGGTTCACGCCCTCGATCGCGACATCGATCGCCGAGGCGCGGTCAGGAGTGAGCGGGGGATCGGCCCATACCAGCGCGGTGCAGTACGGCCGGCCCTCTCCGATGACCATGGCCTCGGTCACGTCGGGGATCGCCCGCAGCATCGATTCGACCTTGGCTGGGTTCAGGTACTTGCCGTACGCCGTCTTGAGCAGTTCCTTCTTCCGGCCGTCGATCACGAGCGCGCCCTCCGCGGTGAGGTGGCCGATATCGCCGGTCCGGAGCCAGCCGTCGTCGAACGGTTGGGCCGTGTCTTCGCCCGCGTATCGCAGCATCACCTGGGGGCCCTGCACCAGAATCTCTCCATCGTCGGCGATCCGGATCCGGGTGTCGGGCAACGGCTCGCCGGCGGTTCCAAGGCGGTTGCGTCCTGACCGGTTCAGGGTCACCAGCGGGGCTTCGGTGAGCCCGTAGGCATCGTGAATCTCGATGCCGAGGTCCCGAAACGCCCGAAGCAGCGGCTCGCCGACCGGCGCCGAGCCCACCAATAGCTGCGAACAGCGGTCCAGTCCTGCCCGGCGCAGCAGCCGCCGGCGGACGAAGGGGCGCAGCAGCCGCTTAGGAAGGCCCTCGGGCATCGACAGGAACTGTCGCCCGACACGCGACGACCGGGCCACGTCCAGAAACTTCTCGTAGATGCGGGGTACGGCGAAGAACACCATCGGACGCACGGTCCGCAGTGCGCGGGGAAGGTTGGCGAAATCTTCCAGGAAGGCGATCTCGATAGGGACGGGCGTGTAGTACGCGGAGTAGGTGCCGAGGATGCCCTCGACCACGTGGTTCATCGGTAGGAACGACAGGTACGAGCCAGGGCGGGTCCGTGTCGCCCATGGGATCAGGCTTGTCATGGTTTCGGCCATCCACCGCAGCTGCCGGTGCGTGAATGCAACGCCCTTCGGCAGACCAGTAGTGCCCGACGTGTACCGGAGAGTGGCGACGGCGTCTAACGAGACCAGCGATCTTGGAATGTCGGGCGCATCACGGCCCCGGCCAAGGAACGCCTCCCAGCTCTCGACGCCTTCTCCGGCTCCGTGCGGGGTCCGGGCGAAGGAAATGCACCGGACTCCGGAGGCCACCGGGCCGAGGCGCCGTAAGGCGGCTGCGGCTCCTACGAACAGCAGCTCAGCGTCGCTGGCTTGGACAATGTGCTCGATGTCCTCGGTTGGGCTGGTCGGGTACATCGGGACGCTGATCGCGCCCACGAGCCCGATCGCCAGGTCGATCGTCAGGTACCGCGTGCTGTTCGGCCCCACCATCGCCACCTTTGTCCCGACGCCGACGCCCAGCGAGCGCAGTGCTGCGGCGGCGGCGCGGACATCGTCTCGGATCTGCGGTCCGGTGCGCGGCTCGATGTGGTCGCCCAGCACGTCAAGGTACTGGACCGCCAGCGACTGACTTCCTAGCCGGAACAGCGCCTGCTCGTGGACCGTGCGATCGGAGCGGTGCAGAAAGCTGCGTTCTGTGGCGTAATCGAGGAGCACTGGCAGGTACGTCTGCCACGACAACGCGTAACGCCCCAGCAGTCGTTCGGTGTTATCTCGCTGGAACCGGCGCTTCTCGTGCAGATAAGGGCGTAGCGCGGCGACGCCAGACCCGGATCGCGGGCGGCCGCGGCGCTGGAGTTCGTCTGCCGGTGCTGCTGTGTCGCGCAGTTGTGGAACCGGCACGAACACGACCCTCGGCAGCCGGATAGCCAGCCGCTCCCGCGCCCACCTGCGGACGAACCGCATCATCTCCGCTCCGGTCGGCAGCGCTTCAGGTGGCGCCGTGAGGTGGAAGGTCGTCCCTTCGGCCGCCGGCTCGAACGTTAGGCGGACGATGGCGCCCGCCACGTAATCGACGGGGACGATGTTCACGCGAAGGCGCCGGCTTGTTGGCGCCACACTTAGGTGACCGGTCAGGTAACGGCGTAGTCCGACGTAGTAGGTATTGAACGTCCGGACTTCACCGGTTCGGGAGTGGCCGACGATCATTGCCGGCCGGAACACCGAGATCGGCAGGTGCTTCATCTCGGCGCGAACCAGGCGCTCACCCTCGAACTTCGTCAGCTCGTAGGCATTTTCGAATCCGAACCGGTCGTCAAGCGCCGCTTCGGGGACTTTACCGGGCCGACCGCCGGCCACGTATGCCGTGGAGACGTGCGACAGCCTCGAGAGCCCGTGATCAGCATCACACGCCTGAGCGAACTCCAGTACGTTGGCGACGCCCTCGACGTTCGTCGGCCGGAGCTCATCCGGTGCGGTGTCGATTCGGAGGTCGGCCGCGGCGTGGATCAGGTGGGTCACCTGGTGGACCAGTTCCCTGTGGACCGCCGGAGCGAGCCCGAGGTTGGTGCGGCGGACGTCCCCGCTCACGACATCTATCCGGCCGGCGGCCAGTGCGTCCTCGAGGTCGGGTGCGTACGACCACGCTCGCTCGGCGGCCAGCCGGGCATCCTGTTCTTCCGAGCCCAGCACGAGCGCGACGATGCGCACGTCCGGTTTGCGCATCAGCAACCGGGCGATCTCGGTGCCGAGAAACCCGGTGCCGCCGGTCAGCAGAACTACGCTGCCCATGCTCGCGGCCTCCACCCGTGCTCGGCCACGAAGGCCGCCAGGAACTCGGGGTTGCGGCGGGCCGACTCGAGATGGCGTTCGTATTCGCGGCGCAGGCGCGCTCGGAGCACGTCGTCATCGGCCAGCAGCCGGTCGATCGTGGTGTGGAGTACATCGAACATGCCGGGACCCGGATCGATACACAGCTCTGGCATCCCCATCTCGTCGAACAACGTCCGCAGCCGGAGGTCCTGAGCCACGGCCACCTGCGGCACAGCCGCGGCGATGGAGAGGACCGACGCGTGATACCGGGACGTCACGAGTGCGCCGAGGCTCCGTAGCAGTGCCGTCATCTGTGAGGCGTCGTGCCGCCGCGCCGAAAAGATCCGGGCCCGCTCGCGGTGAGCCATTCTGCGGTGGATCTGCCCGGCGAGCTTCTCGTCGAGTTGTTCCATGCAGATCAGCGCGACCGACCGGCCGTGCCGTTCGACGATCGCGTCGGCTAGCTGCGCGTAGCCGTCGGCGAGCGCGGCCGTCGCGGCTCGGCGGGCGGGCGAGCGGGAGAAGTAGTACGGCCAGCGGTAGCAGTCCGCCCGTCGACCCCAGGGCCGGATCACGACCGGCCACAGGTTGTAGTCGACGCAGGCGAAACCCACCGGCGCAGCTCCGCCTTCGGGCCAGGCTTGCTCCAGCCAGAGCCCGTCGGCTGCCCGCGGCTCGAACCGGAAGGCGTTGTCGGCGGTGACTTCGATCCGGTTCTCGATGCCCAAGCCGCGCAGGCGTTCTGCCGCTGCTGCCGAGCGCACCACGATGAGGTCTGTCTTCGGGGCGGTATGGCGCACCAGCCACCGGTTGTGCGGCTTGAGCTCCCCGGCGTCGACGGCGTAGGCCAGGCACGGCTTGCCGGCCGCGTGGGCGCAGCTAGTGGCCCACATGAAGTACCACAGCAGCGCCGAGGCCCCAGAGTCCATGTAGGTGGCGCCTTCCACCAGGACGATGAGGTCGTGTTGGCGGACGAGCCGGCGGGCTGTTGACAGGAAGATCATGGGCATAGCGACGATGTCTACGCCTGGCATGTCCCCGACGTAGCGCGCCAGGTTTTCGGGCTCGAGCGCCGGAATCGTCAACCGAGCACCAGGCCCCAACACGGTACGGATATCGGCGATGTCGGCGAGTAGTAACGCTTCGGCGCCGGTGTTGTTGGCGCCGTTGTAGCCGACCAGCAGAGCCTTCGGATCAGCCATCGTGCTGACCCCTTCCGACGTGGCGCAGACTGCGCCGGTCATGCATCTAACCTTCGGCTCCAGTGTCGATCGGCGCGCGGATACCTCCCAGTGCCGTTAGGCCTGGAACACGGGGACGTTCGGCGTGAGAAGGCAACAGCCAGTCCCTATCACCCGGCGAGGGTGATCCCGGCACATGCGCGCTGTGCAACCGTTTATTTCGGTGTGGGGCGTGAACCGTGGGCTCTGCGGCACCAACCAGGAGGTGCAATGGCGATACCGCCTTCCAGCGAACAATCGAATGAGCACCCAGACCAATCGCAGCGCGGTCTTGGTCTGTTGGCCCGCGGTCACAGTCGACTGAGCAGCGAACGGGAGCGTCTCAACCGAATGCTCGCCAGGCACGAGCATCGACCATTGCTCGATGTCGCACTGCGCATCTACCGGCGGGATCGCGAGTCCGCAGGCACCGTGGTGGGCAGCGCGGTCGCCTTTCGGCTCTTTCTGTTCTTCGTGCCGTTATTGCTAGTTTTTGTTGGTCTGCTCGGATTCGCCGCAACCTGGATCGACGCCGAAGAGGTGTCCGAACAGACGGGCGTGACCGGCAGCTTGGCCGTGCAGATCGATGCGGCTCTGTCGCAACGCGGCAGCTCACGCTGGGTCGCGACGATTCTTGGCCTAGTAGGCATGGCGTGGGCCGGACGTTCGCTGGGCAAGGTGCTGGTGTCGGCCAGCTGCCTGGCGTGGCGCCTTCCCGTGCGCCCGCACACGTCGATCCGGATCGTCGGCGGCGTGGTGGGCATCGTCACCGGCATCGGTCTGGTCGCCGTCATCGTCAATCGGATCCGAGCCGATCTTGGCCTCGCCGCCGCCGGATTCTCCTTCGTTGCCGCGATCGCCGTCTACGGGTTGGCCTGGGTCGTTCTGTCGATGCTGTTGCCGCGCGCGACGACCGATCCCGGCGCGCTGCTCCCGGGCGCTGGGCTGTTCGGATTGACTCTCGCCACCATGCATGCAACCAGTCAGCTCTATCTGCCCAATCAGTTCGCACGCGCATCCGCACTCTACGGCGCCATCGGCGTCACAATCGTCACGCTCGGCTGGTTCTTCATTCTCGGACGAGCCATGGTCCTCGCAATGGCCTTCAACGCGGTCATCCATGAGCGCCTGGGAACCGTCTCTCAGGCCCTGTTCTCCTTGCCGGTTCTGCGTGCCTTGCCCAGAAGATCGCCGTGGATCCGTCGCTTTTTCGACCTCGACACTGATGGTCGACCAGATAGCGACGCCGGCGACAGCTGACTGGCCTCCCTCAGCAGGCCGACACCTGTAGGACGAAGGTGCCTCGCTTTCCTACGTCTACTGGATGATGCGGCTTCGGCGCCGTTGCTTGACTTGACACTTCGGTCCGTGGCTACCGGTTCCTCCGGCTTCGGCCGAGCCCACTTGCATCGCTGAAAGGGGCCAGAATGATCAAGCCGCACGGACGCCTCCTCGCTGTCATGGCCGCGCTAGCGGTCGTCATAGCAGCCGCTCCGACCGCAGGGGCGGCGGATCCGCCAGAGATCGTGGTAGAGGATGGCGTGACACAGCCAGTTTTCGGCTACACGGACGCTATCCGGGAACGAGTCTGGGTGGAGACCGACGTCGACAGTGAAGGCGACGGCAACCTCGACCTGGTGGCGCTGGACATCATGCGGCCAGCCGCCACCGAGGAGGGCCTCAAGTCGCCGGTCGTCATGGACGCCAGCCCCTACTTCACCACGCTGTGCCGTGGCAACGAGGGCGAGTGCATCGCCGACGTCGACGGCGACGGCATCAACGACCGCTGGCCGCTCTTTTACGACAACTACTTCGTGCCACGCGGATACGCCGTCATCCTGCTGCACATGGTCGGCACGGGATTCTCGACGGGGTGCCCCGCGACCGGAGGCGTCTCGGACACCGCTGGACCGAAGGCGGCCATCGACTGGCTCAACGGCCGGCGCCAGGCGTTCGACGCCGACGGCAACGAGGTCGTCGCCGACTGGCACAACGGCAAGACCGGAATGATCGGGAAGTCGTACGACGGGACGCTGCCGAATGCCACCGCCGTCTCGGGCATCGACGGCCTGGCCACGATCGTGCCGATCAGCGCCATCTCGAACTGGTACTGGTACACCCGCCTCGCCGGCGGCCGGCTCAACGGCTGGCACAACAACTACCCGGCCTCGCTGTCGAACACCGTGACGAACCCGGACCGGCGCAGCTATTGCGCCCCGTTCCGGAGCGTCCTCAGTGCCAACGACGGCGACGAGAGCGGCGACTACACGCCGTTCTGGGTCGAACGCGACTACATGCCCGATGTCGGCAACATCGACGTCCCGGTCTTCATCGTCCATGGCCTGCAGGACGACAACGTCAAGACCAACCACTTCGCCGAGTTGTGGTACGCCCTGCAAGAAATGGACAAGCCTCGCAAGTTGTGGCTGACCCGAGCCGGCCACGAGGAGGCCTTCGACTTCCGGCGTGCCGAGTGGGTGGACACGATCCACCGGTGGTTCGACCGCTGGCTGTTCGACATCGACAACGGAATCGAGCAGGAACCCAAGGTCGACGTCGAAACCGATGCCGACGTCTGGGAGGCCCACGAGAAGTGGCCGCTGCACGGCACGACGCCGACGCACCTGTGGTTCCGTCCCGGTTCCGAGTCGGGTCCGGGCGGTTTCGGCCTCCTGCGCCTGCCGGGCAAGATCGACCAGGCAAGCTTCCTGGACCACACGAGCCAGAGCGAGAACACGATCATCGGCAACCTCACCTCCGTCACGCCGAACCGGCTCGTGTACCTGTCCGACCCGCTCGAGGCTCCGGTCCGGATCTCGGGCACGCCGACGGTCGACCTGAGCGCCATCGTCGACCAACCGGATACCGACTTCGGTGCTGCGATCGTTGACTTCGGCCCGCCGAAGGATCGGGTCTCGCGGAGCAGCGAAGGCGTCATCAACGCCAGCCCGCCGGTTGAGACCTGCTGGGGCGAGAGCGCATCGGTTGAGGACGGCGACGCCTGGACTGACGACGGCTGCTACTTCGAGACCGTCAAGAACATCAACACCTCGACGACGTGGCGGGTCGCCCGTGGCGGCGTGGACGGGCTCAACCTGTACGACTACTCGACTCCGACGCCGCTCGTGCCGGGTGAGACGTACGAGTTCAGCTTCGATCTCTACCCCACCGACTACATCTTCGAGGCAGGCCACCAGATCGGCGTTGTCATCGTGTCCAGCTACCCGCAGCTGCTCTGCTCGGGTACGGGTACGGCGTGCGCCGCGCCCAACACGAACCGCCCGACCGTGACTCTGAACGTCAACAACAGCCGTGTCACCCTGCCCATCGTCGGCGGAGTGCAGGCTGCGGAGAGCGCGGGCTTCTGAGTACATAGGTCAATTCCGTCGGAGGTGTCCCGTCGGACCGGCGACACGCCGGACCGGCGGGCGCCTCTGCCGGCGCTGTGTGACAGCAGGTGCGCCCGGCAGCGAGACAGCGCACCTTCGCGGCCGTGCCGGCAGGCGTCACGGCGTATGGTTGTCGTTGGCGCAAGTCAGGTCGTCGGATTTGATCTGCGTCAGCCGTTCAGCCGGAATGGCGGGCCAACGCTGATCGATTGCGGCCCTCCGAAACCATTGGAGAATGATCATGGGCAATATCGGCACGGGTGAGCTGATCATTGCGTTACTAATTGTTGGCCTGCTCTTCGGAGCGAAGCGGCTGCCGGAAGTCGCCCGGGGCCTGGGGCAATCCCTGAAGATCTTCAAGACCGAGATCAGCCGGCCCGCCGCGGATGTCGTGACTCGACAGACCACCGAGCCTTCCGTTAGCACCGAGCCACCGGTACGTTGACCCGCTGCTGCCTTTGCAGTCGCGGAACAAACGGAGGCTTGCGGGACGATGTCGTATATGGCCCTCGGTGCGCTCGGGCCGGGTGCACTCGACCCTGACAACCTGATCTCGACGTTCGGATTGATCGGAATACTGGTCGTCGTTTTCGCAGAGTCCGGTTTGCTGATCGGGTTCTTTTTGCCGGGCGACTCCCTCCTGTTCACGGCGGGCTTGCTGGTGGCGGAGGGTAGTTATGTGAAGCTGCCGTTATGGCTCGTCTGCTCGTTGATCGTGGTGGCTGCGATCCTTGGTGACCAGGTCGGTTATCTGTTCGGACGTAAGGTCGGTCCCGCGCTCTTCCGCCGTCCTGATTCCAGGCTGTTCAAGCACGAAAACGTGGAGAAGGCGCATCAATTCTTCGAGAAGTACGGACCGCGTTCAATCGTGCTGGCGCGGTTCGTGCCTATCGTCCGCACATTCACGCCGATCGTGGCTGGTGTCGCCAAGATGCCTTACCGGACGTTCGTTTTGTTCAACGTGATAGGTGGCGTGTTGTGGGGTGCCGGAGTGACGGTGCTCGGCTTCTATCTGGGCCAGATCAGGTTCGTTCGGTCCAACATAGAGCTCATCCTGGTGGCTGTGGTTGCCGTGTCCTTCGTACCTATTGCTATTGAAGTGCTACGCGCCCGCCAGAGGGGCCGGGGAAACCAGCCGGACGATCGGCCGCTGCCTGAGCGATCGACCTGAAGCCATGGTCGACAGGGACGAGCCACCGATGCCTCTGCCCCGCAACGGAGCGGGCAGTCTCGCCGTTGTCATGGGCATATGCGCCGTCGTGTTCGCCTTCGTTCCGATCGTCGGCGAATTTGTCGCTGTTCCGGCTTCGTTGATGGCAGTGGCCCTTGGACTGGTTGGGCTCCGACGTGTGGAGAAAGGAATTGCGACCAACGGCGGCCAAGCGTTGGCTGGCAGCGTCCTCGGCATCATATCCGGCTTCATCTTCTTCCTCGTCTTTGCCGCCACGTCGGGCTTGTGACATGACGGCTGGAAAGCAGGACCTTGAACGTGGAGCTGGTTGGCAACGTGATCATGTTGTAGGTAGGCTCGTGCCGCCACCATTGGAGGAGGGCGAATGCGCAGGACAGCAGTGGCCGCGTTGGTTACGGCGATAGCGGTGTCGGCATTCGGAGCGACGCCGGCCGCGGCGGTTCCGCCGGAGCAGATCCCGCTGACCGAGGTGCACAACCCGGTGCAGGATCAGGGGCAGGCATGTGGGTTTCCGGTCCTGTGGGACATCCGGCTGACACTCGAGGGATGGAACTTCTTCGACGGCGACGGGAACCTCGTGCGCCAGCAGTTGAAGATCCGCGAAGACAACACGATCACGAACCTCGACACCGGCCTGACGCTGCGCGAGGGGCCGGATTCGTTCATGCAGACGACGGTCTTCAATCCCGACGGATCGGTAGCCGAGTTGATCGCGACCGGACTCGCGGCCAATGTCCAAGGCGACGAGCCGCTCAAGGACGTCGGGCGCGTGGTATGGCTGCCCGGAACCAACGAGATCGTCTTCTCGGCCGGTCCGCATCCCGTCCGCGAGAACGTCGAATTCGGTACCTTCCGCGACGCGCTGCGATCCTTCTGCGACGCGCTTAGCTGAGATCGGCGCCTCCGGCAAGCCCCCCGGGCACGTGGGACGAGATCCGTGTCTTGGGTAGAGGCGTGTCGCGGGAAGACGCGACGGATGACTCCGGCGGGCGTATTTCCTGATGGGGCACCCCCTCCTTAGGTCACAGGTTCCGAATCGTCAGCCCGCGGCTGTTCGAGCTCGGAATCAGTGATCACTCCAGGCACCGCATGCTGGGCCGGCCTGGAACGAGGCACGGGGGTCACCATGCAAAGAAGATCGAATTCTTGGCTACCGCTGTCCGCTGCCGCGGCCCAAGTGTGGGCGCTCGACCAACTCCGCGCGGCTCGGTCGAGCGAAGATCGGCGTAACGGTCGCTCCAGTCACCCCATCGCCGCCGCGGCAGCCAAGCTCGCCAGAGCACGATCGGCGCACCGATCTCGCAACGGCCGAGCTTGATTGTCGGCCCGGCCGGGGCTCCGCAACGCTTGGCATTTCCCTTCGACGCTGTCCGAACCCGGTCCACCGCTTACGCCGTCTCGCGTACTGACCGATACGCTGGCCCGCTTGCGGAATCGGGGTGGGGCTGGGCCGCAAGGGCGTGTAGAACCGAATATGCGGTGGTTCCGCTCACGGGAGACTGCCAGCGGGTCGTCCTCGGTGGCAGGCAGGCGCCGCCGACGCACGGCTGGTAGTGGAGCGTCCCACTGATCCACTCTAAGCCGGC
>Ga0299914_10002236_pt1 | contig 13284 bp, 11 predicted proteins | sample RVTome_10_FD_201361 | JGI IMG/M metagenome (GOLD analysis project Ga0299914, IMG submission 201361) | Soil microbial communities from uranium-contaminated site in the Upper Colorado River Basin, Wyoming, United States - RVT153D57 (version 2) ...
AGTCGTCGCCGCCGAGCGTCAACCCGGTGACCTTGTCGTCGTTGGCGTCGCGGGCCGTCAGGAACAGCACCGGCAGGGGATGGCTCCCGGCTCGTAACCGCCGCAGCACCACGAAGCCGTCGACGTCGGGGAGCATCACGTCGAGCACGACCAGGTCGGGCCGATGGCGCTCCACGGCGGAGACCGCGTCGGCACCGTTCATCGCCGTGACCACCTCGAAGCCGGCGTAGCGAAGGCTGGCCGAGAGCAGCTCCACGATGTTGGGCTCGTCGTCGACCACCAGGAGGCGCGCCTCCGCCGCGTGGCCGCTGGTCGGGGGAAGGACGTCGGTCATCATCTCGTGTCGATCGGTGCGACGCGACGGTATCGCCGCCACGGTCGTCACCAGCAGGATGGCGCCCGGACCTGGAAGCTACCTGGGTGCAGCCTGGACGTCGCCTGGGGTCGGCTCTCAGAAACTTCTCAGACGCCACCCAGGGCGTGTGCAGATTGAGCGGGCATGCTGATCCCCATGACCGACGACCAGACCACCCCCGAGGCCGCCGGCGGGCAGTCCACGCCGACATCCACGACCGTCGGCGAACCCTCCGCTCCGTCCCCCGAGTCTCCGCCGTTCCCGGTTCCGCCGCCGCCCGGACCGTTCGTGGCGAGCACCGACGAGGTCACCCTGCCGCAGGCATCGGCGCCCGCTGAACCGTCGACGGTTCCGCCTGCCCCCGCTCGCGGTGGCGCGTACGCCGACCCCTCCGATCCATCGACGCCGTCCGCTCCGTTCGACGCACCCCCGGCCCCGGCGGCCGGGGGAGCCGACGCCGCCGGCCGGGGAACGCCTCCCATGCCCCCCACGCCGCCCCCGGCCGGCCCGGCGTCCGTCGGCTCGTCGGCCCCGCCGTCTCCCTCTCGGCGGGGCCGGCGGGCCGTGGCCCTGCTCGCGGCCGCCGGCCTCATGGCCGGGGCCGCGGCCGGTGGTGCGCTGCTCGCGGTGAACCTCGACGACGACGACGCCGGCCCGGCAACGAGCAGCCTGGCTGCGGCCAGCCCCGCTGTAGGCAGCCAGGACAACGCGCCGGACGAACCGCTGTCCCAGGCCGCCGCCGCGGTCCTGCCCAGCGTCGTGTCGATCAGCTTCGAGTCGAACCTCGGGGCCGGCCAGGGCTCCGGCGTGGTCATCAGCTCGGACGGGCAGATCCTGACCAACAACCACGTCGTGGCCCAGGCGGCCGACGGGGGCCAGTTGTCGGTCACGTTCTCGGACGGCTCCAACGCCGACGCCCGGATCCTCGGCCGGGACCCGGCGACCGACCTGGCGGTGATCCAGGCGGAGGACGTCAGCGGGCTCACCGCCGCCAAGCTGGGCAGCAGCGGCGACCTGCACGTCGGTGACACCGTGCTCGCCATCGGCAGCCCCCTCGGCCTCGACGGCTCGGTCAGCGCCGGCATCGTGAGCGCCCTCGACCGCTCCATCACGCTGTCCAACGACCTGCCCGAGTCGCCGTTCGGCAACGGCGGCGAGCGCCAGGCGACGCCCTCGGCCGTGATCGACGCCATCCAGACCGATGCCGCCATCAACCCCGGCAACTCGGGTGGCGCCCTCATCAACGCCGACGGCGAGGTGGTCGGGATCAACACCGCCATCGCCTCGCTGGCCGGTGGCGGCGGCGTCGGCTCGCAAGGCGGCAACATCGGCGTGGGGTTCGCCATCCCCATCGACTCCGCCCGCTCGATCGCCGAGCAGCTCGTTGAGAACGGTGAGGTCACCCACGCCTTCCTGGGTGTGCGGATCGCCGACGCCGAGAACGGTGGCGGCGCCGTGATCGCCCAGGTCGACGACGGCCAGCCCGCGGCCGATGCAGGGCTGGAGCGGGGCGACGTCATCACCAAGGTGGACGACACCGAGATCACGAGCGGGTCCGACCTCACCTCGGCGATCCGCTCCCACCAGCCTGGTGACGAGGTGACGGTCACCTACACCCGCGACGGCGACGAGAAGACCGCCGAGGTCACCCTCGGCGAACTGCCGACTGACTGATTTGGGTTACCGACTGGCAACCTGACCTGCGGTGTCCGCCCCACCGAGCTCTCGGTGGGGCGGACACGCGCATCTGGCATCCGGCATGGCGGCTAACCTGATCCATTCGGCGTGCCGGGAAGTCTGGTCGGCAATCGTGGTCCAGCCCCACGGGAGCCGATATGTCCCCAGAGCGCACCGACGCCGACGAGAGGCACCGCCTGATCCGGCCTCTCGTCGACTTCCTCCACACCGAGGCCGCCGGTGGCGTCGCCTTGGTCGCTGCCGCGATCGTCGCGCTGCTGTGGGCCAACTCCCCGTGGGACGCCTCCTACGACGACCTGTGGACCACCCACCTGGCCGTGGCGCTGGGCGACTGGGAGCTCGACCTCGACCTGCGTGACTGGATCAACGACGGTCTCATGGTCCTGTTCTTCTTCGTGGTCGGCCTCGAGATCAAGCGGGAGCTGGTCGAGGGCGAGCTGCGCGACCCGCGCCGGGCCGCCCTTCCCGTGTGTGCGGCCCTGGGCGGGATGATCGTGCCGGCGGCCATCTACCTTGCGTTCAACGCCGGCGGCGAGGCCGCGGCGGGATGGGGCATCCCGATGGCGACCGACATCGCCATGGCCGTCGGCGTGCTGAGCCTGATGGGCAGCCGCGTGTCGCCGTCGCTGAAGCTGTTGCTGCTGGCCCTGGCGATCGTCGACGACATCGGCGCCATCGTCGTCATCGCGATCTTCTACACGGACGAGATCCATGGCGGGGCGGTCCTGGCGTCCGTCGGGCTGCTGCTGGTCCTCGCCGTGATGCGGCGTGCCGGGATCACGTCGATCACCGCGTACGCAGTGGTCGGCGCGGCGCTCTGGCTCGTGCTGCACGAATCCGGGGTTCACGCCACGCTCGCGGGCGTGGCCCTCGGGCTCATGACACCAACACAACCGATCCGCCGGCCCGAGCTCATCGACGCTGCCGAGCTTGCCGACGTCTCGTCCTACGAGGCGGCCCGGCAGACGGCCACCGCGGCACGGGAGGCCGTCTCGGTGGTCGAATGGCTCGAGCACCAGCTCCACCCGTGGACGAGTTTCGTCGTCCTTCCGTTGTTCGCGCTCGCCAATGCGGGCATACCACTGAGCCGCGACGCCGTCGCCGATGCCCTCACGTCACCGGTGGCCGGCGGCATCGTGGTGGGACTCGTGGTGGGCAAGGTCGTCGGCATCAGCGGCGCCGCCTGGCTGGCGACCCGGTTGCAGATCGCCCGCCTCCCGGACGACACCACCTGGTCAGGCGTCGTCGGGGTGAGCGCGGTGGCGGGCATCGGCTTCACGGTGTCGATCTTTGTGACAGGCCTCGCGTTCGACGGCGATCCGCTCGAAGCGCAGGCAAAGATCGCGATCCTCGCCGCCTCGCTGCTGGCGGCCGCCATCGGATCGACGCTGCTCCTGGCGAGGGCGCGGCGAGGGCAGGCCGAGGTCATGGGTTCCGTCGCAGCCGAGACGAGGTCATAGGTCCCGAATTCAGAACTCGTGACCTCGGGCTCGCCGGGGCGATAGCCATGACCTCGGCCGGTGGGGCTCTCCTCGACCTCAGCCGGCACTGAGGGCGGCGTCGACGGCCGCGGGGGCGAGGACCTCCTCGAGGACCATGACGGCGGCGCCGATCACGCCGGCACCGTCGTCGAGCTGGCTGCGGACGATGCGCAGGCGCCCGGTCGCCAGCGGCAGCGAGCGACGGTAGACGACCTCCCGGATGCCGGCCATCAGCGGCTCGTCGGCCCGGGCGACGTCGCCCCCGATGACGATCACCGCCGGGTTGAGCATGTTGACGCACGTTGCCAGCACCCCGCCGACCGTGCGCCCGGCCTCGCGGATGAGCTGCACCGCTTCGGGACGGCCCGCCCGTACCTGGTCGACCACGTCGCGGCTGGTCTGCGTGGGCAGGCCCTGCTCGCGCAGCCTCACCGCCATCGCGCCACCGCCTGCGAACGCCTCCAGGCAGCCGCGGTTGCCGCAGCGACAGACGATGTCGTCGTGGCCGGGCACGTGGATGTGCCCGATGTCGCCCGCGGCCCCGTCGGCACCCCGGTGCACGTGGCCACCGGCCACGATGCCCGACCCGATCCCGGTGCCGATCTTCACGAACAGCAGGAATGCCTCGTCGCGCCAGTTCGACCAGTGCTCGCCGACCGCCATGATGTTCACGTCGTTGTCCACCAGCGCGGGCACGCCGTAGCGCCGGGCCAACCGATCGCCCACGGGATAGCGGTCCCAGCCCGGCATGATCGGCGGGTTCACGGGCTGGCCGGTGGCGAACTCAACCGGGCCGGGGAGGCCGACGCCCACGCCGCGGACCGCGTCGGGACCACGGCCAACCTCGTCGAGCAAGCCGTCGAACGCCGATTCGAGCCACGACAGGACCGCCTCGGGCCCCTCGGCGATGGCGATGTCACGCCAGGTCTGGGCGAGGATCGTGCCGCCGAGATCGGTCACCGCCACCCGCGAGTGCGTGGCGCCGAGGTCGCCCGCGAGCACGACGCCCGCCTCGTGGTTGAAGGCGAGCATCGTTGGCGGCCGCCCCCCGGTCGACTGGCTGTCGCCCCGGGCCACCAGCAGCTGCATGGCCAGGAGGGCATCGACGCGCTGGGCCACGGTCGATCGGGCCAGCCCTGTCAGCGCCGCCAGGTCGGCCCGGGTGGCGGCCTGGCCGCTACGCACGAGCTGGAGGATCGCCCCCGCCCCCGGAGCCGGGACGGCCGGCTGGGGAGAACGCGTCGGGACGGCGGACACGGCGGTCAGTGAACCAGTGAGACTTTGGAGTGTCAAAGAATCGCAAGATGGCTCAGTTAGCCCTTCGTGCTGGAAGCTTTTGATTGACAGTCGACATAAGTGTGTGGCAAACATCACAACCATGGAGGGGGCGACCGAAGCGTTCGCGAGCACGCGGGATACGTCGACCGATCCTGGCCCTGCCGGAGGTGCCACCACCCACCATGCGCCGCTCCGCATCGCGGTCGCCGGGACCGGATTCATCGGGGCGGTCCACGCCCATGCTGCCCGCCGCGCCGGTGCCCGGCTGGTCGGCGTCGCCGCCTCGTCGGCCTCGAGTGCGCGGGAGGCAGCCCAGGCGCTCGGGGCCGACCGGAGCTTCGCCGACGCCGAGTCGCTGGTGACCGCGCCCGACGTCGACGTCGTCCACATCTGCACCCCTAACAACCTGCACGCGCCCCTCGCCCACGCGGCCCTGGCCGCCGGCAAGCACGTGATCTGCGAGAAGCCGCTGGCCGTCGACCGCGACCAGGCGGCCGAACTGGTCCGGGCCGCCGACGCCGCCGGGGTCGTGGCCGCCGTCCCGTTCGCCTACCGGTTCTATCCGCTGGTGCGCGAGGCACGGGCGCGCGTCGCCGCGGGCGCCATCGGTGCCCTCCGCCTGATCCACGGCTGCTACCTACAGGACTGGCTCGCCACCGAGGACGACGACAACTGGCGCGTCGATCCCGAACGCGGCGGCCCGTCCCGGGCGTTCGCCGACATCGGCTCGCACTGGTGCGACCTGGTCGAGTTCGTGACCGGTGACCGGCTGGCGGCGGTCTGCGCCGAGGCCGTGACCGCGGTCCCCGAGCGCGTGAGCGCCGGCGACAGCCACGCCTTCGAGGGGCGCGCGCGGGCCGGTGCCGACGGCACCCGCCGCGCCGTCACGACCGAGGACATCACGGTCGTGCTGTTCAGGACCCGCCAGGGGGTGGCGGGGTCCGTCGTCGTGAGCCAGGTGTCCCCGGGGCGCAAGAACCGGCTGCAGTTCGAGATCGCCGGGGCCGACGCCACGCTGAGCTTCGACCAGGAACAGCCCGAATCGCTGTGGGTCGGCCGTCGCGACGTCTCGGAGGTCGTGCCGCGCGACCCGGCGCACCTCGCGGCCGGGGCGGCCCGTTACGCGGTGTTGCCGCCGGGCCATCCCCAGGGCTATCAGGGCTGCTTCGACGCGTTCGTCGCCGACACCTATGAGGCCATCCGGGCCGGCGATGCCGCCGCCGTCGACGGGCTGCCCACCTTTGCGGACGGCGCCCGCGCGGCAGACGTCACCGCCGCCGTCCTGCGCTCGACCCGCACCAATCGCTGGGAAGACGTCCCATGAAGCTCGGCTTCATCACCGCCTGCCTACCCAAGCGCACGCTGCCCCAGCTCTGCGAGTGGGCGGCGGCCGACGGCTACGAGGCGCTGGAGGTTGCCGCGTGGCCGGACCTCGGGGACCGGCCCTTCACCGCCACTCACCTGGCGGTCGAGCGCTTCGGGGACGCCGAGGCCGACGTCACCCGCGAGCTGTTCGCCAAGCACGGGCTCGAGCTCTCGTCCCTCGCGTTCTACGACAACAACCTCCATCCGGACGGCGCCCAGCGGGCTGCGATCAACGAGCACGTCGTCCGGTGCATCGAGGCCGCGGCCCTGCTCGACTGCCCCACGGTCGGCACCTTCGTGGGCCGTGATCCCACGCAGTCGGTGGCAGCCAACCTGCGGCAGGCCGAGGGCGTCTTCCGTCCGCTGGTCGATCGCGCCGGTGAGGCGGGCGTGAAGCTCATCGTCGAGAACTGCGTCATGGAGGGCTGGCACCCCGACGGGTACCCGGGCAACCTCGCCTACTCGCCCGAGCTCTGGGAGTGGATGTTCGACCTCGGGCTGTACCTGAACTACGACCCGTCACACCTGGTGTGGATGGGCATCGATCCGGTCGAGGCGCTACGGCCCTACATCGACCGCATCCCCCACGCGCAGGCCAAGGACATCCAGGTCGACGTCGCCGCCCGCAACCGCTACGGCTGGCCGGGGCGGGCCGTGGTCCGCGACGACCCGTGGGACGTGGGCTGGTGGCGCTACCGCGTGCCCGGGCTCGGCGAGGTCGACTGGGTGCGGCTTGTCGACACGCTCTACGAGGGCGGTTTCGACGGCGTGCTGTCGGTCGAGCACGAGGACCCGGTGTGGGGTGGCACGGAGGAGAAGGTCGAGATCGGCCTGCGGATCGCGCACGACACGCTGCGCCCACTTCTGGTGGCCTGACGGTGGCGCCGGCGACCCCCGTGCTCGAGGTCCGAGGCCTGGTGAAGGAGTACCCGGGCGTTCGGGCACTGGCGGGGGTCGACTTCGAGGTGAGGCCCGGGGAGGTGCACTGCCTCGTCGGTCCCAACGGTGCCGGCAAGTCGACCCTGATCAAGTGCGTCTCGGGGGCGGTCGAGCCCACCGCAGGCGAGATACGGATGGACGGCCAGCCGGTGGCGACCGGCCACCCGTCGAGGGCGCTCGAGCGCGGCGTCGCCACCATCTACCAGGAGCGTGACCTGGTCGAGGACCTGACCGTGGCCCAGAGCATCTTCCTCGGCCACGAGCTGCGGCGCTGGGGCCTGCTGGACCGCGGGCGTATGCGGCGGGAGACGGTCGAGATCATGCGCCGCCTCAACCACGAGGCCATCTCGCCGCGTACCCATGTGCGCGACCTGCGCCCGGCCGGTCAGCAGGTGGTCTCGATCGCACGCGCGCTGTCCCGCCACGTCCGCCTCCTGATCATGGACGAGCCCTCGGCGATCCTCGACGACAGCGAGATCGAGACCATGTTCGGGGTCGTGCGGCGTCTCACCGCCGAGGGTGTCGGCGTGATCTACATCTCGCACCGGCTCGACGAGATCCGGCGGCTCGGCGATCGCGTCACCGTCCTCACCGACGGCAGAACGGTCGCCTCGGGCCTGCCGGCGACCACGCCGGCCGACCAGCTCGTCGAGGACATGGTCGGGCGCAAGGTCGGCCAGCTCTATCCGGAGCGCCGGCGGGGGAGCGGCACGGTCGTCCTGGAGGTCAGGGGGGTGCGGCGGCTGCCCGACGTCAAGCACGCCAGTTTCGAGGTCCGTTCCGGGGAAGTGCTCGGCATCGGCGGCCTGGTGGGCGCCGGGCGCAGCGAGCTCCTGCGGGCCATCTATGGCGTCGACGACCGCGACGCCGGTGAGGTGCTGGTGGACGGCCGGCGTGTGCCGCCCGGCCGGCCCGACCGCTCGATCGCCGCGGGCCTGGGCCTGGCCCCCGAGGACCGGAAGTCGCAGGCGCTCCTGCTCGACTGGAACCTGATCAAGAACGTCACCCTGGCCGACATCGGTCGGTTCCAGCGGGGACTGATCCGCACGCGCGCCGAACGCGGTGCCGCCGAAGAGCAGCTCCGGGCGTTGCACACGGTTCCCGCCGACGGGAGCCGGATGGCCCGGGAGCTGTCCGGCGGCAACCAGCAGAAGGTCGTGCTCGCCCGGTGGCTGCTCCACCAGTGCCGGGTGCTGCTGCTCGACGAGCCGACGCGCGGCGTCGACGTCGCGACCAAGGCCCAGCTGTACCGCCTCATCGCCGACCTCGCCGCGCGCGGGCTGGGCGTGGTGGTCGTGTCGTCCGAGCTCGAGGAGCTGTGCGGGTTCTGCACCCGGATCCTCGTGATGCGCGAGGGCGAGCTGGTCGCGGAGGTCGACGGCGCCGCGGCGACCGAGCTGGAGCTGCTGCGCCACGCCATGCCCGACACCCAGGAGATGCTCACCCACACGGCAGTGCCCGCCGGACATGCAGCCGACGAGGGCCAGGAGGAGGCCTGATGCCAATGACCCCCACAGAGCAGGTGGGCGGCGTCACCGCGAGCGCCGACGCCGACGGTCCGGCCCCGGGCGTGGGCCGCCTGGCCCTGCCGTCGCGTATCAAGCTCCAGGAGTACACGTTGGTCGGGGTGGTGCTGGCGCTCGTCGTCATCGGCGCCCTCCTCAAGCCCGACACGTTCCCGACCGCCGACAACCTGCGCGCGATCCTGACCCAGGCGAGCGTGGTGGGCGTGCTGGCCATCGGCATGACGTTCGTCATCGCCACCGCCGGCATCGATCTCTCGGTGGGTTCCGTGGTCGCCGCCGCCGGTGTCGCCGGCGGGCTCGTCGTGGACTCCGGCGCCGTGGCGTTCGTCGCGGCTGCGATCGGCTTCGGCTTCGGCCTCGGACTCGTCAACGGCACCGCGATCGCCTACGGCAAGGTGGTGCCGTTCGTCGCCACGCTGGCGATGCTCGCCATGGCACGGGGCCTGGCGCTCCTGATGAGCGACAAGAGCCCGATCAGCCTCCTGAGCTCGGAGGGCGTTCGCTGGTTCGGGACCGGCGAGATCGTCGGCGTTCCCGTGTCGATCGTCATCTTCGCCGGCATCGCGATCGGCGGCTGGATCCTGCTGAACCGCACCCGCTACGGGCGCCACGTGGTGGCGGTCGGTGGCAACCGCGAGGCCGCCCGCATCGCCGGTGTCCCGGTCCGCCGGGTCGTGTTCAGCGTCTACTGCCTCAGCGGTCTGCTCGCCGGGTTGGCGGCGGTCCTGCTCTCCGGCCGCCTGGCGAGTGCCTCGCCGGTGGCCGGCGAGCTCCTCGAGCTGGACGCCATCGGCGCCGCGGTGATCGGGGGCACGAGCCTCGCGGGTGGCCGGGCCACGATCGTCGGCACGTTCCTGGGGGTGATGGTCTTCGCCATCATGTTCAACCTTCTCACCCAGCTCAACCTGGCCACGGAATGGCAGCAGATCGTCAAGGGGGCGATCATCCTCGCGGCGGTCCTCATCCAGCGGCCGGAGCGGATCTAGGCCGGACGTTCGCTTGCCGCTGCGCGCTCCGCGGCGCCTTCCCTTGCCCGTACATCCACGGGAACGGATCCCACAACCAAGGAGGGGGACCTTCGAAATGTCATTCAGACGACAGCTCATGGCGGGCGTCGCGGCGCTCGCCCTCATCGCCGCCGCGTGCTCCGACGACGATGACGACGGCAGCGCCGGCGCAGGCGACGAGACCGAAGCGGACACCGGGACCGACAGCAGCGAGACCGGCGAGACGGTGACGATCGCCGCCAGCGTGCCGCCCACCGACCACGGCTGGCTCGGCCAGATCGCGGCCAAGGCACAGGAGGCGGCCGACCAGTGGGATGATGTCGAGTTCAGACTGGTCGAGGCGGCCGATGCCGACAGCCAGGCGTCGCAGATCCAGACGCTGATCAACGAGGAGCCCGATGCGCTCGTCGTGCTCCCGTACGACGGCGAACAGCTCACCCCGGTCGCCGAGCAGGCGATGGAGGCGGGCATCCCGGTGATCAACGTCGACCGGCTCTTCGCCAGCCCGGACGCGGCCCGGGCCACGATCCTCGGCGACAACTACGAGATCGGCGTCAAGGCGGCCGAGTTCCTCGCCGAGCAGCTCGACTGCCAGGGCAGCGTGGTGGAGATCCAGGGCATCGCCGGCATCTCGGTTACGACGGACCGCACGCAGGGCTTCGCCGACACCATCGAGGAGCTGTGTGGCAACGGCCTCGACATCGTCGCCCAGCAGCCGGCGGACTTCCTGCCCGACCTGGGCCTCGAGGTCATGGAGGCGATCCTCCAGGCCAACGACGACATCGACGCCGTGTACACGCACGACGACGACATGGCGGAAGGGATCGTCGCCGCGATCGAGAACGCCGGCCGCGAGGACGAGATGATCCTCACCGGCGCCGGTGGCTCGTGCGCCGCGTTCGACCGCATCGAGTCCGGTGGCCTGTACGCCGCGACCTATCTCTACAGCCCGACCATGGCCGGCTCGGCGGTCAACATGGCCCGGCTGATCGCCCAGGGCCGGGGGTTCTCGGACCTGGTCGAGCCCGAGGTTCCGTCCCAGATCGTGGTACCACCGACGGAGGTGAGCCAGGACAACGTCGACGACCTGAGGGACCTCTGCTTCGAGTAGCCGGTTGCTCCCGAGGCGATGAGACCGGCCTCCGGGCCCATCGCCTCGGGAACGACAGCCCCCGGTGCCGGCGTCGGCGGGCCATGCTGGTGTCGTGGAGCTCGGGTTCTTCGACGAGGTTGCCGAAGCGGTGCGGGGCCTGACCGTGGGCGACCGTGGCGACATGCACCAGCAGGCGCGCCGATGGGGTCTCAAGGCGTGGTTCGGGGCCGAGCGACCCACCCGTGAGCATTACGAGGCCCAGCTGATCGCGCCCGACGGCGTTGCCGGCGCCACGGTCTCGGCCCTCGAGATCGGGTTCCACGCCGAGCACCCCGACGCGGAGGAGAACGAGGCTGCCATTGCGCGGCTGATGGCCGGCCAGGACCGGTGGCGGGGGGCACTCGGTGGCGACGCGGTCGTCGGCGCGTTCCTGGGCCGTTTCCCGGACTGGCGCCGCGTCTCGGAGGCCTGGCCCGACCCCGACCTCGACGACCCGGAGCTCCCCGTGCAGGTCGCGTTGCGGCTCACCGACTACATCGACGCCCTGGAGCCGCTGCGCCGCAGTAGCTGATTCATTCAGAGGGCATACTCCGCTTCCTGGCGCCGGATTGGTGGCCCAGCAACCAGAGCTGCGCCAAGAAAGGTCAATGCGCCGGGAGGGCAGCGCTAGGTCAGCGGCTCCGGGGCGGTCGTGAACGCCAGGCCGAGGTGGGCGGTGTCGTTGTAGCGGCGTATCACCCAGCGATCGTCGGTGACGACGAGGTGGGAGATGGCGGCGTTGTCCGAACCGGTGAACGCGAAGGTCCTTGCCCCGCTCGCCTCGGCGAGAGCCTGGCCGATGACCCCGCCGTGGGACACGACCGCCACCGTCTCGTCCGGGTGGGCGGCGGCGATCCGATCGATGGCGCCGCGCACGCGGGCGGCGAACGCCTCGCCCGGCTCGGCGCCGGGGATCACGTCCCAGCGCTGCTCGGCGTACATCCGCAGCGCCACGGGGTGCCCCTCGGCCACGTGCTTCCGGAACGACCCACCCTCCCACTCGCCCAGGTACACCTCCCGGAGGTCGGGCTCCACGTGGGGGTCCAGCCCGAGGCGGGCGGCCAGCGGCGCCGCGGTCTCGGCGGTCCGCCGGAGGCTCGACACGTAGATGGCCGCGATCGGTTCGTGCGCCAGCCGGTCGGCGACGCGTTCCGCCTGGTCGCGGCCGACGGGGTCGAGCGGGGGGTCGCCGTGCCCGTCCACCAGCGGGAACGGGTCACTGTCACGCGCCGGGGCGGACTCGCCGTGGCGCACCAGCAGCAGCTCGCAGGCCCCCGGTGGACGCCGGAAGCGGAGCTGTCGGTAGGCGCCGGCGTCGGGCGACTCCTCGGTGCCCGGGGAGCTCACGCGGACCCCGCCCGCTCAGCGGCGGACCTGGCCCAGTAGGCGCAGCACGTACCAGAACAGCAGCATCACCGAGGCGAACAGCTGGACTGAGGCGCCGACGTAGGCCTCCGCCGGGTAACGCCGCATGATCGTCTGGGTCTGGTAGAGGATCGAGCCGCCGGCCAGCCCGATCATCGCCACCGAGAACCACACGCCCAAGTCGAGACCGAACAGCAGCGCCCCGGCGATGAGCACCAGCGCGCAGACGCCCGCCCAGAGCAGGATCGGCCGCAGGTAGGACAGGTCGGCCCGCGTCGCCAGGGCGACGGCGCTGAGGCCGGCGAAGCCGAGGCCGGTGATGGCGGCCGCCGCCAGCACGGTCGTGGTGCCGTCGCCCTGCACCTCGAAGACGTAGTGGAGGAAGGGTGCGAAGATCACCGCCTCGGCCGCGGCTAGCGCGAACAGGCCCGCGTACTGCCGCGACGGGTTGAGGATGTCGTGGGCGGCACTGGTGGCGAGCCAGCTGACCACCATGAACGCGCCGAGCAGCACGATCCAGCGGCCACCGCTGTCGAACACCACGTCGTACAGCGACTCGGCCGCCCCCAGGTTGATCAGCAGGGCCTCGAACGCCACGAACGCCAGGAGGGCCGCCAGCAGGTGCTGGTAGACGCGGACGAGGAAGTCGCCGCGTGCGACCTCGTCGAGCATGGCGACGGGCGGGTTGGACGGGGGCGCTGCGGCCATCGGGTCCTCCGGGTGCGGGGGCGAACGGCGTCAGGCTACTGAACGCGGATATCCGGTAGGACCCACCGCTCCCCGCCGATAGGTTCAGTCCCCGTGCCTGCCGTCCTTGCCGAGGGCCTGGTCAAGAGTTTCGGGAACACCAAGGCGCTGTGCGGCGTCGACTTCGACGTCGAGCGGGGACAGATTCTCGGGGTCCTCGGGCCCAACGGAGCCGGCAAGACCACGGCCGTCCGCATACTGACGACGCTGCTCCGGCCCGACGCTGGGCGAGCCGAGATCGACGGGATCGACGTCCTCGAGGAGCCCCAGCGGGCCCGGGCGCGCATCGGCCTCACCGGCCAGTACGCGGCCGTCGACGAGGCCCTCAGCGGGCACGAGAACCTCGAGCACGTGGGTCGCCTCTACCACATGGGCACGGCAGTCGCCCGCG
>Ga0299914_10002237_pt1 | contig 13282 bp, 10 predicted proteins | sample RVTome_10_FD_201361 | JGI IMG/M metagenome (GOLD analysis project Ga0299914, IMG submission 201361) | Soil microbial communities from uranium-contaminated site in the Upper Colorado River Basin, Wyoming, United States - RVT153D57 (version 2) ...
CGCGTTCACCACCATCACGCCCGCACGCGTGGCGGCATCGAGGTCGATCCGGTCGATGCCGACGCTGGCGACGCCGATCACGCTCAGGCGCGGCGCCCCCGCCGCGAGCAGCTCGACATCCACCCTCGTCTGCGACCGGACCACCAGGGCATCCCATCCGCCGCCCTCGCCGAGCAACTGGAGGACATCGGCGCGAGCTGTGCCGAGGCGAACCTCGGTCTCGTGGGCAGCCGCGAGGAGCTCCAGCGCAGGCTGGGCCACGGGTTCAACAAGGAGGATGCGCGCCACGGCGCGAGTCTAGCGCGCCACCGGCTCCGCAGTGCTCGCGGTCCGATGCCCGACCACCGGTTGGGCCAGCAGCACAAGCCACACGCCCCACAGCATCCGGTGCTCGTACAGCCCATTGCTGAGCATCGAGTTGAGGAGAAGGAATGCCAGAAGCGCTCCCAGCGCGACCGCCGCGGTTGAATTCGGGCGCCAGTTCAGGAGCGCTGTTCCGCCCATCGCGGCGAGGAGCGCCAACCCGACCAGCCCGAACTCGGAGGCGAACTGAAGCACGAGATTGTGCGGATAGCCGTGCCCTTCGACGGCGGGCGAGGTACTGCCGGAACCCTCGAAGCCCGCCGTGCCGGAACCTATCACCGGATGCTCCAGAAAGAGGACCAACGCGAGCCGGTACAGGGCCGTGCGCTGGGTAATCGAGCTTGGTCGGCGGGCGGGCGCTGGCTCGGGTTCGCCATCGGGCCCTCCATCGCCAGGCGAGGGCGCCAGGCCGACGGACGGCTCTTCGTCCAAGGCTTCTCCGGCGGCCTCGAGCAATCCCGCGAAGCGCTCGCCCGACCGTTCGGGAAGAACGCCCGAGAGGGCGACGAAGACGACGATCGTGCCGAGGAGCAGGGCGCCTACCCGGATGAGCACCCGACGGCGATGGCGGGAGATGGCGAGCGAGCCGAGCGCAAGCACAACGCCGACGGCAACGAAAAACAGGAGAGCTGCGCGGGACGTCGTGGCGTATGCGAGAACCACCGCGAGCGAAGCCACCGCTGTGAAGATCCATCCGCGTAGGCCAAAGCGCTGCCAGATCAGCAGCGGGATTCCAACCAGCGGGACGAAAAGCAGGGCCCTGGCGACCCCGAGGCGGTTGGTGCCGATCACGGAGCGTCCGCCGAGCTCACCGGCGAACAGCGCGATCGTTGAGATCAATACGAAGATCAGGCCAGCCGCAACGAACGTCAGCAGGAACCGCCGCACGCGCACCCCGTCAGCGGCGACTGGAAAGGATGCGAGCAGTGGCACGGTCGCCAGGATGACGAAATATGCCGCAGAGCGCGCAGCAAGGCCGGTGTTCGGCGCCCAAGACACGCCTACGATGACGAGCGCCGCCAGCGCGAGCCACAACGAGAGGGCGATCAGCTGACGTCGATCTAGGTGATCACGTTCGATCAGGAGCCACATCCCGCCGACGGCAGCGGTCGGGGTGGCCAGCAGGACGGTGAGATCCACCGGAGCGTAAGGTTGCAGCGACGCCTTGAACAGTGGCGGGACGATGAGATAGGTGGCAAGGAGCCAAGGCGCGACCGCGCCAAGGCGTGACTCCAATCGACTGATCTCCGGTACCCCTCTCGCGCGAGCGACCTGAACGCGATCGTAACCGAACCCCCGGCCTCCGAGACTGCAATCTCGGCCGCCGAGCTGGTCGGCGTCAGCGCGCGACCTTACGGCGGAGGCTATGCTCCCGCAGCAACAAACATCGGGAGCATGGCGAATACGTGGAATTGGATCAGCCGGGTCGGGACCGCAAGATCGTGCATGTCACCACCGTCCACAGCGCCGGTGACACACGCATCGTCCAGAAGGAGTGCCGCTCCTTGATCGAAGCCGGATTCCGGGTGGTCCTGATCGCCGCGTCGGACGACGACCCTCGGGTTCCCGGCCTGGACCTGAGGCGGCTGCCCACCACCAGATCCCGCGCTCAACGTCTCATGCTCCGGCCTTGGAGCGCCCTGCGACAGGCATTGCGCGAGAAGGCCGATCTGTATCACATCCACGATCCAGAGCTGATCCCGATGGCGCTCGCCCTGAAGCTCTTCGGGAAACGGGTGGTGTACGACGCTCACGAACACTTGCCGCGTCAGGTGCTGAGCAAGCATTGGATTCCACGGATGATGCGCGACCCTGTAGCCAGGCTGGCCGGGGCGGTCGAGGCCGTGGCCGATCGATTCCTCGACGGGATCGTTGTCGCCAATGCGAGCACGGCCCCCCGCTTCCGCCCGTCACACACGGCTCTCGTCGAGAACTATGCTCGAGTCCGGCCAGACGATGCACCACCGGACCTGAAAACACGCGCCTCGACGGTCATCTACGTCGGCGGCCTCAGCGACCATCGTGGACTGCGGCACATGGTCGATGCCATGCGCCTGCTCGGGCGTCCGGAGGTCGGGCTCGTGCTCATCGGCCCGCTCGAGTCGTCGGCTCGGCCTCCCGACCTCGACGGAATCGAGGGCAAGGTGAGCATGCCCGGCAGGCTGGATCTCGACAGCGTCGAGGTCCTGTTGCGGGATGCCAAGGTCGGGCTCAGTGTCCTACAGCCGATTCCGAATTACATGTCGAACTATCCGACCAAGCTCTTCGAGTACATGGCGGCCCGCATGCCGGTGGTGGCGTCCGACTTTCCGCTCTATCGTTCGGTCGTGGACAGCGTGCGTTGCGGCATCGTGGTCGACCCCACGGCGCCGGAGGCCATCGCTGAGGCGATTGCCTACCTTCTCGACCACCCTGAGGAGGCACAGGCGATGGCCGATCGGGGCCGCGCAGCAGTCCTGGAGCGCTACAGCTGGAATGTCGCGAACCGGGCATTGATGCGTCTCTACGCGCGGCTGCTCAGCTAGGTTCTCGGGGCGGACATCCACCACCCGGCGGGCCGGGCCAGCACCCCGAGATAGCGGTCGACCGCGGCGGAGATCGAATACGAGCCAAGCGCGTGGTCACGGGCGTTGCGGCGCATCTGGGGCCAGTGCTCACGATCCTCGATGGCTCGCCGAATCCCCCGCTCGAAGTCGCCTGACGTTGCGGCGGCTACGTGCCATCCGGTGTGCCCATCCACCACCGTCTCGGCGGGTCCACCCCGCGCGTGGGCGAGGACGGGTCGCCCCATCATCATGGCCTCGATCACCGAGAGACCGAACCCCTCCGCACGGATCGTACTGGACACGACGATATCGGCCGTCAGGTAGTAGGGCTGCGGCTCCGCCACGTGCCCGAGGAAGTGCACCTGGTCCGCCACGGCGAGATCGTTGGCGAGCCGGCGTAGCTCGTCCTCGTGCGCCGGCGCCCCCGGATACGGGCCGCCGATCATCATGATGTGCGGCGCTGGAGCAATATCGGTAAGGGCGGCCAGCGCCTCAATGAGCCGTGCCTGCCCCTTGGATGGATCGAGCCGGGCAAATACAGCAAGGACAACGGCGTCGTCCCGGATTCCGATATTCAGTCGCTCGACTGCCGTGTATCGCGCTGGGTCGAAGTCGGCGGGGTCGATCCCGAGATGCGCATGCGGCGGGATGAATCGGCCGTCCGCGAGCGTGGTGGCCGTGTACCGGCTATTCGCGATCGGGGTGACCTCGAGCCTCCGACACAGTCGACTGAGGTAGCGGCGGTTCAGGCCAAATGGCAGCGTGGTACCCACGGTGCCGGGCATCTGCCATACGGCGCGGACCCTGGCCTTGCGGGCGGCGGTCCCCGCCAACCCGACCAGATAGGGCCACCGGACGTGGATGACCTCGGCGCGGGTGGCCGTGAGCGCGTCGGCGACGCGATCGGTCCATCGCGACCGGTACCTCACCATGCGCAGACCGTTCACGAACTTGCCCAGGAAGTTGCCGCCGAATCTCGGCGGGGGCTCGCCGTCGTCGAAGGTGATGACCTCGTGGCCCGCAGCAACGAGATCGCCCGCCACACCCCCGGCCGACAGGACGATGGCTGTGGTCCGGACTCCACGTGCCTTCAACTCTCTCATGAAGCCCAGCGTCGTCCGGCGTACACCGTACTCCTCCCCACCGGTGAGCAGCCAGGCTATAGCAGCGGGTGGCTCGGTCGCCGGTGAGTCGGTACTGGCGGAACCGGCGGTCACGACGGTCGCACGTCAGCTCGCACCGCTGCCCACATGTCCGCCACCTCGGCGGACAGCGTTTCCGTGCGCCCGAAGAGGCGAGCGCGAATGGTGTCTCGTTCAGTCGAGCCGGCGAGGCCGGCGACGACGTCGATGACTTCCGGGATGGAAGCTCCGTTGCGAATGCAGAACTCGCGGACTCCGAAGTCGGCGAAGAGAGCCTCGTACTTATGACTCCATCCGATCCCGACCGCCGGCACGCCGCTCGACATTGCGCCGACCAAAGCGTGGTACCGGGAACCGGCAGCGACGCACGCGGAGCCGATAACTGCCTTGAGCACTCGCGGGTCGGGGTGCGTCACTACCTCCGCCGCGACGGAGGAGCGGGCATGCACCTCGTCCACGACCGCCGTGTCGCGCGGCTCGTGGAGGAGGAAGTACGGGGCGAGGCCCTTGGACGCCAGCTCCTCCGAGGCTCGGGCCAGGAACTCCAGGTACCAGGAAGCAGTCGACTGATCCGTGTCGCGCAGCATACGGACGTTGGGAACCAGGCAGGCTCGCCCGCGGTAGCGCTCCGCGAGCTCGGTGGGCGTCCCGCCGCAGGGAATGGTGAAGTCGGGGGCCAGCGCGATCCGCAGCGAGTCTGGGGCGAGCGTCCGCAAGTGCTCCAAGCTCTCCCGATCCCGGGCAAAGGCGAGCGTTGTGGACTCGAGAACGCCGCGAAATGCGGCCCGGACCCCATCCTGCGCAAATGGACCGAATGCCTGGGGTAGCAGGACCACCTTTGCACCGGCGCGTGCATACCGTCGGTAGATCCGGGCCGAACGAAGGGATGGCCTTTGGCCCGACCTGTCCGAATAGCTGTAGCCGGAGGCATCGAGCACGAGGCCGACGTCCCGGGCACGAGCGAACCCGCGACCGGCGGCGGCGCGGTGTGGAACGGCGTTTCCGAGTCGCTCGATCATTGGCTCGATGACCGGCAGCCGGTCCACCTTGCGACCGATTAGGTGGCGTACACCGCTCGAAGCACGCTGGTGGAAGGATCCAGCTTCGAGCGGCATCGCCACGCTCTCTACCTCGGGCCAACGGCGCAGCTCGTCCAGCACGGCGTGCATCATGAGCTCGGCGCCCTTGTTCGCGAAGTTCGTGCCGGTGAGCAGGACGTTCACGTGTTGTAGGACCGGAAGCTGTCGAGCGACTTCTTCTGCGAGAACGGAATCATTCCGTCGGGATCGGCGTAGCCGACCGAGCAGAGCATGATCACGCGCTCCCAGCGCTGCAGACCGAGCGCCCGAGTCATCGCCCGCTCCAGCGACGGTGTGTCAGGCCAGTTGATCAGGCACGAGCTGAGGCCCAGCGTCTCAAGCGCGAGGGTGAAGCTCATTGCGGCTAGCGACCCGTCGATGTACACGAGGTGGCGGTCGCGCTCGTCGAAGAACGCGCTGAGATCTCCGACGATGACGACGATCGCCGGAAAGTTCTGGCGGAAGCCGGCCGTACCGCCGGGGATGCCGGAGATCTTCTGGACGAGGTCCGGATCATCGAAGACTCGAAACATCATCGGTTGCCGATTGCAGGCCGACGGCGCTTGGGCAGCCGCGTCGATAGCCCGATCGATGAGCTCCCGGGGAACGGGACGCTGCTGATACCAGCGCACCGATCGACGCTGCCGGCAGAGGCGGAGGAAGTCCTCGAACTCGACGGCGTCGTGGATCGCATCGGCCCTCGCGTAGGGGACCATGCCGCTGCTTCGGTCCAGTTCCGTAAGGACGCCCGCAAACCGGGCGCGGGCGCGATCGATTGCCGCTTCGGAGCCTGTGATCGCAAAGTACTCGGTGAGGACGTCCCGTGCCCACTGCAGCTCGCCTGGATCGATGGCGGCCGTCTCACTGAGAGCCGTCAGCTTGGCGTAGTTGTCCACCGTCTCGCCGATGTAGTCCTTCGCGAACACCTCGCGTCGCGGGCGCATGATGATGCCCTTCTCGAGGCGATGGACGTTTCGCCGCAGGACCCAGCTGCTGGCGCCAATGGCCTTCACGCGCGCGTGGTAGGACGCCTGGCCGCTGAGGACACCCGCGTGCTCACGCCCGAACGCGCTGTTGATGATCGCGTAATAGAGGGAGCTCAATCGCTCGCCACTGCCGAAGAATCGGGCGCTGCGGCGGTAGAAGCGAGCCCGGAGGCGCCAAAGCCGCTCCTTGACGCTCCTCACCGGTTCGCGACTCGACTGTTTACGCCCCGTGCGATCCGCCGGGCAACGCGAATGGGACTCAGGAGTGCCAGGGTCATGTGCACAGCGGGCCGCCGAGTTCGGGGATGGAGGAAGAGCGAGAAGTACGACGCCACCGCGTACGATACAAGAGTCGCGGCCGCCGCCCCGATCGCTCCGAACGTTGGAATCAGCCACAGGTTCAGGCCAACGTTTATGAGGGCTCCCGAGCCGTGGGTCGCCAGCGAGAAGATCGTCAGCTTCTCGGCGATGAGCCACTTGCTGAGGCCGGCGCGGAGGAAGACGAAGAGCCCCGCCCAAACGTGCAATGCGAGGATCGGTCCGGCGGCGTGGAACTCGTCGCCGTAGAGCGTGACGACGATCGCGTCTGCGAGGAGCCAGACTGGCACGATGACACACAGAGCGGCCCAGAAGAGCACGTCGTAAAGCTCTTGCAGGCGTCGCTCGTACAACTTCTCGGAAGCGGCCTTCGCTCGAAGCAGCACCGGGAACGCGGCCGTCGCAATCGCGACCGGGATGAAGTACCAGCCTTCTGAGAGCCTGGCAGCGGCAGCGTAGACGCCGACCGTTTCCGGCTCTCTCATGACGCCAAGCATGACTTGGTCGAGCTTGAGGTAGACCGAGGCGGTTACCCCAGACAGGATCAGTGGCCACGACTGGCCAAGCAGGGTGCGCGCGACGGTCCAGCGCAGGCGCCAGGCCTGCACGGCGAAGTTGCGCTGGTACGCGGCGAGGAACCCAAGTCCGAGGAGAACGCTCTCGCCGCCGACGACGACCGCAAAGGCGACGATCGGAGCGCCTGCAGCCACCAGGACGAGGGATGCTGCCATGGAGACCACGGATACCGAGGCACGCAGGACGGCCGTCGTCCGGTTCTGGAGGAGCCCCTGAAAGTGGGATTCGATCACGATCAGGCTGTCGAAGACGAGTCCAACCGCGAGGATGGCGGCAAGGACTCCCACGATCGGCTCGTCACTCAACAGGAACGCCGCCGTCAGGACCACGCCCAGCAATGCGACGGCGCCGCCGGCGAGGCGGACGACGAGCGCGGTGCCGAGCACGTCGCCGCGGCGGTCGGGATGGAGCACTAGCTCTCGGACGAGAACCCCGCTCATGCCGAATCGCGCAAGCTGGGCGAAGATCGCCACGATTGCGAGCGCGTAGCTGAGGAGCCCGAACTGCACGGCGCCGAGATATCGAGCCAGTACGATCGACACGACCACCGAGGCGCCGAGCGTGACGGCGCGCTCGACGAAGATCCACCCGGTGTTAGTCGCGATTTGGCGCCGCTCGTGGTGAAGGCCAAGCCAGCGCCGGAGCGGTGCGTCCACGGATCCTAGTGAGGCGGACCAGCGTCTCAACAGAGGATCGTGTGGGGCGGCTGACGAAGCGGGTAGCTCGACGGCCCGAGGGACGTCGCGGGGTGATCACGCATTCTGAGGTGGAAGATTAGCCTGGATGCCGCTGCGATGGCGGCCGAGCGCCCCTCACGACGGGGTGGGTCCCCGAAGGCCGGCCCTTGCTACCATCGAGCGCGATGCATCTCCTCATTGTGAACCAGTATGGGCTCCCGGCGGGACGCGCCGGGATTACTCGCCATGGGGACCTCGGAGCCGAGCTGGTCAAGCGTGGGCATGAGGTGACGGTCATCGCTTCCCGTTTCAACTACCTCACCCGACAGAGTGATCCCGGACATGCGCGGCTTGAACGGCACGCGGGGGTGATTTTCCGCTGGCTCGACACCGCCACATACGCGACGAACGATCGACGTCGGTTGCGGAGCATGATCGAATTCACGATCCGAGCGACGTGGCACGGGATACAGATGAGGCACCGACCCGACATCGTCCTGGCATCGTCGCCCCATCTGTTGACCGGTCTCGCCGGCGTCGCGATCGCCCGCCGATACCGGGTTCCTCTTCTGTTCGAGGTCCGTGACCTCTGGCCGGCGGTGCTCGTGGATCTCGGCGCGATCCGGAAGGGCGGTGCCGCCCACCGGGCGCTCGCGCGCCTTGAACGCTTCTGCTACGCACAGGCGGACCGTATCGTCACCGTCCCTCCTCACGGCGACCGGCGCGTGGCGGAGGTCGGCATGGATCCGGGAAAGTGCGTCCACATCCCGAATGCAACGACCCTCGATGAAGTCGCAGCCACCCCGCTACCGAGCTCGATGAACGAGATCTTCGCCCAAATCGGGGAACGTGACGTCCTGCTCTACGCGGGCGCGCAGGGCATCGCGAATGGGCTCGACACGCTCCTAGCTGCCCTCGAGCATCTGCGGGCGGCGCACCGCTCTGTCTACGAACGCATTGCGGTCGTGCTCATCGGCGGCGGCGCGGACCACGATCGTCTGGTCCAGATCGCCCGTCAGCGGAGCTTGATCAACGTCCACTTCCATCCGCCGATCGACAAGGCTACGATCCCATCCGCCCTTGAGCGAGCGGACTTCCTCCTGGTGTCGGTTGCGGACTCGTCCGTCTACACATACGGGATGAGCCCGAACAAACTCTTCGACTACATGTGGGCCGGTCGTCCGGTGCTCCTCTCGTCGCGGTTGGACGACACACCCGTGAATGAGGCAGATGCCGGTCGCTGCTTCTCACCCGGCTCGCCAGAAAGCCTTGCCACCGAGCTACGGACGATGGTTGGAATGTCCGCCGCTGAGCGTGAGGCAATGGGTGAGCGTGGTCGCCGCCTCGTCCTGGAGCGATTTACCATATCGGCGACTGCCGGCATGCTTGACGAGCTCCTCCACGACGTCACGCGGCGCACGGCGTGAGCCGCATCGTCCTCTTCGGAGGGAACGGATTCATCGGCTCCGCGATTCGTGCCCAGATCGGCGGTGTCGTCGCCCCGCCCCGCTCAGAGGTCGATCTGGTCGACGACCGATCCGTGCGGCGCTTCCTCCGGAGCGGAGACCTCATCATCAACGCGGCGGGCTACGCGCGGGCAACCGATCGGTCGTCGGTAGGCTTGGAGCGGTTCCGCCGTGAAAACGTCCGGGCCGTGGAGGTCCTCGCCGACGAGGCAGCCCGCACCAGGGTGGCTCAGCTCATCCACATCAGCAGCGTCGCGGCCATGGGCCATCGCGAAGGCGAGTCGCTGACGGAGGAGATGCTCGCAGCGCCGAGATCAGCATACGGGGTGAGCAAGCGCGATGCCGAGGTCGCGCTGGCTCGGCGCGCGGACGACGTCCCGATCACGATCCTCCGACCGACCTCGGTCTTCGGCGCAGGGCGCCCGCTCGCGGTGGCACTCTGTCGGATCGCGAGCCTACCGCTGGTGCCCCTGCCCGACGGCGGGCAGGCACTTGTCCCCTTCACGCACGTCGACAACGTGGTGGCGGGAGTCCGGCTCGCAGTCGGATGTACGGCATGCCACGGGGGGACGTTCATCGTTGGGGACGAGCGGTCCTATCGGCTGCGCGAGATCGTCGAGGGCCTGGCGCTCGGTATGGGTCGCGCGGCCTTCCGCGCTCTCCCCGTGCCGGCGTGGGTGCTGCGCCTCGCGGCCGGCGCAGAGCGGCGTGTGCGTGCACCGGGGCGCGCTCCGCTCCTCGGTCCGACGCGGATCGAGACTCTGACCTGCTCGATCTCCTACTCGGTCGGCGCCTTTCAGCGGGCCACCGGCTACCGGCCGCCGGTCGCGCTCGACGAAGCAACGCGGCGCATCGGCGTCTGGTATGTCCGTCACCGCAATGGTTGACCTGCTCACCCCGATGCTGCTCGCCTTCGTCGTCGCCGTCGGCGTCACGAAGCTGGCCGAGGTCGTCAGCCGGCGGCGCGGTCTTCTCGACGTGCCGAATGACCGCAGCTCGCATGTCACCCCGACGCCGAGGATCGGCGGCGTGGGCATCATCGCAGGCGCGACGGCAGGGCTGCTCGTCGCGGGGGGCTGGCGGGAGCTGGAGGCACTCGTCGTCCTCACGGTCGCCGGCGTGCTCGGCCTTGTCGGGCTGGCCGACGACATCGGTCGCAGATCGCTCGTTGGAAAGTACCTTGCCCAGCTCGTTAGCTCAGCCGTCGTGGCGATCGCCTTCACGCCCGTTCTCGCGTTCACCGTGGGCGAGGCGTCGCTGAAGATTGATGGGGTCGCGGCCGGGGTTCTCACCGTCCTTTGGCTGACGGCGGTCATCAACGCGTTCAACTTCGTGGACGGGATCGATGGCATGCTCGGCTCACTCGTCGTCGTGATCGGCCTTGCCGGCGCCGGCCTGGTCGGTCCCGGAGCCGATGCGCCGCTCCTGGTCGCAGCCGCCGCCTCGCTGGGCTTTCTCACCTGGAACTACGCTCCCGCCTCGACCTTCATGGGCGACGTGGGCAGCCAGTTCCTCGGGGTCTGGGTCGGTGCCTCGCTGCTGCGATCGACCGGCGAAACCGTGGAGGTCGTGCCGCTGCTCATCCTGTTGGGCCTGATCCTGTTCGATACCGGCCTCACGCTGGTGCGACGGATGCGCGAGGGAAAGAACCTGTTCGCCGCGCACCGGGAGCACCTCTACCAACGGCTCGTGGCCTCCGGGGCGTCGCATCGCGTAGTGACGGGTGCGTACGCGGGTGCCACGGCGCTCCTCGCCGCGATCGCGCTCGCCTGGCCCGGCCAGCCCATGGCGCTGCAGGCCGCACTGGTCGTGGTGGTCGCGCTCGCCGGTTGGCTGCTTGTCGCCTGGGTCTGGAGATCGGAGCGAACGAACCTGCCGACCTGAGCCCTCAGCCGCCGCCCTCCGGCGCAAGGTGCGGCACGACCTCCGGACCGACGACCGGGACCATTCCGGAGACGGACGTGCTGCGCCGCAAGAGCTCCCGGACGGCCTGGTCGTCCTGCTCGCGGGCTGCGGCCGCGAGGTCGTCGACCAGGGTCTCGATCTGTTCGGCACTGGGCCGATCCCCGCCGTACGAAGCCCGCCGGATACCGGGATGGCGCGTGCCCTCGGCCTTCTCGTCGTCATAGAACAGCTTCTCGTGGAGACGCTCCCCCGGCCGCAGCCCCGTGACGGTGAAGTTCACGATGTCCGGATCGATCCGATTCAGGCGCACGAGGTCGCGGGCCAGGTCGATGATGCGCACCGGCTCACCCATGTCGAGGACGTAGATGTCGCCGGGCTCCGGGCTTGACCCGGCCTCGAGGATGAGGCTCACCGCCTCCGCGATCGTCATGAAGTAGCGTGTGGCGTCAGGCTGGGTGATCGTCAGCGGCAACCCGTCGTCGAGCTGCCGCTGGAGAAGCGGGACGACGCTTCCACTCGACCCGAGGACGTTGCCGAAGCGGACAGCGGCGTACGCGCGACCGGAACGCTGGCCGGCGACGACGGTGAGCTGCTCGGCCAGGCGCTTCGTGGCACCCATGACGCTCACCGGCTCGACGGCCTTGTCGGTGGAGATGAGGACGAAGCGCGATACGCCGTGCTGCTCACTTGCGCGGAGCACGTTGCGCGTGCCGACCACGTTTGTCAGGATGCCCTCTGACGGGAACATCTCCACGTACGGCACATGCTTCAGGGCGGCGGCGTGGAACACGACGTCGGGCTTCGCGCGACGCATGACCGCGTCGAGTGCCGCGGACGAACGGACGTCCGCCAGGCACGCAACGACCTGCGAGCCACCACCCTCTCGTCGGCGCGCGGCGACGTCACGCTCCATGGTCCACAGGGTCCACTCGTGGTACTCAACGACCGTCAATGACCTCGGCCCAAGCGTGAGGATCTGCCGGACCAGCTCACCGCCGATCGATCCGCCGCCGCCGGTGATCAGGACGGACGCACCGTTGATCGACGCGGCGATCGCTTCGGTGTCGATCTCGACTGGAGCGCGCCGCAGCAGGTCCTCGACGCTCACGGAGCGGATCCCGGCCACCTGGTATCGGCCCGTGACGAGATCCGGCAACGTGGGCACGGTCTTGACCGTGAGCCCGAGATCCTGGGCAACCGTCACCGCCCGTCGCATCGGATCGGATGGCCCCGATGGGATGGCGACCAGCAGTTGGGTGGCGCCGGTGTCCGTCACGGCGCGCGGCAGGTCGGCCAGGCCGCCGAGCACGCGCGTCCCCATAAGACGCGAGCCGTGCTTCTTCCGATCGTCATCCACGTAGCCGACGACGCGGATCTCGGGCAGCCCGCCGGAGTTCACAAGGCGACCGATCGTGGCACCCGCGTTTCCGGCGCCGTACACGATCGTCGGAATTGGTCCCCCGACCGGAAGCTGCCGCTGGGCGCGCCGCTCCATCGTCGCCCGGATCATTATCCGGACGCCGGCGGTCAGGGCCAGGAAGAAGACGGGCTCGAGGATGAAGAATGAACGCGGAAACGGGCTGGTACCGGGGACGTTCAGCGCCACGAGAATCGCATAGGTCACGAGCGTGAGCACGGAGCCGATGACGACCGCCTTGAACAGGTCGAACAGGTCCCGGACTGACGCGTGGCGCCATTCCCGCCGGTAGAGTCCGAAGGCCAGGTATACCGCCGGACGGATGAGCAGCGGAAGCCCGGCCGTGGGCAGGAACGGCGCGAGCCAGATCAGCGGATCGGCGGTGTCGAAGCGGAGGAGCAGGGACGCGAGCGGAGCCAGCACGGCGGCGAGGACGTCGAACAAGAGCAGGGCTAGGCCGGTGCGGTTTGGCAGTGGTGGCATCGAGTTCACCGGTGCGGCTGGAGATGCGCGTCGAAGCACCTGGTCGCCGCTCCCTCCTGCGAGTTCGCTCGCCGCATGATAGACCGCGGCGATTCGCCGGCTGCGGCTCACCCGTCGTCGGTGGACGACAGCTCCGGGGCCACGATGCGATCGACGAGCGCACGGATGGGGTCGAGATTCGGATGGAGGATGTATCCCGCGGCGCTGTTTGGCTCGACCCAGACATAGCCCTCGTCCGGCGTCAGCACGTGGCGCTCGAGCCCGCCGAGATCGGCCTCCTGGACCTCCCCCGCCAGGGCGGAGATGCGCCCGGAAGGGATGTCG
>Ga0299914_10002238_pt1 | contig 13280 bp, 12 predicted proteins | sample RVTome_10_FD_201361 | JGI IMG/M metagenome (GOLD analysis project Ga0299914, IMG submission 201361) | Soil microbial communities from uranium-contaminated site in the Upper Colorado River Basin, Wyoming, United States - RVT153D57 (version 2) ...
TCACCTCGGCCTGCCGGCCGGTCCGCTCGAAGTGGCGCTGGGTGCTCGCCGGGTACTTGGTCGCGATCCGCATCGCTCCCAGGCGGCGCTCGGACTCGCCGAGGCTGGCATCGCCCTTGCGCCCGGCGAGGACCATCCGGCAGGCGCCGTAGTCGAGGTCGAGGAGCTCGTAGACCGCACGATCGTGCTGCTCCATCAGCACGTCCTTGCCCGTGATCCCGAGCTGTGCGGCGCCGGCCTCGACGTACGTCGGCACGTCGGAGGGACGCATCGTCACGACGACGATCGCTCCGAGGTCGAAGACCAGCGCTCGCGAGTCGCCGCGCAGCTCGGAGGTGTCGACTCCGATCCGATCGAGCACGTCGAGGGTGCCGGGCAGCAGCGCCCCTCGCGGAACGGCGAGCTTGAGCGGCCCGTCGGCGAGGGCCCGTGTCGGCCCGGCGACGCCGGCGAACATCATCGGTCGCCCTCCCGCTCGACCGCAACGCGCTCCTCCTCGGCCTGGGCGATGTGCAGGCGCTCGAGGTAGAGGGCGAAGCCCGCCGCCGGCAGCGGCCGGCCGAAGCGGCCGATCAGCTCGTCGTAGCGCCCGCCGCCGCCGAGGATGTGGCCGAGGGCCGGGTCGTAGACCTCGAGGATCGCGCCGGTGTAGTAGCCGAGGTCGCGGAGCAGCCCGAGGTCGAGGTTGACCCGGTCGGCGACGCCCCGCGCCGCGATCGCCTCGTAGGTCGAGGCGAGGCGCCGCGTCGCCCGCTCGATGACCCCGCCACCGAGCGTCCGGGCGCGGTCGAGCACCTCGGGACCGCCGCGGAGCCCGGGCAGCTCGAGCAGCGTGCGCCGCTCGTCGGCGGCGATCTCGAGCCGCGCGACCTCCGCCTCGAGGCCGACGTGGTCGTGGCGCGCCAGGCAGTCGAGCACGGCGTCGCGCTCGCGACCGGCGACGCCGAGCTCGTCGAGGACCTGGCGGTAGAGCTCGGAGTCGCCGAGCCCGATCACCGCCCGACCGAGGCCGGCGGCGTCGAGCGCCGCGCTCAGGACCTCGACCACCTCGGCGGTGCCCTCGGGGGCGCCGGCCCCGATCAGCTCGACCCCGGCCTGGGTGAACTCGCGGAGCTGGCCCCGCTGGGGACGGACGGCACGGTAGGTGCTGGCGACGTAGCAGAGCCGGAACGGCGGCTCGTCGGCCGCGTACCGGTTGGCGACCAGGCGGGCGATCGGGATCGTCATGTCGGAGCGCATCGCGAGCAGCTCGCCGTGCTCGTCGAAGAACCGGTAGGCGACCGGCGCCCCGCGCTCGTCGCCCCGCGCCAGCACCTCCTCGTACTCGATCGTCGGCGTCGCCACCTCCCCGTACCCGAAGCGCTCGAACGCGTCGATCAGCGCCGCCCGCAACCGCCGCAGCTCGCGCATCTCGTCCGGCAATATGTCCCTGGTCCCAGGGGGTATCGGGTGGGTCATCGCTCGATCACGCCTCGGTCGAGGATGGAGCCTAGGGACTCTCCGGATCCCGGCCCGGACTCGAACGTTCGCTGCGACCCCCCACCCTCACCCGCCGCACTCGGGACTTTTCTCGTGACGTTTCGACGACGGCTGCGTCCTGGAAGGCGAGGGGCCTCGGGAAGAGGCCTCCGATCGAAGCCGTCAGGGAGGCGTGCGGACATGGCCCGGGGGTGAGCCGCCCGCCCAGGCCCCCGGCGCAGAAGCGCCGGGGGCCTGGGGCCGGGCGGCCCCCGCCGCTCCCGGACGCGGGAGCAGGATCAAACGCGCGCGGCGTAGCCGCGCGCCAGGTATTCCGCGCGGGAGCGGAGGAAGCGGCGGAGTTGTCCCTAGGCCGGAACGGCTTCGACGCTGACCCGCTCGATCCGCGCGCCGAGGTTCCGCAGCCGCTCGTCGATGCGCTCGTAGCCGCGGTCGATCTGGGTGACGTTGCCGATCTCCGAACGGCCGTCGGCGCAGAGCGCGGCGATGAGCATCGCCATCCCGGCGCGGATGTCCGGGCTCTCCAGCCGCTCGCCGTGAAGACGGCTCGGACCGCTGACGATCGCCCGGTGGGGATCGCAGAGCGTGATCCGAGCGCCCATCGCGACGAGCTTGTCGACGAAGAAGAGGCGGTTCTCGAACATCTTCTCGAAGATGAGGATCGTGCCGTCCGCCTGGGTCGCGAGGGCGAGCGCGATCGAGGTCAGATCGGCCGGAAACGCCGGCCACGGGCCGTCGTCGATCTTCGGGATCGCGTCGCCGAGGTCGTCGCGCACCCGCAGCGACTGCTCGGGGGCGACGACGACGTCGCGGCCTTCGACATGGCACTCGAGCCCGAGACGGCGGAAGTGCCGGCGGACGGTGAGCAGGTCCTGGGGGTCGGTGTCGCGGACCCTGATCGCGCCCCTCGTCGCAGCGGCGAGGGCGATGAAGCTCGCCGCCTCGATGTGGTCCGGGCAGATGCGATGCTCGGCGCCGCCGAGCCGATCGCGGCCGTGGACGGTCATCACGTTCGATCCGATCCCGTCGATCTGCGCCCCCATCTTCACCAGCAGCCGAGCGAGGTCCTGAACGTGCGGCTCGGAGGCGGCGTTCGAGATCGTCGTCGGCCCGGGGGTCAGCGCGGCGGCCATCAACGCGTTCTCGGTCGCCATCACCGACGGCTCGTCCATGAAGATCGCGCACGGCCGCAGGCCGCCCGAGGCGGAGATCACGATCTCACGCGTGCCCTCGACCGTCGCCCCCATGTCGATGAAGGCGTCGAGGTGGGGATCGAGCCGGCGACGGCCGATGAAGTCCCCCCCGGGAGGCGGCATCCGCGCCTCGCCGAAGCGGGCGAGGAGCGGTCCCGCGATCAGGAACGAGGCCCGGATCCGGGCCGACAGATCCTCGTCCGGAGCGAGGTCGACGAGCGCGTCGGCGCGCAGGCGCAGCTCGCCCTCGCTCCACTGGGCGCTCACCCCCATGCGCTCGAGCACCGCAACCTGCGTCTCGGTGTCGCGGATCCGCGGGACGTTGGTGAGCACCACCTCCTCCTCGGTGAGCAGGCAGGCGGCGAGGATCGGCAGGGCCGCATTCTTGTTGCCGGCGGTTGTGATCTCGCCCGAGAGCGGGACCCCGCCATGGATCACGAACTTCTCGTTCATCTCGCAGGCTTCCGGGTGATCGCGCGGCTAGGGTACAACGCAGGCATGCCGACACCGACGCGCGACGAGGCTTGGGAGCTGGTCTGCGAGTGGGTCTCCGCCGACTCGCTGCGCAAGCACCTGCTCGGAGTCGAGGCGGCGATGCGAGCGTACGCCCGCGAGGGCGGCGAGGACGAGGAGCTTTGGGGTGTCACCGGGCTCGTCCACGACCTCGACTACGAACGCCACCCCGACCTCGACGACGCCGAGAACGGCCATCCTCGAACCGCGTTGCGCCTGTTCGCCGAGCTCGGCTGGCCGCAGGAGCTGATCGACGCCGTCGCCGGCCACGCGACCTTCCTCGACGTCCCGCGCGAGACGGCGATGGCGAAGACGCTGTTCGCCGTCGACGAGCTCTCGGGCTTCATCGCCGCCTGCGCGCTCGTCCGCCCGACCGGGATCGAGGGGATGAAGCCGAAGTCGGTTCGCAAGAAGCTCAAGCAGCCCTCGTTCGCCGCCGGCGTCAACCGGGAGGAGGTCTTCCGGGGCGCCGAGGAGCTGGGCGTCGAGTTCGACGAGCACGTTGCGTTCGTGATCGCGGCGATCGGCGAGCGGGCCGACGAGGTCGGCCTCGCCGCGGCCGAGCGATAGCAGTTGCGGCGTCGCTGGAAGATCCTCATCGGCATCCTCGTCGGGCTCGCCGCTCTGCTGGCGGTGAACACGATCGTCGTCGACAGCGAGACCGGGGGCGCTTCGGCAACCGCCCCCGGTGCCGAGCTGGTCGAGCTTCCCGGCGGCGTCCTCCAGGTGGTCGACGAGGGGCCGACGGCGGTCCCCCCGGCACGGGCGGGCCCGCCGATCGTCCTCGTCCACTGCTACGGCTGCTCGCTGCACTGGTTCGACCGGCTGGCGCCGCTGCTCGCCGAGCGCCACCGCGTGGTCCGCGTCGATCTGCTCGGCCACGGCGACTCCGAGAAGCCCTCCTCGGGGTACTCGATCGCCGACCAGGCGGCGCTGGTCGCGGGAACCCTCAACGAGCTCGGCGTCCAGGGAGCGACGGTCGTCGGCCACTCGATGGGGTTCACGGTCACCGTCGCGCTCGCCGAGCAGGCGAGCCAGCTCGTCGACCGGATGGTCAACATCGGCGAGGGCCCGGACGGCGACTTCTGCTCGCTGCCTTTCCTCGCCCGGCTCGCGTACGCCCCCGTGGTCGGCCAGGCGCTCTGGCGGATCACCCCCGACGCCGCGATCGAGAGCGGCTTCTCGTCGGCGTTCGCCCCCGGCTTCGAGATCGGCGAGGGCTTTCCCAACCCGGACCAGATCGTCGACGACTACCGGGCGATGACGTTCACCTCGTTCGGGCTGGCGCACGACGCGAATGACGAGTTCCGCGCCGAGGCGCCGCTCGACGGTCGCTCGCGAGCGACCGCCGTCTCGTTGCTGTCGCTGTTCGGCGCCGAGGACCAGATCTGCGACCCCGTCTCCTCCCAGACCGCCTACGAGGCCGTGCCCGGGGCGCGGACGGCGACGATCGACGGGGCCGGGCACTCGCCGAACGTCGAGCGCCCGGAGCAGACCGCCGAGCTGATCGAGCGGTTCGCCGCCGCCGGCGCGGGCTCAGCCGGGGGCTGACGTCTCACGCCGGCGCAGGTCGGCAAGCTCGGCCCGCAGCGTGGCGAGCTCGCGCTCCAGCCGCTCGACCCGGGCCGTGAGATCGCCAGTGGCGTCAACGGTCGCGGACGCGTCTGTAGACGAAGCGCCGTCCGGGCCCTCCTCCCCGGCCTCCCCCGACAGCGTCTGCCCGTAGCGCGCCTGCTTCTCGCCCGCGCGACGCTCGAGCCGGCTCGCGAGGCCACGGTCGACGAGCACCTCGAGGCCGTCCTGGACACCCCCGAGGTCGGCGAAGCCGTGCAGCCGGTCCGCCCGCTGCTTGAGCTCTCCCGGGGTCTGGGGCCCGCGCAACATCAACACCGCCAGCAGCGCGAGCTCGGGATCGTCGAGCCCGAGCGCCTCGTCCAGCAGGTGCCGGTACTTCACCGTCCGCCGGCCCGGCATCGAGGCCACCCTGACCCACCGCCTGGCGCGCAGGCGGCCGAGCGCCTCGGTGACCGTCGCCTCGTCGTAGTCGACCACCGGGTCGCGGTTCGTCGCCTGGTTGCAGGCGAGACGCAGCGCGTTCAGAGTCAGCGGGTAGACGTCGGGGGTCGTCCGCTGCTTCTCGACCAGGCAGCCGAGGACTCGGATCTCGACGGAATCCGGCTTCATCGAGCCCGGAAGCCTATTGCCACCTCCCGCCCGCCTTGACCCAGGCGGACAGGTGGTCGACCGAGCAGAAGTCGTCGGGGATGCGGTGCTCGCCGCGATGGCGGACGAGGAGGACGTGGACGTCGCCGAGCTCGCGATCGCACTGCGAGCAGGCGCGAGGCTGGGCGTCGATCTCCGGGGGCTCGGTGAGCTCGCCCGCCTCCCAGTGCGGGCCCTGGATCACCCACGGAACCACGTGCTCGAGCCGGCAGAAGACGGCTCGTCGCGAGCCCTCCGGCTCGTAGGCGCGAAAGCCGTCGTCGACGTCGACCTCCGCGCCGCACCAGGTGCACCGCTCGGCAGCGGTCACGCCGCCGGCTCCCCCGCTCCCGCCGACGCCGGCCGCCGGCGACGGCGCCGCCGGCATCCCGATTCCGCGTCCGGGGCAGGCGGGTAAGTTCCCCACATGGCCCTCAGAATAGTCGCGCTCGAGGGCGATCAGACCGGACAGGAGCTGCTCGAGCAGGCGCTGCGAGTGCTCGACCCCGAGGTGATCGGCGTCGGCGTCGAGATCGTCCGCTTCGACCTCTCGCTCGCCAACCGGCGGGCGAGCGCCAACGGCGTCTGCGCCGATGCGGCCGCGGCGATGGCCGAGGCCGGATTCGGGATCAAGGCGGCGACGATCACCCCGGAGGGCGCCGACGACGTCGGTAGCCCGAACCGGATCCTGCGCGAGGCGGTCGGCGGCAAGGTGATCGTCCGCACCGGGCGCCGGATCCCGGGGGTCGCGCCGGTGGCCGGGGTCCACGAGCCGATCTCGATCTGCCGGATGGCGGTCGGCGACGCCTACGGCGCCGAGCAGTGGCGCGAGCCGGCCGACGGCGACGAGCTCGCGAAGCGCACCGAGACGATCCGGCGCTCGGACTGCCGCGCGGTGGCCGAATACGCGTTCCGGACGGCGGTCCGGCTCGGCGGGCGGGTATACGGAGGACCGAAGTGGACGGTGAGCCCGGTCTACGAGGGAATGCTGAAGGAGGAGATGGACGCTGCCGCCGAGCGCCATCCGGAGGTCCCCTACGAGCCGGTGCTGATCGACGCCACCCTCGCGGGACTGGTCTCGGGCGCCACCCGCGAGGCACTCGCGATCCCGTGCCTGAACCGCGACGGCGACCTCCTCTCCGACCTCGTGCTGCCGCTCTTCGGGTCGATCGCCGGAGCCGAATCTGTGCTGCTGGCGCTCGACGGCGACCTCCGCCCGACGGTGGTGATGGCCGAGGCTCCGCACGGCACGGCCCCGGCCCTCGAGGGCAAGGACGTCGCCAACCCGATGGCGATGATCCTCGCCGCCGCGGCGCTGCTCGAGTACGCGGGCGAGCGCGATCCGGGCGCCCTGCGCGCCGCCGCCGCGGTGCGCGAGGCGGTGATCGAGACGACCGCGGTCGGCGTGCGCACGACCGACCTCGGGGGGCACACCTCGACCACGGGCTTCACCGACGCGGTCATCGGTCTCGCGCGCGACAAGCTCGGGCGGGCGGCGCAGCCGCCCGTATGAGGTAGGTTCGTGCCAATGGAGGCAGGTACCCTTGCCGCCGCCGGAGAGAGAGGATCGGCGCTCGCGCAGGCTCGCGGGTTCGCCTCCCGGCATCCCGTGCAGGTCTTCGTCGCGATCCTCGTCGTCGTCGCGCTGGCGCTGATCGCCGCCGAGGGGCTGCGCTCGTTCGCCCAGGTGTCGATCAACGGGCTCGTCGCCGGGTCGTACTTCGCTCTCGGCGCGATCGGCCTGACCCTGGTCTACGGAATCCTCAAGCTGGTCAACTTCGCCCACGGCGACATGCTCACCTTCGGCGCCTACGTCGCCTTCCTGTTCAACGTCACGATCGGCATGCCGCTGTTGATCGCCCTGCTCGTCGCGGTGGCCGCGACGGCAGCCGTCGGCGTCGTGCTCGAGCTCGGGATGTGGCGACCGATGCGCCGCAAGAAGGCCGGGATGCTCCAGCTCCTGCTGATGGCGATCGGGCTCGCGTTCGTGCTCCGCAACGCGATCCAGTTCGTCGCCGGGACCCAGCCGCGAACGCTCGACGTCGACCGCACGAGCGCGATCTCGTTCCTCGACCTGACGATCGGCCGCACCCAGCTGATCGTGCTGGTGACCGGGATCGTCGTCCTGCTGGCGGTCGCGCTGATGCTCCGGCGTACCTCGCTCGGGCGCCAGATGCGGGCGCTCGCCGACAACTTCGACCTCGCCGAGACGACCGGGATCGACACCGGCCGGGTGGTGATCGTGACCTGGATCCTCTCCGCCGGGCTCGCCGGGCTCGCCGGGGTCCTGGTCGTCGCCTCGACCGGGAGCCTGACGCCGAACACCGGGTTCCAGCTCCTGCTGGCGATGTTCGCCGCGGTGATCCTCGGCGGGATCGGCAACGCCTACGGCGCCCTCGCCGGCGGCCTCGTCCTCGGGCTCTCGCAGGAGTGGTCGACGCTCGTGATCGCGGCCCAGTGGAAGATCGCGGTCAGCTTCGCGGTTCTGATCCTCGTGCTCGTGTTCAGGCCGCAGGGCATCTTCGGGAGCGCGAGGACGCTGTGAGCGACGTCCTCCCGCTCGCGATCTCGCTCAACTTCCTGACCGCCTGGGACTTCTGGATCGGGGTCTTCATCCTCGCCGGCGTCTACGGGCTGTTCACGCTCGGCCTCCAGATCAACGTCGGCTACACCGGGATCATCAACTTCGGCCAGGCCGGGTTCATGGCGATCGGCGCCTACGCCTCGGTGATCTTCACCGTCGAGGTCGGGCTGCCGATGCTGGTCTCGCTCGCGCTCGCGATCCTGGTCGCGATCGCCGCCGGCCTGTTGATCGGGCTGCCGTCGCTCCGCCTGCGCGCCGACTACTTCGCGATCGCGACGATCGCCTTCGCCGAGATCATCCGGCTCACCGGGCAGAACGCGCGCGGCCTCACCGGCGGCAACCAGGGCACGATCGCGATCGAGCTCCAGCAGGAGGAGTCGCGGTTCTTCACCGACGGCTGGTTCGAGGTCTCCGATTGGGTCGGCTCCAACATCCTCGACCCGATCGGGCTCGGCGCCCAGGAGTTCGCCTCGCTGCCACTGCTCGCGCTCGTCTGGCTCGTGCTCGTCGTCATGGTCGTCGTCCTCAACCGGCTGGTCCGCTCCCCCTGGGGGCGGGTGCTGCGAGCGATCCGCGAGGACGAGGACGCCGCCCGGGCGCTGGGCAAGAACGCGTTCGCATACAAGCTCCAGTCGCTGTCGATCGCCGCCTCGCTCGGCGCGCTGGCCGGCTTCTTCATCGCCGTCCGGCTCGAGACGGTGAACCAGGACGTCTTTCAGCCGCTGGTCACCTTCATCGGCTACGCGATCCTCGTCCTCGGCGGGCTGGCGAGCTTCGCCGGGGTGATGGTCGGCGCGGTCATACTCTGGACCGTGCTCGAGGGAATGCGATTCCTCGACCTGCCGCTCGGCGCCGACAAGATCGCGGCGCTGCGCTTCATCCTCGTCGGGCTGATCCTGATCGGGCTGATGGCGTTCCGGCCCCAGGGAATGCTCGGGAAGCGCGAGGAGATGGTCCTCGGTGAGTGAGCAGGCGAGCTCGACGACCGCGGCGCCGGCGAGTGGCGACGGCGCCCCGCCGATCCTCGAGATCGGCGACGTCTGGAAGCACTTCGGCGGCATCCACGCCGTCGCGGGGGCGAGCTTCTCCGTCCCCAAGGGCTCGATCACGGCGCTGATCGGGCCGAACGGCGCCGGCAAGACGACGCTGTTCAACGTCGTCACCGGCTTCTACCGGCCCGACCGCGGCCGGATCGCGTACGAGGGGCGGTCGATCTTCGGCAAGCGCCCGCACACGATCGCCCGCGCGGGGATGGTCCGCACGTTCCAGATCACGAAGGCGCTCGCGGCGATGCCGGTGATCGACAACATGATGCTCGCAGCCCCGCACCAGCCGGGCGAGCAGCTTCCGGCCCTGGTCGCGCGACCGCTCGCCTCGCGCCAGCGCGAGCACGAGGTCCACGACCGTGCCCTCGACCTGCTCGAGCGGTTCGACCTCCACACCAAGGCCGACGACTACGCCGGCACCCTCTCCGGCGGCCAGCGCAAGCTGCTCGAGCTCGCGCGGGCGCTGATGGCCGAGCCGCGGATGGTGCTGCTGGACGAGCCGATGGCGGGGATCAACCCCACCCTCGGCCGCCGGCTGCTCGACCACATGCACGACCTGCGTCAGGATCACGAGGTGACGTTCCTGTTCATCGAGCACGACATGGACGTCGTCATGAACCACTCCGACGAGGTGGTGGTGATGGCGCAGGGCGACGTGATCGTCAAGGGACCGCCGCACGAGGTCCGCGAGGACCAGCGGGTGATCGACGCCTATCTCGGCGGCGCAGGCGGCGCCGCGCCCGAGCCGCCGCCGGGCGACGGAGGTGCCGCGTGAGCGCCCCGACCGTGCTCGCGACCGAAGGGATCGTCGCCGGCTACACGCCCGAGGTCGACATCCTCACCGGGGTCGACATCGAGGTCAGCGAGGGCGAGATCGTGACCATCGTCGGGCCCAACGGGGCCGGCAAGTCGACGCTGATGAAGGCTGTGTTCGGGCTCGTCGTCCCTCGCGAGGGCCAGGTGATCCTGCGCGGCGAGGACGTCACCGGCAGCGCACCACACGAGATCACTCGCAAGGGCGTGAGCTACGTGCCCCAGCTCGACAACGTGTTCCCGAACCTCACCGTCGAGGAGAACCTCGAGCTCGGGGCCCTCGCCGGCGGCGACCAGCCGGTCCGGAATCGGATCGAGCGCATGTACGAGCTCTTTCCCCGCTGCGCCGAGCGCTACAGCCAGCCCGCCGGGACGATGTCCGGCGGCGAGCGGCAGATGGTTGCGATGGCGCGGGCGCTGATGCCCGACCCCCAGGTGCTGCTGCTCGACGAGCCGTCGGCCGGGCTGGCGCCGGCGTTCGTCGACGCGATCTTCGAGAAGGTCGTCGACATCAACCGCGCGGGCGTGACGATCGTGATGGTCGAGCAGAACGCCCGGCGGGCGCTCGCGATGTCCGACCGGGGCTACGTCCTCGACCTCGGGCAGAATCGCTTCGAGGGGCCCGGCCGGGCGCTGATCGAGGACCCGAAGGTCGCAGAGCTCTACCTCGGCGGCGCGTCGCGCGTCGACCGCGTCGCCGAGGCCGAGGAGGTCCTCCGCCGGGACTGAGCCGGCGGCCGGCTTAGAGCGCTCCGAAACGACGGAGCCCCCTTGCGGGGGCCCCGTCAGCTTCGGATGTCTCGAAACGGCTACTCCTCGGCCGCGAACTCGACCGTGTCCTGAACCTCCAGCTGACCGTTCTGGTACGTCCAGGTCTCGTAGAACCCGACCGTCGGATCGCCGTTGTCATCGAGGTCGAGCGGGCCGGAGACCCCCTCGAAGTCGATGTCCTCGCCGTCCTGGAGCGCGGTGATCGCGTCCCCGAGCTGAGTCCAGTCGTACTGGTCGCCGGGTGCGCTGGCGACGTTCTGGATCTGCTCCTGGATCGCCGGGCCCTCGTTCGAACCCGCAGCGACCGCCGCGAGGATGCAGAGCATCACCGCGTCGAAGTTCTGCGCGTCGAACGTCTGGCGCCCGGGGCCCGGTGCGCTCGAGAACAGCTCGTCGAACGCGGTCGCGGCCTCCGTCTCCTGCGGAGTCGACGGGCGCGTGCCGCTGGCGCCGTCGAGCGAATCCGGCGGGACCGCGGTCTCGCCGAGCTCGGTGAACGCGAGCCCGTCGGCCGTGAACATGTTCTGCGGATCGAAGTCGCCGGTCCGGGCGAGCGCGGCGCCCACCTGGTTGTACGGCTCCTCGAAGTCGATGATCACGTAGGCGTCGGGGTTGCCCTCGACGATCTGGCCGGCCTCCGAGTTGTAGGAGGCCTGCTCGACGTCGTAGAGCACCGGTCCGGTCACCTCACCGCCCTTCTCCTCCCACGCGGCGATGAAGTTGTTGATCAGCCCCTCGCCGTAGGCGTCGTTGCGGGCTGCGGTCGAGACCAGGGCGTCGGCGCCGACCGCCTCCTCGACGGCGTCCGCGAGCACGAAGCCCTGGAGCGCGTCGGAGGCCGCGGTGCGGAAGACGTACCCGTCATCGGGCAGCTCGGTGATCTCCGGGCTGGTCGACGCCGGTGAGATCAGCGGGATCTGGGAACGGGCCGCGACCGATCGTCCGACCGGGATCGTGTTCGCCGAGGCCCATGCTCCCGCGAGGCATGTCGCTCCGTCGGAGACGAGCTGGCTGGCTGCCGACTGGGCGGCCTGCGGAACGGTCTCGGTGTCGGCGTGATTGACGGTCACGGTGACGTCCGAGCCGGCCTCCTCGAGGGCGCTGCTCGCCTCCTCGACGGCGAGGTCGGCCGCCTTCTCGCCCGGCGGGCCGAACTGCGACAGGTCGCCGGTCAGCGGGACCAGGTCGCCAATGGTGAGCTCGAACGAGGCCTCGCCCGGCGCCTCGCCGTCGCCGTCGCCGTCGTCGTCACCGCCACAGGCGGTCACACCGAGGGCGAACACGGCCACGACCAGCCCCAGCAGGGCCAACTTCACTTTGCTCATCGACTCTCCTCTCTCGGATATGTCGGGATCGTCCGGATCCACACGCAGTACGGAACATACCCTTATCACGCTCGCCGTGGGGGATCGCGGACGGCCGAATGCATGATTCCTGCGAGCCGGCGCAACGATCGGCCTGCGGCGCGCCGGCCGACGCCAGATCGATGACGCGACGCTTGACATCTCCTCCCGCTTGTACGAACATCTGTTCGATCGATGATCGGATGCGCGCTCATCCCCCGGCTGGCCCTCGTCGCGGCGCTCGCCGGCCGCCGCGAGATGCTCGGCCGGCCGGTGGCGCTGGCGCCGGAGCCGGGCGGCCCGCAGGTCGTCGGCGAGGCCTCGGGGGCGGCCGAGGCGTTCGGAATCCGTCCCGGCATGCGGCTTGCCGAGGCGCTCTCCCGCTGCCCCTCACTGGCCCTTGTCCCCCCCGATCCGGCTCGCTCCGAAGCCGCCTGGGAGGAGTCGCTTCGCCGGCTCGAGGCGACCGGTGCGGCGGTCGAGCCCGGCCGCACTGGTGAGGGCTTCTTCTCGATCGAGGCCCTGCGTGGTCTCTACGGCGCCCCGGAGGCGGTCCTGGCGCGGGCCCGCCGGGCGCTCGGTCGCGGAGCGCGGCTCGGCGCCGGCCCGAGCAGGCTGTGCGCCTACGCGGCGGCGCTTCGAGCTCGGGCGTCGAAGCCTCCCCCGATGGTCACCGCCGACGCGGCCCGCGGGCTGGTCGCCGGCCTGCCGGTCGAGATCCTCCACGACCGGCTCGGCGCCGAGCGCAGGCGCCAAGCGGGTGGCCCGACCCCCGAGCGTGAATCGACTGAGGTTGCGGTCGTCGACTCGCTGGGCAGGCTCGGCGTGCGGACCGTCGGCGAGCTCGCCTCGCTTCCCTCCCACGCCGTCGCCGACCGCTTCGGCGAGCCCGGTCTTCGGGCGCTGAGGATCGCTCGTGGCACCGACGGGCCGCTCCGGCCGCGACGCCCGTCCGAGGAGCTCACCGAGTGGCTGGAGCTGCCCGAGGCGGCCTCGGGCTCCCAGCTCGAGCACGCGCTCGGCCTGCTCGTCGACCGCCTGCTCGCGAGCCCCGAGCGACGGGGGCGGAGCTTCCGCCGCTTGCGGCTCGAGGCGCGGCTCGCCGCGGGCGGCGGCTGGCGCGCCGAGGCGGCGCTGCGCCGTGCGAGCGCCGACCGCGAGCGGTTGCGACTGGCGCTGGCGCCGAAGCTCGACCGGCTCCCGAGCCCGGCGCGGGCACTGGGGCTGCAGGCGCTGGCGCTGGGAGCAGCGGCGGGGGACCAGCCGCAGCTCGCCCGCATGCCCGAGGACGAGCGCCGCGATCGGCTCGCCGACGCGGTTCGCCAGACGCGCGCCG
>Ga0299914_10002239_pt1 | contig 13277 bp, 14 predicted proteins | sample RVTome_10_FD_201361 | JGI IMG/M metagenome (GOLD analysis project Ga0299914, IMG submission 201361) | Soil microbial communities from uranium-contaminated site in the Upper Colorado River Basin, Wyoming, United States - RVT153D57 (version 2) ...
GGGGACGAACCCACGCACCATCGGCGTCGAACCGTGACTCGAACACCCGGTCGATGTCGCCGGGCTCGCCGCGGGCGATCGACCGGCGAGCCTCGGCGAGCTTGCGGTAGAGGATTCCGAACAGCCAGGTCCCGAGACTCGACCGGCCCTCGAACCGGGATACCGTCTCCAGGAACGCGGTGAACGTGGCCTGGGTCACGTCCTCGGCGCCGTGGGGGTCCAGGCCCGCCCCGCGCGCCGCCCGGAACACCGGCCCGACATAGGCTCGGCAGACTTGCCCGATCGCGTCGGGATCGCCACCCCGCACGCGCTCGACGAATGCCGGCTCGTCGAACGAGTCGCCGCTTCCCGCGTCTCTCATCGCCAGGCTGCAGACCCCAACGGGCGGCCGGACGTCCGTCGCCGGCGCCGATCCGCGAGTCCCTCCCATCCGCCGAGGGGCCGTCTGCAAGAAATCTCCATCTCCCTGCCCGGCTTCCTCGTGCACATGATGATGAGCGCGGCGATCGGCGCGGGGTTCGGCCTCTTCGTGGGCGCCTTTGCCGACGGAAAGGCCGTGATCTGGGCGGGCGTCGCGTACGGAGCCCTGTGGTGGGTGCTCGGTCCCCTCCTGTTCATGCCCTGGCTGATGGGTATGGGCTTCGCCGGGAACCTGAATCCGGCCGGGATCGCGGGCGCCATGCCCAGCCTGATGGGGCACCTGCTCTTCGGCGCCGTCCTCGGAGTGACATACCTCCGGCTAGGTGGGAAGCTCGAGGCTCGCACTCACCAATGCCCCGTGGCAGGGTCGAATCAGCCGTAGCTGACGCCGGGGAAGAGGAGGTTCACCGCGGCCAGCCACAACGGATCGAACACGTACGGAAAGAGCTGCCAGGCGACCAGGATCCCGATCCACCCGATGCCCGGCTTCCCCCACAGGAAGTCCTGGTAGCGCTTCGTGGCCTCGTCGCTCAGGAAGAGCGGGACCACCCCGCTCCCGTCCAGCGGGGGAAACGGGAGCAGGTTGAACACGGCGAGGAGGATGTTGAGCGAGAAGAGGACGCTCAGGAGCGTTCCGATCGAGGCCCAGAGGCCGTTCGAGGTCGCCCGCACGACCGAATCGAAGGTCACTGACTCGGGAGGCGCGAAGATGCCGGCCGCGGCCCCGCCCCGGATCGCGATCACCGCGAGCGCCACGAGGGCGAGGTTCGCCGCGGGTCCGGCGAGCGCCATCCACGCGGCCCGCTTCGGGTGCCGCCGGGCCCAGTTCGGGTCGTACGGCGCGCTCGCGAACCCGAACGGCCATCCCATGAGGAGCACGGAGATGAGGGGGAGTACGACCATCCCGAACGGCTCGCGGCGGATGTGCGGGATGGGATCGAGCGACACCTGCCCGCCGTGGTAGGCGGTCGGGTCGCCGCCGCGGAGGGCGGCCCAGGCGTGCGCCGCCTCGTGGAGCGTGGTCGCGATGAGGAACACCGCGTAGTAGACGACGCCGGTGACGAGGTCGGGGGTGCCGTTCATCGGGTCAACGTATCAGCCCGGGCGTTCGGCCCCTCGACCCTTCGGCTCGAGCGAGCCGGCGAACGCGATGCCCCGCTCGATCCATTCGGCCAGCGCTCCGTCGGCCGCCACCGCCGCGCCGTCGATGAAGACGAACCCGGTGAGCGGGCGCCCGGTGAAGTCCATCGGACGGGCCCCGGGCTCGGCGAGCGCGGTCTCGTACGCCTCGGGTCCGACGCGGACCATGAGGTCGCTCCCGCTCACCCCGCAGCACATGTGTCCGCCGAGCATGAAGGCGAGCCCGCCGAACATGCGTTTCTCGACCACGTCGTCCCGGCCCGCCATGACCGACCGGACGCGCTCCGCGAGCGTCGCGTCGAATGCCATCGTCAGCTCTCCGTCCGGGTCGACGCGTCGTCCAGCGGCCTGTCGCCGGGTACGGCCGGGCGTCGCGCGGGGCTCGCTCCATCCAGCATCTCGCGAAAGAGCTCGTCGAAGGGCCCGCGCGCGCCCAGCCGCGCCAACACCGCGTGCAGCCCCCACACGAGCCGCTGGTACCACACCCACTCGTCGGTCACCGCCAGCCGCCTGAGGTTCGGGTTCGACGGTCCCGAGAGCTCCATCACTTCGCGTACGAACCGGGTCGAATACTCGAACTCCGGGTCGCCGAACGGTGCGTACTGCAGCCGTTGCATCCGCCACTGGAGATCGTAGTCGAAGCCCCTGGGCGACGCGACCAGACCGCTCGCGTCCAGCCGCCGCCGGAACTCATCGGGCCGGTCGTCGAGTACCGCCCGGGCGAGGTTGCGCTCGGTCTCGAGGAACGCCGCGCCGAAGCGGTGGACGCATCCGAAGTCGAGAAAGACGATCGGCGCGTCGCGTGGTGCCCCCGGCGGGAACACGTAGTTCCCGGGGTGCGGGTCGGCGTTCGCGCGGCCGAGCCCGAATAGCGAGCCGAACGCGAAGCGGAGGAGCGTGGCGGCCGCGGCGTGCCGCTCCGGCTCGCCGGCCCGCTCCGCGAACGCGTAGAAATCGTCCCCCTCGGCCCACGCCGTCGTGAGCACGCGGCGGCTCGAGCGCTCGGGCACCACGGCCGGGATCGCGATCCGGGGATCGTCGCTCCAGGCCTCGCGGAACCACTCCTGCGAGGCGGCCTCGGCCCGGTAGTCGCACTCCTCGGCAAGATGGGCCGCGATGTCGTCGGCGATCCCCGGGCCGTCCACCGCCGTCCCCAGCGACACGAGGCGGGAGAACGGACGCAGCCGCCGGAAGTCGGCCTCGATGGTCTCCGCGAGGTGTGGATACTGGATCTTGACGGCGACGTCGCGCCCCTCGAACCGCGCGCGGTGTACCTGGCCGATCGACGCGGCGGCCGCCGGCTCGCGCTCGAACGACTCGAACAGCTCCTCCGGTGGCCGTCCGAACTCCTCGGCCAGCACCTCGACCACGCGCGGATACGGCATCGCGGTCACGCCGGTCTGGAGCACGCGCAGGGCTTCGTGGGTGGAGACCGGCAACATGCCTTCGAAGTACGAAAGCACCTGCCCGGCCTTCATCGCGATCCCCTTCATTCGGTCCAGCTCGCGCGCGATCGACTCGCCGAGGGCCAGGTCCGGGTCTCCCTCGCGGCCCAGCGCGCGGCGCGCCGCGAGCCGGGCGCCGGCCGCGGCGACCTTGCCCGTCGCTCGCAGCCGCGCCGCGAGACCCTCGATCGGGGATTCCGGGTCCTCGCGTAGGGGGGGCACGGGGCCGACCGTTTCGGGGGCCCGCGTCAGCCGCGAGCCGACCCCGGGGGCGACCGACGCGCGGCATCGGCCCCGGGAACGGCGTCGCGGCCTCCGGTCACGAGGTCGGACCCCGGCCGTAGATCATGACCGCCAGCCCCACGACGATCAGGAGCACGAGCCCGGCGGCCGCGAGCGGCGACCCGGGAAAGCGCTCCTCGATGCGGCGCTTCAGCCGCTCGACGATCGGGGCAGGCTTCCGGGCATCGAGCGTCTGGTACGGCATCAGCCTCCGGTGCGACGGGGTTCGGCGGTCCGCCGCGCGACGTGGAGGCGCGGTGCCGGTCGGTGGCCTGGACCCGAACCGGAGCAGGTCCGCCACAGCGCGGCGGCCCGGGCGGATCCGATCCTCCTGCTACGGCCCAAGCTAGCAGCGTGAACGGGTGCCCGCGAACCGGCGCGCCCCCGCTCGACGACCGGCTCTCCTACCCGGTTTCGCGTCCCGCGATTTGCCAGTGGGCGCCGATGGGGACGCCGATGAGGACCACGAGGAGGTTCCCGATCCGGACCCACAGGGGTTCGGGTGAGATCCCTTCGGGAAGCTCCGGGGGGATGATGAACAGGAACACGATGCCGATCGTGAGCGAGAACGCCACGAGCCCCCACGCGTGCGTCATGGGGGCGGAGGGTGCGAGGCGCGCGGTAACCCGGCCGCCGATCACGGCCGACAGCAGGCCGAACCCGAGCCCGACCAGGGTGGCCACGGTTCCCGGGGCGCCGGTGCCGAAGATCGCGTCGTGCGTCGCGTGGTACGCGAACACGAACACCAGGGCCGCCACGTAGCCCGCGAGCACCGCGAGCCCGCTACGCATCGGCCGTGCTCGCCGGCCCGGCCGGAGCGCCGGGACCGTACTTCCCCGCCCCGCGACCCGGATCCGATTCGAGCCCCGTACGCTCATCGACCCACACCTCCCTCCGGAGCGAGAAACGCGCGAATCCCCGCGAACGTGGCCCGCCACCCGGTCTCGCACCCGGCGTAGAACTCGTCCCCGGCCGGCGTCCGCCCGGTACTCGTAGTCCGAGAGGACCATGCGTCTCGGTGGGTCGAAGGCCTCGAGCCTGGCCCACGCCACGTAGTCCGGCTCGTCCTCGTCCTCGCCCCAGCAGGCCGTCCACAGGCCCTCCGGCTCGGGGACGACGATGACGCGCGTGGCGCCCCACCACTTCCTGATGGCGCTGGGCGTGTGGAGCAGCGCGAAGAGCCGCTCCGGCGTGGTGTCGAACAGCTCCTCGTGCTCGTGGGTGCGTTGTCCCCACGTCCGACCCGGGAGAACGCCCTGCGCTACGCAGCGGGGTCCCCTCCAGCGAGCCCGCTCGCCATCTCGTCGTAGCCCTCCTGGAGGCCGCCGGCATCCGGATAGAGCTCGGCCGCCCATTCGGTCCAGGTCTCCCGCATCGCCTCCACCCGGTCCTGGTCGAGACCGAACGTCGAGAGCGAGAGATGGAGGATGTTCGACGGCCCCATTTGCTCGAACGCCACTCCGAGCAGGGCGTCGTCGAGATCGTCCACGGTGACGAGGAGCCGGTAGGGCGGATCGATGAGCAGGATCTCGCCTTCGATCTCGTGCCCGAACCCCGTCCGCGCGCGGTAGCGGTCGCCGGTCCCGGCGTCGTCGATCGGCTCGACGAACCCGAGGCCTTCCGGGCCTGCGAGCGCGCGCCACGCATCCTCGAACGAGCCCGCGAGCCCCTGCATCACCGCGATCTGGTCGCGCGGCGTCCCGGCGTGCCGCTCGAGGTAGTGCCTGAGCCCCATGAGGAAGATCGTCCACCCGCGCTTCGTCCCCTCGTAGAACCAGTCCCAGTCCTCGGTGGCCGGGATCCCGGAGGTCACGAGCCGGAGGACGGTGCGTCCGCCCTCGCTCTCGATCACGTACTCCTCGACGATCGGGCCCGTCGCGATCTCGGGGGAATCGGGCATGGGGCGGTGCTCCAGCCGGATCCGTCGCCCGGGCTCCAGCGCGGCGATCTCGCTCTCCCCCTCCATGCCCTCGCCCCACGAGACGCGGTACGTGCCGCCCTCGCGCAGGTCGACCTCGGCTTCAGGGACGTACCAGCGGGTGATCTCCTCGGCCTCCGTGATCGCGCGCCATACCGCCTCGGGCGGCGCGTCGATCTCGATCACGTGCTCCTGCCGGCGCGTGCCGGGCACCATCGACTCGGTCATTCGAGGTCTCCTTCCTCGGAGGACGCGTCCGTACCGGGGTCGCGTCGCGGGTGCATGCCGATCAGCAGCCGGTACGGGCGGCTGCCCTCCTGTTCGACGTGGTACTTCTCGATGAGCGCGGCGACCGACTCGGCGAGCTCCTCGGTGAACGACCGGAGCTCGGCCGGGCTCCGGAAGCCGATCTCGGCCTCCTGAGTCACGGTCGCGAGGTGCTTGCCCGCCTCGCGCGCGCCCTCCCGGAGCACGGCGACGTCGCCCAGGAGCCGCGCCGCGGCCGCCACCAGATAGGCGCTCGAAAACCGGTCCCGGGTCACGGTCTCCTCGTCCGGGAGCTCGCCGAGGACCTCGGGGTCCACGACGAGCGCGCGCGCCGAAGTACGCAGCAGCCGCTCGGTGCAGCCGCGGCGCCGGCGCTCCTCGACGAGCCGCACCAGCCCCTGCTCCTCGAGCACCTTGAGGTGATAGGCGAGTCGTTGCCGGGTCACGCCGAGCCGCGGCGCCAGCGCCGACGCCGACGACGGGGTCCGAAGCTCGCGCAGGAGCCGCCGCCGGAGCGGAGACAGCGCGGCCCGGACGCGGGCGGGCTGGTTCAGGACCTCGACGGACTCCTGCCCGGCACCGGGCGGGATCGCGTCGGGACGCGGAGCGATAGCGGTCGTCATCATGCCCCCAATCTTCATTTGACAAATCTTTTTGTCAATCCGTGCCGAGCAAGGGTTCGGTGGGGGGGGGCGATCCTGGGGGGACCCAACGGTCGCGGGGATCGGGGTGCGGGGGCCCCGGGGCCCCTCGGGCCGTCAGTCGGCGCCGATCACGTTCCGGACCGAGCGCTTGAGGCCGGCGAATCCGGAGACCGGCGTCAGCTCGCCGTCGACGATCGCGGCGATCTCCTCCTCCGCCCGCCAGCGGGCCTCGAGCTCGGCGAGCTCCATCTCGAGCAGTCGGCGCTCGGTCTCCTCGTTCACCGCGATCTCGAGCGCGAGTGCATCGGGCGTGACCAGGTTCCCGATCCCCACCCGCTGCATGGCGACGCGTCGTGCGAGCCGCAGCGGCGACCCCGCATGCTCGATCGCTCCGGTGGCGTGTCGGAGCTCCTTTTCGGAGGCTCCGGCGAAGTTGTGGTACGCCAGCGTGCGGCGGAGGACGTGCGCCCCCTCCGTCCCCTCGAGCCGAAAGCCCCCGGCGCGCGTCGCCGACCGGCACACGTCGCACTGCCGGGCGATCGAGGGAGCCCCCACCTCGTCCAGCGAGACGGTGAGGTGCGTGAGGTCGTCGAATCCGATGCGGCGGAGCGGGGCCCCGCACCCCGAACACAGGGCCTCGCCGCGCCACGCGGTCTTCCCGAACCGGATCCGACGTCCCAGGTCGGGGAAGCGCTGCGCCGTGCGATACAGGAGATAGAGCCCGAAGCCGCCGCCCAGCATGGTCACGACACCGGTCGTGGACAGGACCACGGCCGTCCCGACCCCCGCGGCGGTCCACGCCTGGTGGATGCCACGCCGGCGCCGGAACTCGCGGCCGAACCGCCACCACGCCTCCTCGGTGAGGTTGGTGCGTCCCACGCGGACGATCCTGAGGTCCTCGCTGCGGAGGAGGGCGACGTTGTCGGTTTCGGCCAGGAGCCGCGAACGGTCGCGGACGAGACGCTCGAGCTCCTCGAGCGCCTCCCAGCGCTCCTCGATGGGGGCCAGCGTCCAGCGCCGGCAGGACGGGCAGATGTGCCACAGGCGACCGCGGGCGGGATCGTACGCGATCTCGCGCCCCGCCCGCAGGTTCTCGAGCGACTCGTTGGCCTCGAAGGCCCGGTGGCAGAACGTGCAGTGCGTGAACATCACCCGCTGATACACGCCGGTCGGACGCCCCATTCGCGGCGCCACCGCGGGCGGCGGCGCCGGTCAGGCCACGGCGACGGCCGTTACGGCACGGGCGGCGCCTGTCCCTCGGGGAGGGGCGACACGTACGGCTCTCCGCCCGTGCGCTCCGCGTGGTCGGCCTTGGCGGCGGCCAGCAGGTCGGGATCGGTGAGCATGTCGATCCCCGTCATCGCGAGCACGCGCGCGGCGACGTCGGCCGCGGCCACCGACCACTCGGTCCCGTGTGCGGCGGTCGTCGCCCACGAGTGCCACGGCACGCCGGCGGGTGCGGTCGTGACCTCGAGGTGGACCGTCGGCGCGATCCAGCTCACCTCAGCCACGTCGGTGGAGCCGCCCGAAGCCGGGATCGGCTGGTCGGCGAGCGGCACGACCTCGGTGGTGAGCCCCTTCTCCTCGATCCCGAGCACCGCCTGCATCTCGCGGCCCCACGCCTCGAACGCGTCGGGGTAGCGCGGTCCGCCGATCGCCTCGAGGTTCGCCTGCATCGCCTCCTGGAGGGGGCGGTTGAGGACCATCGCGTGGACGCCGGTGACGAGGGTGACCTCGTGCTCGGTGCGTGTCGCGAGGGCCGCGCCCTCGGCGATGTCGAGGATCCAGTCGTAGTACGTGTCCACGTTCGTGCGCAGCGTGTCGCGCACGTAGTACCACACCTTCGCGTACTCGGGCACCACGTTGGGCGCCTCGCCCCCGTCGGGGATCACGTAGTGAACGCGGGCCGAGGGCTGGATGTGCTCGCGCATCAGGTTGACGCCGTGGTTCATGAGCTCGACCGCGTCGAGCGCGCTCCGCCCGTTCCACGGGTCGGCCGCGCCGTGCGCGGCCTGCCCGCGGAACTCGACCTCGAAGTTGTTCATCGCGAGCGTCGACTGGTTCGAGACCTTCGTCTCGAGGTCGGGGTGCCAGACGAGGACGGCGTCGAGCCCGTCGAACACTCCATCCCGCGCCATGTAGACCTTGCCGACCACGGTCTCCTCGGCGGGCGTCCCGAACAGCCTTATCTCGCCCGCGATGTCCTCGCGCTCCATGGCGCGCGCCATGGCGATCGCGGCGCCCACCGAGCCCGCCCCGAACAGGTTGTGTCCGCATCCCTGGCCCGACGTCACCCCGTCGTCGCGGGGCTCGCGGTGGGGGACCGGCTCGTTCCCGACCCCCGGGAGGGCATCGAACTCGGCGAGGACCCCGAGGGTGGGCCCGCCCGCGCCGTGTCGGAGCGTGGCGACGAACGCCGTCGGCATCCCGGCGACGCCGCGCTCGACGGTGAATCCCTCGGTCTCGAGAAGATCGGCCAGGTACTCGGCCGAGCGGTGCTCGAGGAGGGCGGTCTCGGAAAGGTGCCACAGCGTGTCGGACATGGCCCGGATCTCGCCCGCGAGCGCGTCCACGGCCTCGAGCGCGGCGCGCTTGCCGGCGGACAGATCCTCCATCTCGGACGTCGGGACCTGAGCGTGGACCGGTGTGGCGAAGGACAGCGCGAGAAGGGCCGCGGCCGTCGATTTCATCAGGGTCTCCGGATCGAGGGTCACTCTCTCGGGATCTGCGCGGGGTTCGTGCGGGCCGAGTGCCGACCTATCTCTTCCGGCACACGGTCAGGCCGTCGCCGACCGTGGTGAGCGCCATGTCGACGCGCTCGTCCGCGGCGATCTTCTCGTTCAGGATGCGGATCGCCTCGGTGTCCTCCGTCGTGTCGGAGGGGTCGATCACCCGGCCGTCCCACAGCGTGTTGTCGATGGTCACCACGCCCCCGGTGCGCAGGAGCGTGAGACAGCGCTCGTAGTAGTCGTCGTATCCCGTCTTGTCCGCATCGATGAAGGCGAGGTCGTAGGTGCCGGCGGCCCCGCTCCCGATCAGGTGATCGAGCGTGTCGAGCGCCGGGCCGAGCTCGAGATCGATGCGTTTGGACACGCCGGCCAGATCCCAGTATCCTCGCGCGCGGGCGGCGAACTCCTCGGAGATCTCGCACGCCGTGAGGCGGCCGTCCTCGGGCAGCGCGAGCGCGACGGCGAGCCCGCTGTACCCCGTGAACACGCCCACTTCGAGCGCCCGGCGCGCGTCGACCAGTCGCGCGAGGAGCGCCATGAACGCCCCCTGCTCGGGGCCGATCTGCATGTTCGCGTGGTCCGGCAGGTCCCGGTGCGTATCCTCGCGGCAGCGCACCAGCGCCGGGTGCTCGCGCGATCCGACGCGGGCGATGTATTCGGCGAGCTCCGGCGTGATCTCGTTGACGCGTCCCATGCGTGAGGGGTAGCGAGCCGGCGGGAGTCGGGCAATCCCCGGGGCCGCGGCGAGCACTATCCGCGAGCGACGTCGCCCCCGGATGCGCGAGGGCGCCGCCCCCCTTCCGGGAGACGGCGCCCACGAGGCCACCCGTGTGGCGTGCCGCGTCCGCCGTCAGCGGGTGTCGCTCTCGGCGACTCGCGGCACCACCCGCACGATGTCGGTGTTCAGCCCCCAGCGGACCGTGGCGAAGTTGATCACGTCGATCTGACGGGAGAGCCGCACGTCCCGCGCGCCACTCGTCGCCAGCAGCCGCATCCCGCCCACGTATGGACGCGTATCGATGATCCACTCCTTGGTCTCGTTCGACAGCAACGAGCCGAGGACGTACTCGGGGCGGGTGCCGCCCACGACGGACACGATGACCGACCGCGTCGGGACGAGGTCGTTCGTGATGCGGATCCTCACGGTCTGCGAGGCGTCCAGGTCACGGCCTTCGGTGGTATCGACGACCTCCGAGGCCTGCCGCTTCTCCGCCTCCTGCTCCTGCGCCACCGCCCGCGTGGCGTTGCCGAGCGCGGCGATCGCCGCCAGCGCCACGAGCGCCCTCCTCACCGTCCGTCTCATCCCGGCCTCCTCGTATTCGTTGGCCGCGCCGGCCGGCGCGGCTCGACTGCACGTCCGCAGCCATCAGACGACGCGGCGTGGCGGGGCGTCACTCGGTCCGCGTCGGCGGTCGCCCGGGGGACCGCGAGCCCGTCACGCGCAGCGTCGTGCCGTGTAGAGGGACCGGATGGCCGGTACAGGGGGCTCAGAACCGCTCGAACCTCGGGTTCACGACGTTCGAGAAGATCGAGCCGAACGTGTACGAGAACCCGACGGAGAACTCGTACTCGAACCCCGTCTGGAGCTCGCGCTGGCGGAGGAGGATCTCCTCGTCGCTGGCCTCGCCGGCCGGGAGGTTGATCTGGTCGCGGACGCGCGAGGCGCTGGCGTTGAAGTTGAGCGACAGACCGCGGAACAGCCGCAGGTCGATGCCGCCGAACACCTGGAGCCGGTTCTTCCCCGGGTCGTCGAGGAACTGCGTGAACTCGACGAAGCCGAACGAGCCGCCCCACGGCTGACGCACGCTCAGCGAGGCGGTGAGGCTGTGGACGGGGACCGTCTCTTCGGTCTCGAGGAAGACCGTCTCCTCGATGTAGCGGACGTAGTTCACGCCGATCGCGTACAGGAAGCTGAACTGGCGGCGGGTCGACTCCGCGTACGGGAAGATGTTGTACTCGAGTGCCGGTGCGAGGAGGAGCGCGAGGTCCTCGTTCGAGAAGGTGGAGTGCTCCACGCTCCCCCGGGCGCCCACCGACCAGTGGTCCGACAGGCTCCACGCGGTGAGCACGTTCGCGTCGAAGTTCCGCCGGATGCTGGTGACCATCGTGGAGTCCTCGAGCTCGAACTCGCTCTCGTTGTAGGATCCGCCGAGCGAGAACTCGAGCTTGAGGGCCTCCGTCACCCGGTTCGCCGACACGCCGGCCGACAGCCGGTAGAACTGCGTGCGCTCGTCGGCCTCGAGGTTGGCGTTGGCGCGCACCCGGAACGTCCAGAAGTTCCACGGATCCGACTCTGCCGTCGCGACGCCCGCGCCCTCCTCGCCCTCGGCCCCCGCCTCGTAGAACACCTGGATCGCCGGCGCCTGCGAGGTCCTCGCCACATAGCGCAGGAGACCCAGCTTCACGGAGGCCGACACTCGCGACAGCACCTGCTCCGAGGCCAGGTTGGCGCGCGTCGCCACTTCGAGCCGGTCATCGAGGCCCGCGAACTCCTCGCGACCGAGGTAGTCGAGCGTGAACCGCCGACCGCCGCTCCCCGTCTGCTCGGACGTCACGAGCAGATGCACCTGCGCGTCCTCCCGGTCCCGCGTGTAGTTCACGAACGGGATCTCGCGACGGTAGAAGTCGAAGTCGCAGTACGGGCCGTTGCAGTCGAAGAACACGCGCAGGGTGCCAGCCGCCGCGGTGGACTCGGCCTCCTGCGGCGGTGCGGGATCGGGGTCCTGCGCGGCGATCGGGGACGCGAGCAGGACGGATGCCAGCGGAAGGACCGGGGCGAGGCGCCGCAGCACCCGAATGAGCGAGACGACGGGAGGGAACGAACGCCCTCCGTGGAAACGGACGGCTCCTTCGACAACGCTCATGTGAGGGGCGCGCTCCTGTGGCTGGAGACGGATGCGGGCTCGTGGGTCAGACACGGCGTGCCCGACCCGCGTTTACTCGTGAACGGCGCCGGGTCGGCGACGGGCTAGAAGAACTGGTCCACGAGGATCGGATTCCCGTCCGGGTCGAGCAGGATCATGGAAGCCGGACCGGACGAGTCCTCGTCGCACTCGGTGTGGATCTCGAGGCCGCGCTCCTTCATGACACGCTGGAGCTCGCGCACGTCGGTGAACGACTCGATGCGTTCCCCGTCGAGCCCGAGCCCGGGATTGAAGGTGAGGATGTTCTTCTCGAACATCCCGTGGAAGAGCCCGATCAGCGTGGACCCGTTGCGCATGATGAGATAGTTCTGTGCGCGGTCTCCGCCCACGGCCTCGAACCCCAGGCGCTCGTAGAAGCGCTGCGACGTCTCGAGATCCTCGACCGTCAGACTGACGGAGAAAAGGCCCAGCTCCATGGACGGCCCCCCGGGAGTGCCGAATCGCTCGTGAACACGGAGGCCCCAACATGAGCCGCCCGGCCACGGACGCCAAGCCGCTCGCGGGGCTCGGCGGCGCCTCGGCGCCCGGCGCGGGGTTCGTGCGGCTCTCGCTGCCGCGCGAGCCCCGGGCGGCGGAGTGGACCGGGGAGCAGGCGGCCGTCCTCGATCCGGCTCGCGCGGCGGTCGCCCGCGACACGCTGCGGGCATGGGACGGCTACGCCCCCACGCCGCTGATGGCGCTTCAGGCCCTGGCCGCCGCGCTCGGGGTGGAGCGCGTGTGGTGCAAGGACGAGTCGGGTCGCTTCGGCATCGGCTCCTTCAAGGCGCTGGGCGGCGCGTACGCCGTGCTGCGCGTGCTCCAGGACGAGGTCGAGCGGCGCACCGGGCGACGGCCGGCGGCCGGCGAGCTCCTCGCCCGCGAGGTGGATGCCGTCCGCGAAGTGACGGCGGTGACCGCGTCGGCCGGCAACCACGGCCGCTCGGTGGCGTGGGGGAGCGAGCGGCTCGGGTGCCGGGCGGTCGTCTTCCTGCCGCGGGACGCGGCCCCTGCGCGGGCCGAAGCGATCCGCTCGCACGGCGCCGAGGTGATCCGCTTCGAGGGCCCGTACGACGAGGCCGTGGAGCACGCCGAGCGCGAGGCGGCCGCCCGCGGCTGGCTCGTCGTGTCGGACACCGCGTACGCGGGCTACGAGGCCGTCCCCCGACACGTGTCGGAGGGCTACACGCTCCTCGCCGACGAGCTGCTCGGCCAGCTCGAGGAGCGCGGCGAGGGGCCGCTCACGCACCTCTTCATCCAGACGGGCGTCGGCGGGCTCGCCACCGGCGTGTGCGGCCACCTGTGGGCGGCGCTCGGCGCCGCGCGGCCCCGCTTCGTCGCCGTCGAGCCCCTCTCGGCCGACTGCTTCGGGCGCAGCCTGCGCGCGGGGCGCCGCGTGTCGGTTCCCGGGCCGTTCGACACGGGCATGGGCGGGCTCGCCTCGGGCGTCCCGTCCACCGTGGCGTGGACGCTCCTCGGCCGCTGTCTGGACGGCGCCGTGGCGCTCCACGACGAGCTGGTCGACGTCGCGG
>Ga0299914_10002240_pt1 | contig 13276 bp, 12 predicted proteins | sample RVTome_10_FD_201361 | JGI IMG/M metagenome (GOLD analysis project Ga0299914, IMG submission 201361) | Soil microbial communities from uranium-contaminated site in the Upper Colorado River Basin, Wyoming, United States - RVT153D57 (version 2) ...
GGTGTGCCGTTACAGGAATACCCTTTTCATGCGCGGCTTCACAAATTTCCCTTATAACGGCAACCGATAGCCGGAAATACACCTTGATAGCAGTGGCGCCCTGCCCCGCGAACAACTCTACCGCTAAGCGGCCCTCTTCGGGATCGTTTACCAGAAAGGAATTTCCGGGATACGCGGGCGGGTACTTGTCGATATGAGGCCCGGTGAGAAATAGTCGTGGGATACGTTTCCCCGACATGCGAACAGAATCATAAAAATCGATCCATGCACCCGGGTCGCGGACCGAAGTAATGCCACGCTGTAAAAACAAAGGGGGCATTACCTGGCTGTAGCCGTTGTGGTAGTGCGCATCGATCAACCCGGGCAACATCGTCAAGCCCTTGACATCTATGACTTCAGCTTCCTCCGGAATTTCAATATCTGCGGCGTTGCCTGCAGATTCGATCCGCGCGTCGCGGATAACAACCCGCGCGTTGGCGACCGGTTCACCCCCTGTTCCGTCTATAAGGGTAGCGCCTGTCAGCACGATAACCCGATCACCGGCAGGAATTTCCCCTTCATTTAGTTCATGTATAATTTTAAGATTTGTTTCTGTAGATTTAGGTGCATCCTGACAGGACAACAGGACGACAAAACAAAGGACTGCCGCGTATTTGATTTTACTCATATTATTTGATTGACCGGAAGGTTCAACATCAACACCTTAAATAATAAAATAATCTCACATGATAAATCTAGTAAGAATCACCGGAATCGCTTCATTATTCTCTCTTTTCCTCATCCCGGCTTTTCCCCAGGAGGGGAATTACGACGAGTCTAAGGTTCCAGCCTTTACACTTCCCGATCCGCTGATGCTTTCCAGCGGAAAAAAGATAACAAAATCCAGTGCGTGGACTTCCAAGAGAAGAGAGCAGATCCTGGATCTCTTCCGGCAGCATGTATATGGAAAGTCTCCCCGTAAACCTGATGACATGCGTTTTGAAGTGCGATCCGTTGACAGGAACGCATTGAATGGTAAAGCCATTCGTAAAGAAGTGAGGGTTCTCTTCGCTGACGGAAATGAAGCCCCGTTTATGGACATCTTGATCTACCTCCCTAGCAATCAAGCGAAGGCCTCCTTGTTCTTGGGGTTGAATTTTATGGGAAACCACACGATACACAGAGATCCTGGCATCGCGCTTTCAGAACAATGGAGGCGTAATTACAAGGGTGCTGAAAGCGCTGAAAACAAAGCTGCAGACGATTCACGCGGAACAAGGGCAACTCGGTGGCCTGTCGAAAGCATTCTTGCACGCGGTTATGGATTGGCAACAATTTTTTATGGCGACATCGATCCGGATTTCGACGATGGATTCCAGAATGGTGTTCATCCGCTGTTTTACAAACCGGGTCAAACCCGACCTTCTCCGGACGAATGGGGTTCGGTGGCAGCCTGGGCCTGGGGTTTAAGCAGAGCACTGGATTATTTTGAAACCGATCCCGATGTTGACGCAAAACGTGTGGCGGTAATAGGTCACTCACGCCTGGGAAAAGCCGCCCTCTGGGCGGGAGCCGAAGATGAACGCTTCGGGCTGATAATTTCCAACGATTCTGGTTGTGGAGGCGCTGCTCTTTCGCGCCGGGCCTTTGGTGAGACAGTAGCCCGTATTAACACGTCCTTTCCGCATTGGTTTGCCGACAATTTCAACAAGTACAACGATAACGAAGCGGCCCTTCCGGTCGATCAGCATATGCTTCTGGCCCTCATGGCCCCGCGCCCGCTTTATGTGGCGAGTGCCGAAGAGGATCAATGGGCGGATCCGTATGGGGAATTTCTCTCCGCTAAATACGCGTCACCTGCGTATGAACTGCTCGGAAAAAACGGATTGCCCGCCGACACCGTGCCGGCAATTCACCAACCAGTCATGGGCACAATCGGGTATCACATCCGCGCCGGCAAACACGATGTAACTGAGTACGATTGGGATCAATTTATGAATTTTGCTGACATGCACTGGAAGAGAAAGTAACCTGCGTATATAACAACAGTTACGTACCACGTGCATGTTTCGTGTTCCGCAGTTCTGTTCCTGCCTTGAACAAGCGAACCTTAAAATAAGCCAGCGCCCCGCGAACTTTGCGATCCTGCCTTTTATTATTTTTACAATGTTATGGACTACAAGGATTACTATAAGGTTTTAGGGGTTGGCCGAAGGGCAAGTCAGGAAGAGATCAAACAGGCTTACAGGAAACTGGCCGTCAAGCATCATCCTGATAAAAATCCGGACAACAAGAACGCGGAGGAGAAATTCAAGGAAATCTCAGAAGCATATGAAGTGCTGAAAGATCCGGAAAAAAGAAAGCAATATGACAAGCTGGGCGCCAATTGGAAACAATATCAGCAGGCTGGCTTCGATCAGGGACCATTCGGCGGAAGAAACCGCGGCAGAACATATTCTTCCGGAGCTGACGACTCCGATTTTATGAATGGTTCGGGTTTTTCTGATTTTTTCGAATCCTTTTTCGGCAGAGGCGGCCAGCAGAGATCGGGCCCTTTTCGAAACGTGGACTTTGATTTTCCGCCAGGCGACCTGAAAGGTGAGGTATCAATAAGCCTTGAAGAAGCCTACCATGGCGCCGAGAGACTCATAGATCTTGCCGGCGAACAAATAAGGATCAAGATAAAACCAGGCGCCTACGATGGCCTGACGCTGCGCGCAAAGGGCAAGGGACAAAAAAGCCCCTCGGGCAAAGCCGGCGACCTTCATTTGAACATCAAAGTTGCACCCCATCCTGCCTATGAACGCAAAGGTAATGACCTGCATATGGAAGCTCCGGTAGACCTATTCACGGCTCTCCTGGGTGGGAAACAGGAAATCCTTACCCTGTCAGGAAAAATAAACATCACATTGAGAGAAGGGACGCAAAACGGGAAAGTAGTCCGGTTAAAGGGAAAGGGCATGCCTGTCTACGGCAGAACCGGGCAACACGGTGATCTATATGCAAAATTACAGGTCCGGATACCAGAACATCTTAGTCCGGACCAAAAACTCCTGATCGAAAAATTACGGGCTGACTTAAGACACAACCTCTATTCTTGACTAACTGGAAGTTCTGATCCGTAAGGATTTACGATTCTGCATTCTGCGAACCTGTCCCGCTACCGCGGTCGGCTTCCCAGCCGCCCTTTTTCGATCCGGCGCTGATCTATAAGCACCCGCTTACATATACATGATGCAATTTCATTGCCTCATTGGCCGGTACATTCTGAAAATTTCTTATAGTTTTGGGCCCGGATTGACGGGGAAACCGCAGGTGTGGATTCAACATCATGAGTCAAACATTACCAAGGGACCCGCAATTGCAGAATAATCTTTTATTGGAATAACAACACGCAGTAAGCATGATAGAAATCAATCTTGCCTTAAAACCGGCAGACTTTACCTCCCGGCTTCAAAAATTCTGGGAGCTTTCGGGTGAGAAAATCCGGATGATTGAGAAGCAGTATGACGAGCGACAGGGGTCGCCTGTCTTTACTGTGAGCGGAAAGTATTCCACCCGAGGTTGGACGGAATGGACGCAGGGTTTTCAGATTGGCTCAGCCATTCTTCAGTTTGATGTGACGGGTGAACAGGATCTTCTGGAAACGAGCCGCAAAAAGGCTGTTGCGTTGATGGCGCCCCATGTCAGCCATGTTGGCGTACACGATCATGGCTTTAACAATGTCAGCACGTATGGCAATCTGCTTCGTCTCATGATCGAAGAAAAGATCGCATTCAACGAATGGGAAAAAAACTTTTATGAGATAGCACTGAAGGTATCGGGAGCCGTACAGGCCGGACGTTGGACACTCACAAAAAACGGCGGATTCATTCACTCGTTCAATGGACCACATTCTCTGTTTGTGGACACCCTGCGCACTTGCCGGGTTCTGGTGCTCAGTCATGCACTGGGACATGTTTTCCAGGGAGAAGGCGATGTGAAGATCAACCTCCTCGAACGCGCTGTTCAGCACATGCGGGCAACAGCCGACTTTGCCGTATACTATGGTGAAGGTCGTGATGCCTATGATGTGTGGGGACGAACAGCTCATGAAAGTGTGTTCAACGTAAAGGATGGAAACTATCGTTGTCCGAATTCTCAGCAGGGTTACACCGGGTTCAGTACGTGGACCCGGGGCCTGGCCTGGGCAATGTGCGGATACGCTGAGCAGCTGGAATGGTTACAAACCTGTGACGATTCGGAATTGGAAACCCTGGGAGGAAAAGAAAACATCCGGACATTCATGCTGAAAGCGGCGAGAGCCACCTGCGATTTTTATGTCGAGCACACCCCGACTGACGGTATTCCCTATTGGGATACCGGGGCGCCTGATCTTCACCGGATCAACAACTACCTCGGCAAGCCGGCAGATCCTTACAACGCGTTTGAGCCAGTCGACAGCTCCGCAGCAGCCATCGCTGCCCAGGGCTTGCTGCGATTGGGAAAATTCCTTGAACCTGCTGATCCGGAATCCGGAAAAAAATACTGGCAGGCTGGCCTGACGGTTATGGACACCTTGCTGCAGGAACCTTACCTAAGTGCAAGCCCAAAGCATCAGGGACTCATCCTGCATTCCATATACCACCGCCCGAACGGTTGGGATCATATTCCCCAGGGAAGTAAGATTCCTAATGGCGAATCCAGCATGTGGGGAGATTATCACGCTCGGGAAGCAGCCCTATATCTCCACCGTGTTATTCAAGAAGAAAAATATTACACATTCTTCAATTGTCTTTGATGAGCGCAAAACCCATTACGGATCTCTCCAGGTTGTGTATTCACACCATCACTACCAAACCCTGGAAAATAGAAGAGGCTGCAAAACATTTTTCCGAATCCGGCGTCAGTGGAATTACGGTGTGGCGTGACGCGCTCGAAGGCCGTAATATCCGGGAAACCGGTGCTTTGTTGAGAAGTGCCGGGCTGGAGATCATCGCGCTCTGCAGGGGTGGATTTTTTCCTGGCCTCGACACGACAAAACGAGATGCGGCTATCGCTGACAATAAGAAAGCTATAGACGAGGCAGCGGAGCTCGGCAGCCCCATGGTAGTGCTTGTGTGTGGCGCGGAGCCCGGGCAATCACTAGGGGATTCCAGGAAACAAATTCAGGAAGGAATTCAAACGCTCATCCCCTATGCTGCAGACGCCCGCGTGAAACTTGCAATTGAACCCCTTCACCCGATGTACGCAGATACCCGCTCGGCGATCAACACGCTTGGGCAGGCGAATGACATGGCCGAATCGCTCAGCTCCCCCTGGGTGGGCGTGGCCGTCGACGTATACCACCTCTGGTGGGACCCATCCCTGGAACGGGAGATCAAAAGGTGCGGAAAACATAACAACCTTATGGCATTTCACATCTGCGACTGGAATGTTCCCACAACGGACATGCTCTTCGACAGGGGCCTCATGGGTGAAGGTTGCATTCCTATTCCCACCATTAGGGGGTGGGTTGAAGAAGCCGGGTTCAAAGGATTCCACGAGGTGGAAATTTTCTCCGATAGATTCTGGAAGGAAAATCAATCAGTTTTTTTGAAAAAGATTATTTCAGCATATAAAGATAAAGTTTAAGTTTGGATGTTGAGGAGCATCGTTACACGCCATGAATAGTTCGACAGTCATGTTCATATACAAATATTGAATTAGTAATTTGAAATATATAAGATTAACGCAAACATTAATGAAGCAGCATACGGTAGGAGTAATCATGAATGGCGTAACCGGTCGCATGGGTACCAATCAACACTTGTTACGGTCGATGGTCGAAATCATTAAACAGGGCGGTATTAAGATCGGTCCCGGGGAAACCATAATGCCGGATCCCATCCTCATCGGACGGGATGTAAACAAACTTGAAAAACTTTGCGCGATCTCAGGGGTAAATAAAATGTCAACCGACCTTGACAAAGCCCTGGAGGATCCTGCAAACATTATATACTTCGACGCACAAACCACGGGTCGAAGAGCCGAGGCAGTTCAGAAAGCTGTAAAGGCGGGGAAACATATTTATTGCGAAAAGCCCATTGCTGTCGATACAAAAACCGCACTGGCGCTTTCCGACCTTTGTGAAAAAAAAGGCGTTAAAAACGGAGTGGTGCAGGACAAACTTTGGCTCCCTGGAATCATCAAACTCAAACGGCTCATCCAGCAGGGATACTTCGGAAAAATACTTTCCGTTAGGGGCGAATTCGGATATTGGGTATTTGAAGGCGATACGATACCGGCGCAAAGGCCTTCCTGGAATTACCGGAAAGAAGACGATGGCGGAATCATCGTAGATATGTTATGCCACTGGCGTTATGTACTTGACAATGTTTTTGGCAAAGTCAAATCGGTTTCCTGCCTGGGCGCCACCCACATTCCTGAACGCATTGACGAGCAGGGAAAGCCTTACAAATGTACAGCCGATGATGCCGCCTATGCCACCTTCGAACTGGAGAATGGCGTAATAGCCCACTTCAATTCGTCGTGGACGGTACGTGTCCGGCGCGACGATCTGCTAACTTTGCAGGTGGATGGAACAAAAGGTTCTGCCGTGGCCGGATTACGGGAATGTTATATTCAACACTATGGCAATACGCCGAAACCCGTTTGGAATCCCGATATTGCGCAACCCATAAATTTCCTTGATGGATGGTCAAAAGTACCCGACCAGGAATCGTACGACAATGCGTTCAAGGTGCAATGGGAATTATTTTTGCGGCACGTGGTGAAGGATGAGCCCTTCCCCTGGGATCTTCGTGATGGCGCGAGGGGCGTCCAACTTGCGGAAAAGGGATTGGAAAGCTGGCGCAAGCGCTGCTGGGTGGATATCCCCTCAATATAAACAAAGCAGCATGAACAAAGTAGCCTTGGTCACTGGCGGAAGCCGCGGAATCGGATTGGGAATTGCACAGGAGCTTGCCAAAAACGGATTCGATCTCGCCATCAATGGGGTGCGCCCCGCTCCCGCAGTCAATGAAGTCATAAAAAGGCTACAGCAAACAGGAACGGACGTAATTTACTGCCAGGGAGACCTTGCCTCTACCGATGAAAGAAAAAAGATCATCCAACAGGTGAAAGACCATTTTGGCAGATTGAACGTGCTTGTAAATAATGCTGGCATTGCCCCAAGAGAAAGGCGCGATATTCTCGAGGCCACCGAAGATAGTTTTGATGAAGTCATTTCAACAAACCTGAAAGGTAATTATTTCTTAACACAGCAGGCCGCCAATTGGATGATCGCCCTGAAAAAAGACAATAAGGATTTCACCGCATGTATTGTCAATGTTTCTTCCATCTCTGCCACGGTGGCATCCGTTAACCGGGGAGAATATTGTATATCAAAAGCCGGGATCAGCATGGCCACCCAACTGTTTGCTGTGCGCCTGGGAGAATTTGAGATACCTGTATATGAAGTCCGTCCCGGTGTCATCAGCACTGACATGACCCAGGGGGTTAAAGAAAAATATGACAAAATGATCGAGCAGGGGCTTTGCGTGACACGCCGCTGGGGCTACCCTGTAGATGTCGGCAAGGTTGTATGTGCGCTTGCCCTCGGCAATTTTCCTTACTCAACCGGACAGGTTATTATGGTCGATGGTGGTCTGACGCTACAGCGTTTGTAGACCTTGAATAGATCGTTGATCGCTGCACAAACGTAAAAACCTAATAAGAGAATAAGAACGAAGATCATGCTCCCCGGGGATCCCCCACCGAAGTGGTCTTATTCTATCATAGAAGACCACCCGGTCGTAAAAAAATATTCTCAGGCACGATTTTTTTATATTTCGCCGTTTCTTTAATTATGCATCTTTTAAGAGGGGCCCTAATCACCGTCAATGAGCAAGCCTACAGAGAAAGTTGCAGTTATTGAATTCCGTAGGCTATTGGTCGAACTCAAAGAGCATCGTCCCGATATTTGCATACGATACCGCCTGATCGGACAAATGTGGGCCCAATATTTCATGCGCGTCGTCTATGTCACCGAGAACGGTGTACTGCTCAATAACGAGACTTCAAACAAGCTGATAACCATCCCTGAATTACCGCAGATCATGCAATTTGAACTTGACAAACCTTTCCAATTATATCATCCTTACTTTCATTACGAAGTCGTCCCGACCGCGGAGTGGTAAAAGCGGCATGAATCCTTTCACGCGGCCATGGCAGTGGCGATTGTCAACTCAGCCCGGAATTTTTCATTGATTGGTTTTGCGCCGGAAAATTGCTCGTCGGTCAAAGATCGTTGGTCTTGTCAGCCAGGCCGCATCCAGATCATACAGCTGAGACAGGTGAGCGAAAAAAAAATCCCTTGTTATTGATTTTTATCTCCCATTGGAAATCAAGCGCTATAAGGTGATCCGCACATGTATATGATGATACCTGGACACGCGTACGGCATAATATTTAAGTTCTTTCAGTTGTCACTACAGAACCTGAGTTCAAATGGACAAGCAAAAAGTATCTTCGGAAAGGAACCAGCTCTTAAGACGCTTTGAACGTCTTTTTGAAATGCCCATGATAGTTTTGGGATTTGTCTGGCTGATACTCCTCATCATCGAATTGGTGTATAAGACAAGTCCGGTCTTGGAAACATTCGGGCTAATCATTTGGGGGATATTTATCCTTGATTTTATCATCAAATTTATTCTCACCCCTGAAAAAACACTTTTTCTCAAAAGGAATGTTCTTACGCTCACCTCCCTGGTGGTTCCTGCTTTCAGGATCTTACGCCTGGCCAGGGTTTTGCGATTGGTGAGGATTTCACGCGGATTGCGGCTCGTCAAGGTTGTGGGAAGTTTAAACCGCGGGATGCGTGCGTTGACTGCGACGATGCAAAGAAGAGCATTCGGCTATGTGATTCTGCTGTCGATCATCGTTCTTTTCGGAGGCGCTGCTGGGATGTATGCCTTTGAAAAAGATGTCGCAGGCGGACTGGACGATTACGGGACAGCGCTGTGGTGGACCAGTATGATTCTAACTACCATGGGGTCGGAATACTGGCCAAAGACCTTTGAGGGGAGATTGCTGTGCATCATCCTGGCTTTGTATGCTTTCGCGGTATTCGGATATGTTACGGCCACCATTGCCTCTTACTTTATCGGTCGCGACGCTGCAGACAGCCAGGCGGAAATAGCCGGAGGGCGACAACTAGAAGGACTAAGAAAAGAGATTCGTGAGCTGAAGGAACTGATCGAGAAAAAACAATCGTAATCCGCAGAGCATGATTACCCTCAGGCTCGATCAGTACTGGTGAAATGCTTCTGAAACAAAAGCTAGCACGGTAGGCAAAGCGTTGCGCCAGTAACCCCAATTGTGTCCGCCGTCATGGATCCGGAATTCATGGGGGATTTCTTTTTTTCGCATCGCAATATGCACCCGTGAATTGCCTTCGAAGAGAAAATCATCATCCCCGCAGTCGATATACCAGCGAACAGCTTTTTTCTGATCATCCGGAATCTGATCCACCAACTCCAGTACACTGAGGCTTTTGTAATAGGCCTCCACTTCCGCTTCCGATCTATAACTAATATTCCTTCTTCGCAGCGACTCTTTCATATCCCCCAGCGTCAACGCTCCGGTGGAAGCGCTTAGAGGACAGGCAGAAGAAAAAAGTTCCGGATGTCTCAGGGCATACACGAAGGATCCGCCTCCGCCCATGGACAATCCTGCAACGGCCCTGTACCGTTTTTCACTTTTAATGCGATAGGTCTTCTCTACAAAGGGCAAAAATTCTTCAAAGAAGAAATCCTCATACCGCCACTCCCCTTTAATGTCATTGAAGTAACCGCGCTGGCCGGTATTGGCATCGGGCATCACAATTATCATGGGTGTTGCCTTTCCTTCCAGGATTGCCCGGTCGGCGATATACAAGACTTCGCCGAACTGCACCCAACCTGTCTGATCATCTCCCGCGCCATGCAATAGATACAGTACCGGGTAACTACGTTGGGAAGTTTCATAATCCGGCGGAAGGTAAACAGCGTATTTCCGCTCGCCTTTCAGGATCTTGCTCGGCATGGACAGGTTATCCATAACTCTGCCCGACTGCGCCGTAATCGTATGAGAGGCGATAAACCATATAAACGAGGACAAGAGGAATTTTTTCATAGTTCGGTTTAACAGGTTAGAAGGCGAAAATCATCAATAAAAATCAGGCGCGCAAACGTTAATTGTAAAATAGAGTTCTTTTACCGGAAACCTTTTACGTTTATATTGGTTTGAAGTGCCTGTGGGGTTGAACACCTCAGCCATCAGCCTGCTCACTTATGACCGGAAAACAACAATTCACACTTATACTCATACTGGGTGCCCTTTCAACAATCAGTCCCTTCTCTATCGACATGTACCTGCCCGGGTTCCTCGCGATTGCGAATGACCTGAACACCACCATCCCGGTTGTACAATTATCCCTGACCAGTTACTTTATCGGGATCGCTGCCGGCCAATTGTTATACGGGCCCTTGCTAGACAGGTTTGGAAGGAAACGACCGCTTTATGCAGGCCTGGTTGTCTACGTTCTTGCCTCCTTCGGCTGCGCACTCATTCACTCTCCTGATGCCCTTATTGCAATGCGTTTTCTCCAGGCCGTGGGAGGATGTGCCGGGATGGTTGCCGCGCACACCCTTGTGCGGGATCTCTTTCCACTTGAAAAAACAGCGCAGGTCTTTTCATGGATTACATTGGTAATCGCCATTTCCCCCATGATAGCGCCCGCGGTGGGAGGTTATGTAACATCCGCCTTCGGATGGCAATCTATCTTCTTTATCCTCGCTGGTTTAACCGGACTCATTTTGTCTGGGGTATATTTTGTTCTTCCGGAAGGGAAAACGCCCGACCCATCCATATCGTTGCTTCCCAAATCCGTGCTTCGGAATTTTCACACGGTGATACGACAACCGCAGTTCTTGCTCTACACCCTCGCAGGCGGAATTGCAACGGCAGCCCCATTTGCCTATATCGCTGGGTCGGCAGATGTGTTTATGAACCTATATGGCTTCAATGAAAAAGAGTACGGATGGATCTTTGCGTTTATTGCCTTCTTTATCATCGGCTCTACACAACTCAACCATCTTCTACTCAGGCGATTCACCAGCGGTCAGATCATAAAAGCAACACTTTTGTACCAGACGCTAATCGGGCTTGTACTGATTACCGGGACCTGGCTAATATGGTTTGACAAGTACGAAATCGTTCTCCTGATCGCGCTCTTTCTTTCAGGACATGGATTGACAAACCCGAACGCCAGCGCGCTTTCACTTGCACCGTTTTCAAAACACACTGGGAGCGCAGCCTCCCTGGCCGGCAGCTTTCGCATGGGCATGGGTGGACTCGTCTCCGCGCTGGTTAGCCTGTTTCATAACGGAACGGCGATTCCTATGATCGGTGTAATGGTGGGTTGCATTCTCATTGGACTGGCCATTCTGTGGGCGGGACGCAGCTGCTTAAAATCGGTGGCAAACTCACAGGGCTACAATGAAGACCCATCGGTAGTCATTTGACCCTTGCCTGTCCTTGAGACCTGAAGATTATTTTCGCCTGATCCTGTCCATCCAACGGTCGGCCTCCTTCTGACGTTGTATCTTTCCGTCAGCCAGTGCCTGAGCAAGTTTATTGTTCATGGACCCTTTTGAAGTGAGGTGATATTGTCCGCATTCCTCGCATTGATATACTGTGACGGGTCCATTCCCGGAGGTATAGTCAAACCTTGTCCAGGCCTCAATCAAGACATCTTCAGCAACTTCCTGACTTGAATACATTCGCTTTCCGCTGACGCAACCGTCCATTTGATTACTTAATTCTGCTGCAAAAGTACGGAAGTTGAAGGCCAACACAAATCCTGTCGCGCTTTCGACATTTAAACGGCCCCAACATGGGGAATAACTCTTTCAAGCTGGCGATATATCACCGCCTGTGGGTGGATCAAAATCAACGCGAAGGTTATCAAATTCGCAATCTCGTGCTAAATTGCAGGCAAATCAACTTTTAATGAGAACAGCCGAGATCCATACAAAAAAAGGTGTCATGAAGATCCAATTCTTCAAAAAAGATGCTCCCAACACGGTCAGCAATTTCATCACCCTCGCAGAAAAGGGATTTTACAACGGGCTCACTTTCCACAGGGTGATTCCGAATTTTGTTATCCAGGGAGGCTGCCCTAACGGCATAGGAAATGGCGGCCCCGGTTACACCATTAATTGTGAACTTGAGGGTGACAACCAGTACCATGACCGCGGTGTGTTATCAATGGCCCATGCCGGAAGGAATACCGGCGGTTCCCAGTTCTTTATTTGCCATTCCCGGGATTCAACGAGCCACCTTGATCGCAATCACACGGTATTTGGCAAAGTGGTGGAAGGATTAGAGGTCATAGACGAAATCCGTGCGGGTGACGTGATGGAAAAGGTAATTGTGACAGGGGAAGAGTAAAGGCCTTTTATCGGTTTAATTCGGCGTCGAGTCGGTCGCCGATAAAACCCCGCTCATGGTCGGGTAGAATTTCAGATCGTTTCTTGGACTCTGCATTCGCCCTCGCCGTGGACTCGGTCTCCTCCACGATAAAGCCGTGCTCGGCAATCCGTAGAAGATTGTCGTAGGGCCCTTTTGGAGAAATCAGTTTTACAAATACGGGTGCAGTCTCTATCGCGATAAATAGCAACAAAATGAACCAATGAGCCCAAAATATCGCCCGGCTGTTTTGGGTTATCCTGTCCAGCGCCTCGAGCCGTGCTGCCGGTCCGTCGAGTCGTGACTTTTCAAGCGAATGGAATTCATTGTTCATATCGCCGATGTTTGCTGTGAGCAGAGATTCAAGATAGCCGATGCGGTCATTGTTACTCTGCGCCAGCGCATTTAGCTCCTCGCTGGCTTTATCCGCATCGGCTTTTTTTACTTTGTATATCGGTCCTAAATTCCTTCGCATACTTCCCCCGGTACCATCAGCTTCTTCCCGGGCGATGCGCAATAATTCATCACGCCTAAGCGTCTTTTCGGCAACTTCGCCCTTAAGCGCGGTAATCTGTGCACGCAAGCTATCCTGATATGGGACAAACCTTTCCCTGAGCAGTGTTTCCTGCTCAGCATATTTTTCCTGCTCCATCACGACCAGCTCCGGAGCAATCTCCTTTTCAAAGATCTTTAACTCTAGCGGCCGCGCTATGATGACTGAGATGAGAATAGCCAGGACCAATCGCGGTACGGCCATCAAAAACTCCTTACCGGCTCTCCCCTCCTTGCGCATGCTTGAAACGATGAAGCGGTCGAGATTGAAGAT
>Ga0299914_10002241_pt1 | contig 13275 bp, 10 predicted proteins | sample RVTome_10_FD_201361 | JGI IMG/M metagenome (GOLD analysis project Ga0299914, IMG submission 201361) | Soil microbial communities from uranium-contaminated site in the Upper Colorado River Basin, Wyoming, United States - RVT153D57 (version 2) ...
CCCACAATCAACACAGACTCGTCGGCCATTTGGACTCGCTCCTTCGTAGAACCACGGCGAGGATATACCTCTGGAGGACACGGTGTGCAGTGAGGCTAATCACAATGACGCAGTCACAGGAATGAGACGGTGAGCTCGTCGGGCACTTTCGACGTGGGTGTGGTCGGAGCCGGACTGGTCGGGTTGTCCGTGGCGCGTGCACTCACGGAGCGGTTTCCCGGGCTGTCCCTCGTCGTATTCGACAAGGAAGACGACGTTGCCAGGCATCAGAGCAGTCACAACTCGGGTGTCGTCCACTCAGGTCTGTACTACAAGCCGGGGTCACTCAAGGCGCGGCTCTGCGTCGAGGGCAGGAAGGCCGTTTACGACCTGTGCGAGACGGAGGGCATTGCGTACTCGAGATCCGGGAAGCTCGTCATCGCAACCGAGCCCGCCGAGATCCCCGCGCTCGACGAGTTGGAGCGGCGGGGCACGGCCAATGGCCTCGTCGGGATGAAGCGCATCGGGCCCGACGAGATCCGCGAGGTCGAGCCCGCGGCCATCGGGATCGCCGCACTCGCCGTGCCCGAGGCCGGCGTCGCCGACTTCCCGGGAATTGCACGCCATCTCGGCGACTGGCTGACGGCGTCAGGGGCCTCGATCATGACGCGCTCCGAGGTGAGTGCAATCTCCAATCTCGACGGCAACGTGGAGGTGGTGGCTGGGGATCGTCGTTTCTCCGTCCGGGCACTGGTCAACTGTGCTGGGCTTCATTCCGACCGGGTGGCGGCTCTGGCCGGGGTGCGCTCCGAGGTTCGCATCGTTCCTTTCCGGGGGGAGTACTACCGCCTCAGGGACGACGCCGGGCATCTCGTGCGCGCCCTCATATACCCGGTGCCCGACCCGAGATTCCCGTTCCTCGGAGTCCACTTCACCCGACGCGTCGACGGCTCCGTGGAGGTGGGTCCCAATGCTGTGCTCGCGCTCGGTCGGGAGCACTATCGAGGCGTCGCACCCGATTGGTCGGAGCTGGGCACGATCCTCGCCCACCCCGGCTTTCGGAGATTGGCGATGCGCCACTGGCTTTCGGGCACTTCGGAGATGCTCAACTCCCGGTCCACGCGTCTCTACGCGCGGCTGGCGCGGAGGCTCGTCCCCGGCTTGCGCCGCGAGCACCTCGAGGCCGGTGGCGCCGGGGTGAGGGCCCAGGCCGTCGACCGGTCGGGCAAGCTCGTCGACGATTTCGTCATCGAGAAGGCGGGCAACACTGTCCACGTCCTCAACGCACCATCGCCGGGAGCCACCGCCAGCATCGCCATCGGGCGCCATCTGGCCGACCTGGTTCAGCCACTTTTGCGTGGATGAAGCGGCGAAATTGTGTGTAGTGTCACTTATCAGTGAGGAGTGACACAGCCCCGATGGTGGCGGTGGTCGGGCTCGGCCGTATGGGCAGCGCCATGGCGCGGCGCTTCCACGACGCGGGCTACGAGCTCGTGGTGTGGAATCGCGACCGGTCGAAGGCCGAGACGTTGGCCGCCGTGACCGGGGCCACCATCGCCGATAGCCCCGCCGACGCCGCGTCTCGAGCCGACGTGATCGTGACCAGCCTCGCTGACGACGCCGCTCTTCGGGATGTCTATCTCGGTGAACGGGGGCTCGTAGAGGGAGTCGCTTCCGGAGCCACGGTGATCGACACCAGCACCGTCGACCCCGAGACGGTCATCGAGGTGGGAGCCGCGGTGGACGCCGTCGGCGCCGGGTTTCTCGATTGCCCGGTGTCCGGAAGTGTGTCCACGGTTGAAACGGGCGCCCTCACGATCATGGCCGGCGGCGACGGCCGCCTCGTCGACGAGGTCGAGCCACTCCTCTCCACCATCTCCAAACAGGTGGTCCACGTGGGCGGGCGCGGGGCCGGAGCAGCGTGCAAGCTGGCGGTCAACGGGCTCGTCCATGGTCTCAACGTGGCACTGTCCGAGGCACTGGTCCTGGCGGAAAAGGCCGGCGTCGACCGGCACGCCGCCTACGAGGTCTTCGCCAGCGGGGCGGGGGGAGCACCGTTCGTGCAATACAAGCGCGAGGCATACGAGCATCCCGAGAAAGCCGTGGTGGCCTTCACCCTCGACCTCGTGGCGAAGGACCTGGAATTGATCACCGGTCTCGGCTCGAAGGTCGGGGCGGCGATGGAGCAGGCCAACACCGGCCTCGACATCGTCCGCGGCGCGATCGAATCCGGTCTCGGAGGCAGCGACCTCAGCGCGCTGGCGGTCTATCTGAGAGGAGACGATGTCTGATGGCCAACCACATCGTCAAGAAGGTCGGAGACCTCGAATTCGTCACACCGGCAGAGTTCACGGGTCGCAGCAGCGGCTATGGCCGGGATCCTGTAGTTGCCGAGGCCGGGGGAGCGGTCCAGATGGGCTTCGAGGTGGCCAGACTCGAACCGGGTGGCCAGGTCGACAGCCACGTCCATTCCTTCGAGGAGTCGCTGTTCATCGTCGAGGGGGCATTGACGGTCGACACCCCGGATGGCAGTCATCAGCTCATCGCCGGCGACTACGGATTGGTACCGGTAGGCATGACCCATACCTTTCGCAACACCACCTCCGACCTGGTGTCGTTCGCCGAGATGAAGGCGCCCCTCCCCCGGGAGCGCCACGGGTACGACACCCAATTTCCCCCGCCGAGCACGGCTTCGGATCCTGTCCTGATCGACGTCCGTGACCCTCGCAATCGCTACTTCGGTCACATCGACCCCGAGAACATGGATCCTGCGATGCAAACCCAGGACAAGCTGGCACTCAGCGCCAGCATGCGCACGGCGCTGCTCGTTTACAGTGGCATCAGCGTGAAGATGATGGTCGACTCCGATCTCGGCGCCGACCTCTCCACCATGTTCATGGTCCAGTACGAACAGGGCGGTTTCGCCGGTGCCCACGACCACCCTCTGGAGGAGGCCTATCAGATCCTCGCCGGAGAAGTCGAGGCCACCTTCGACGGCACGACCTACGAGCTGGGCCCGGGCGACGTGGCCTGGGCAGGTGTCGGTTGTGTCCACGAGTTTCGCAACATCGGCGACGGCATCGTGAGATGGCTGGAGACCCAGGCTCCCCAGCCCCCGCCACGTCACTCGTACCGGTTCGCCCGAGACTGGGCGTATCTCGAGAATGCCCTGGCCGATGAGGCCGGACAAGATCCGCGATAACGACAAGGAGCAGCAATGGCCGAGTTTCCCGTAGCTACGAGTTTCTCTCCCGGGGTGATGGGAGTCGACTGGGAGACCAGGGTCGATTGGGAGCGTCTTCGCCAGCATCGGCTGGCCCGTGTCCGGACGATGCTCGACGAGTTCGATCTCGGGGCGGTGTTGCTCTTCGAGACGTCGAACATCCGCTACGCCACGGCGACCCAAATCGGCTACTGGGCGTTCAACAAGGGGGAGCGATGGGCGCTGGTGACCCGTGAGGGCCGTCCCAAGATCTGGGACTTCGGATCAGCGGCGAAAGCCCATCGTCTCCAGCTTCCCCACATGTACGACCACCAGAACTCCATCGGTGGCAACACCGGGCTCCAGGGCGCCATCGGCCCCGAGACCGGGCTCCATGCCCGCGCCGTTCGGGAGATAAAGGGGGCCCTGGAGGACGCGGGTGTGGCGGAGGCCAAGTTGGGGGTCGACATGGCGGAGACCGGGGTCTTTCTGGCCCTTCAGGGAGCCGGTCTCGCGGTCGTCGACGGCCAGCAGGCCATGATGCGCGCCCGGGAGATCAAGAGTGACGATGAGATCACCCTCCTCACCCAGGCTTGTGCCATGGTCGACGGTGTCTACCAGGACATCTTCGAGATGCTCAAACCCGGCGTCCGCGAGTCAGACGTCGTCGCGTTGGCCCACGCCCGCCTGTTCGAGATGGGCTCCGAATTCGTCGAAGCGATCAACTCCATCGCCGGGGAGCGGTGCAGTCCCCACCCACACGTGTTCAGCGACCGGATCATCCGACCCGGCGACCAGGCCTACTTCGACATCATCCACGTGTTCAACGGGTATCGCACGTGTTACTACCGCACCTTCGTCGTGGGTCGGGCCACCCAGGCGCAGCGGGATGCCTTCAAGCAGTCCCGGGAGTGGATGGACGCCGCCATCGAGTTGGTGAAGCCCGGCGCCACCACCGATCAGATCGCCAAGGTCTGGCCCGAGGCACACGAGTTCGGGTTCGAAGACGAGATGGACGCCTTCGGGCTCCAGTTCGGCCACGGCGTGGGGGTCGGGCTCCACGAGCGGCCGATCATCAGCCGGCTCAACTCACTTGACGACCCGGTCGAGATCAAGGAGGGGATGCTCTTCGCCCTCGAAACCTATGCCCCGGCGGCCGACGGACGCTCTGCGGCCCGCATCGAGGAGGAGATCGTGGTCACCGCAGACGGTCCCAAGGTCATCACCCTCTTCCCGTGCGAGGAGTTGATGGTCGCCAATGCCTACTGATCCGCGCTACGACTACGCCCTGAGAGAGCCCCGGCTCCCCAACCCGGCCAACGGCTCCCTGGCCAACGCGGACATCGACACGGACACACGTCTCGGGATGTACCGCAAGCTCCAAGAGCTGCGTCAGTTCGAGAAGAGGGCCTATGACCTCTTCATGCAGAACCTCGTCAAGGGGACGAGTCATCTCTCGCTCGGCATGGAGGCGATCGCCACGGGGTTTGGGGCCGCCATGCGCCCCGACGACTACACCTTCGCCACCTACCGGGGACACGCCCACTCGCTTGCTCGCGGGATGGAGATGGGACCGGCGATGGCCGAATTGCTGGGCAGGGACAACGGTGTGCTCGGGGGCAAGGGCGGATCGATGCACCTGACCGACGCCGCCCGGGGGATGATGGGCTCCTACGCGATCATCGGCGCCCACCTCTGTGTCGCCAACGGTGCAGGCTGGTCGGCCCAGATGCGAGGGACCGATCAGGTGGCGGTTGCCTTCTTCGGGGACGGCACCACCAACATCGGGGCATTCCACGAGGCCCTCAACATGGCGAAGATCTGGGACCTGCCGGTCGTGTTCGTCTGTGAGAACAACCTCTACATGGAGTACACGCCCAGCGACCTGATCACCGCTGTCGAGCATCCCGCCGCCGATCGGGCCGCCGCCTACGGGCTCGAGTCGATCGTGATCGACGGCAACGACGCCGACGACGTCTACCTCGCCGCCCGGAAGGCGATCTCCAAGGCACGCTCCGGCGACGGGCCGAGTCTCATCGAGGCCGTGACCTACCGCTCAGGTGGGCATTCCAGGGCCGATCCCGGCAAGTACCGGCCCCCTGCAGAGGTCGATGGTTGGAAGGAGCACGACCCCATACCCCTGTATCACGATCGTCTTCTCTCGCTTGGCACCCCGGAGGCCGAGCTGAGCTCGATCGAGCGCGAGGTAGCCCAGGCCGTCGACTCTGCCACCGAGTTCGCCAAGTCCGGTCGGGAGCCTGGTGAGGAGGCTCTGATGACCGAGGTGTATGCCGATGGGGGGTCGCGATGGCGGAACTGAGCTATCGGGACGCCGTCGCCCATGGCATTGCCCAGGAGATGCGGCGCGACCCCGCTCTCGTGATGCTCGGCGAGGACATCGCCGCCGCTGGAGGGGTCTTCAAGACCACGGTCGGGCTACTCGACGAGTTCGGCCCCCAGCGTGTCAGGGACACCCCGATCTCGGAGCAAGCCATTCTCGGAGCGGCGATGGGCGCCTCGATGACCGGTGTCCCGGTCATCGCAGAGATCATGTTCTCGGACTTCATCGCGGTCTGTTTCGACATGCTCGCCAACGAGATCGCCAAGAGCCGTTACATGACCGACGGTCAGGTCAGCTTTCCCCTCGTAGTCCGCACCGCTAACGGCGGTGGGTCCAGGTTCGGGGCGCAGCACTCCCAGTCAGTGGAGAACTGGTGCATGATGATCCCGGGTCTGAAAGTGGTCGCCCCCTCCACACCGGAGGACGTGGTCGGGCTGATGGCGGCATCCGTGCGCGACCCCGATCCCGTGGTGTTTTTCGAGCACAAGTCACTCATGGCCACGAAGGCGGATATCCCCGACGGGGAGATCGTCGACCAGCTCGGGAAGGCCAGGGTGGTGCGAGAGGGCTCGGACGCCACCATCGCGGCACTCGCGCTGATGGTGCCGCGAGCACTGGAGGCCGCGGAGCGCCTCGAAGCCGACGGGATATCGGTCGAGGTCATCGATGTTCGCTCCCTGGTCCCTCTCGACACCCGCACCCTCCTGCGCTCCGTGTCGAAGACAGGTCGTTTCTTCACAGTCGAGGAGAATCCGAGACTCTGCGGCTGGGGCGCAGAGCTGGTCTCGATCGTCGACGAAGAGGTCTTCTGGGACCTGGACGGGCCGAGCATCCGCATCACGACACCGCACATCCCGCTGCCGGCTGCAGCATCACTCGAGGACCTGGCCATTCCTTCCGTCGACCGAATCTACGAGACCTTGCTCAAGTCGATCGACTCGGGAATCGGGATTTGAGCGGCAGGACCCTCATCCGAGGGGGGTGTGTCCTCACCCTGGGGGCGAGAACCCCCAATTTCGCCGAGGCCGACGTTCTCGTGGACGATGGCCGGGTGGCCGAAGTGGGCCCTGGTATCCGGGCGAGGGACGCCGAGATCGTGGACGGCACCAACACGATTGTGATGCCCGGTTTCGTCGACACCCATCGTCACGTATGGAAGTCGCTTTTCCGCAATCTGGGAGAGAGCTCGACGACAGATGGCGTGGTTTCCTCGTCCAACGACTACGGACCCCACTACGGGCCCGACGACGTATATGCCGCGACTCTCATCGGGCTGCTGGGTGCCATCGAGGCCGGTATCACAACCGTTGTGGACTGGGCCGACATCGATCCCGACTCGAGCTACGTCGATGCGGCTCTCGACGCCCACAACGACGCCGGGCTGAGGACTGTGTTCGTCCATTCCCTGCCGGGCTGGGTCGGTGGGCACGAGGAAGAGAAGGCGGGGCTGCGCCGGCTGGCGGCACGCAGAGCCCGTTCCGAAGGATCGGCGACACGCATCGCCTTCGGGCCCCGGGAGCCGACCCGTGCGGATGTCGACCGGGTGGGCAGGGACTGGACCCTGGCCCGGGAGCTCGGAATGCGAATCCACGCACACGTCGGGTCCGACAGCACGTCTCGCGGGGTGGTCTCGGCCCTCGCCGAGAGAGGGCTGCTCGACGATGACCTCACCCTCATCCACTGCAGCTACCTCGACCAGGCCGATCTCGACGCCATAGCCTCCAAGAGAGTCTCGGTGTCACTGGCCCCCTCGAGTGAGATGGCGGACGGGATGGGAATACCTCCCATCCAAGAGCTCATCGACCGCGGGATAAGACCCGGGTTGGGCGTCGACAGCGTCCGGGTTGCCCCGGGTGACATGTTCGCCCAGATGCGCGCCGCCAACTCAGTGCAACATGCCAGCTACTTCGACCTCAAGCTCGCCGGAAAGGGCGGTCTACCCAACCTCTTGACCACCCGCGAGGTCATCCGGTTCGCCACCGTGGACGGCGCCAGGGCGGCCGGGCTGGGTGACGTGACCGGGTCTCTCGAGACGGGCAAGGCAGCCGACATCGTCGTGCTCCGCACCGATCGGCCGAACATCTGGCCGATCAACGACCCGATCGGAGCCATCGTCTGGGGCATGGACACCTCCAACGTCGATTGGGTGTTCTCCGGTGGCCAGGCCCTGATGCGCAACGGGGAGCTGACTGCGGATGTGGCGCGAGCCCGAAGCCTGGCAGTGACCGCACAGCGGCGAGTGGCCCAGGCCGCTGGCATGGTGGTCGCGGCGGGTGGTGTCTCGTGACGGCGACACGGGCCTCCTCGTCGGTGCTGACGCGGTTCGTGGTCGCCTCCCGGTACATGCCGGTGTACCTGGCGATAGTCCTTCTCCTCATTTTCGCTGCCATCTGGGTCCCTGCGACTCTCAGCGGCGTCGCCCTCGCCGCCATCGCGCCGTTCGGTGCCTTGCTCGGCATGGCGGCGCTCGGGCAGATGCTGGTGATCATGACCGCCGGGATCGATCTGAGTGTCCCGGGGACCATCACCATCACCGCCCTGATCACAGTCGGGGTTGGCCAGCAGTCGGACGCCCGGATCGGCGTCGCGGTCCTCACGGCGGTCGGCGTGGCTGCGCTCATAGGACTGGTGAACGGGGTGCTCATCGGCGGTTTCAAGCTGAACGCTCTCATCGTCACCCTGGCTGTGGGTCAGGTGGTCATGGGGCTCGTCAGTCGCTACGTCACCACTTTCCCGGTGCAGAGCTCGGTGCCCCCTGCCATGGCCGATTGGGCCTCCATGAGGATCTTCGGTGTCAGCCCCATCTTCTGGATCGGACTGGCGGTGACCCTCGTGCTCATCGTCGCCCTGCGCTACACATCGGTGGGCCGCCGGTTCCAGGTGGTGGGCGCCAACCCGGTGGCCTCGAACGTTGTGGGTGTACGCGTCACCCTCAACCAGATCCTCGTCTATGTCGTCGCCGCGGTCCTATACGCCATCGCCGGGATCGCCCTGGCCGCGCTGCTGCGCAACCCGGGAGTCAACATCGCCTCTGCCTATCTGCTCGGCCCCATCGCTGCGGTGGTCATCGGCGGCGCTTCGCTGACCGGTGGTCTCGCCAGCCCGCTCTCGACGTTCGCCGCCGCTCTGTTTCTCACGGGGCTCAACCAGATGATGCGGGCGCTGGGGCTTCCCACCTCCCTGCAGTTCGTGGTCTTCGGTCTCGTGATCATCGGGGGAATGCTGGTTTCGGGCGATCGGATCATCCGGGTCGTGGAGCAGGTGCTCCGCGAGCGACGGAGACCGAAACGCCTGGAGAGAGAGAAAACCATGAGCTCAATCGACGGATCTGGTTGAGAAAGGAGATCCGAGACGCCTACGAGTCCACGACCGACGAAACATGAATAACGGGCCGAAGCGCCCAAATGGAGGAGGACATGAAACGAACGAAGATCATCGGCTTGCTCGCCATCCTGGCGATGCTGGTGGCCGCGTGTAACGGAGGCGAGTCCGGCGACACGACCGTCCCCGAGACGCCGGACACCACGGCGGCACCGGCAACGACCGAGCCGCCGGCCGAGACCACGACGACCGGGGCATCGGCGTCGACGACCGAGGGCGGAGGTGACAACCCGCTGGCCGAGTTCGGCGAGGATCCATCCGCCGCCGACCTGGCATTGGTCGAGAAGGCCTTGGGGCCGGTAGAGCCATCCGACGAGGCGAGTTGGAACATAATCCTCGCTTCGGTGGCACGGGCCAACCAGGAGCTCGATCAGGCCACCATCGACAAGGCGATGGAGTGTTGGAGTCAGCCCGAGTGTGACACCGGCACGGGCGGCGAGCTGGTCATGGGCTATGCCGACGGTGGCGGTGATACGGTCAACGTCTGGCGTGGTGTCAGTCACATGGAGGCGATCCTCCAGGCGCTGACGTACCCAGAGATCGGGACCATCGTCTCGACGGCGGCCAATTTCGATCCCGACCCCGCAGTCCACGTCAACGGCATCAACTTCCTGATCCAGTACCCGGTGGACTTCATCGTGGGCTACCCGGACTTCGGTGCCGCCTTGTCCGGTGTAGTCGCTGAGGCCGAGGCGGCGGGTATCCCGTACGTCTCGTTCTCGGCTGGGTATGTGGGTCTGCCCGGCACCGAGGGTGCCCTCACTCCCGGTGAGGACTACACCTCCGTGGTCGGCGAGGATCTGTGTGACTTGGGTAACAGCTTCGCCGGCATCCTCAACGAGAATGTGGGCTCGGGTGAGGTGGGTCTCCTCGGCGGCACGCCGGGCAACGCTCTGACTCTCGGCTGGCAGCAATGCACCATCGAGGAGCTGGTTGACGAGGTCACCCTGGTGAACCCACCGGCGGACGAGAACACCACCACCGGAGACACCTTCTGGGTGAACAGCCTCGCCCTGGAGACGGTGCGTGGCATCTTGACCACGAACCCCGGTGTCTCCGGCTGGGCCTATGAGTACGCGGACGGGCTGCTGACGGCCCTGCAGGCGTACGACGAGCTGGGGATCCCGGTGGAGAACCTGAGCGTCGCCCTGCGCACCGACGAGCAGTCGCTGTTCTGCGACTGGGCGGATCGCGGCGAGCCCACGTACAACATCTGGTTCTCGGCCGGTGGCAACTTCCAGTCCCGCACCGGGGTCACCGTTGCGATGCTCGCCCTCCAGGGCGCAGACGTGCCGGGTGAGGTCATCGTGCCTCACGTCATGCGGCAGGTGACGGCGGACAATTGCGACCCCGATCGGCCCAACGAGGTCGTGTCGGGCACGTCGCTGGTGCCGGACGAGGTCCTGGCACAGATGTTCGGCGGCTGATGACCGAAGGCACTCCCGCAGGGGAGTCGACGACGCTGCCTGCTAGCCCGGCGAACGCCGGGCAAGCAGGGGCCGTTCCGGCAGGGGGTGAGCTGGTCCTCGAGCTGACGGGCGTGTCGCGTCAGTTCGGGGCCGTTCGCGCGCTGACCAATGTCAGCTTCGAGTGCCGTGCCGGCGAGATCCATGCTCTCGTCGGCGAGAACGGCTCGGGCAAGTCGACTCTCCTCGGGATCGCCTCGGGGTTCGTGGACCCCGATCTCGGCGAGATACGGATCGGTGGGCAACGTCTTCGCACCGACTCTCCGGCCCAAGCGAGGAAGCTGGGTCTGGCCATGGCCTACCAGGACGGTTCGTCGGTTGGGATGGAGCCGGTAAAGAACAACTTCTACTTCGCCGCGCCCCCTGACCAGCGGCCGCCTTACTGGCGCCGCAAGAAGTGGGCTCGCAAACTGCTCGCCGACTTCGACCTCGACATCGAGCTGTTCCCCGACGTTCCGGCCGGTTTTCTCACCATGGCCGACCGTCAGCTGTTCGAAGTGGCCAAGGCACTGGTGACAGATCCCAAGGTCTTGCTCCTCGATGAGCCGACCACCGCGCTCGGCCCCGATGAGGTGGAGGCCCTCCATCGCACCATCGTGGCCTGTAAGGATCGGGGCGTGGGAGTGGTGTATGTGAGTCATCGTCTCCCCGAGGTCCTCGAGGTGGCCGATCGGGTCACCGTTCTCCGTGACGGGGTGAGTCAAGGCACCTTCGATGCCCGCGCCACCACCGAGCACGAATTGGTGGAGCGGATCGTCGGCCGGCCATTCGAGGCCGCGTTCCCGCCTCGAGACCCTCTCGGGTCCGAGAAGAAGGACGTTCTCGTGGTAGACGGCCTGCAGGGGCAGTCATTCGGCCCGGTCAGCTTCAGCGTCGAGAGTGGGGAGATCGTCGGGATCGCCGGAGCGGAGGGGAATGGGCAACAGCAGCTCTTCGACACCCTGTCCGGCCGCACGCCCCCTCGGGCCGGACGGGTCGAATGCGCCGGCGAAGAGCTCACACTGGTCTCCACTCACGAGGCGGTGCGTGCCGGGATCATGCTCCTGCCCGGCGACCGCAAGACGGAAGCCTTGATGGGCGTGCTCGGGGTGAGAGTCAACGCATCCGTCCAGTCGCTGCGACGGTTCTCCCTCGCCGGGATCCTGCGTCGAAGGGCTGAGAGAGACGCGATTGGCGACCTCGTCGAGCGTCTCGACATCAGAACCCCCTCGCTCGATCAGCCGGTTGAGTTCCTCTCCGGAGGCAACCAGCAGAAAGTCTCCGTGTCGCGATCGTTCCTCGAGGAGCCTTCGGTGATCCTGGCATATGAGCCGACTCAAGGCGTCGACGTCGGCTCCCGTTTCGACATCTACAACGCCCTGCGCACGAGGAGCAACGCCGGGGCCGCGCTGCTCGTGAAGTCGAGCGATCCGATCGAGCTCGCCGGGTTGTGCGACAGGGTGCTTGTCATGTCCCGTGGGACCATCGTCGAAGAGATACCGGGTGACGAGCTCGACGAGGTCCGTATCGTCGAGGCCATCGTCAGAGGGCCCGGCATGTCCAAGTCGGCTCGTTCCCCTCTCGGTGTCGCCATGCCGAAGTCGCCGAGCAAGCAGGCATCCTGATGAGTGAGCCGATCGTCACGACCAGAACCGATGCTGCCCGTCAGCTCGTCCGCAAGGTCTTCCGCAATGCGCGCGACAAGAACAAGTGGCGCAAGGTCGTCAAGTTCCGTTTGTGGATGCCGGTGGCGCTGCAGATCGTCCTCATCGCCGGGCTTCTCTGGTACACGAGCAGTCGATTCGAGGGCTTCCTCAACGAGGCCAACATCCTCAACGTCCTCCTGCTGGCCATGCCACTGGCAGTCGCTGCGATCGCGCAGACCCACGCCATCCTCGTCGGGTACCTCGACCTGTCGGTGGGGGCGATGATCAGCTTTGGGGTGGTGGCGGCGTCCTTCCTCATCAGCGCCGAGGCGACCACGTCGGAGATACTCGTGGGCGCGGGCGCGATCCTCGGCTGCGGACTACTCCTAGGCCTGGTCAACGCGGGGCTCATCCGCGGGGTGAAGATCCCCTCGATCATCGCCACCTTGGCGACCCTGTCGATCCTCGACGGCATATCGCTATCCCTGCGCCCCACGGCTCAAGGCATAATCAGCGGCGACATCGTCTCTGTGCTGACGGCGAGAGTCGGTCCGATCCCCATCGCCTTCTTCGTCATCGTCATCGGCGCGGCGCTCCTCGATGTTTGGCTGCATGCCTCGGGGTCCGGTCTCGAGGCAAGAGCCGTTGGCTTCGATGAGCGCTCAGCGAAGCGCGGCGGAATCAGGACGAACTGGGTCAGGGTGCGGGCACTGCTCCTCTGCAGCATCCTCGCAACCGTCGCCTCGTTCTTCGTCATGGCCCGTTCTCCGCTGGGGAACGCGCAGATCGGCTCGTCTTTCGCCCTCAACAGCATCACGGCGGCAGTCCTCGGGGGCGCTTCTCTCGCCGGGGGCCGAGCCACCTTCGTGGGCAGCGCCGTGGCTGCCGTCCTGCTGGCGCTGATCATCACGGTGCTGCCCTTCTTGGGCCTGTCCCCGGCGGACGGGATGATGATCATCGGTGTCCTCGTTCTCATCGGGATCATCCTGTTCCAGGTCGGTGATCTCAAGGAGTTGGTCAAGAGGAACTTCAGACGTGCCCGTCGTCTCGCCCTCGGGAGCAGGGTCGTCGAGAAGACCTCGGTCCCCGACTTCTACCCCTCGGGCATCGACTTCCGGATTCCCCATGCAGGGAGGAGACTCATCAAGGGTGGCACCGTCATCAGCCTCGATCCCAACGTCGGGGATCTAATGCCCGGGGACGTCCTCGTCGAAGGCGACAAGATCCTCGAAGTCGGACGGGACATCGTGGCCGCCGACGCCGAGATGATCGACGCCACCG
>Ga0299914_10002242_pt1 | contig 13273 bp, 12 predicted proteins | sample RVTome_10_FD_201361 | JGI IMG/M metagenome (GOLD analysis project Ga0299914, IMG submission 201361) | Soil microbial communities from uranium-contaminated site in the Upper Colorado River Basin, Wyoming, United States - RVT153D57 (version 2) ...
TGGCGTTCGGACTGCCGGTCGAGGGGATCGGGCTCCTCCTCGCGCTCGATCTGATCCCCGACATGTTCATCACCGTCTCCAACGTGACCGCGGACATGACGGTGGCGGTGGTCGTCGCCCGCCGGTCGGGAGAGGCGAGGATTGAGGGCGGGGCGGCGTCCCTACCGGCGACGGCATCGACCGTCTAGCTTTCCGGCGGCTCCGCGGCCGGCCACGGCCGTGTCCTCGGCGGCAGGGGCCTCTCCAGCGAGCGGGGGAATCGGTTGAGCGACGACGGTCTCTGGACGCGGATCAGGAAGGGCCGGCTGGTCCAGGTCCTCGGCGTGTACCTCGCCGCCTCCTGGGTCGTGCTCCAGGTGGTGGGCGAGCTGCGCGACTCGCTCGAGCTCCCGGCCTGGATCGGTCCGATCACCTTCATCCTGCTGGCGGTCGGTCTGCTCGTGGTGCTGGCCACCGGGTGGGTCCAGTCGCACCCGCTGGTCGAGGCGAAGGCCGCGGCGGACGAGGTGCCGCGCTCGTGGGAGCTGGACGTCGCGGAGATCAAGGCGTCGCTCAAGAGAGGCGAGCTGCCGCACCTCAACTGGGCGCGCGCGGCGCTCGGGGGCGTGTTCGCCTTCTCGCTCCTGTTCGGATTCGCCGGACTGTACATCGTGATCCAGGATCGCGGGCGGAGCTTCGAGCCGCCCGAGGCGCTCGCCGATGCGGCGCCCGCTATCGCCGTCCTCCCGTTCACGGTCCGCGGCGAGGGACTGGACGTATGGCGCGAGGGGATGGTGGAGACGCTGTCCGCGAACCTCGATGGCGCTGCCGGGCTCCGGGCGATCGACAGCCGCACGGTGCTGGCCCGCTGGGGGGAGAAGGTCGGTGACGACCGCAACGCCGACCTGTCGGTCGTCATGGACGTGGCACGCGCGACGGGCGCCCGCTGGGCGCTGGTGGGGAGCGCGATCCAGAGCGGCTCCGGTGTGCGGCTCTCGGCCGACATCCACGACGTCGCGACCGGCGAGATCCTCGGCGATGGCCTCGCGGAGGGGTCCCCCGACAGCATCTTCATCCTCGTGGACGAGCTCTCGATCGAGGTCCTGCGCTCGCTGTTCGCGGACTCGGGTACCGACTTCTCGTTCGACCTGGCCCGCATCACGACGCACTCGGTTCCCGCGTTGAGGGCCTACCTCGAGGCCGAGGCGCTGTTCCGAAGGGGGGAGTTCGAGGCCGCCGCCCCTCTCTACCATCAGGCGATCGAGCGGGATTCCACCTTCGGGTTGGCCCACTACCGCCTCTCGGAGGTGTACGGCTGGACCGCGAGCATCGCGGCCCCCGCCCGACGCGAGGCGCTGCAGAACGCGTTGCGGCTCCTCGATCGCCTGCCCGCCCGGGAAGCGCTCATCCTGCGGGCGAAGTACGCCTACGGTCAGGGCGACATGGCGATGATCGACTCGATCCAGGGCGCGGTCCGGCGGTTTCCGGACGATGCGGAGGCGTGGTATCTCCTCGGGGATTCGTTCCTCCACAGCGGGTGGCGTCTGCCCAGCAGCCTCGAGCAGATCGAGCAGACGTTCGAGCGCGCCGTCGAGCTCGATCCGAACTTCGCCCCCTACCTGATCCACTGGTTCGATCTGGCGCTGTGGTGGCGACCCGACAGCACGAAGGCGGCCGCCCGGCTCCGGCGCCTCGAGGAGGCCGCGCCCAACGCGGAGCACGTCCTCGCCAAGCGGATCGCGTTCGACCTCGCGTTCGGCGATTCGGCGACGCGGACGGCCACGCTGGACTCGCTCCCCAGGGTCGAGCCCCGCACGCGCATACGGGTGCTGTCGGAGACCCTGTATCACGGGCGTCAGGCGCCCCAGCGCGCGGTGGTGATCCGTAGCCTGCTCGAGTCCGCTCCCACGGACGCCCGGGGGGCGGGGAGGCGGTGGCTGGCGGAGACGTACTCGAACGGGATGGGGCAGGTCGGACGGGCGCTGGCTCAGATCGACTCCCCCGATGTCCCGCCGGTCGAGCGCGCCTGCGAGCTGTGGCGGATGGGTGAGTTCGGTCTCCCGGTGGACGCGGCGCGCGTGCGCGCGGCCCTGGCCCCGCTTCCGTCCGACAGCACGGCCGCCGTTTGTGTCCAGGTGGCCCGGGCCGCCAATGCCGTGGACGAGGGCCGCTGGGCGGAGCACGAGGCGCTGCTGGCCTGGCTCGACGAGCGGGACCTGCGACTCGACCGTATGGTGGCGGACTCCGCGCAGCGCGCCCGCGCGAGGGTGGGCCTGACCGCCACCCGCCGGGGGCTGGAAGGCTACGCGCAGTGGCGCCGGGGCGAGCTCGATCGCGCGATCGTCTCACTCCGTGAAGGCGTGCCCGGGCAGTCGGTCACCCGCTGGTGGCTCGCCCGGGCGCTACTCGAAGCGGGCCGAACGGCCGAGGCCGTCCCGTGGCTCCGGAGCTTTTGGTGGACGCAGCTCTCGCTCGCTCACTACTACCTGGGCAGTGCTTACGAGGAGCTCGGCGACCGCGAGCGCGCGATCGAGTCGTACCAGTACTTCGTCGAGGCCTGGTTCGAGGCGGATCCGGGGCTCCAGCCGCTCGTGGAGGAGGCCCGCCAGTCGATCGCCCGGCTCCGCGATGCCCCGGCGGCCGGCGCGGGCGAGGGAGACGGGACATGAGCGCTTCGGCGCCCCCGGGGAGTTGGCCCCGGGGACGGAGAGCGTGCGCGAACGGGATCTCGCGTTCCCGCGCGAGGGCGGGCGGCGGGGGAGTGTGAAGCCGTGACCGACCTGCCGATCATCGACGTGTCGCCCCTCGTCGGTGGAGCGGGGGACCCGGAGGGCGCGGCGGCCGCCCTCGGGCAGGCATGCCGGGAGCACGGGTTCTTCTATGTGGTGGGACACGGCGTCAGCCGCGATCTTCAGCGACGTCTGGAGGACGCGAGCCGCGGCTTCTTCGCGATGGACACGCCGTCGAAGCTCGAGGTGCGAATGGAGCTCGGCGGGCCCGCGTGGAGGGGGTACTTCCAGGTAGGGGACGAGCTCACCTCGGGCCGGCCCGATGTGAAGGAAGGGCTCTATTTCGGGGCCGAGCTGGACGATGACGACCCGCGGGTGCGCGCCGGGCTGCCCCTACACGGGCCCAACCTGTTCCCGGCCGGGATCCCCGGGTTCCGCGATGTCGTGCTCGACTACATGTCGGCCCTGACCGGTCTCGGCCACGCCCTCATGCGCGGCGTCGCCCTGAGCCTGGGTCTCGAGCCCGGGTTATTCCGCGATCGCTACATGCGCGATCCGACGACCCTGTTTCGCATCTTCCACTACCCGCCCGTCGAGCCCGGGGCCGAGGCCTGGGGCGTGGGCGAGCACACGGACTACGGCGTCCTCACCATCCTCAAGCAGGACGACGTCGGGGGGCTCCAGGTGAAGTCGGGGGGCGAGTGGATCGACGCGCCGCCGGTCGAGGACTCGTTCGTGTGCAACATCGGCGACATGCTGGACCGCATGACCCGGGGGCTGTACCGCTCGACGCCGCACCGCGTCCGAAACGTCTCCGGGCGCGACCGGTACTCGTTTCCGTTCTTCTTCGATCCCTCGTGGGACGCGCGCATCGAGCCGCTCGACCTGACCGACGCCCCGATGTCGCCGGAGGACCGGGACCGCTGGGACGGGGCCGACGTCCACGCCTTCGAGGGCACGTACGGGGACTACCTTCTGGCCAAGGTCGCGAAGGTGTTCCCGGAGCTCCGGCGATCCGTGATGTGACGGCAGTGCGAAGGCGGCGCGCCGATCTACTCCGCGGAAAGGGCGCGGACCGGGTCGATCCGCGTCGCCCGGCGGGTGGGCACCCGGCAGGCCAGCAGCGCGACGAGCGCCAGTGCCACCCCCTCGGCGGCCAGGGTCCACGGTACGGCGGTGGTCGCGCCGTGCCCCCTCCGCGCACCGGCAAGGCCGTTCATCATTACTCGGCGGACTCCTCCGTGTAGCGCCGCTGCATCTCCTCCGTGGACACGTCCGCGATCTTGTGGCCAACGGTCCACCGGTGGCCGAAGGGGTCGCGGATCGCGCCCGAGCGCTCGCCGTGGAAGTGGTCGGCAGCCTCCAGCTCGACCGTCGCTCCGGCCTGGACCGCGCGGCGTATGACCTCGTCGGCGTCGTCCACGTGGAGGTGGATGCTGAACGTCGCGTTCCCCGACCTGGACGGAGCCGTAAGCCCGATCTCGGGGAACTCGTCCGCGAGCATGACGGTCGTGCCGCCGAAATCGAGCTCGGCGTGTCCGATGCGGCCGCCGGGCTCCGTGAGCCGGAACTTCTCCCTGGCCCCGAAGGCCTCGATACAGAAGTCGATGGCGCGGGCGGCGTCATCGACGATCAGATAGGGAAAGAGCTCGTGGACGGTCATGACAGGCCTCTTCTTCTCGGGTTGACGACGTGGATTCGCCTGGCGGCGTCGATCTCCGGAGGGAGAGGATAGCCGCCGACACCTGAGTCGTATTGAAGGAATCTGACCTGCCGAACGTCGGGGCCGCCGGTCAGCCGTCCGGTGGTCGGACGGGCAGGTGGTGCAGTCGCGATCCCGCCAGCTCCCGGTAGGTGGCCGGTGTGACGCCCGCGTGCTCTCGGAACTCCCGGATCAGGTGTGCCTGGTCCGCGTATCCGGTTTCGAGCGCCACGCGCGAGTGCGACGCCAACGGATTCCCGGCCAGGCGCACGACCGCCCTGCGGAAGCGGTGGACGCGGCCGAAGCGCTTGGGGGTGAGCCCCGTGGCGTCGCGGAATACGGCGACGAAGTGCCGGTGGCTGTATCCGGTCTCGTCCACGATGTCCCCGACGCGCGCCCCGGCCGCGAGCCGTCCAAGCGCGTGCGCCACGGCCGGGTGGAGGCCGGCCACGCGAGGGACTCGTGACGCCAGGATCGCCTCGAAGACGTCGAGCCGCCGCGAGGCGGTCGCGGCCTCGAACAGCCTTTCCCGGATCTCCTCGACGGCGGCGCTCCACAGCGCGTCGAGCGGCGTGTGTCGGCCGGCCAGCTCGTCGGCGGGCGCTCCGAACACGTGCGCGGCTGCGCCGGGGGAGAGGAGCGCGCCGACCGAAAGGGCCGGTGTCGCGATCTCCTTCAGGTACGGCGTCGTCCGCGCGCCACCGACCACCGCGTACCCCGGGACGCGCGCTCCGCGGTCCGACATCCCGTCGAGGAACCGGAACGGCGGACCCGAGAGCCGGAGCGCCAGGTGCATCTCTCCCGACGGCAGCACGCGCTCCAGGACCGGTCCCCTCGAATCGGGGACGGCCGGCGCATCGGTCGTCCACAGGACTCGGACGAACGGCGCGAGCTCCGGTCGAGCCGGACGTCTGACGAGCATCGGAGGGTCGGTTCGCATCCCCCTGATGAGACGGACCGGGCATGCCCGCGGCAAGCGGTCTCGAGCCGAGCTGGCGCCTGCAGGCCCGGCGCTCGACACTGGTGCGAGCCACCCTCCGGTGCTACGGTATAAGAGTCTTAAACAAGGACCGTGATGAGCGAACCGATGTCGGTCCTCAAAGGGACGCTGGATGTCCTCGTGCTGAAGGCGCTGTCGTGGCAGCCGATGCACGGGTTCGAGATGACGCGCTGGCTGGAGCGGCGATCCGGACAGCGGCTCGCGTTGGAGGACGCGGCCCTCTACCAGGCGCTGTATCGGCTCGAGCGACGCGGTCTGGTCGAGGCGGAGTGGGGTGTGACGGAGGAGGGCCGGCGGGCGCGTTACTACGAGCTCACGCGCGCGGGCCGGCAGCAGCTTTCGGCGCAGACCGCGCACTGGCTCCGGTACGCGGAGACGCTGACGGACATCCTCACCGCGACGCCGCAGAGCGCCTGATGCTCGGCTCGCGCATCCGTCGCATCCTTCGCCTGCGGGGATTCACGCCGCGGGATTCGGTGCGCGAGGTCGACGACGAGGTGCGCCTCCACGTGGAGCTGCGCGCGGCCGACCTCGTCGGCCGCGGACTGGATCCCGGGACGGCCAGGGCGGAGGCACAGCGCCTGTTCGCGGCCGACCCGGGCACGCTGGAGGAACTCTATGCGACCGCTGTCGAAAGGGACCGTAGCGTGCGCGTGAGACAACGCGTCGAGTCCCTTCTCCAGGATGCGCGCTACGCCGTTCGCGGACTGACCCGGGATCCCCTTCTCGCGGGCTTCATCGTCGTGGCGCTCGGTCTGGGCATCGGGGCAACGGTCACCGCATGGAGCCTGGTCGATCGTCTGCTGGTGCGCGACCCGCCGCACGTGGTGGAACCGGACCGCGTCGTCCGCCTGTACGGGCAGCTCGAACGAGGTGCCCTCGGCCTTCAGACCTCGTCGTGGATCCCGTACTCGGCCTACCTCCAGTTCCGGGAGCTCGACTCGTTCGAGTCCGTGGGCGCCTACCGGATCGTCGAGGCCCAGGTGGGCCGGGGAGCGGAAGCCCGGCGGCTCCGCGTGGGGGAGGCGCTCGGGGCGTTCTTCCCGTTGCTCGGCGTGCGGCCCGTGGCGGGCCGTCTGTTCGACGAGCGCAACGACGCGGCCATCGACGGCGAGCTCGCCGTGCTCGGCCACGAGCTGTGGCGCTCGCGCCATGAGAGCGACCCCGGTGTGGTCGGAGAGAGCATCGTCATCGATGACGTGCCGCATACCATCGTCGGCGTGACCCCGTCCGGCTTCACGGGCACCGCGCCCCGGCGCGTGGATGCATGGGTGCTCGCCAGCTCCGCGCGGGCCGGAACCACGAACTGGAACGTCATCGGACGGCTGCGCCCGGGGGTGGAGGCGGAGGCCGCGGCGGCGGAGGCGACCGCCATGCACGAGCCGGACGCTACCGGCTCCTTCGCGTGGTTCCGCGACCCGCACATGCTCACCGCGCCGCTCGGCTGGGGCGACGACGGAACCGAGCCGATCGAGGCGACGCTGGCGCGCTGGCTGGCGGGAGTGACCGCGGTCATCCTGCTCATCACGTTCGCGAACGTGGTGAACCTCCTTCTCGTGCGCGTCGCGCGTCGCCGGCGAGAGCTGGCGATCCGGCTCGCGCTCGGATCCGGCCGGGGACGCGTCGTGCGGCTGATCGCGATCGAAGCCGCCCTGCTCGCGGTGGCGGGCGGCGTGGGGAGCCTTGCCGTGGCGCGCGTTCTCGAGCCGACAGTGCGGCGCGCGCTGATGGCCGACCAGGCGGGGTGGACCTTCGCGATCACCGATGGGCGGCTGCTCGCCCTTCTCGGCGCCATCGTGCTGATCGCCATCGTCTGCGTCGCCGCCGTTCCCGCCTTCCAGGCCGGCGATCGGCGGGTGGTGCCCGCGCTCCGCGGCGGGCCGCGAGCGGGATCGTCGTCGTTCCGCCTTCGCGGAGCGCTGACGGTCGTGCAGGCCGCGCTCTCCGTCGTGCTCCTGGTCGGGGCCGGTCTCTTTCTGCGCAGCTTCGCGAACGTGGAGCGGCTCGATCTGGGGATCGACCGGGACGCCGTGCTCACGGTCGAGGCATTGCTGCCGCCATTCGCCGGCGGCGATTTCGGCGGCTACCTCGACAGGGAGCGCGATGTATACCGGCGGCTCGAAGAGACCGTGGCGCGAGAACCCGGCGTCGGGCGCGTGGCCGTCGCCATCGGATTGCCCCTCGATGGCGGGAGCTTTGCCGCCACCGTCTGGGTCCCGGGCGGCGATTCGATCCCCACGCGTCCCGGCGCGGGCCCGTACGCCAGCGCCGTCACGGCCGACTACTTCCGTACGATCGGTACCCGCGTCGGCCGCGGTCGCGCATTCTCGGAATCCGATCGTGAAGGCAGCGAGCCGGTCGTCGTCATCAACGAGACGATGGCGCAGGCGCTGTGGCCCGGGCGGGAGGCGCTCGATCGCTGTCTTCACATCGGTCGCCGCTCGAACCCCTGCGCGCGCATCGTCGGGATCGCCGAGGATGTGCACCGGACTGGCCTCCGCGAGCGGGCGTCGTTCCAGTACTACGTGCCCCTCGGCCAGCAGAGCATGTTCGGCGGCGCGAAGCTCGTGGTGCGGCCGAGCTCGTCCACGCCGCTTTCCCGGGCCGCGCTCCGCGAGGCGATCGTGGAGGCGGAGCCGCGCGTATGGGCGGTGGAGGTGCGCTCGCTCGAGGAATCGATCGCCGGCGAGATGCGTCCGCTGCGCATCGGCATGGTCACCTTCGGCGTCAGCGGCGCGCTCGCACTCGTGGTAGCGGTGCTCGGGCTGTACAGCCTGATGTCGTACATGGTGGCGGGGCGACGGCACGAGATCGGGGTGCGGGTGGCCCTAGGCGCCACCCGCAACGACGTGATCGAGCTGGTGCTGCGGAGCGGGGTCGCGCTCGCCGCGGCCGGGGTGGCCATCGGGCTCGCCCTCGCCTTCGCCGGAGGGCCGTGGCTCGAGCCACACCTCTTCGAGGCCTCTGCACGCGACGGGTTCGTCATGGCTCTGGTCGCCGCCGTGCTGATCGCGACCGCGACCCTCGCGGGGTGGCTCCCCGCGCGCCGGGCCACCCGCATCAGCCCGACCGAGGCCCTGCGTACCGAATAGCGGCGGGCCGGCGAGGCGCGCGTGCCGCCGCCCGACCCGCACGATTCGTTCAGCGCCCGCCCTGAGCCGGGGGCGCTGTTCGCGACGGTGCGCTCCCCGTAACCACCGTCACCGCTCCGTCGTGGACGGCCCCCACCGCTCGCGGGACCCTCTCGCCGGCCGGGGGAAACGGTGGGGTCGGGTCAGAGGCGACGTGCGTCGAACAACGCCCGCTACCCGGGCGGTGGCCAGGGGATTTTTTCCCGACCATCGGCACGACAGGCGACCGCCCCGATCCTGCCGCCAGACGGGAGGATCCGCGCGCGACGCGGCGAGATTCCCGATCTGCCGACCACGCGGCCCGCTGGTACGAAACCGGCATTACGAAGGAGCATGAGCAGAACGATGCTACTCGCCGCCAGCCTCGCACTCGCCGTGGTCACCACGGGGAGCGGGCTTCCGTTCGCACCGGCGGACGTCGCCTTCGTGGCACGGCCCGGAGCGAGCTCGGTCGGCGTGTCCGCGGCGTCCACCAACGCGGGGAGTTCGAATGTCGTGTCGGCGAGTGCTGCGGCGAGCGGTCTCCAGCGTGCGGTCTCCGCGGGGGCGGACCTCGCGCGCAGCGAGCCGGTGGCCTTCTTCGCCCTGTTCGTGGCCGGGATCGTGCTCTTCGCCCCCGGCTCCGCGTTCACGCTCGCCGCGGGGGTGGCGTACGGAATGTGGCTGGGTCTCGCGCTGTCGGTGACCGCCACGATGGTAGCGGCCGTGATCCACTTCGCGATCGCGCGTCACCTGCTCCAGGGAGTCGTGCGCCGCCGCCTGGCGGACCGACGCCCGTTCGAGATCCTCGACCGGGCCGTCTCGCGCGACGGCTGGAAGGTCGTGGGTCTCACACGCCTGTCCGCGATCATCCCGGGCGCCGTCCAGAACTGCCTGTACGCGATCACGTCGGTCCGCTTCCGCACGTTCGTGCTCGCCTCGATCGTAGGGCTGGTACCCCCGACGCTCTTCTTCGCGGCGGCCGGATCGACCGGCAGGGACCTGCTGGGAGCGGGCGGCATGGGGGCCGCGGGCGTGACACCGTTCGGGATCCGCGCGGCGGCGCTCGGCGCGCTGGCGCTCGCGGTGGCGCTCCTGGTGCGCCGGGCCAGGCGGGAGCTGCGCTCCGCCGAATAGCTATTCGAGAGCTTCCCGGAACCCGACCCTCCAGCTGGGGACCGTGGGCGTCCAGCCGAGCTCGCGCTTCGCCTTCCCGTTCGCCGCCCCGCGGTTTTCCGTCATCATCCTCACGCCGCCCTCGCCGATCGCCAGCCGGGCGAGCCAGACCGGGATCCGGAACGGAGGTCGGGCCTCGACGGCCTCGGCCAGAACCGGCAGCCAGACCGACACCTGGGCCGGCTCGTCGTCCACGATGTTGTAGACGCCCGGCGCTCCGCCCCGCAGGGCGGCCACGGTCGCGCGGGCGGCGTCGTCGATGTGGATGAACGACCAGACCCCGCCTCCGTCGCCCACGATCGGGAGTCGGCGTCTCATGACCAGGTCGACCATCCCCCCACCCTCGGCGAGGCCGGTGCCCGGACCGTAGAACCACCCGTACCGGAGCGCGACTCCCTCGAGGTCCCTGGCCTCCCGCACGGCCTCCTCGACGTGACGGATCGCCGCCAGCGTCTCGCGGAAGGCGGAGGGGGGATCGGGTTCGAGCGAATCTTCCTCGGTCTTTATCGCGTCGCCCGTGCGGGCGTACGTCCAGCCGCAGAAGCTCTGCGCGACGACGCGGCGTGCCCCGACGCGGCGTGCGGCCTCGAGCAGCGTGTCGGTCGCATCGGTGCGGAGCCGGTTGGTGAGCGCGAAGTCCCGGTCGAGCTTTCGGAGTCGCGCGTCCTCCGGGATCGCGGTGAGCTGGTGGACGATCGCGTCCGGCCGGGCGTTCTCGACCGAGCGGAGAAGGGCGATGTGGTCGAGCGCGTCCGCGACCGCCACTTCCGCACCCAGGGCCTCGAGCGGCGCGGCTCGCTCTCGCGACCGGGACAGGACCACCACCTCGTGGCCGTCCCGAAGCAGGACAGGCACCAGGTGCCTTCCGATGGCGCCGGTGCCACCCGCGACGAATACCCTGCGCGGCGCCTCCATTCGTCTACCCTCCGGACATGGCCCGCGGGGCGCTCGTCGAGGCGGGTGATCGGGGTTCCGTGATCATGATGTCGGGACACCTTCGTGCGGCAATGCGTGATGTCGCAATACCCCGATGCGCCTCTACGGGGAGCCCCCGATCGGTCGAGGCACGTTCGATCATGATCGGGAACCGCGTGACGCGGTGGCGACACCCATCGTCCATCCATCGGCAGGAGGGTTCGACGAGACGGATCCTCGCATGCGGAGGCTTCATGACCGGGTCGTCGATCGCGCTGATCTCTTGCGTATGGGCACTGGGGTGCGCCGCGGGGATCCGGTCCAATCTGAACGTGTCACCGGTGGACCCCGAGTGGGAGGTGGACGAACTCGCCATCCTTCCGGTGACTTCGCACGCCACGCCGGGGGCTCGAGTGGCGTCGACCCCGGAAGCGCTGGCGCGAGCGATCGCGGCGCGAGGCAGCGCGACGCGGCTGGTGAGCGCCCGGGTGGTTGGACGACGCATCGAGGAAGCGGGTCTGCTCGCCGAGTACACGCAGGCGTTGATCGCCCTCAGGGAGACGGGCGTGGCGAGGACGTCCGTATTCGAGGCCATCGCCGACGCGGTCGGGGTCCGCTATCTCCTCCTGGCGAGCTTCTCGTACTCGCGCGAAGTAACGAGCGCGAGCTTCGACACGCGGCAGGGCATCGGCACGTACGCCCACATCTGGGACCGTGGGCGGGTGGTCTGGGAGCTCGACGGGCTTGTCAGCTCCGAGACCGGGGAGTTCACGAGGGAGCGTTCGGGCGGGGACCTGGCCGAAGCGGCGGTTCGTGAGATCGCGGACCGGCTGCCGTTGCGGCCCTCGCGCTGACGCGGTCCGGTCCCTACTCGAGAAGCGGCTGGAAGGTCTCTCGTGGCGCCGGGCGGAGCTGCGGGTCGCGGTCGAGGATGCGGACGCAGGTGTTCCAGCGCAGGATCGCCTCGTCGTTCCCTTCGGGACGGAGCTCGATGGCCCGCGCGTAGAGATCGAGCGCGCGCCGGAGCCCGTCGTAGGCCTCGTGTCCCGCGCCCGGCCCGCCGCGCTTGTGGCGGGCCTTCGCGTGGCGCTCCCACACGATCCCCTCGTAGTAGTTGCGCGCGTATTCGCTCTCGAGCTCCGGGACCACCTCCATCGCCTCCCGGAACGCGGCCGCGAGCCGGTAGGTGAACTGGTCGGTGAGCGCGAGGAGCAGCGTGGCCAGGGCGCCCTGGTGGTCGGGGTCGACGGCCAGGATGTCGAGACAGATCGACTCGGCCTGCGCCGGCTCGTTCAGGAGCCGGTAGTGGTGCGCCTTCTCGTGCGCCTCGTCGATCGCCTCGGGCGAGAGCCGTCTGAGCTCGAAGTCGGGTCGCCGATCGCTCACCCCGACCTCCCGCCGCGCCCGTGCGCCTGCCGGCCGCTCATTTCGAGAACACCCGGAAGAGCCGTCGTATCGGGTCGTAGAACTGGTCGACGACGCGCTCCTTGAGCGGGATGATGGCGTTGTCGGTGATCGTGATATGCTCCGGACACACCTTCGTGCAGCACGTCGTGATGTTGCAATAGCCGATCCCCCCGGCGTCGCGCAGCTCCTCCACGCGGTCTTCGACGTCGAGCGGGTGCATCTCGAGCGCCGCCGCGTGGACGAAGAAGCGCGGCCCGATGAACTCGTCGTGCTTGTGGTGGTCGCGCAGTACGTGGCACACGTCCTGGCACAGGAAGCACTCGATGCACTTCCGGAACTCCTGCACCCGGTCGGCGTCGCGCTGGTCGAAGCGCCACGTCCCGTCCTCCGCGTCGGGCTCGCGCGGTCTGAACGGCTTGATGCGCCTCTTCACCTCGTAGTTCCAGGACACGTCGGTCACGAGATCCCTGACGAGCGGGAACGCCTTGATCGGCTCGACGGTCACCGGACGGTCGGTGGGAACGGTGTTCATCCGCGTCATGCACAGGAGCTTCGGGTTGCCGTTCACCTCGGCCGAGCATGAGCCGCACTTGCCGGCCTTGCAGTTCCAGCGCACGGCGAGGTCGTTGGCCTGCTCCGCCTGGATCTTGTGGACGACGTCGAGCACGACCATCCCCTCGTCGTACTCGGTGTCGTAGGAGGCGAACGCGCCGGTCTCGGCGTCTCCGCGCCAGATCTCGAAGGTGGCTCTCGGCATCAGTCGGTCCTTCCCGCTCCGGCTCCGCGTCCCGCTGGCTCCGGCGGCCCCCCGGCTCGCGCCCGGCCGCTATCCCTGCTCATCGATGATCGCCTGAAGCTCCCCCGGGATGAGCGGGATCGGCTCGCGCCGGATGTCCATCGATCCGTCCCGGGCCTTCCGGATCACGAGATTCACCGTGCCCCACTCCGGGTCCTTGTCCGGGTGGTCGTCCCGGGTGTGCGCCCCGCGGCTCTCGGACCGCGCCAGGGCCGAGCGCGCGATCATCTCCGACACCGTGAGCAGGTTGTGGAGGTCGAGGGCCGTGTGCCACCCCGGGTTGTACTCCCGATTGCCACGGACGGCCGTCTTGGCCGCGCGGCGCGCTAGTGCCTCGATCTCGCCTGCCGCCGTCTCGAGCTCCTCCGCGCGGCGGATGATCCCGACCCGGTCCTGCATGAGATCCTGGAGCGCGTACTGAAGCGCGTACGGTCCCTCGTCCCCCTCGCCCCCGGCTCG
>Ga0299914_10002243_pt1 | contig 13273 bp, 10 predicted proteins | sample RVTome_10_FD_201361 | JGI IMG/M metagenome (GOLD analysis project Ga0299914, IMG submission 201361) | Soil microbial communities from uranium-contaminated site in the Upper Colorado River Basin, Wyoming, United States - RVT153D57 (version 2) ...
GAGGTCGCGCCCGGCGCCCGGCTCGACGCCGGCCTTCATGCAGGCGGCGATGTAGGAGGCGCTGGTGCCGAACATTGTCACCCCGGCGCGCTCGGCAAGATCCCAGAGCGCGTTCATGTCGGGATATCCGGGGTTGCCGTCGTAGAGGACGATCGCGGCGCGGGTCAGCAGTCCCGAGACGAGGAAGTTCCACATCATCCAGCCGGTCGTCGTGAACCAGAAGAGGCGGTCGCCGGGGTGGGCGTCGACGTGGAGGTTGAGCTTCTTCAGGTGCTCGAGCAGGATGCCGCCCTGGCCCTGGACGATCGCCTTGGGCAGGCCGGTCGTGCCGGAGGAATAGAGGACCCAGAGCGGGTGGTCGAAGGGGACGCGCTCGAAGCTGGGCTCGGCGCCCTCGCCTGAGGCGAGCAGTTCGTCCCAGCGCACCGCGTCGCGCAGAGGGGAGAGGTCGGGGTCGGAGTCGAGGTAGGGGAGGACGACCGTGCGCTCCAGCGTTGGCATCTCGGCCTGCAGGCGGGCGATCGTCTCGCGCCGGTCGAAGTCCTTGCCGCCGTAGCGGTAGCCGTCGACCGCGAAGAGGACCTTGGGCTCGATCTGGGCGAAGCGGTCGATGACGCTCGCCGGGCCGAAGTCGGGCGAGCAGCTCGACCAGACGGCGCCGATGCTCGCTGTGGCGAGGAAGGCGACGATCGCCTCGGGGATGTTCGGCATGTAGGCGACGACGCGGTCGCTTCGCTCGACTCCGAGCGCGCGCAGCCCCGCGGCTGCCGCGCCGACCTGCGCCCGCAGTTCGCCCCAGCTCAACTGGTCCAGCTCGCGCAACTCGGAGGCGTGCAGGATCGCCGTCTCGCTGTCCTCCTTGCCGGCGAAGACGTGCTCGGCGTAGTTCAGCTTGGCGCCGGAAAACCACTCCGCCCCCGGCATCTCGCGGCTGCCCAGGACGCGGTCGTAGCCGCCCTCGGCCTGCACGTCGAAGAAGTCCCAGATCGAGGACCAGAAGCCCTCGAGGTCGTCGACGGACCAGCGCCACAGCTCGTCGTACCCGTCAAATCTCAGCCCTCGCTCCGCGTCCAGCCAGCGCATGTACTCGGTCATTCGCGCCCGCTCGACCAGCTCGGTCGGCGGTTCCCAGAGCTTCTCCGGTGCGGCTGGGCTCACGCGGCGCCGGCGCCGACCGCCGATTCCTGCCTTCGCTTCAGGTCATGCGGGTCGTGCGAGCAGAGCATGTCGATCTCGTTGCCGTGCCTGCTGGCCAGCTCGCGCAGCCGTTCCTGGTTGGCCTTGCGGGCCGCGTTGTCGATCGCCGTCATGTTCTGGAAGAAGCGCAGCATCGGTGGGCAGCTTGGCGGCGTTCGCAACTCGCGGTAGTCGAAGAAGGCGTCGCCGCAGTGCATGAGCCAGCCGTCGTCGCTGCTGATCGCGATCGCGGTGTGCCCTCTCGTGTGGCCGGCCAGCGGAACCAACGCGATCTCCTCGTCGAGCCCCGGCAGGATGCGCACGCTCTCGAACCCGAACCATCTGTCGCCACCGCTCTCGTGCCGGACCCAGCGTGGGTCGTGATTCCAGTGGGCGGCGCGGTAGCGAGGCTTCTCCCGCAGCCCCGGGTTCAAAGCAGCCTCCAGCTCCGGGGCGAAGACGTGCACCTCCGCCTCCGGGAAGTCGGCGAGGCCGCCGGTGTGGTCGGGGTCGAGGTGGGTGGCGACGATGTGGCGCACGTCGCCGGCGTCGAGGCCGAGCGCGGCGAGTTGCTCCCGGGCGGTCGTGGCGATCTCCGGCCGCGCATTCATCAGCCATCGCGATGCGGCTCCGAGGCGGCCCGGGTCGTGAGCGTCCTTGGTGCCGAAGCCGGTGTCGACCAGCACCACGCCGTCGCCGGCCTCGATCGCCAGGCAATGGCAGACGATCAGTCCCCGCTCCAGGAACCCTCCCTCGCCGTTGACGAGTCGCCTGCCATGAGGGCAGAACGATCCGCAGTTGAGGTGATGGATCCTCATCCCGCGCGGCAGTCTAGAGGCGGTCTATCGTTCACAGGGCGCCGGAGTGGTGGAACGGCAGACACGATTGATTCAAAATCAATTGCTCGCAAGGGCGTGTGGGTTCGAATCCCACCTCCGGCATAGAAGCGGCGGCCAGCTCAGGCAGGCTGCGGGGCGCCGTTCTCGGGCGGGGCGCCGGCGCCGTAGTCCTCGCCGGAGCCGATCGGGCGCTCCTCCTCCACGTGCCAGTCTTGGTTGAAGGCGTAGAGGGCAGCGGCGACGATCACTATCTGCAGCAGGACGAGGATCACCACCAGCAGGCCGAGCAGCGAGCTGGGCAGCAGCGCCTCTTCGAAGCCGGCCTTGTCGCGGGCGAACCAGCTGTTGGCGCCGACGGCGCAGAAGATCGCCAGGATCATCGAGAGCGCGGCGGCGACCGGCAGGGTGCCGCGACTCCAGCGCGCCACGCGGAGGGCGAAGAGGCCATAGAGGGCGGCGAAGACGAGGCAGACGATCCCCATTCCTCCGCCGCCGGAGAGAAGCGCCCAGCCACCGATGGTGACGATCACGGCGACCACCGCCGTTGCCGCGAGCAGGAAGGCGATCACGAACTTGGTCGTGACCACCTCCGGCTTCTCCCGGTTTGGGTGCCAAAGCTCATAACCCGGCCTCACCTCTCCAATTGCCACGCATCGATCATAGAATCTGGAAGCGACAACGCGAAGTTGGTCGCGCGTTAAGCCCCGCACGGGGCAGCCACGCGGGCGTGGTGAAATTGGCAAACACGCCGGCTTTAGGTGCCGGTGCTCGAAAGAGCTTGGGGGTTCAAGTCCCTCCGCCCGCATTGAGCGCAGCGGCGCTCGTTACGATCCCGTCCCCTCGGGGCAGTGGCCCAACTGGTTAAGGCACCGGTCTCCAAAACCGGCGATTCCAGGTTCGAGTCCTGGCTGCCCCGCTCTCTGGATTTGGTTTGAGGAGCCGCAATCCCGCTTGGGGAGCGGGTTTGCAGCGACTCGGCCTGGCTTCGACCGGAAGGTCAACGAAAGTCAGCGAGGGTCAAAAAAGGGCTGTTTTCGACCCCTTTCATTCCCCTGGATGTGATGTGTCGCGACATCGGAGACAGATGTTTCACGACATCGGTGCCTGCACGGTTGCGTGTACCCATCTCATCCCGCCCGGCGGTAGCAGATGTGCGTCGCCAGTGGGGAATGGAGGACCTCGTCGGGCTCGAGATCGAACTCGGCGACGCCGTTGAATATCCCCTCGCCGGACCCGAGTAGAACGGGGGCGATGTCGAGCCAGAGCTCGTCGATGACGCCCGCCTGCAGCGCTTGGCGGACGGTCGAGGCGCCGCCCGCGATGTCGATGCCGTCTGCGCCGGCAGTCTCGCGGGCCTGGGCGTAGGCGGCGTCGAAGCCATCGGTGACGAAGTGAAACGTCGTCCCGCCCTCCATCTCGATCGGCGCGTGAGTGTGATGTGTTAGGACGAACACGGGCGCGTGGTAGGGGGGCTCGGGCCCCCACCAGCCCGACCACTCCTCGTCCCACTCGCCGCGGATCGGGCCAAACATGTTGCGGCCCATGACGTAGGCGCCGCGGCGGCGCAGCAAACGGCGCTCGGCGGCGGCGTCCGCCTCGTTCGCGCGCTCGTCGCCAAGGTGCCAGCCGTGAAGCTCGCGGCCCCGCTTGCCGAGCGGGTCTTCGCGGCTTTGATCCGGCCCGGCGACGAAGCCGTCGAGGGAGATCGACATGTGGCAGGTGGTGTCGGCCATTACTCTCCTCCAAAGTGATTGTGTTTTGCAAGCGGCGGCGCGCGAGCGGAACCGTATCAGGGTAATTGCAGCCTGCAAGTACCCTGGAGGACATGGCTACCCCCCCTGCGCGCGAACCGCGCTCCGGGTGTCCGATCAACGCGACAGTCGAGGTGATCGGCGACCGCTGGTCGCTCCTCGTCCTGCGCGACGTGATGTTCGGCAACCGCCGCCACTTCCGCGAGCTGCAGAAGCGCTCGGAGGAGGGAATTGCCTCAAACATCCTGGCGGACCGGCTGCGGCGCCTCGTCGCCGGCGGCCTGCTCACCCGAGAGGACGCCGGCCGCGGCCGGCGGGCGACCTACAGCCTCACCGAGGCGGCCATCGAGCTCGTGCCAGTGATGGCAGCGCTCGGATCCTGGGGGCTCCACAATCGGCCAACGACGGCCACGCTCCGCGTGCGGGCAGAGCTGTTGGCCGACGGCGGCCCCGAGCTGTGGGCGGATTTCATGGACGAGCTGCGCGCCGAGCACCTCGGCGCACCGTCCCCGCCGGACGACCGCCCACGCGCCACCGAGCGCCTTGCCGCCGCCTACGCCGAGGCTGTCGCCGCCGAGGTGACCTGACGGCAGCTCCCGCACCTCCACGAACCGAGCCGGTCGCGGGAAGGTGTACAAACCCCGCCCTCGCCATAGTTAAGGGGGCGCCACCTGCTCAGGGGTCGGTTGCGAGCCTGACGCCGCCATCGGGCGTGACCGTCCAGCGGGGGTTGTGGGCGATCTCCCAGGGGTGGCCGTCGAGGGTCGACGATGACGGAGCTGTACCCCCCCAGCCGAGCGCCTCGTAGAACCGCCGCGCCCGCCCGAGGTCGGCCACTCCAAGCGTGATCAAGTTGACGCGCTGCTTCATGTTCATCCCTCCTGGCTGAACTCTCGATTCCGAGGGAAGAGTTTGTCGCGCCCAGGACCTTATCTTGAAGTGACTCTTGAAGTGACGTCGTCGGACCTTCGCCGCTCGGCGTCGCTCGGCGTCTGAGCACCACTCCTCGGGGAGGTAGAGCGCCCAGCCCAGGGGGGCGGTCCCCTTGGCGCCGACCGCGTGCACCGAGACACCGATCTGGCAGTTGCCGATGCGTCTCGGAGACCGGGACCGCCGGTGCCTGCGCCGACGGGGTCGGGCTCGACGGCGCCATCTCGGTGACGGTCAGCTCCGACGGCGCCAGCGCCTACGTCGCGTCCCAGAGCAGCGACGCGGTGGCGGTCTTCGACCGCGAGCCGCTCCCGCCACCGGCGCTGATCTCCGCGCCGCCGGCGCTGTCCCCCGACACCGCCAGGCCGCGGCTGAGCGCGCTCAAGCTCTCACCGGCCCGCTTCCGCGCTGCCGGCAGGGGGGCGAGCGTCTCCACCCGCGCCCGCAGCAGGGTCTCCTACCGGCTATCGGAGCCGGCGAGGGTCCGCTTCGCCGTCGAGCGCGGCCTTCCCGGCCGCCGCGCCGGCAAGCGCTGCGTCAAGCCGAAGCGCTCCAACCGCGCCGCCAAGCGCTGCACCCGCTTCGCGACCGTGGGCCGCCCCCTTGCCCATAGTGGCAAAGCGGGCCGCAACGCTTTCCGCTTCAGCGGCCGGATCAGGGTCAGGTCCAAGGGCCGCCTCCGCCTCCGCAAGCTGGCACCGGGCCGCTACCGGCTGCGCGCCGTGGCAACCGACGCCGCCGGCAACGTCTCCCGCCCGCCGCGATACCGCGCCTTCCGGATCGTCCGCCGCTGAGACACCACCCCCCTTCCGGTCGGCGACTTCAACCAGCCCACGTGGAGGCCGCGTCGTCGCTAGGAGCCCGCCGGCCCGGGAGCGCCGGCGATGAGCCAGATCGCGACGATCACGATCATCACGGCGATCGGCACGAGGTAGTACCAGTAACCGCCGCGCCGCCCGGGCCCTGGTCGTAACGGGGCTCATCTGTCGCTGTTCTGGACAGATAGCACCCAGGTGGCGGCGCGGTGTCGGATAGCCTGCCGTTTCATGAGGGTGCTCTTTGTCGTTGCGGTTCTCGCTTCGCTTGCGATTGCGGCGCCGGCGCATGCGGCGACCTTCGTCGTCACCAAGAAGGGCGATTCCCTCGACTTCGTTTGCAACGCCGACTGCTCGCTGCGCGACGCGGTCACGGCCGCCAATGCCGACCCGGCGGCCGACGAGATCGTGCTTCCGGCCGGCGTGCTGCGGCTGAGCCTCCTCATGGTCGAGAACACCAATATCGCCGGCGACCTCGACGTGACGAGCGACCTCACGATTCGCGGCGCCGGGGCCGCCGCGACGACGATTCAGAGCGCCGCCGGGGATCGCGTGCTCGACCTCCACGGCGCCGCGGCCGACCTGCGTCTGCTCGACCTGACCGTGACCGGCGGCCGGGCACTCGCCCCCAACGACTTCGGCGGTGGCATCCGCTCCCAGGGCACTGGGGAGCTTTCGCTCGAGCGGGTCGTGGTGCGCGACAACTTCTCCCAAGGCGCGGCCTCCAACGGCCACGGCGGCGGCATCTACAAGGGGGCCGGCCGGCTCGTCGTGCGCGACTCGGCGATCGTCGGCAATCAGGCCCTCTCCAGCGGCTTCGGCGGCGGCATCTTCCTGAACGCCCTCGGGACGTCGGCCGAGCTGACCAACGTGACGATCGCCGAGAACTACGCCGGTTCCAGCGGCGGGGGGATCTACTCCAACCATGCGATCCCGGCAGCGCTCGTGCACGTCACCGTGGCCGGGAACGAGGCCGGCTCCAGCAATGGCGGAATCGACGGTGACGCCGCCTCCTTTCGCCTGCGCTCCTCGATCGTCGCGGCCAACGCCGCCCCCGCGAACCCCGACTGCGGCCCCAGTTTCGCCCCACTGAGCGATGGCGGCAATGTCGGCCCCCCCGCCTGCGGGCTGACCCAGTCCAGCGACGCGCAGACCGGCGATCCAGCCCTCGGCCCGCTGAGCGCGACCGCGATCCCGGTCCGCGAGCCGCTCGCCGGCAGCCCGGCGCTCGACCGCGCGGTCGGCCCCTGCCCGGCCGCCGACGCGCGCGGCCTTCCACGACCTCAGGGCGCGGCGTGCGACGCCGGCGCCGCCGAGCTGGCGGTCCTGCCGGCGGCCGTGCCGGCCGCCGGGGTGTCGCCGGCCCCGCGGCTCCTCGCGCTCCCCAGGAAGTTGAGGCTGAAGGGCGGGAAGATCGCTGTGCCGCTTCGCTGCGCGGCCGGCGCGCGCTGTACGGGAAGCTTGAAGTTGACTGCGGCAGCCCGGCGCGGGCGCGCGAGCGCCCAGGCGGTCGTGGTGCTTGGGCGAAGGGCGTTTGCGATTCCCGGCGGCAAGCGCGCCACGGTCCGAGCGCCGCTCTCCGCCGCCGGCAGGCGCGCGATCCGTGGCCGCAAAGGGATCCGGGCGACGCTGACCGTGCGACTCACCGGCGCGTCCCGCGCGCAGACCGCGAAGGTGCGGATCGCTCGGCGCTCGCAGAGGCCGCGCGGCACCACCTCCTGACTCAGCCGGGCCGCGCCTCCAAGATCAGGTTGAACGGCGTCTCGGTGGCCCGCCGGAATCGGGCGAACCGCCTTTTCGGCCACCTCTGCGCCTTCCAGATCGTCTGGCGCTGAGCCGTCTCGCTAGGATCGCGTCGATCGGGCGCAATCGCGTCGAAGGCAGTTCGATACAGGGGAGCGTTGAGAGAGACCATGCGCAGGCTGATCTGGACCGGGTTGGCAACACTCGCCCTCCTGATCGCCGCGCCGGGCGCGGCTCGGGCCGCAACGCCCTTCACGGCGGGCAGCGGTTCCGACCCCGGGGTGGCTGTCGGATTCGACGGCAGCGCGCACGTGGTCTGGATGACGGGGGGCCCGAACGTCCAGGTCGGCTACTGTCGCGTCAGCGCCGGGCACGAGGCCTGCAACCGGACCGAGTTGCTCAACTTCGGCGCCTCGACCGCGGCAAACTCCATCGGCCGGGCGACGGTATTCGCGCCGGCGCCGAACAAGGTCGTGATCGAGGCGGGGTGCTGGAACTGCCCGAGAGATCTCGCCCGCAAGTCATATCTCTGGACCTCGACCAACAACGGATCGAGCTTCGGTTCTCCTGTCCAGATCGGGGAAGGTTTCGATACCAACGGCGTCGGCACCTGGCTGGATTCCAGCAACCTCTTCGTCGCCGCCAACAGCAACAGCGTCAAGGCGCTTAACTTCCCGCCCACCGGTAGCCCGGTGCCGATCGCCCCGGTGGGCTACTCCTTCGGCCCCGAGGTCGTTCGACTGCCGGGGACCAACACGCTGGTGGCCGCGAGCAACAACCTCGACGCGGTTGGATACGGCGTTTACGGCGGCCCCTCACTGACGGCGACGGCGGTCAACACCCCGGCGAACTGGGCCGCCTCCCTGGGCCTCTCGGCTGCCGAGCCCGACAACAGCGAGACGAGCCTCAACGCCGGGCCGAACGGCATCTACCTCGCCTACAAGTCCCTCGTCCCGGGCAATACCCGGCTCGGCCTGCGGCGTTTCGACCCGGTGAGCGAAACCTTCGGCGGGCCCGCCTACGTCCAGGGCGAGGATCCGATCGACACCGGCAGCCTCGACCATCCCGACAGCTTCCAGGACCTGACCGGGAAGCTGCACCTGGTCTGGCGCTCGCTGCACGACGGCGGCCGCCTGCGCTACCGGGCCGGCGATGCGACCGCGACGAGTTTCGGGCCTGTTGGGACTCTCGCCGCGGGAGAGAACTTCACCGACCCCGAGGTCGCGGTCGGCAACGAGACCGGGTTCGCGGTCTGGACCCAGGGTACCTCGGGTCCGGTGCGCGTCGTCCCGGTCGATCCCCGGCCCGAGTCCGCCCCACCCGGTGCGTCCCCGACCGACGGCGAGCGCCCGGCCGTTAGCGGGGCCATGATCGGCGATCGCACCCTGCGCCCCGGCCAGGGAACGACCTTCCGCTTCCGCTCCAGCAAGTCGGGCCAGGCGGTGCTGACGATCGAAAAGCAATTCAAGGGCCTGAAGGGCAAGAAGCGCAAGGGGAAGCGGGCCTGCCTGCCGCGGACCAAGAAGCGGCTGCGCGCGCTGCGCAAGCAGGCCGGCACCCCGCGCGCCTATCGCAAGCTGCTGAAGAAGCGCTCCTGCCGCGCCTACAAGCGCGTCGGCGAGATCCGCCAGCGGGTCAGGGCGGGCGCCAACACGATCGTCTTCAACGGCCGCGTCGCCGGGCGCAAGCTCGGCAAGGGCAGCTACCGGGCGAAGCTCGTGGTCACCGATTCCGCCGGTCAGCGCTCGCGCTCCGAGTTCCTCAAGTTCAAGGTCATCGGCCCGAAGAAGGTGAAGAAGAAGGGTGGTCGTCGTTAACCCGGGAGAGGCCCTCGCGGCCGGCGCGAATGCGCGACTTGGCTTCCGCCGGTCGACCTGTCGGCTCCTCAGACCTCGGTTGGATGTGCGGCGTCGACGATCGGCAACTCGCGCAGGCGGCCGCGCTTGACGGCGCGGCACCCTTCGGCGGCGGCTTCCTCAGACGCGCAGGATGAGGCCGATGATGCGGGCGATGCCTCGCTTCGAGATCAGTGGGCCAACGAGTGCGCGATGACGCGCGCACTCGCGATGGCGACGGCGATCGGGACGATCGCAGCCATTCTGCTGGCGCCCGGCGTCGCCGCGGCGACGCCTCAGCTGCTCGGTAGCTGGGGTGGCTCGGGGTCGGGCCCCGGCCAGTTCGACGAACCGTTCGGAATCGCCACCGGCCCCGATGGGAGCGTTTACGTCGCGGACACCGAGAACCACCGGGTCCAGCAGTTCACCGCGGCCGGGGAGTTCGTGCGCCAGTGGGGCTCCAACGGCGCCGGCAACGGCGAGTTCGACCGTCCCACCGGGGTCGAGACCGATGCCACGGGAGACGTGTTCGTCGTCGAGATCGGCGGCATGCGCGTGCAGCGGTTCAGCGCCGGCGGGGCCTATGAGGCGAAATGGGGCTCCTTCGGATCGGGCCCCGGCGAGTTCAGCTTCCCGATCGACCTCGCGGTCGACGCAGCCGGTGACGTCTATGTACCCGACTTCGTGGACCGGGTCCAGAAGTTCGACCGCGACGGCGGCTTCATCGCCGAGTGGGGCTCGAGTGGCGGTGGCCCCGGCGAGCTCGACGATCCGTCCGGAGTGGCCGCGACCGCAGACGGCGTCTACGTCGCCGATACCGGGAACCATCGCGTGCAGCGATTCACGCCACTCGGGTCGCCCGCCGGGCCGCTCGGATCGCTCGCCCCCGGCGATTTCACCAGTCCCTTCGGAATCGACGCCGGGCCCGCCGGTGAGCTCGCCGTCACCGATCGCGCCGGTCAGCCGCTCGCCCTCTTCAACGCCGCCGGCTCCTTGCTCGCCGAGCTCGGCGCGGGAACGATCGGCGTCGCCAACGCGGACGTCGCGTACGCGCCCGGCGGCGATCTGTACGTGACTGACGCTGCCAGCGATCGCATCCTGCGCTTCGGCGAGCCCAGCCCCGATCCGGGAGGGGCTGATCCCGCTTCGGCCGGGGGTGGCAACCGAGCCGCCCCCGGCCTGCGCATCCTCGGCCGCAGGCTGACCCTGAACCGCCGTGGCCTGCTGCGGGCGAGGCTCCGCTGCCCGGCGTCGGAGCGCTCCGGGCCCTGCGCCGGCGTGATGAAGCTGCGGCCCCGCCGCAATATCGCCGGACGGCGACCGCTCCTCGCCAAGGGTCGATTCAGGATCAACGCCGGCGCCACGAAGTTGCTTCGCCTCGAAGCGACGCGCCAGGGCAGGCGGTTGCTGAGAGGAGACCCCCGCGCGCGCCGGGTTCAGGCCTTCGCCCGGGTAGCCGACGCCGCCGGCAACCGGCGCTTCGTCAGCAAGCGGATGACGGTGCGGGTGCGTCGATGAGGCAACCAATGCGCCTTTGCGCCCAGCTGCTGCTGCCCGCGGCCCTCGCCTGGGCGCTGGTCGCGCCCGGCCCCGCGATGGCGGCACTCGGCTACCTGGACCAGTTCGGCACCGCCGGATCCGGGCCAGGCCAGTTCAACGCCCCCAAGGGCGTCGCCGTGGCCGCCGATGGCACGATCTTCGTGGCGGACACGGGCAACCACCGGATCCAGGTGTTCGACGCGAATGGCAACTTCCTCCGCCAGTGGGGGAGTCTCGGCGTCGGTAACGGCCAGTTCAACGGCCCGCGAGACCTCACCTTGGGCCTGGGCGGCGTCGCGGTCGCGGACACCGGTAACGACCGCTTGCTTCGCTTTGACCCATTCGGCGCAACCATCGGATGCATCAACTGTTCCGGCTTCAGCAATCCTTCCGGAATCACCTTTCGCCCGGACATCGCCTTCTACTTCATCGCCAACACCGACGGCCACGAGATCGTGTTCACCGACGCGTCCGTAATGAAAAGCTCCTTCGGCGAGATCGGAATCTCCGATGGGCAGTTCGCAGCTCCGCAGGGAGTGACGGCCGGCCCAAGCGGCGACGTATACGTGGCCGACACCAACATCGACCGGATTCAGCGCTTCGAGGGCAGTCACGTGGGGATGAGCCACGTCAGCACCTTCGGCGGGGGCCAGGTTGACGGTCCACATGACATCGCGAGCGACGCGGGTGGCACGCTCTATGTGGCCGACACCTTCAACAATCGGATTCAGCGGTTCAGCGCCGCCGGCGCTCTGATCGGTCCGCTCGGCGGCCCCGGGCCGGGCCCCGGCCAGTTCAGCCAGCCCGCAGGCGTCGACGCCGATTGCCATGGCAACGTCTACGTCGCCGACACCGGCAACGACCGGATCCAGAAGCTGGGTGAGCCGGGCAACTCGAAACCACCCTGCCTCGATCCCGGCCCGGGGCCCGAACCAGGCCCGGCTCCGAGCCCCGCCCCGGGCCCGGGCGCCGCTCCTGGGGAGGGTTTCGCCTCGTTTCCCGTCGGCGCCGAGACCCTCGCCCCCGGCCTGCGCATCCTCGGCCGCAGGCTGACCCTGAACCGCCGTGGCCTGCTGCGGGCGAGGCTCCGCTGCCCGGCGTCGGGGCGCTCCGGGCCATGTCGGGGAACCCTGATTCTCAAAACCCAGCCCAGGCTGCCCTTCGGCGGCAAGCGGCGCCGGGTGGCGCTTGCCAGAACCAGCTTCAGCGTTCCCGCCGGCAAGACCCGAGCGCTGAGTATGCAGTTCGGGACGCGCCAGGTCAGCCTGGTCCGCACGAATCGCCGGGCTCGCCGGATCGAGGCGATCGCGATCGTCCGCGGTCGCGCCGGCGAGCGCCTGCGGCTCGCCAAGAAGATGAGGCTGGTGGTGTAGTGCGCCGAGCGACGATGCGCGGAACGATCTCGATCGCGTCGCGGCCGTCGTCTGCTGCGCGCTCGCGGTGCCGGCGGCCGGCGCCCGTCCGCTCAAGTTGAGCGTTGCCGTCCCGGGCGACGGCAACGCCAGGGTGACGATGAACGTCGTCAGGCGCTTGGCTCTGCAATGCGCCTGAGGGGGTGAGTTAACGGCTATGCGCGCGATCTCCAAAACCGGAGATTCCCGGTTTGAGTCCTGGCTGTCCCGTTCACGGAATCCGCAAACTCCCAGGCGTGACTTGCTCGCGTCGGCATGTCGATCAGCACCCAGAGCCCCGACGCGGCGGTCAGCCCGGCGACGAGCGCGATCGCGCCGCCGTAGCCGAGCGCGTCGGCCGTGGCTCCCGCAATCAGGGCGCCGAGCGCGTAGCCCATATCGCGCCAGAAGCGATACACGCCGACCACGGGCGCTCGGGCGATGGGGGAGGCGGCATCGGAGATCGCGGCGATCAGCGTCGGATAGACCAGCGCGGTCCCGAGGCCCAGCAGGGCCGCGGCTCCGGCGGCGACGGGGATGGCGCCGTCGCTGAGCGCCAGCACCACGAGCGCCCCGGCCTGAACGAACATGCCGGCCACGATCAACGGCTTGCGCCCGATGCTGTCCGACCAGTGGCCGGTGGCGATCTGCGCGACGCTCCAAACGCCGGGGTAGACCGCGGCGATCAACCCGACCTCGGCGACCCCGGCGCCGTTGGCGGCCAGGAACAGCGGCACCAGCCCCCAGGCCAGGCCGTCGTTGAGGTTGTTGACGAGGCCCGCCTGCGAGGAGGAGCGCAGCGCCGGCACGCGGTAGCTCACCTGCGCGAACGCCTCCCGCAGCCGCGGCGGGCTGCCGCCGGCGTCGGGGTGATGGGTCTGCTCCAGGGCGACGTGGGCGCCGGTGTCGCGGACGAAAAGCACGCTGAGCAGGAACGCCGCCAGCGCGACCACCGCCCCGGCGACGGCAACCACGTCGCGCGCCGCGAACTCGGCCGCGAGCCAGCCACTCAACCCCGCCGCCAGAGCGACGCCACCGTAGCCGGCGGCCTCGTTCAGCCCCAGCGCGAGGCCCCGCCGCTTCGGCCCAACGAGGTCGATCTTCATCACCACGGTCATCGACCAGGCGAGACCCTGGTTGACGCCGAGCAGGACGTTGGCGGCGACGATCCAGCCCCAGCTCGGCGCCGCGACGATCAACAGCGGCACCGGCAGCGCCACCGCCCAGCCGGCGATCAGCAGCCGCCGCCGCCCG
>Ga0299914_10002245_pt1 | contig 13273 bp, 13 predicted proteins | sample RVTome_10_FD_201361 | JGI IMG/M metagenome (GOLD analysis project Ga0299914, IMG submission 201361) | Soil microbial communities from uranium-contaminated site in the Upper Colorado River Basin, Wyoming, United States - RVT153D57 (version 2) ...
TGATCGTCCCGTCGACAAGCCTGACCACGTCGAGGTCGATGTCAACCGCTTCGTACCGATCGGGTGTGGGCCGGGTGGGCACGGTTGTTATATCGACGTAGATCTCAGTCTTGTCCGGCTCGACGTTCCAGATCGGGATCCATGCCTGGCCGGGCTGGATCAGCTGGACAAATGGGTGCTTCCAACTCATCGGTTTCTCCTCGCCCCGCTGGATTACCGTTCCTGAGGGCGCTCCGAGCCAGGTGCCGTGGTGGTCCTCACCGAGCAGCACCATGTCATGTCGCCAGTGCAACGAGCGTGGATACTTGTAGAACTGGAGTGTCACCGATCTCATGTCGTCCATCACCGGCCGACCTCGAGATCTTCGGGAATGATGCCGTAAAGGTGGGCGTCGACCCATCTCCCTCGCTTCGGATGCACCCGGCGCACTGTCCCCTCCCTCGTGAACCCGACGGTCTCGAGAAGGGCGATGCCTGCGGGGTTGCCAACGAAGACGTCAGCCTCCAGCTTGACCACACCGAGGTTCGTGAACGCATGGTCGACGACGGCAGCTAGCGCCTCTTTCATCAGCCCTTTGCGCCAATAAGGGGGTGCCAGCCAGTAGCCTACGTCGCATCGCCCGACGGGGCCGCGCTGGCTGATCCCGATGCTTCCCATCGCCCGGCCCGCACTGCCTGTGACTTCACCGGTTCGGTCGCGAAGCAGCCAGTGGAACCCGTGTGGGTCGAAAGTTCCGGTGGTGTGTTTTCTGAAGAAGCCGGCGATATCTTCGACTGTCTCCGGCCCGTCCCAGAGCAGGGTGTCGGTGACTTGTCGTCCCGCCTCGCCGTGGACAAATGGGAATAGGTCTCTGGCGTCTTGGTCGCTGCCGAAAGAGAGCTCCAACCGTTTGGTCTTGAGAACCGTGTTGTTGGTCGAGTTCGGGTCAGGACCGGGGTTCTTGCTCATCTGCGATGCGTCGATTCACAGCTTTGCGTTTCAGATGGCCAGCACACCCTGAATCGCCTCCATCCGTCGCACCCGGTCCATGGTCACCGAGCTGGAACCGTCGAGCAGCGCCTCTGTCTCTTCGAGAACGGCTGCAATCGGAAACAGCTTGATCCAGCTATCGGACGTCTCGACGCCGGGGCCATCGAGGTTCCAGCCAGTCATCACATCGGTATGACCTTCGAGCAGTCCGGAGACGGCGGTAAGGCCGAACCGCCCGGCTAATAGGCGGTCTCGGAACGAGGCGTTGCCGCCCCGGACCAGATGGCCGAGGATCGATGCCCGCACCTCGAGAACCGAATCGGCTCCGAGTTCTTCCCTCACCCTGTCGACGAGGGTCTCGGTGGGAATGGAAACGCCCTCAGCCTTGAGGATCAGGACCTGGGTCTTGTCCCGAGTCCCTTCCAGGCTGCGACGTAACTCAGCGACCACGGCAGCGACGATCTCGTCAGCGGACTTACCCTGTTCTGGGAGTAGGACAGCGTCGGCGGCCGTTGCCACAGCCGCGGCCATGGCGAGGTATCCGGAGTTCCTCCCCATCACCTCCACGATGAACGCGCGGTGATGGGAGCGGGCAGTGTCGGAAATTTTGTCACAAGCGTCGACGATCGTGTTGAGTGCCGTGTCAACACCGAGGGCCTCCCTCGTGAGCCCGATATCGTTGTCGATGGAGGCTGGGATGCCCACGACGGGCACATCGTGCTCAGCGGCGAGCACATGGGCACCTGCCATCGTGCCGTTTCCTCCGATGACGATTAGCCCTTCGAGGGAGTACTTCTCGAAGGCCTTCGCCGCTTCGGTTCTGCCCTCTTGGGTGTAGAAACGCTCCGAGCGGGCACTTCCGAGAAGCGTGCCCCCCAGGCCACCGGAATGCTCGACGTCGGCGATCGGCTTCCGCGGGCCTTTCTTGCCCGACCTGCGGGTGAGTGGTTGGAAATCACCGTCGATGAGACCGTCGAAGCCATCCTGGATTCCCCAGACGGCGAGGTCATGTGAAGCTGCCACCTTGGTCACGGCGCGGATGGCCGCGTTCATTCCTGGGGCGTCTCCCCCGCTGGTCAGCACTCCAATTGCCACGGAACGAGGGTAGTCAGCTCACAACCCGTCCCCGTTTCTATGGATTAATCAGCTGGAGTAGGGAGCCAGGCGTTTGTATCCTGGGCGGGTGATCATTGTCCGCGACGTACAGGTCGAGGTCGGGCCCCGGTTGTTAATCACCGGGGCTTCTTTCAGCGTGCAGTCAGGCGATCGGATCGGTCTGGTCGGACGCAATGGCGCCGGCAAGACGACGCTGATGAGGATCTTGAAAGGAGATCAGGCGCCGAACGAAGGATCGGTGCTTCGCTCGGGTGTAGTCGGATACTTCTCTCAGGAGGCCGCCCTCCCCGATTTGGAGCACGCCGACGCCACGGCCTTGGAGCGAATTCTCATGGCCCGGGAGATCGGCGCCATGCAGCGGAAGATCGAACATGCCCGGAAGCGGCTGTACGACCTGACCGGTGAAGAGCGCGACCGGGGGATCCTTCGCTTCTCCCGCCTCAACGATGAGTTCGAAGCCAAGGGTGGGTTAGTCGCAGAGGCCCATGCCAAGCGGATGGCAGCGGCCCTGGGCATTGGAAATGACGAACTCGACCAATCGGTGGCCACCATGTCGGGTGGCCAGCGCCGCCGCGTCGAGCTTGCCCGCATCCTTTTCGCCGAGACCGACATCCTCCTCCTCGACGAGCCCACCAACCACCTCGACCTCGACGCCAAGGCCTGGCTGGTCGAATGGCTCGCCGCCTATCGGGGCGGGATGCTGGTGGTGTCGCATGACCTTCCCCTTCTCGACGAGGCGATCACTTCGGTGCTGGCCCTCGAGAACAACATGATCGAGCCCTACCGGGGAAATTACAGCCATTACCTGGTCGAGAGGGAGCGCCGAAGGGACCAGAAGGAGCGGGAGCGCAAACACCAGGACGAGGTAATCCACCGCCTCGAGGACAACATCCGCCGCTTCCGGGGTAAGACCGAGAAGATGGCCAGGGTTGCCAAGACTATGGAGACGCGGGTCGAGAGGATGAAGCGCGACCTCGTCGAGTTGGAGAGGCGGGGCAAGTCCGTTCGGGTTGATTTCCCCCAGCCTGAGCCGTCGGGAAGGGTCCCCTTGGCTGCTACCGGGCTCGCGAAGTCGTTTGGGGACAATCTGGTGTTCGTCGACATCGAGTTTGCCGTGGAGCGGGAGGAGCGGATGCTTCTCATCGGCCTCAACGGGGCCGGGAAGACGACCCTGCTTCGGATCCTCGCCGGCGTCGAAGGAGCCGACCTGGGTGAGGTCTCATTGGGCCATCAGGCATCGTTGGGCTATTACGCCCAGGAGCATGAGCAGATCATCCCGGGCAAGACGGTCATCGACCACATGGAGTCCGCGGATCTTCCGGACTCGACCAAACGCGCTTTGCTTGGTCGGTTTCTGCTCGCCGACAAGGTCGAACAGGACGCCGCCACCCTCTCGGGCGGGGAAAAGACCAAACTGGCGTTGGCGATGCTCGTTGCCGAAAGGCCCAACGTCCTCCTCCTCGACGAGCCCACCAACAACCTCGATCCCCAGGCGAAAGAGGCGCTGTTGGAAGCTCTCACCATCTACGCGGGTACCATCGTCATGGTCAGCCACGACACCGACTTCGTCGCCCAGCTCATGCCCGACCGGGCGATGCTGATGCCGGACGGCGAGATGAAGTACTTCGACGAGGATCTCCTCGACCTTGTCGCCCTGGCCTGAATTACCCCTAGACGGGGTCGGGAGCCGGTTGTTTGGTGCGGCGACGACGCAATGCGAGTCCGAGGGCTACTAATCCGACTATGGCCAGGCCGGCAACCAGCACTTGCGCGAAAGTCGAGGCGCTCTGATCGGCTTCGACGGGGCTGGCTTCGGCGATCAGGGGCGGCACAGTGTCCGTCGGCGTCGCCGTGGCGCTTCCGTCATCCGTAGCCGGAGCCGCCTCATGGCCCTCCGGAAGCAGGGCGATCGGTCCCAGGTACTGCACGGGGTAGGTGGCGACCTGGGTTATCTCACCTGTCTTCAAGTCGGCCTTCATCAGCTTTCCTCCATCCCGGCCGTAGAGAAACTCGTCATCGAGGACGGAATCGGTCGCCGGCCAACCTTCGAGCTCGATCTGGCGTCCCAAATCGGGAGCGGAGAAGACGTGCGCGATGTGGTGTGTGTAGTCCGGGCTCGATGTGGAGACCAAGATCCGCTCCTCGTCGACCCAGTCCACCGACCATCCCTCGGCGTCGATCTCGATCCGATTGATCTCCTGTCCTGACGGGTTGTAGAGGATCAGCGTCGACGTGGCTACCGGGTCGCTGAAGGTGACTTCGAGGAGTGCGATGGTCGTACCATCGGGAGAAGGAGCGACCGAAGCGACGCCGACATACGTGTCGTCGGTCCGCACCATGCTGTGGAGTGTGGTGCTCTCGCCCGACTCGTAGTCGAAGACCAGAACCCGATCGTCTCTCTGGTACTCCTGGACGATCGCGTAGGTGTCGCTGAGGGTCGTTTGGCCGGCCGGAATCTCGACGATCGGACGAAGGTCATCGGTGGCGTCGTAGATCGAGACTATTGAACGATCTCCGACCCACTTGTCGCCGACGAGCCAAATCGACGATCCGTCCGCGTTCATACATCGGGCATCGATCACGCCAACTTCTTCGGCGAACCCTTCGAGGCTCACCTGACGCACCACCGATAGGTCAGTCCGATCCCGCACGATCAGATGCCACGAGGATGTCTCGAGGAAGAGTGGGCCGTCTGAGCAGCTGGAGAAATACCATGGGCGGTCGTCCACGAAGTCCTTCTCCCTGCTCAGGCCGGATACGATGCCACCAGTCTCATTGACGACCAGATAGTCATATCCGCCTAGTGGGGCTGAAACGAACAGCAGGGGCGGCCCGGGGGCTCCGGTCTCGAGGGGCTCAAGCGAGGCAAGGAGAACATCGGCGTCGATGGTCTCACAGAGACTGCTGTGGTATTCATCGCCGTCGACGCGAACCATGATTCCAGCACGGTTCCCTACCCCCACCTCGATTCCGCAGGAGGCGCCATTTGCGGCGGAGTGGATCTCCACCACAGGGCCTAAGTCTCCCTTGACCCAGTTCTCGACTTCGAACCGGTAGATGGTGTCGGCGTCACTGCTGAACACCGCTCCGAGCTGACCGTCGACATCGACCAGAGTGCCGACGAAGGCGGCGGGGTACTCATCGAGAGCGGTGGACGGGTCGAGCTCGGCGCAGGAACAGGCGCTGGCAGGGCGAGGAGCGACGAACCCGGCCGCTGATGTCAGGAGGACCAACAGAACCAATGTTGCCATTCGTCGCACGACATTCCGACGTTAGCGATGCCTGATGGGTTCCCGGGCCGTTCTCGATGCCCCAGCAATCAAATATGAGACGTTGCGCCCTTGGAAGCGATTTACAAACGAACGTTCGTTTGTTAAGGTCGGAGGATGACACCCGAAGCGAAGTTTCAGGCGATCGTCGACGCCGAGGACAAGATCGAGCCGACGGACTGGATGCCGGACGCATACCGGAAGACGTTGATCCGCCAGATCGCCCAACACGCCCACTCCGAGATCATCGGCATGCAACCTGAGGGCAACTGGATAACCAGGGCACCGACCCTGCACCGCAAGGCGATCCTCATGGCCAAAGTTCAGGACGAAGCGGGACACGGCCTCTACCTCTACTCGGCCGCGGAGACTCTCGGCGTCGACCGAGACGAGATGCAGGAGTTGCTTCACAACGGGAAGCACAAATACTCCTCGATCTTCAACTATCCCACCCTGACCTGGGCGGATATCGGGACGATCGGCTGGCTGGTCGACGGCGCAGCGATCACCAACCAGGTGATGCTGACCCGGTGCTCCTACGGCCCATACGCCCGGGGGATGGTCCGGATCTGTAAGGAGGAGTCGTTCCATCAACGCCAGGGCTATGAGTCCCTGATCAGGCTCTGCCAGGGCTCCGAGGAGCAGAAGGCGATGGCCCAGGACGCTCTCGACCGTTGGTGGTGGCCATCGTTGATGATGTTCGGCCCCCACGACTCCGATTCAACTCACACCGAGCAGTCGATGGAGTGGAAGATCAAACGGGTCTCCAACGACGACCTTCGCCAGCAGTTCGTCGATATGACGGTTCCCCAGGCCGACTATCTCGGCCTGACGATCCCCGACCCCGAGCTCAAGTGGAACGAGGAGCGAGGACATTACGACTTCGGTGAGGTCGACTGGGACGAGTTCTGGCGTGTGGTAAAAGGTGACGGGCCGATGAACCGGGAGCGGGTCGAGAACAAGACTCGGGCCTGGGAGGAAGGTGCGTGGGTCCGCGAGGCGGCAAACGCCTACGCCGCCAAGCAGTCGTCAAAGGACGCCGCCTGATGACCTACGACGTACCCGTCGCACCTGGTGAATCAGCCGATCTCGAAGAGCACTTCGAAACGGCGCGGGAAGCATGGCCGATGTGGGAAGTCTTCATGAGGGCTCGCAGGGGCATATCTCACGTTCATATCGGGAGCCTCCACGCCGCCGACGCCGAGACCGCCCTGCAGAACGCCCGCGACGTCTACACCCGGCGCGGCGAAGGGGTGAGCGTCTGGGTCGTCCCCAGCGACGAGATCCATGCCTTCGAGCCGGACGATGCCGCCGACTATGTCGATGCCAACGAGAAGGAATACCGCCACGCCACCGCATATGACATTCCCGATGAAGTGGGGCACATGTGAGCAAGACAGTCGTATCCGGCGCTCCCCAGGGGATGCCGCTGCCGCTGACCGACTCGCCGTCGGCCGTGCTCCTCGGCCACGCCGATGACAATCTGGTCCTCGCCCATCGGCTGGGAGAGTGGATTTCGAAGGCTCCCGAGCTCGAGTTGGACATCGCTCTCGGCAACATCGGCCTCGACCATCTCGGTGTCGCCCGGGCCCTCTATCAGCACCTCGGCAAGACAGAAGGCAAGACCGAGAACGAATACGCCATGGGTCGGACCGACCGGGAGTTCCGCAACCTCCTCCTGGTCGAGCAGCCCAACGGTGACTTTGCCCACACCATCGTCCGCCAGTTCTTCGTAGATTGCTACCAGCTCCAACTCTGGCCCGATCTGACTCGCTCCGGCGATGAGGTAGCGGCGGGGATTGCGGCGAAAGCTCTCAAGGAAGCGGAGTATCACTATCGGTTCAGCCACGGATGGATGCTGCGAATGGCAGGAGGCACGGAAGAATCTCGAGAACGTGCTCAGGCGGCGCTCGATCACCTCTGGCGGTTCACCGGCGAGATCTTCGAGGGAAGTGCCGCTTCATATCGGGACGGGTGGGATGTCCTGGTCGATGGCATGCTCGCCGAGACCTGTCTGGCCAAGCCCGAAGATCTCTACCAGAAGACAGGGGGTCGGGTCGGATACCACACCGAGCATCTGGGCTACCTGCTCACCGAGATGCAGTGGATGCAACGGACCTACCCGGGGTTGGAGTGGTGATGGTCACGACTGCCACCCATGCCCATGAGGTTGTCACCAGGGTGGTCGACCCCGAAATCCCGGTGCTGACCATCGAAGACCTCGGCGTCCTCCGCGGAGTCGACCAGGTCGGCGAGACGGTCGTTGTCACCATCACCCCGACCTACTCGGGGTGTCCAGCCATGGGCCAGATCGAAGACGACATAACCCGGGCGCTGAACCGAAACGGTTATACCGACGTTCGGATCGACGTGGTCTACCAACCGGCGTGGACTACAGAATGGATGAGTGAAGAGGCGCGGAGCAAGCTGGAGAACTTCGGGATTGCCCCACCGACCGCACCCCCGGGTATCAGATGCCCGAAATGTCGCGTAGGGGAGAGCAGGTTGATCGCCCAGTTCGGTTCTACTGCCTGCAAGGCGCTGATGGTGTGCTCTGCATGTGGCGACCCCTTCGACTACTTCAAGGAACATTGAGTGTCGGAACAGCTCACATTTCACCAGCTACGGGTGGTAGAGGTAACCCCACTCACCGACGAAGCAGTTGCGGTGACCTTCGACGTGCCGGTTGAACTCGCCGACCGGTTCACCTACCTGCCCGGCCAGCATGTGACGGTGCGGGGTTTTATCGACGACGAAGATATCCGCCGTTCCTACTCGATCTGCGCCAGCGCCAACAGCGGCAAGCTCCGCGTGGGAGTTAAGAGGCTCCCCGGTGGTGCATTCTCCACATTCGTCACCGAAAGGCTCCAGGCGGGCGACACCCTCGATGTGATGACACCTGTCGGCGAGTTCATCATCGAGCCTGACCCGAGCTCCACCGCGCATAGGGTCGCAATCGTCGCCGGCTCCGGGATCACCCCGGTCCTGTCCTTGATCGCAACGACCCTCGAGTCCGAGCCCGGGTGCTCGTGGACCTTGGTCTACGGGAATCGAACGGCCAGCTCGGTGATGTTCCTCGACGAGTTGGAGGGGCTAAAGGACCTCTACCCCGGACGCTTCCAGCTCTTCCACATCCTCAGCCGGGAGGGTTCCGACCTTCCGCTGCTCTCCGGTCGCATCGACGAAGACAAGATCAGGACCATCCACCGGATGCTCGGCGGGCGCAACGTCGCTGGCTGGTACCTGTGCGGCCCCTACGAGCTGGTGATGCTGGCGCATGAGGTGCTCGATTCTCTTGGGGTAGACGAGTCGGTCGTCCACGACGAGCTTTTCTTCGCCGGTCCGGTTGACAGCTCCATGCTTCCCTCCGAGCCCCCTTCGGGTGAAGGGAGCGTCGACCTGACGGTCATCCTCGACGGCAGGTCGGTGGAGACCCGGATGACCCCCGAGACCTCGATTCTCGACGCCGCCCTGCGAGTCCGGCCTGAGATGCCGTTCTCCTGCAAGGGAGGGATGTGCGCCACTTGCAAGGGCCGGATCGAGGAAGGTGAGGTGTCGATGACCAAGAACTACGCCCTGGTCGACTCTGAGGTCAAGGCCGGTTTCGTCCTCACCTGCCAGGCCCATCCGCTCAGCGACCGGGTTGTCGTGAGATACGACCACCGCTGATGGTCTCCACCCGCAACACCAGGGCCGATGTGGTAGCCACCGCCGGTCGCATGTTCGCCGAGAAGGGATACCACGGGACTTCGATGCGCGATCTGGGCAAGAAACTCGGGCTGCTCGGATCGTCTCTCTACTCCCACATCGACTCCAAAGAAGATCTCCTGGTCGAAGTGGTAGACGAAGGAGCGCGCCTCTTCCTCGATTCCGCCGAAAAGGCGATGACGGTGGATGGGACGGCGGGGGAGCGGCTCAGGGCGCTGATCGCCGGCCACGTCGACGTGGTCCTCGACCACCAGGATGTGGTGCGGACATACTTGAATGAGGCGCGGATGCTCGACGAGGGTCATCGTTCGCGCGTGGTGGAGTCACGTGACGCATACGAGAAGATGTTTCGGTCGGTCATCAGGGACGGTTTGGAGTCCGGTGAGTTCCGTGCCGACGTCGATCCCAAGATCGCCGCGATCTTCGTCCTCTCTATCCTCAACGCCCTCGAACGCTGGTACCGCCCCGATGGGGAACTGAACCGCGACCGGATCGTAGAAGCGATCTCGACGTCGGCAATCGCTTCACTGGGCTGAGGCATCAGCCACCGAACCCCGGTAAGAGGGGGTGAGCGGCGGGATGCTCGTCAGATCCAACATAGGTATCAGCGAGAATTCTTCAGGTGAAGGCAAGGTCGCTGCACCCGGAGCGACCTTGGTCGGTTCAAATGAAAGCTGCTGCGGCGAAAGCTAATCCGCCGACACCGATCATCGAACTGACCGTGGCCGTCACGAAAGTCCGGGTCTGGGAGCGCAGGGCTCCGTGGAACTCCCAAAGGCGCTCGTCGAACTTGACCATCGACGACTTCATGTCCGCGAAATCGGCCTTCAGCCCCGCTACTTCGGCCTTCAGCTCGGCTATATCGGCCTTCAGCTCGGTTTTGACATCCTTCAGGTCGGTTATGACATCCTGCAGGTCGGTTTTGACATCCTGCAGGTCGGTTTTGACATCCTGCAGGTCGGTTTTGACATCCTGCAGGTCGGTTTTGACGGCCAAGACATCCGCCTTGGTGGCGAGTTGTTCTCGATCAGGTGGAAGCAATTCCATAAGTGTCGCAGCCTGTTCGTCGCCGAGGACTTCCCTCAGCCGCACATACAGACTATCGCGATCACGAATTCCTGTGGTCATCGCCTCCCTGCCTCAACGTCTCCATTCTGTCGGAAACGGGGGCTGGAGTCGAGACCTAAGAGTCCGTGCCGTTGGAGGCCTTGGACCCGTTGGGGCCTGGCTCCTTTGACCCGTTCGAGCCCGGCTCGGAGACGGTCCAGGTTCCCCGGCTGCTGATGAGCTTCGCCAGGTCGCCTTCGCCTTGCTTCTCCTTGGCCGTGGCAACCTGCTTGTTGAACTCCTCGTCGTACGTTGGCCGGACGACATTGCGGAAGATCCCGAGTGGTGTCGGGCCGTATGGACCGTGAGATAGGCGGGAAAGTGCGAAAGCCACCGATGGATCGGGCCTGGTCTCGTCATGGACGATGATCGCCGAGGGGTCGACCGAGTTCGAATCGACAACCGTGGCCTGCCCCTCGCGGAAGATAACCGCTTTGGCGCCGCCGTCGAACACCACAGGTTTGCCGTGCTCGAGGTCGATCCGGTTGTGGACTCGCTCTTCCTTGCCGGTCACCTGGATGAAGGCTTTGTCGTTGAAGACATTGCAGTTCTGGTAGATCTCAATGAAAGCTGAGCCATTGTGCTCGTAGGCAGCCTGGAGCAGCTTCTGTGTGTGATTCCGGTCCATGTCGACGGTCCGTGCGACAAACGTCGCCTCCGCTCCCAATGCCAGTGAGATCGGGTTGAACGGGAAGTCGATCGACCCGAACGGTGAGGATTTGGTGGTCTTCCCCGGTTCGGACGTGGGGGAGTACTGACCCTTCGTCAGACCGTAGATCTGGTTGTTGAACAGGAGGATCTTGATGTTGACGTTGCGACGCAAGGTATGGATCAAATGGTTTCCGCCGATCGACAGCGCGTCGCCGTCACCGGTGACGACCCAGACCGACAGGTCGGGTCGGGTCGTGGCCACACCGGAGGCGATTGCGGGTGCGCGGCCGTGGATCGAATGCATCCCGTACGTGTCGACGTAATAGGGAAAACGCGCCGCACAGCCGATACCGGAGATGAATACAAACTCCTCACGGGGACGCCCGAGGCCGGCAAGGAACTGCTGGACAGAGGCAAGGATTGTGTAGTCACCACATCCGGGACACCATCTGACTTCCTGGTCGGTCTGGAAATCGCTTCTCGTGTAGGACGGGGTTGTCATCAAATCATCTCCATGATTTTCTCGGTGATCTCAGAGACCTTGAACGGTTCGCCGGCCACCTTGTTGAGCCCGGTCACATCGAGAAGGAATTCGGCGCGGATCACCTTGAGCAACTGACCGGTGTTCAGCTCTGGGATCAGAACTTTGTCGAACGATCGAAGGACGTCACCGAGATTCCTGGGAAGGGGATTGATGTAGTTCAGGTTCGCCGTTGCCACCTTCTTCCCTTCGAGTCTGGCGCGCCGTGCGGCTGCCCGAATCGAGCCGCTTGTAGAGCCCCAACCGAAGACGAGAAGCTCGGCGTCTTGGTCGCCGCCAACCTCGATGTCGGGAATGTCGTTGGCGATATTCGCCACCTTCCACGCCCTGGTGTCGGTCATCAACTGGTGGTTGCCCGGTTCGTAGGAGACGTTCCCGGAGATCGACTCCTTCTCCAGACCCCCGATCCGGTGTTCGAGGCCTGCGGTGCCAGGGATCGCCCAGGGCCGCGCGAAAGTCTCGATATTCCTCATGTAGGGCAGGAAGCTCCCGTCGGGCCCGTTGGGGAATCTGGCGAACTCCACCGGGAAGGGCTCTAGAGAATCGACATCGGGCAGGAGCCAGGGTTCCGATCCGTTGGCGACGTAGTTGTCGGAAAGGAGAATGACAGGAGTCATGTATTTCAGGGCGATCCGAGCGGCCTCGATCGCCATGTCGAAGGCATTGGCCGGGGACGTTGCGGACAGGACCGGTAGCGGGGACTCACCATGGCGGCCGTAGAGGCTGAAGAGCAGGTCGGACTGCTCCGGTTTGGTGGGCAGGCCGGTAGAAGGCCCACCCCGCTGAACGTTGATCACTATCAGCGGCAATTCAGTCATGAACGCAAGTGAGATTGCCTCCGACTTCAGGGCGATCCCTGGGCCGGACGAACCGGTGACGGCGAGGTTGCCAGCAAACGCGGCGCCTATGGCGGTACCGACTCCAGCAATCTCGTCTTCTGCCTGGAAGGTCCGAACCCCGAAGTTCTTGTGTCGGGACAGCTCGTGGAGGATGTCCGACGCCGGCGTAATCGGGTACGTCCCGTAGAAGAGAGGAAGCCCGGAGAGCTTCGACGCGGCGATGAGACCCCAGGCGAGAGCGGTGTTCCCGTTGACGTTGGTGTAGGTGCCGGGCCGCAATGTGGCTGGCTTGACCTCAAAGGTGATCTTGGTCGCCTCGGTGGTGATCCCGAAGTTGTAGCCCGCCTTGAAGGCTGCGACGTTGGCAGCAACCACTTCGGGTTTTCCGGCGAACTTCTTCTCAGCCCACTGGATAGTGGGTTCGGTGGGACGGTGGAACAACCATGCCAGCAGTCCAAGGGCAAAGAAGTTCTTGGAACGCAAGACACTTCGTCCGGAGACTCCGGTGTCCTTCACAGCCTCCTTCGTCAGACTGTCCATCGGGACCTTTATCGTCCGATAGGCATCGAGCGATCCGTCTTCGAGCGGGTCCTCGGTGTAGCCGGCCTTGGTGAGGTTTCGCTCATCGAAGGCGTCGGTGTTGACTATCAGGGTGCCGCCCTGGCGCAGGTCCTTGAGCTCTTTCATCAACGCCGCCGGGTTCATCGCAACCAGACAGTCGGGGGCGTCACCAGCTGTGAGAATGTCGAAGTCGGCGATCTGTACCTGAAAGCTCGACACGCCTGGCAGGGTGCCAGCCGGAGCCCGGATCTCAGCCGGGAAGTTGGGCAGAGTTGCCAGGTCGTTTCCGAAGAGGGCTGAAGCGTCTGTGAAACGCGATCCCGCAACCTGCATTCCATCACCGGAGTCACCGGCGAAGCGGACTACGACTTTTTCAAGAGCTTCGGTTGTGGTAGATGAAGGGCTTTCTGTGGCGATCTCGTCGGCCACGGGTCACTTCCTTGTTGGTGTTCTAGTTCGATTGTTGCGGCGCGTCACAGCCATCTCTGGTTTCTTCGAGGTGTTTGTGACCG
>Ga0299914_10002246_pt1 | contig 13271 bp, 13 predicted proteins | sample RVTome_10_FD_201361 | JGI IMG/M metagenome (GOLD analysis project Ga0299914, IMG submission 201361) | Soil microbial communities from uranium-contaminated site in the Upper Colorado River Basin, Wyoming, United States - RVT153D57 (version 2) ...
GCAGCGATCCCCGGCTTCCCTTCGGCGGCGTAAAGGAAAGCGGCTACGGGCGCGAACTCTCGCACTTCGGGATTCGAGCGTTTGTCAATATCAAGACGATCTGGATGGCCGAGGCGTGAAAGGCCGCGGCACGCGCGGGAGGATGCACGTCCCGGGGACGCACGGTGGGACGCACGGTGGGATGCACACTGATCGCCTCGTACGACGTCCACGCCCTCATTTGGTATTGGAGGCGCCATGCCGTACGTTGGTCCACAGTTCTTTGCATACGCCTGCTTGGTTCCGATACCCGGCGTCCGTCAACGACGGCCGTTCCGGGCGGATTAATAGGGAATCCGGTGCGCGCCCTCGCGCCATTCCGGAGCTGTACCCGCAACTGTAGGCTGCGTCGATGCGTCGTCCGTGACGCGCTCCGCCACTGTTCCAGCCTATTCGGCTCGAGGAACGGGAAGGCAGGCGCCGAGTCGAGCATCGAATCGCGCAGCGAGCCAGGAGACCTGCCAGCATGCGAGATGCCAACCTCCGGGAACAAGAGGTTCGCGCATGCCTGCCCTTCGATCTTGTCGTCGTCGTGAGCGCGGCAGCTGCCCGAGCCTCGCATTGAGGTTCGGGATTTTTTATGTCTGCCCTGCGCCATTCGCTCCTTTGCCTCGCTTTCGCATGCGCCCTCTGGGCTGCCTGCGTGCCGAATACGTCGCATGCTCAGGAGGCCGATCCCCAAGACACCAGGCGAACGGTCCCCGAGGCCGAACCCCGAGTTGTGCCCACCCGCGATCTCGGCGCCCGGGAGGCATCCGCTGATCGAATCCGTCCGGATACCGTCTACACCATCGGCGAGATCACGGTCACGTCTTCGCGCGAGGGCGTGCATCCATCGCGGGCGGCCCAGCGCATCACCATGCTCGACGAGGAGGCCCTCGCCTCGTCGTCATCGAGCTCCGTGGCCGACGTGCTCGAGTCGCGCAGCGGCCTCTTCATCCGCCGGCAGGGCCTCGGGCTGGCCACCCTCTCGCAGCGAGGAACGGGGCCGTCCAAGACGCAGCTCCTGATCGACGGAATGCGCCTGTCGGATCCGCAGCTCGGGCAATTCGATCTGAGCCTGCTCCCCACGCACCTCTTCCGTTCCATCGAGATCCTGCACGGCCCCGGCTCCGCACTTTACGGGACGGACGGCCTCTCCGGCATCGTGCACCTGCGAACGGGGGCCGGCGCGGCGGACCAGGTGAGCCTGGGGACGGCCGCCGGCGCCTACGGCGAGCGGCTGCTCTCGGCAGGCGCTTCGTTCGTGCACGGTGACTTCGCGGGTACCGTATCGGCGGAGCTCACGCACATGGACGGCGACTTTCCGTACGTGAACAGCTCGCTGTTTCCACCGCAGGAAATGCGCCGCCGGAATGCGGATCGCGGGAGGCGCTCTGTCTTCGGCATGCTGCGCGGACGCATCGGAAAGCACGGCCTGCGAGGCGCCGTGCTGTACGCAGGCTCGAGGCAAGGCGTACCGGGACTGGCAGGGGCCGCCCCGGAGGGGGAACGGCGCTGGGACGAGCACGCGCGCCTCTGGCTCGAGGACCACTTGCCGGTCCGATCCGGCGCGCTGACGCTGCGCACGTTCGTACATCGAGGGACACTCCGCTATCAGAACGCATCGCGAGGCCTCGACGAGACCGGCCGCACGATGACGACGGGACTCGAGGTGCACTTTCAGAAGCGGGCCCTCCCCGGGCTGAACGTTACCGTAGGCGGTACCGCGGGATACGGGAAGGCCGACCACCCGTCCCTCTCGTCTGCGGCATCGGAAATCCACGCGGCGGCGTTCTCGAGCGCTACGGGATCGTACGGCCGGGGCCGCCTCTATCCCGCAGTGCGTCTGGACACGTATCGTCTGCCGGATCGCACCCGATCCGCCGTCAGCCCCCGGCTCGGCATGAACCTGCAAGCGCTTCGCCGCGTGCCGCTGTTCCTGAAGCTGAGCGCCGCCTCGGGTTTCCGCATGCCGACCTTCAACGATCGGTTCTGGCAACCCGGCGGCAACCCAGACCTCGAGCCGGAACGCTCACGTTCCTACGACGCCGGTCTCTACCTGGACGGGGACCTGCTACGCGCCGAGCTCACCGGCTATGCGGCGCGCTACGTGAATCAGATCGTGTGGACCGACTCGAACGGCGACCACTGGTCGCCGCAGAACCTCGAGCGATCCGTCTCCCGAGGCGTAGAGGCGTCTCTCGACCTGCGGCTGCACAAAGCGATCACGGCGGGCACGATCTATACGTACACCCGCGCGTCGGATCGGTCCACTCCGGGTGAGCCATCCTACGGGCGACAGGCCCGCTACGTCCCGCGGCACCTGATCAAAGCCTACGGATCCGCGGAACGGGGGCCGGTGCGCATCGACCTGGAGGGCCGCTACGTCGGCCGTCGCTACGTGACTCGCGACGAGAGCGAGCAGCTGGGTGCCTCCTTCGTGGCCAACGCCCGGGTCGGCGTTGCGGCGGCGCTCGGGCCGCTTCGAGCTCGGCTGTCGCTCGCGATCGAAAACCTCCTCGATGCGCGCTATGCCGTCATCCAGGGTCATCCCATGCCGCCGCGCCACGCCCGCATCCGCCTGCTGCTTGCAACCCGTCAGAACTAAACATCCGCAAACGATGAAAAGCCTGATTCATAACCTCCTGCGCCTCCTGCTTGCCATGCCGGCGCTCCTGTTGCTGGCCGGCTGCGACACGACGGAAGCAGACGGCCCTTCGCCGCAGGGCGTCATCGTCGCAAACCAGGGGAATTTCGGCGATGCCAACGGATCGATCAGCGTCTTCGATCCTGTTTCGGGAGCGCTCGACGCGGGAGCCGTCACGTCGATCGGCACGATCATCCAGAGCGTTCTGCTCCACGAACAGAGCCTCTTCGTGATGTCCAACACGGGCGGACGCATCGACGTCTTCGATGCAGAAAGTTTCGAAAGGACCGCTCAGATCCCGGAGGTCGTAAGCCCCCGCTACATGGTGGCGGACGGCCATACCGGCTACGTCTCGAGCCTCTATGGGGCCGAAGGCACCTTCTCAGGGGGACTCGTAACGGTGGTGGATCTGGATGCGCACACGAAGGTCGCCGAGATTCCGGTCGGCGACAACCCGGAGGGGCTCGCGCTGGTCGGTACGCGCCTTTACGTGGCGAATCACGGCTTCGGCGCCGGCACGTCCGTGAGCGTGATCGACGTCGCCGCCTGGGAGGTCATCGAGACGATCGACGTGCAGTGCGACGGCCCCCGGTTTGTGGAGACCGACCTCCACGGCGACGTGTTTGTTTTCTGTACGGGCAGGACGGTCTACGATGAAGACTTCAATCCGATCGGCGAAACCGACGGCGCGGTGCGGGTGCTCGACGGCGAGACGGGAGCGATTCTGGAGCGCATCTCCGTCGACGGGCGCATCGGCACGGCCGGGCCGGGCCAGGACGCATTTCTTGCGCCGACCGTGCAGGTCGCCTTCGTCGTGAAGGACGAACGATCCCTGCTCGTCTTCGATACGGAATCCCATGACCTCGAGGAAGAGATCGGGCCGTTCTCGGGACCCGCGCTCAGTGCGGTCGCCTACGACGATCAGTCCGGGCGGCTCTATCTGGGCAGGAGCCGAGGATTCACACAGGCGGGCGAGGTCTCCATACACGACCGGTCGGGTACGGAGCTCGACCGGTTCACGGCGGGCGTGGCCCCTGCTTTCATCGCCTTTTCTTCGAGCGAATGAAGATCGATCGATGCCAGTGCTTCGGCGTGCCGTTCGCGGAGCTCAAGGAGACGGCCCTCGCGACGGGTGCCGCATCCATCGCCGAGCTGCAGGAGCACGCCGAATTCGGGCTCCGGTGCCGGCTGTGCCATCCCTACATACGGCGGATGCTTCGAACGGGTGAGGTCGTCTTCGGGAGCATCCTGACCGAGCATGACGTGCCGGACCGAGCCTGACATGCCTGACCGAGCGTGGCGTGCCTGACCGAGCGTGGCGTGCCGGACCGAGCCTGACATGCCTGACCGAGCGTGACGTGCGGACCCAACCTGACGTGCCGGTCCGAACTACGCCGCAGGATCGGGAGTAATACGCCCGCCATGGGCCGTATCCTTTACATCTTCCGCGTCCGGACGACGAATCATTTGCTCCGGGACCCGCGATCGCCCGCCAGCGCCGCGCAGGTGACGACGTGCCTCCGGACGCTGACGCGGGGCGAGGCGGCGAGCCAGCGCGAGAAATACGGATGCAGCGGCCACGCGGATCACCTCGTCACGCACGCGGTGGTGAAGCGCGAGTCGCTCGATCCCCCTGCAGCCGATCTGCTGGAAGGCGTCGGCGAGGTGACGTAACAATTCGATAATAGGAGCCGCGGCCTCCGGCCGTACCTTGCTCGGACCCGAAGCCTCACCATGTTTTGAAAGACACGCACATGAACGGCAGTTCGGCGGCGGAACGGACCCTGCTCATCGTCGATGACGAAGCGGACCTCGTGGAGCTGCTGCAGTACAATCTGGAGAAGGAGGGATTCCGGACCGTAGCGGCCCTGGACGGCATCGAAGGATTGAAGCGGGCACGCGAGGACGACCCCGACCTCATCATCCTCGACATCATGATGCCCGGGCTCGGTGGCGTTGACGTGTGCCGCAGGATTCGGCGCGAGGCCGGCCTCCGTGAGAAGCCCGTCATCATGCTGACGGCTCGAACCATGGACCAGGACTACGTGGAGGGGCTGGATGCCGGGGCGGACATCTATCTCGGTAAACCGGTTTCGGTGCCGGTCCTCGTCAGCCAGGTCAAGGCCCTCTTTCGCCGCGCCGAGCGCATGGAGCACCCGCCCGACGTGCTCAACGTCCACGGAATCGAGATCAACCGGGATCGCTACCTGGTGATCCAGAATGACGAGGAGATTCGCCTGCCGAGAAAGGAGTTCGAGCTCCTGCACTTTCTCGGGTCACATCCCGGAAAAGTGTTCTCTCGCCACGAGCTGCTCGACGCCGTCTGGGGCCAGGATGTCTACGTCGTCGACCGCACGGTCGACGTGCACGTGCGAAAGATACGCGAGAAGCTCGGAAACGATTTCATAGAGACGGTGACGGGCGTAGGGTACAAGCTCAGGGCGCACTGATGCATCGAACGCCCTTCAAGGTCGCCCTGTTCGCAGCCCTGCTGGCAGGGGGATTCGGTGCGGCGATCGCGGCCGTCGCACCGGTGTCCTTTCTCTATCCCGTACTTTCTACGGCAGCGGTCGGCCTCGGCGTCTACCTGATCGTCAGGCAGCTCATCACGGATCCGCTGCGCCGCGTCGACGAGGTCCTGTCCGGACTCCGGGAAGAGGGCGGCCGCCGAGAAGCCCCGGAGCCGGAGCGCGACGAGATCGGCCGCCTCGTGCGAAAGGCCGATCAGGCTCGCATCGCCGTCGAACGGCGCATGACGGATCTGAGCCGCGCGGAAAACTATCGCCGGGAGTACGTGGGCGATGTCTCCCACGAGATCAAGACGCCGATCTTCGCCATCCAGGGATTCGCCGAGACGCTGTTGGCCGGCGCACTGGAAGACCGCAGCGTGAATCGGGGATTCGTTGAGAAGATCCTGCACCACGCCGCACGGCTGAATGCGCTCGCCACGGACCTTGCCGAAATCTCGCGGCTGGAAGCCGGCACCCTGAATCTCTCCCGCACACTCGTCGCCTCCAGGAAGCTCTTCGAAGAGGTCGGGGAATCACTGGAGCACGCACTCCAGGAAAAGGGCGTCCGCCTCGACGTGGATGTGGCGGCCGATGCGGCGTGGGTCGATGGGGACCGCGACCGTCTCCGCCAGGTGGTGACGAACCTGGCGGACAATGCGCTCAAGTACAACCGGAGCGGGGGACACGTCCGCCTGAGCGCCCGTAGAGAAGGGGCGTTCGTACGATGGGCCGTGGAGGACGACGGCATCGGCATCGCGCCGGAGGATCTGAAGCGCGTCACGGATCGGTTCTACCGGGCCGACAAGAGCCGCACGCGTGCCCAGGGCGGTACGGGCCTCGGACTTTCCATCGTGAAGCATATTCTCGCTGCGCACGGGGCGCCCCTCGACATCTCCAGTACGCCCGACGTCGGGTCGACCTTCGCGTTCACGCTTCCTGCCGCCGAAGGGCCTCCGGCAGGCCAAGGAACGCCCCAGCCCATGCACGGGTAGGCCCACGCGCGCCAGAGCATGCTCCCGAACGGCAGACATGCTCCCGAACGGCAGACATGCTCCCGAACGGCAGACATGCTCCCGAACGGCAGATGTGCTCCCGAACGGCAGACGTGCTCCCGAACGGCAGACGTGCTCCCGCATGGCAGTATGCTGCCGCAGGAACCAGCTCGGTCGATGCTCGATCGACATGGCCGCGTCTTGAAGCTCATCGAGCTGATCCGAAGCGCTCACCAGACCCGACCTTCCCAGATGTTGCGCAAGGCCCATGCCCTTTCTCGCCCGCAGAAGCTCTTCGTCGTCTGCACGGCCATCTTCATTACGGCGCTCGTCGTAGCGGAGGCAACGGCGAGCAAATTCTTCACCGCCTTCGAGCTTCCCTTCACGCTTACGATTTTCGGCATGGGGTTCGATTCGGTGATCATGACCGCGGGCGTGATCGCCTTTCCCGTCACGTTCATCATCACGGACGTGTTGAACGAATACTACGGCAAGCAAGGCATCCGCTTCGTGACGTTCGTGGGGATGGCGATGATCGTCTTCGAGTTTGCCCTCCTTCAGATCGCCATGGGCGTGCCGACCGCACCCATCTCACCCGTGCCCGAGGAAGCGTTCAACACGGTCTTCGGCGCCACGGGCCGCATCATCGCCGGCAGCCTTACGGCCTATTTGATCGGTCAGCTTGCGGACATCACGCTGTTCCACTGGCTCCGCGGGCTTACCCAGGGTCGGATGCTGTGGCTGCGCGCCACAGGCTCGACGTTCGGCTCCCAGTTTCTGGACACCCTGATCGTGCTGACGGTCGCCTTCGCCGGGCAGCTCCGATTTCAGGAGATCCTTGCCATCACGCTGTTCAACTACGGCTACAAGTTCATCATCGCGGTCGTCATTACGCCGCTCATCTACCTCGCGCACTGGCTGATGGACCGGTATCTCGGCCACCAGACAGCCGAGGAGATGATCCAGCAGGCCGAGGCTGGCGAGGCGGTCACGACGGCGGCGTAACGCCTGCCGGGCGAACGACGCGGATGGCCTTCGCTACCGAAAGAGACGCAGAATGACGTTCAGTACGATCGTCAGAATGATGGAGACGATCACCATCGTGGCCAGCGGAACGTAGATCCTCCCATTGCCCCGCTCCCACGAAAAATCGCCGGGCAGTCTGCCGAGCGGCAGGCCGGGCAGCCGGTCGACCAGCAGCACGATCGCGCCTACGACCAGCAGGCCGATGCCGGCGATGACGAGCAGGCGGCCGATGTCGGACATGGGGTCAGGTTACATTCGCTTCTTCGCGGACCTCTACCTGGACGAAGGAGAGCCAGCGGTGCGGGTCGTTGCCCCTATGAACCACCTCGAAGAACGCCTGCTGGAGTTCTTCCGTGACGGGGCCGCGCCGGCCCGCTCCGATCTGATACTTGTCCACGCTCCGGATCGGCGTGACCTCGGCGGCGGTGCCGGTGAAGAACAGCTCGTCGGCGATGTAGAGCGCCTCGCGCGGAATTCGCGCCTCCACGACATCATATCCCCGGTCGAGGGCGAGTGTGATGACGGCGTCCCGCGTGATGCCGGGAAGGATGGACATGCCGACGGGCGGAGTGAAGATCCTTCCGTCGCGTATCACGAAGAGGTTCTCGCCGCTGCCTTCCGCCACGTATCCGTCGCCCGAGAGCATGATGCCTTCCGTATAGCCGTTCAGCACGGCATCCATCTTAACGAGGGAAGCATTCAGGTAATTTCCGCCTGCCTTGGAGAGGGCAGGGTGCGTGTTGGGTGCCATGCGGTTCCACGACGCCACGTGCACGTCCACGCCCTCGTTCAGCGCTTCCTCACCGAGGTATGCCCCCCATTCCCATACGGCGATGACCGTCTCGACCGGGTTGTTGAGCGGATTGACACCCATCGGGCCGGCGCCCCGAAAAGCGAGCGGTCGAATGTAGCATGCCTCGAGCCCGCTCTCGCCGACGGTGTGTAGCGCGGCCTTCTCGAGCTCGTCGAGCGAATAAGGCAGCGTCATTCGATGAATCTTCGCCGAGTCGATGAGGCGCCGCATGTGCTCGCGAAGCCGGAATACTGCCGGTCCGCGATCGGTCTTATAGCACCGGATCCCCTCGAACACGGAGGATCCGTAATGTAGGGCGTGGGAGAGGACGTGAACGGTGGCGTCCTCGTATGGAACGAGTTTGCCGTTGAACCAGATGGTATGCTCCATGAGACGGCTCTAAGCTTTTGATGCGCAGGCGGGCTGCGGCCGGTCGCCGCATGGCCCGGTACCGGTACGCGACGGCGGGCGAGTGGTCAAAATACGAGCAGGCACTTTAAAGGTTCGTCCCGTCGGGGACGGCGGCTCGCCCCGCTGCCATGCCGCAAAGCGGCCACAATACGGCTGCATCGGCAGGTCGTTCAGGGATTCGGCGTGACCGGCGCCGGCGCCTGGGAAGGGCGCAACTCCTCGCCGGCATACCGCGCGATGGTCCAGAGTATCTTGGCGGAGGCCTTGAGGGTGCCGGAAACGGTGCCGGTAACCTTCGAAACGCCCACCCGCCGCCGGTACGATACGGGGACTTCGAGCGTACGGAGCCCGGCCCGCGCCGCTTTGATCTGCATCTCGATCGTCCAGCCGAACGTCGTGTCGCCGACGCCAAGCGCCTCGAGGGCGTCGAACCGTATGGCACGAAACGGACCCAGATCCGTGTAGCGGACGCCCCAGACGAGGCGCATCGCCAGGCAGGCGACCCGGTTTCCGATTACGGCCTGCGGGAGCATGGCACCGGGCTCACGATTCCCCAGCATGCGAGAGCCGAGCACGAAGTCCGCCCCTCCGGAGAGGATGGGCTCGACGAGGCGCGGCATCTCGTCAGGATGATCGCTGTAGTCTCCGTCCAGAAAGACGACGACGTCCGGCCGCTGCGCCCGGGCGTAGTCCAGCCCCCGGAGACACGCCCATCCGTACCCCCTCCGCTCTTCGCGGAGAACCGTCGCGCCGGCGGCGCGTGCATTGCGTACCGTCTCGTCGGTGGAGGCGTTGTTGACGACGACGACCTCGGTGGCCAGATCGGCCGGAATGTCGCCGATGACGCGCCCGATCGCGCGCGCCTCGTTAAAGGCCGGGATGATGACGATGACGTGTGGAGCCATGCCTGTCGAACCGAATCGAACGGACGCGATGCTCACACCGCGGCCGCCGTCCGCGGCCGCGCGCCCCTCTCACCCGTAGCGGCTGTAAAAGTCGTCGTCTTCGTCGTCGACGTCGTCGTCGTCTTCCGATATCGATCCGAGGGAGGAGAACATCGACCCCATCATATCGTTGTAGGTGACGGCTTCCTCGAACATCTCCTTGCCGATCATCGAATTCTGATGGAGGGCTTCCAGCACGAACCCCATCGTAGATGCCGTCTCGGCGGGGGTGCCCGGCCTCGCCCGCGCCTTGACCACGTCGCGTAGTCCTTCGACCTGATCCAGTGCCCGAACGTATTCCGAGAACGAAACACCGGGATCGAGCTCGACCGTATTTCCGCGCGCAAACCACGCCAGCACGGGCTGGAAGGGAGAACGCCCCTCCTTCTTGTCCGTCGGATCCGGAAAGTACTTCTTGAAGACGGCATTTACGGCGCGGCCGATGAGGAGCCGGGCCACGTTCTGAGCCCCTTCCTGCTCTCCTTCGTAGACGAGCTCGACCTTGCCCGTCACGGCGGGCTCGATATAGACGAGATCGCTGATTCGGACCGTCGTCTCGGATTCGTCGTTGAGCAGGGCCCGCCGCTCTGCCGCGGAGATCAGATCCTCGAGGGCCGCCCGCGTCATTCGAGCGGAGACCCCCGATTTCTGATCGATGTATTCGCTCGAGCGGGCCTCGAAGGCGACCTGCTCGACAATTTCACGAAAGAAGTGGGGAACGTACACCTCTACTTCCGCCGATGCGCCATCGGACCGATCCTCCCACGCCTCCTGCCTCGTGATTTCCATTCCGATCTCCAGCGTACGCGGGTAGTGCGTGATGATCTGGCTGTCGATGCGGTCCTTGAGCGGCGTAATGATGTTGCCTCGATTCGTATAGTCTTCCGGATTTGCGGAGAAGACCATCAACACGTCGAGCGGGAAGCGGATGTTAAATCCGCGGATCTGAATGTCCTGCTCCTCCATGATGTTCAACAGGCCCACCTGTATGCGGGGCTGCAGGTCGGGCAGTTCGTTGATGGCGAAGATCCCGCGATTCGTTCGGGGAATGATGCCGAAGTGGATCACCTCTTCATCGGCGTAGGTCAGCCGCCGGCTCGCCGCTTTGATGGGGTCGATGTCTCCGATCAGGTCGGCGATCGTCGTGTCCGGCGTCGCCAGCTTCTCCGCATACCGCTCCGATCGGTGTACCCACTCGATCGGCGTCTCGTCCCCGTGCTCTTCGACCAGCTCGCGCGCGTGCTTGGAGATAGGATGAAAGGGACTGTCGTTGAGCTCACTTCCGGCAACGATGGGGATGTACTCGTCGAGCAGCGCCGTCAGCTTTCGGATGATGCGGCTCTTCGCCTGTCCCCTCAATCCGAGCAGGATGAGATCGTGGCGGGCAAGAATCGCATTCTCGATCTGTGGAATGACGGTGCGATCATACCCGATGATCCCTTCGAAGATGTCGTCGCCGGTGCGCAGCGTCGCGATGAGGTTTCGCCGCATCTCGTCCTTCACGGACGAAGGCGTATAGCCGGACCGGCGCAAGGCCCCGAGAGTTCGGATGTTCGATGTCGCGAGCACGTCGGCTGCCTGTTCTGCCATACTCCATCCATTTCTCGGTACAAGAAGGGACGATCTACCACGCGGCCGATACGGTGCTGTTCCCCGCCCCGGACGGGACCGAATAATTGCGACGCCGCTGTAAATTATGCCCGCGGCGATGGGACCGAGCGGGGGCGACGAACGTACCCGGAGAGCTGCCTCTTCAGGAGTCCATCCGATTCATGATTCGTGTCCTCGTGGCCGACGACCACGCCGTGGTGCGCAAGGGCCTCTCTCAGATCATCGAGGAGGCGCCGGGTATCGAGTTGGCCGCAGAAGCGGCCTCAGGCGCGGAGGTCCTGACCTTGATGAGAGAGCAGTCCTTCGACATCGTGATGCTCGACATCAATATGCCGGGCATGGATGGGCTCGATGCGCTGAAGCAGATCCGCTCCGAACATCCTGATCAGGCTGTCCTCGTTCTCAGCATGCATGCGGAGGAGCACTACGCCGTGCGCGTTCTAAGGGCGGGCGCACGAGGCTACCTGAACAAGGAGAGCGCAGCGGACGAGCTCGTCGAGGCACTTCGCCGCGTCTCGGAGGGCAAACGCTATGTCAGCCCGGAGGTAGCCGAGTCGCTTCTCGACTATATCGACCAGCCTACGGATGCGCCTCTTCATGCGGTGCTCTCCGATCGGGAATTTCAGGTCCTCTGCCTGCTCTCGCAGGGTCTCGCCGTGAGCCGGATCGGGGAGGAGCTCTCGCTGAGCGTGAAGACCATATCCACCTACCGAGCCCGTATTCTGGAGAAGATGGGAATGAGCAGCAATGCCGAGCTTACACGGTATGCCATCGAGAATGACCTCGTCTACTGAGGGTCCCAGGCGTAGAGGCTCACGGCGGGCTCGGGTGCGCTGAAGACGACGGCGATGATGTACGAACCGCCGGTCCCGCGGCGGACGTCGAGGTCCTGGGGAAAGAACGCCCGCCGATAGCTGCGGCCGCGTTCCGTAAGCCGGTGGACGAGACGGCCGGACCGGTCGAAGGCGTCGATCTGCAGCCACCCGGCGCGCAGATTCACTACGAAGAGCAGATCCCCACTTGCGGCGGCGGACGAGCTCAGCAGCGGCGGTTCATCCACGTCCGCCGTCAAAAACGACCGGGATCGTGCCAGCATCGGCGAGTCGAATCCCCGGAGGGCCAGGGTATCTACGCCTTTGCCAGGCCTCACCAGGTCGACGACGGGCCGAAATCCCGACAGGCTGACGACGATATCGTCCCAGAATCGCAGCATGCCGGCGTGACGCCAGTGCGGACCCGGCAGCGAGACGCGAGCTCCCAGCGTGCCGTCGCGCCGGACTTCGGCGACGAAGGTCTCGGCATCGTCCACGCGCTTGTAGTAGGCTGAAGGGCCGAATGCCCCATAGACGAGGGAGGTCCTCGGCCGCTCCGGATCGGAGATCGCCAGCGTGTCGACGGGCTTGCCGTCGACCAGCAGATGTATCGAAGGGCCGGATGGCGCGAACACCGCGATGGTGTCGCCCCGTATACCCGCGAGGTACGGCACCTCGACGGTTTCGATGACGTGCCGAAGGCTGCCCACCGTATCGAACACGAAGACGGCGCCTGCCTCCACGTCGCTCACGTAGATCTCGTCGCGCCCGGCGGCGCCGAACCGAACCGTGCGCGGATGGAGAAGCGCTCGATCGCCTGCGACGCTGTGCGTCCAGACGAGTCGAAGCGTGTCCGCAGCGACGGCGGCGGCCATTTCCCGTGAGACGGAATCCGACGGCATGAGCGCCGTCGACTCCTCTCTCCGGCACGAGTAGGGCAGACAGCCGGACAACAGAAGCAGGGCAGCAGCGACCACGATGCCGGCGCGTTGGGTCGTCATCCCGGCTGCTGGCCGAGACGCATGCTGAGCTCGCGTTCCGTTCCATCCCGGATGACGCCGAAGCGCACCACGTCGCCCGGGCGGAAGTCGTACAGACGCGCGGCGAGGTCGTTGTGGCTGCGGATCGTCTCCTGGTCGATGGAGATGATGACGTCGTACGGCTCGAAGCCTCCCTCCTCGGCCGGGGAATCAGGCTCGACATCACGGACGAGGACGCCCTGCGGGGCCTCCAGCCCGAGAGCCTGCGCGACTCCGCGGTCAACTTCGGAGACGTAGAGCCCGGTATAGAACGAACGATCGACCTGTCCATGTTCGCGCAGCTCCTCGACGATGCGCTGCACCTTGTCCGAAGGCACGGCAAACCCGATCCCCACCGATCCGCCGGTCTGGCTGTAGATGGCGGTATTGACGCCGATGACGTGACCTGCAGCGTTGACGAGCGGACCGCCCGAATTGCCCCGGTTGATGGCGGCATCGGTCTGGATCATGTCCCGGTAGATGCG
>Ga0299914_10002247_pt1 | contig 13270 bp, 10 predicted proteins | sample RVTome_10_FD_201361 | JGI IMG/M metagenome (GOLD analysis project Ga0299914, IMG submission 201361) | Soil microbial communities from uranium-contaminated site in the Upper Colorado River Basin, Wyoming, United States - RVT153D57 (version 2) ...
AAGCTGCTCGTCTTCATCGGGATCCTCGTTTACGTGGGCAACACGGCGCGCCGCGGGCTGCTGCCGCGGACGCGGCCGATCGTACCGGGCGAGCTCGCTGTATCGGACTAACCCCATCGGTCCCTGCGTCCCTGGGTCCTTGGTCCTGGGTCCCTTGGTCCGGGTCCCTTGGTCTCCGGTCCCACGGTCCGGGTCCCTTGGTCCCGGGTCCCCTGGTCCCTCCATCCGGGTCCCTGGGTCCCTGAACCCGTGTCCCTGAGTCTGGCGGCCTCGCGGCGCCCGGGGGACGTGCGACCAGAGACAGGCGGACCAGCGACCAGGGACCCGGACGGAGGGACCCAGGGGGACCCGGACCGAGGGACCTGGGACCAGGGACCAAGGGACCCGGCCCCAGGGACCCAGGACCCAGGGCCCCAGGGACCCAGGGACCGATGGGCCGAGGGAGGCGTGGCGTTGCCACCTGCGGTACCATCAGGCGAAATGCCCGGGACGACGACCCCCAGCATCCCTGCGCTGGCAAAGCGATTCGGCGCGTTCGTCGCCGAACGGTACCCGTTCGCGCTCCCGGCGGCGCTCGAGGCGTTCGAGGCCGCGGGTGCGGCCGGCGCTCCATCGGCCGGCGCGCCTTCTCCCGAGGCGCTCGCGGCCCGCATCGGCGCCGAGCTGCGGGCGCGCCTCTCGCCCGATCGGTTTCGGGTCGCGGATCTCGGCGAAACCACTCCCGGCGTGCACGCGTCCGTGCGACTCGAGCAGGCGGTCGCCGACATCGTCGACGCCTGCGCGGGCTTTCTCCGTCGCGCGGCCATCCGGGCCTCGCTGACGCCAGACGAGCGCCGCGAAATCCTGCGCGGGATGGTGCTCACGCGCGCGACGGACAACCGGCTCAAGACGTTCTTCACGGCCGGCGAGATCCGCTACGGCGGCGCGCCGTTCCAGGGGAAGGGATTCCGATCGCTCGGGCAGGAGGCGATCTACGCGGCCGGCATCCGCCTGCGCCGCGGCGAGCGCTACCGCGCAGGCGGAAGGTGGCGCGGAGACGTCGTCGCGCCAGTGATCCGCGATCTCGGCGCCGCGCTGGCGATGCGGCCGGAGCCGGAGACCGTGCGCCTGGTGCTCTCGGCGCAAATGGCGAAGGCGGGCCCGCCGATGCACGGGAAGGACCTGCACATCGGCGACATGGAATACGGGATCCTGCCGCCCTCGGCGCCGCTGGCGATTGGCACGCTCACGATCGCGGGCATGGCGATGGCGTTCGCGCGCGAGGGGAGCGACCGTGTGGCGCTGTCGTTCATCGGCGAGGGGGGCTCGTCGCTCGGCGAGTGGCACGAAGCGATCAACCTCTGCGCCGCGCGGCGGCTGCCGGCGGTCTTCTGCGTGCAGAACAACCAGACGGCGCTCTCGACGCCGGTGCCCGAGCAGTCGGCCGTCCGCGTCTTCGCCGACAAGGCCGCCGGCTACGGGATCCCGGGCATCACGGTGGACGGCACGGATCCCGACGAGGTGGCGGCGGCGTTCGCGTGGGCCGTCGAGCGCGCGCGGGGCGGCGAGGGCCCCGCACTCATCGAGCTGGTCTGCATGCGGATGTGCGGCCACGCGCACCACGACGACATGCTGTATCTCGGCAGGGACCCGCAGGCGTCGTGGGAGTACCCGCCGGTCGTCGAGCCGGGGTACGCGAACCGGGAGCAGCACGCCTTCTGGGCCGCGCGGGATCCGATTCCCGCCTATGCCGCGCGCCTCCAGGACGAAGGCGTCATCGAGGAGGGCCACCTCGCGGCGCTGAAACAGGAAGCCGAGGCGATCGTCGAGCGCGAGGCGCGGGCCGTGATCGACGCCCCCTGGCCGGACGCAGGGGACGCGGGGGCGGGCGTGCTCGCGGGCGAGCCGCCGCGCGAGCGCATCGACGTCCTCGACCCGGACCGGCGGGGCGCGATCGACGTCGAGCCGCCGCTGCCTCCCGTCGAGGCCGGACCGCCGTTCGACCGGAAGGGGCAGACGTTCCTCGAAGCCGTGATGCTCGGCGTCCGCGACGCGCTCGAGGCGGATCCGCGCGTGTTCGTGTACGGGGAGGACGTCGGCGGCGCGTATGGCAACGCGTTTCTCCTGCTGCGGCCGCTGCTCGAGCGGTTCGGCGATCGCATCCTGAACTCGCCGCTGGCCGAGGGGGCCGTGCTCGGCGTGTGCGTCGGCGCGGCGCTCGCGGGCGCGCGGCCGATCGGCGAGATGCAGTTCAACGATTTCGTCGCCACCGGCTTCAACCAGCTCGTCAACAACGCCGCGAAGATCCGGTACCGGTGGGGCGGATCGGTGCCGATGGTCGTCCGCATGCCGTGGGGCGGGCTCCGGCACGCGGGGCCGTACCACAGCCAGAACACGGAACCGTGGTTCTATCGCACGCCGGGGCTGAAGATCGTCGTGCCCTCGACCCCGCACGACGCGCGCGCGCTGCTGGCCTCGGCGGTGGCCGATCCCGATCCGGTGCTCTTCTACGAGCACATCGCGCTCTACCGGGATCCGCGGATCAAGCAGCCGCTCGGCGACGCGCCGCCGGATCCGCTGCCGATCGGCAAGGCCGCGCTCCGGCGCGCGGGACGCGACCTCGCGATCGTCTCGTACGGCGCCTACGTGCACACGGCCCTGCGCGTGGCCGGCGCGCTCGCGCAGGACGGCATCGAGGCGAGCGTGCTCGATCTCCGCTGGCTCGCGCCGCTCGACCGCGGCGCGCTGCTGGCCGTCGCGCGCCATTGCAGCCGGGTGCTGATCGTGCACGAGGACTCGCGCACCGGCGGGATCGGGGAGAGCCTCGCGGCGATCGTCCAGGAGGAGGCGTTCGAATCGCTGGACGCGCCGGTCCGCGTGATCGGCGCGCTCGATACCCCGGTGCCGTATTCGCCGCCGCTCGAGGAGCGGTTCCTTCCGGGTGAGGCCGAGATCGAACGTGCGGCCCGCCGGCTCGCGGCGTACTGATGGGCAGGATGGCCGCGCGGCGTTGCTGCAGCCTGCGGGTGCGAAACCCGCGTGCTACAATCCGCGCGCACGGCTGGCAGCGCCCCGCCTCCGGACTCACGTGTGTTGCCACTGAACGGGCGGACGGCAACACGATGGCGCGATGACCACGAGGAAGAGGTGCACCCGACCTCCCATCGTGCCATCCGGCCATCGTGGGGTGTCGTGTGCGCGTGGCGGTGACACGTCAGGCATGGTGGTGCAACTCGACCCGGGACAATGATGCGCGATCTCGACGCACTGACGTCTTCCACGCTCAAGCATCTCCGCGAACACTGGTGGAACGAGGCGTTCACGGGGTTCCTCGAAGAGACGCTCCGGCCGCGGCCCGGCAACACGATCCTCGACGTCGGGTGCGGCACGGGCACGGCGGAGATCGGCCTCGCGCGGCTGCGCGTGTCGCAGCTCCGGCTCGTGGGCGTCGATCTCGTCCCCGCGCGCGTCGTCTCGGCCGCGGGGGCGTCGCGCGGCATGAACGCGCGCGTGCACTACGCCTCGGCCGACGCCTGCCACCTCCCGTTTCCCGACGGCACGTTCGATTCCACCTTCTGCGTGGCGGTGCTGCAGCACATCCGCGACATCGGCGGCGCCGTCGCCGAGCTGGCGCGCGTGACGCGGCCGGGCGGCCGCGTGCTGGCCGTCGAGCCCGACAACGCCGCGCGCTACTGGTACAGCTCGGAGGAGAGCGGCATGCACGCCGCCGAACTCGGGCGGCGGTTCTTCGCCGGGCTCGCCGCGGCGCGCGGCGAGCCGCCCGCCTCGGCGGTCGGTCCGCTGATCCCCGGCGCGTTCGGCGCGCACGGGATCGAGCCGGCCGCGGTCAATCTCTTTCCGGTATCGGTCGCCCATCTCGGCGCCCCCCCCGCCGTGCTGTGGGAGAGCCGCCGGGCCGCGATCGGCGACGCCATCCACAAGGCCCCGGGCGAGTCGCTGCGGCGGCTCGGCCTCGACTTCCAGAAAGCGGTCGAACAGTACGCGCGCGACGCGGAGAAGGCCGGCGCGTCGTTCGTCGAGATCCAGAACACGATGCTGTTTGCGACGGTCGGCACCGTTCAAGATCCTGCGTAGGTTCGACGATTTGCTGACGCGGGCCGACGCCGCCCACGACGACTCGAACACACGACGATCACGAAGCAAGAATACTCAATGAGGTCTTCGTGTTCTTCGTCTCGTCGTGATCGTCGTGGTTGCCGTCGGCTCGTGCGCCCATGCTGTGACAGCCGCTGAATCGACCACTCGTGACGGCGCCCGCGGGTGGGACGAGTACGCCCCGTTCTACGACTGGGAGAACGCCAGGACCGTCGCGCGGCGCGACCTCGGCTTCTGGGCGCGTCTGGCGGCGGCGCAGCCCGCGCCGGCGCTCGAGCTCGGCTGCGGCACGGGACGTCTCACCGTGCCGCTCGCGACACGCGGCATCCGGATCGTCGGCATCGATCGCTCGGCGCCGATGCTCGCCCGGGCGCGCCGGAGGCTCCGGCGCGCCGGTCTCGGGAGCCGGGCGCTCCTCGTGCGCGGTGATATCCGCAGCCTGCCGTTCCGCGCCCGCGCCGCCTTCGGGCTCGTGATGGCGCCATACGGCATGCTCCAGTCGCTCACGCGCGAGCGCGACCTCGTGGCGACGCTGGAGTCCGCCGCGCGCGTGCTGCGGCCGGGCGGCCTGCTCGGCGTCGACCTCGTGCCGGATCTGCCGCGATGGGCCGAGTACACGCGCCGCGCGAGCCTCACGGGGCGCCGCGGGCGTGGCACGCTGACGCTCGTCGAGTCCGTCCGCCAGGACCGCCGCCGCAGGCTCACGCACTTCGATCAGGAGTACGTAGAGCGGCGCGGCCGGGCGCGCCGCGTCCACCGCTTCGCGCTCACGTTCCGCACCCTCTCGGTGCCGCAGATGGCCCGCCGCCTCGAACGCGCCGGCTTTGCCATCGACGCCGTCCTCGGCGACTACCAGGGCGGCCCCTGGGACCCCCGCGCCGACACGTGGCTGATCCTCGCCCGCAAACACGGGCGGGTGCGGAAGCCGCAGGCCTGACGGACCAGCATCCGTGTCACTCCGGGTGCCGCGCGCCGACGACACGGCATCGCGACGACCAGAAGGCCAGGCGGCCCGGAGGCCACGCGTCCGAACAGGCTTTGCGCTCTCCCGGCGCCTCCGGCCTCTCAGCGGCCCGGCAGACTTCGGGCTACGGACCACGGACCACGGACTACGGACCACGGACCACGGACCACGGACTACGGACCACGGACCACGGACCACGGACTACGGACCACGGACTACGGACCACGGACTCCACGGCCATCTCGTGCGGTGTTTGTGTTAACGTAAAGGATCTTTTTCCTCGGTCAATTCGGGAGTTGTTGCCATGTCCGGCCATTCCAAATGGCACACGATCAAGCACAAGAAGGGAGCCGCCGACGCGAAGCGCGGCAAGATTTTCACCCGGATCATCAAGGAACTGACGGTCGCCGCCCGCGCGGGCGGAGGTGATCCCGACACCAACCCCCGGCTCCGCACCATCGTGGCGGAGGCCAAGTCGGTCAACATGCCGGCCGACAACATCAAGCGCGCCATCCAGCGCGGCACGGGCGAGCTGCCGGGCGTCTCCTACGAGGAGATCACCTACGAGGGGTACGGCCCGGGCGGCGCCGCGCTCATCATCGAGACGCTCACCGACAACAAGAACCGCACGGTCGGGGAGATGCGCCACCTCCTCTCCAAGCACGGCGGCAACCTCGCCGCCGAGAACAGCGTCGCCTGGATGTTCGACAAGAAGGGCTACATTGTCGTGGACAAGTCGACGGCCGACGAGGAGTCGCTGATGGCCGCGGCGATCGACGCCGGCGCCGACGACCTGCGCGACGACGAGGACTCGTGGGAGATCGTGACGGCGCCGGAGGCGTTCGGCAAGGTGCTGGAGGCCGTCAAGGCGCTCGGGCTCGAGCCCGGCGCGGCCGAAATCGCGATGCTGCCGCAGAACTACGTGAAGCTCGAAGGCAAGCCCGCGCAGCAGATGGTGAAGCTGATGGAAGCCGTCGAGGAGCACGACGACACGAAGAAGGTCTGGTCGAACGCCGACATCGGGGAGAAGGAGATCGAGGCCTCTCTGGCGTGAAGATCTTCGGGATCGATCCCGGCTCAGACCGCACGGGGTACGGCTGCGTCGAGCGCATCGGCGGCCGGCACCGCCTCGTCATCTGCGGGTCGCTCGCCGGCCCCGCCCGCGCCGATTTTCCGGACAAGCTGAAAGCCATCCACGCCGGGCTGGTGGCGCTGCTCGCGCGGCACCGCCCCGACTGCGTCGCCGTGGAGAACATCTTCTACGCGCGCAACGTGCGCAGCGCCCTGAAGCTCGGGCACGCGCGCGGCGTGGCGCTGCTCGCCGCGTCGGAGTCGGGGCTGCCGATCGTGGAGTACGCGCCCGCGGAGATCAAGCGCGCCGTCGTCGGCTACGGGCGCGCGGAGAAGCACCAGGTCCAGCAGATGGTGAAGCTGCTGCTCGGGCTCGACGCGCCGCCCTCCCCGCACGACGTGGCCGACGCGCTGGCGGTGGCCATCTGCCACCTCCAGACGTGCTCGGGCGCGATTGCCTCGGCGATCGGCGCCGGCGGAGGCGGACCGGGCAGGCATCCGCGATCATGGCGGGCGTACCGGCCGTCCTGACCGGCGCGCGACGGAGGGCGCGCGGATGATCGCGCGGCTGCGCGGCACGCTCGTCGAGAAGGCGCCGAACCGGCTGATCGTGGACGTCGCGGGCGTCGGCTACGACGTGCAGGTGCCGCTCTCGACCTTCTATGTGATCGGCGAGCCGCCCGCCGCCGTCGCGCTGCGGATTCACACGCACGTCCGCGAGGACGCGCTCGCGCTGTTCGGGTTCGCGACCGCCCTCGAGCTCGACCTGTTCGAGCGGCTGATCGGCATCAGCGGCATCGGACCCAGGCTGGCCCTGGCCGTGCTCTCGGGGATCGAGCCGCCCGAGCTCGTGAGGGCGATCCGCGGACAGGACGTGGCGCGGCTGACGGCGATCCCCGGCATCGGCAAGAAGACCGCCGAGCGGATCGGCCTCGAGATGAAGGACCGGCTCCCGCCGGCGCTCCAGGCCGCCGGGCCGGCGGTGTCGCCCGCCTCGGCCCGCGACCAGATGCGCGACGACCTGATCTCGGCGCTGGTCAACCTGGGCTACCAGCGCGCCGCCGCCGAGCGCGCCCTGGACGGCACGCTGCAGCCGGGATCCGAGATGAGCTTCGAGCAGGCGCTGAAGGAAACGCTCAGAAGGCTGATGAAAGGCTGAACCAGCTGACAACTGACAGCTGACCCATGTCCGACGATCGTCTCGTGACTTCCTCCCGCGTGGATGACGACGTCCAGTACGAGGCGGGGCTGCGGCCGCGGACGCTGGACGACTACATCGGCCAGGACCGCATCCGCGAGAACCTCCAGGTGTCGATAGCCGCCGCGCGCGGGCGCGGCGAGGCGCTCGACCACGTGCTGCTGTACGGCCCGCCGGGGCTCGGCAAGACGACGCTGGCGGGCGTCATCGCGCACGAGCTGGGCGTGACGATCCGTCCGACGGCCGGGCCGGTGATCGAGAAACCCGGCGATCTCGCCGCGATGCTCTCGAACCTCCAGGAACGCGAGGTCCTGTTCATCGACGAGATCCACCGCATGCCGCCGGCGATCGAGGAAATCCTCTATCCCGCGATGGAGGACTACGAGCTCGACATCGTGATCGGGCAGGGGCCCGGCGCGCGATCGGTCAAGGTGCCGCTGCAGCGGTTCACGCTCGTCGGCGCCACGACGCGGACGGGGCTCCTGACGTCGCCGCTCCGCGCGCGGTTCGGCATCGTGCACCGGCTGGACTTCTACACCGAGGCCGACATCCGCGAGATCGTGCGGCGTTCGGCGCGCATCCTGAACGTGCCGATCGACGAAGAGGCCGCCGGCGAGCTGGCGCGCCGCTCCCGCGGGACGCCGCGCGTGGCGAACCGGCTGCTCCGGCGCGTCCGCGATTACGCGGAGGTCCGCGCCGACGGCCGCGTCTCGACGGACGTCGCGCACCGCGCGCTGCAGCTCCTCGAGGTGGACGAGCACGGGTTCGACGAGGTGGATCGGCGGCTGCTCCGCACGATCATCGACAAGTTCGGGGGCGGCCCGGTCGGCGTCGGCAGCCTCGCCGCCGCGATGAGCGAGGAGCGCGACGCCATCGAGGAGATCTACGAGCCGTTCCTGATTCAGATTGGATTTCTCGACCGTACGCCGCGAGGCCGCGTCGCCACGCCGCGCGCGTACGAATACTTCGGATTGACGGCGCCCGGAAAGGACCGTTTGTGGTGAGTGACGGAATGCCAGCCGCAGATGCTTCAGAAGCGCGGAGCGTCGGCCCCGCGCGCCGACGTTGTCTCCGGCCCGTGAAGATCGCCGGACTGTCCACCTACGTGCCCCCCCGCGTGCTCAGCAACCACGACCTCGAGAAGATGGTGCAGACCACCGACGAGTGGATCCTGCAGCGCACCGGGATCCGCGAGCGCCACATCGTCGATCCGGGCGTCGCGACGTCGGATCTCGCGAAGGAAGCGGCGCTCGGCGCCATGGCGCAGGCGGGCCTCACCCCCGACGACATCGGCTTCATCGTGGTCGGCACGACGACGCCGGATACGATCTTCCCGAGCACGGCGTGCGTGCTCCAGGACAAGATCGGCGCGCGGCGCGCGTGGGGGTTCGATCTCGGCGCGGCGTGCTCGGGGTTCACCTACGCGCTGACCACGGGCATGCAGATGGTGGCCGCCGGCGCGCACGAGCACGCGCTCGTCGTCGGGGCGGACGTGATGTCGAGCATCATCGACTACACCGACCGGACGACCTGCGTGCTGTTCGGCGACGGGGCTGGCGCGGTGGTCGTCTCGCCGGCAGCCGATTCGGAACCGTCGATCATCGGCTTCACGCACGAGATCGACGGGAGCGGCGGTCCGGCGCTGTGCATGCCTGCCGGCGGAAGCCGCCTGCCCGCCTCGCGCGAGACGGTCGAGGGGCGCCTGCACTACGTGAAGCAGGACGGGCAGGCGGTGTTCAAGTTCGCCGTGCGCAAGAGCGAGGAGATCTGCCGCCGCGTGCTCGAACAGCACGGGTGCGATCCATCGCAGCTCGATCTGTTCGTCTCGCACCAGGCCAACCGGCGCATCATCCAGGCGACCGCGGATCGGCTCGGGCTGCCGGAATCGAAGGTGGTGATCAACCTGGACCGCTACGGCAACACGACCGCGGCGACGATCCCGCTGGCGCTCGCCGACGCCGCGCGCGACGGCCGGCTGAAGCGCGGCGACCTCGTCCTGCTCGCGTCGGTGGGCGCGGGGTTCACGGTCGGGGCGGTGCTGCTGCGGTGGGCGCTGTAGCTCGCGAAAAGTAGACCGAAGTCGGCACCCGGGTTGATTCCGAAGCTCGACCGCGGCCGCTGCCGACTGTTCATCTGTCCCTATCTCGCTCCCCGTTCGGCAGTTGCGGGCGCGAGCCGGCGGTGTGGCGGGCCGAGGCCCGGGCACGTCCCTTGCCTAGGATGAGGGAACCCATGCACCGCCTTCCGCTCATCACGCTGCTCCTGCTCGCCATCGCCGCGCCGCCGGCGGCCGCCAGCCTCATCCCCATCGATCCGGTGATCGGCGTCCGCGGGGTCATCGGCGGATCCGAGCCGAGCACCTCGAATGCGTTCTTCGACATGGACATGGAAGGATGTCCGATATTCGAGGATCCGACCTTCTGCGTGGAGTACGACATTCTCCAGAACATCAGCGAGATCACGAGCCTGACCTTTCAATTCATGGACGACAACGGACTCATCCCGAACGAACTGATATTCCCGGATGAGTCGACGGTCAACGGCTTCAACGTGCTCACCCGGCTCGATGACGGCTTCTCGGTGCGCCTCTCGTTCGACGGCCAGGGCGTGCTGTTGTGCCCGTCCTTCGGCGGAGACGACATCGTCATCCTGGTGCCGTGCGGGCAGGGCAGCACGATCCAGGCGTACCTGATTGTTCCTCCCGACGAAACGCCGAACCCGCCGTACAGCGCCTCCCTGCGCGCCATCAACGACATCGCCGTGCCCGAGCCCGGGCTGCTGGTCCTGATGGGGCTGGGGCTGGTGTTCGCGGCTCGCAGGCTGCGGCGGAGGCTGATGCTCTCCAGCGGCCGCTGACGGCTACTGCTGGAACTCCTCGAGCAGGCCCCGGAACGCGGCGTTCTTCCCGAGCCGCTCGAGATCCGGGTCGTGCCCGGCGAAAAGTGCCGGGTAGCCGGCTGCCAACGCCCTGCGCAGCGACGCAATCGCCTGATCGTCCTGCCCGGCGAGCGCGTGTGTGACGGCGACGTTGTAGAGGATGGTGACGTTGTCCGGCGCCGCCGCCTCCGCCTCGCGGGTGAACTTCAGGCCCTGGGCCGTGTCCCCCTTCTTCGCGTAGTACGTGCCGAGGAACGAGCGGGTGAGCGGATCGCTCGGGTTCACCTGCAGTGCCGTGAACGCGAGCGCGATCGCCTGGTCGTACGTTTCGCGCGCCTTCTCGGCCTGCCCGAGCCAGCGATAGCCGTCGGCGAGGTTCGAGAGCCAGCCATCGACGTTCGGGCTCAGCTCGACCGCTTTCTGATACGCCGGCAGCGCCTCGTCGAACCGGCGTTGCCAGGCGTACGCGATCCCGAGGTTCGTGTACGTCTCGGCCGTCGGCGCGAGCGCGAGCGCTTTCTCGAACGCGCCGGCCGCCTCGGCGTACCGGCCGGTCTGCAGGTAGGCCGCGCCCAGATCGTTCACGCCGTTCACGTTGTCGGGCTCGATCTGGATCACCTTCTGAAAGGCCTCGGCGGCCTTCGCGTACTCGCCGAGCTGGAACCAGGTGGCGCCGAGCGCGTTGTGATTCAGCCAGTAATACGGGTTGACCGCGGTCGCCTTCTGGAGCATGGCGATCGCTTCATCCGTCCGTCCCGCGCGCAGGTATGCGCCGGCGAGCCGGCGGTGGGCGTCATCCGAGTTCGGCGCCAGCTCGAGAGCGCGCGTGAGCTCGACGATCGCTTCGTTCGTCCTGCCCGTCGCCAGGTAGGCGTTGCCGGACGCGAGCCGTACCTCGACGAGGCCCTCGTCCAGCCGCTTGCCCTGTTCGGCCGAGAAGACCGCCTTGTCGGCCCAGAGCCGGTCGCGCGTCTCGCGATACATCTGCAGGCAGGCGTCGGCGAGCCCGGCGTGGGCGAGCGCGAAGCGCGGGTCGGCCTCCAGCGCCTGTTCGTAGAGGCCGATCGCGGCCTCGACGTTCGTCCGGTCCTGCTGCCCGCGCATGGCGTTCCGGCCCTTCAGATACAGATCGTAGGCCGCGAGGTTGCTCGTGGGCCGCGAGACGCTGCGGGCCCGCTCGGCGGGGGTCGGCGTCAGCTCCAGCGCCTCGAGCAGCCCGTCGAAGATCTGGTCCTGGAGGGTGAGGATGTCCTTGGGGTCCCCGGAGAACTGACGCGTCCACACGCGCCGATCCGCCAGCGGCTCCTCGACGTTGACGATGATGGCCAGCCGGCCTCCGCCTTCCTGCACGGTGCCGCTGACGATCAGGTTCGAGCCGAGTTCGCGCGCCAGCCGCGGCAGCGGCTGACCGAGGTCCACGCCGTCGACCGCACTGGCCGGCGCCACGGTCACCGCGTCCATGCCGAACAGCCGGGCGGTGAGCGCGTCGGCCACGCCGGCCCCGATGTGTTCGATGGCGGGCTGCGCACCGATCGTCCTGAATGGAAGCACCGCGATGAGCTTCTGGCGCGACGCCGGCGGAATGCCGTCTGCCGTGCCGGTGCCGGGCAGAATCAGGTTCCTGACGGGCGGCAGCGCAGCGAGGCCCGCGACGAGCACGATCGCGACGGACGCCGCGATCCAGCCGCGCCGGGTCGGCATCGGCAGCGTGATCGACACCGACTGGGGCCCGCGGCTTCTCGCGGGCACCCGGCCCGCCTCGAGATCGGCCACCACCTCCCGGGCGTGCTGATAGCGCGCCGCCGGATCCCTGGTCAGGCAACGCATGACGATGCGGCTGAAGAACTCGGGGACGTGTGGCGCGACCTCGCGGAGATCCCTCGGCGTCGTCTGCAGGCGCTGCATGAGGAGCGTCAGGATCGAATCGCCCGCGAAAGGCAGCGTGCCCGACGCCATCTCGTAGAGGATGAGACCGAGCGCGTAGAGATCGCTGCGGTGATCCGCGTGCCGGCCCTGCACGACTTCCGGCGCGACGTACTTCGGCGTGCCGATGAAGTCGCCCTGCCGTGTCAGCCCGAGGGCCGACGCCTCGTACGACGTCGCGAGCCCGAAGTCGGAGATGTACGCCACGCCAGACGCGTCCACCAGGATGTTCTGCGGCTTCAGATCGCGGTGCACGATGCCCACGCCGTCCGCGGCGGCGAGGCCCGAGGCGATCTGGATGGCGAGCGACAGCACGCGGTCGAAGGGCGGCGGACCCTTCGACAGGAGGGCGTGCAGATCCGGCCCCTCGATGAGGGGCATCGTGATGTACTTGATGCCCGACGAGTCGCCGCCGAGATCGTGAATCCTCAGGACGTTCGGGTGCGTGATCCGGCGCGCGAGGAGCAGCTCCTGCTTGAACCGCTTCTCGAACTCGCGCCCGCTCTGCGGGTCGGCGAGGATCTCTGGCCGGATGACCTTCAGCGCCACCGGCAGGCCGAGCTCGGTATCGTACGCGCGATAGACCGTTCCCATCCCGCCTGCGCCCAGGATGCGTTCGATTCTGTAGCGACCGGCGACGGTGTCGCCGCTACCGGGGGTGCCCCGGCTGGGGGCGGAGGCGGCGGACGGCAGACCGGAGGAGATGGTGGCGCCTTCCGGCACGCCCAGGGCGGGAGAGGCCAGTGTCGCCAGCATCGATTCGGGCAGCGGCTCGCTGCACGAGACGCAGCGGCCCGAGGTAAGCGGCGTGTCGACGTGGCAATGGGGGCAGAGCATGGCGGCCGGAAGCTGGGCAGTACGCCATCGCCGGAGCGCTGAGTCACGCCGATTATGGTGCGGGCGGGACCGTTAGGCAAGGCGGTGGCGCCCTCGTCCCCCGGGGTGCCGCCGCCGTTCCACCGTCGTCCCCGTCCCGGACTATCATCGCCTCCTGCCGCCGTGCGGCATGCCAGGCGTTCGATTCAGCGAGTCGCCCGGCCCGCGCTGGACGCACACTGCCGGCCTGGCGATGGCCGGCGGTTCGATGAGGCGATCGCGGCCGGGCAACCCGTGCACGGCTTGTCCGGGCGTGCGCCCGATAA
>Ga0299914_10002248_pt1 | contig 13269 bp, 12 predicted proteins | sample RVTome_10_FD_201361 | JGI IMG/M metagenome (GOLD analysis project Ga0299914, IMG submission 201361) | Soil microbial communities from uranium-contaminated site in the Upper Colorado River Basin, Wyoming, United States - RVT153D57 (version 2) ...
TGGGCGGACGGTGCCGCCGTTACGGTCGCCATGTCGGTCGCCACGTCAGGAGTGGGACGGCGCCGGCGGCGCACCTGGGACGTCGAACGAGACCGCGTCGATGTAACACCACCACCAGTTCTCGCCCGGCTCGAAGGACCGGACGAGCGGGTGGTCGGTGTGCGCCCGATAGTGGGCCGTGGCGTGTCGGTTGGGCGAGTTGTCGCAGCAGCCGGTGTGCCCGCAGGTCTGGCACACACGCAGATGGACCCACGTGTCGCCGGTCCGCAGGCAGTCCTCACAGCCGTCGGCCGACGGCTGCACCTCCCGGGCGGTGTCGAGGTGGCCGCAGGTTCTGAGATCTGCCATGGGGGGACTCCTCCGGCCGTCCTCGGGGGGTGGTCGTGCAGCCGTTCGGCGGATCTCAGGTTGGCGCCTGGACGGTGAACAGGGCCAGGTCGGCGGCGGTTCCTGCCTGCACCCGGTCGACCGTCGCCCGGCGCAGGACCTCCTTGGTCCGAGCGTAGGCCCCGGCACGGTAGGCGCTCAGCCGGTTTGCCTCGGCAATGGCCGCCCCCACCACGTCGTCGGCGGGCACGACCCGGTCGAGGTAGCCAGCCTCGAGGGCACCCGCGGGGTCGTAGATCTCGGCGGCGAGCGTGGCCCGCACCAACGCGGTGGGCGTGAGCCGGTCCCGCGCCAGCTCCGCGGCGAACTGCGGCAACGGCATGCCGATAGCGGTCTCGTTGAGGCCGATCTTGGCCGGCACGTCGGCGCCGATGCGGACGTCGCACGCCAGCGCCAGCAGCGCTCCCGCCGCCAAAGCGTGCCCGGTCACCGCCACGACCACCGGTTGGGGATGCAGATACAGGCGCATGAGCAGCTCGGCGCCGCGCGACACGAGCCGGCGCGCGCCGTCCGGCTCGCCGGTCATGACCGACAGATCGAAGCCGGCGCACAGCCTGCCCTCGCGGCCGACGATGCAGACGGCTCGCGCCGCGACGCCGGCCCGGTCGAGCGCCGCCTCGAAGGCGTCGATGGCGCCATGGGACAGGACGTTGGCCTTGCCGTCGTCGAAGCGCAGGACGGCGACACCCTCCTCGATGGTCGTGGTCAGCGGGCCGGCAGCGTCGGCCGCGCGGGTGGAGGATCCCGGCATCGGCCGGACCCTAGTGGACCCTCGCGGACGTCACCTTTGACGAGGGTCCACCAGGGCCTCTATCGGCAGCCGAGCTCCGCGAGCACCCCGGCGTGGTCCGCCGGCCACCACATGCCGTTGAGGGCCTCGGCGCGTGGTTCGGCGGCGAAGGCCTCGGCGTCGACCGCCAGCTGACAGTCGCTGGCGGGTCGCACCATCACGTAATCGATGCGCTCGTCGTAGCCGGGTCCCTCGGCCGTGTCCATGCCGACGAACGGCTCGGGCTGGCGTCCACCCCCGGTGCAGCCGCTGTGCGTGGCCGGATCGCATTCGGCGTTGCCCGCCTCGAGCCAGGCGTCGACGAATCCGGCGTCGAGGAGGCTGGTGACCGTCGGGCTACCCGGGACGGCGTTCAGGTCGCCCGAGGCGATCGACATCACCGCGCCCGGCGGCCGCCGCTCGAAGAACTCCACGACCTCGAGGGCGTGGCACTCGTTGGTGATCGTCCCAGTGGGACAGATCGGCGGGCACAGGTCGGGCGCGCAGGGCGGGTTGTTGGAGCTGCTGGCGAAATGGGTGGTGAGAAAGTCGACCGGTCCCTGCGGGCTCTCGCCCCGCACCCAGTACGCCTCCCAGGGGAAGTTGGCGATGTCGAGGTAGCCCTGGTCGACGAGGGGCAGGCGGGTGAGGACCATCTCGCGGTCGATCGCCGGCTCGCCGCCTTGCCAGGCGATCGTGTACTCGCCGTCGCACAACGTCGCGACCGCCGGTGGCAACAGCTCCTCGAGCCGGGCTCCGATCTCCTGGAGGCCGACGAGGTCGGGACAGTCGGCCGCCTCGATCAACTCGTCGAAGATCCGCACCCGGTCGGGCGCCTGGCACGAGTCGGTCTCGGGGGGGCAGAAGAAACCGTGGAGCAGGTTCAGCGTGACGACCCGGACCGGCGCGGCGGCGGGCTCTGCCGCGGTGGTATCGGCTCCATCGGCGCCGTCCGACGCGTCCCCGCCGTCCGACGGATCGGAGTCGCCGGACGAACATGCCGCCGCCAGGGTCAGCGCCGCCAGCCCCGCGGCGCACCACACCAGGACTCGGTGGTACGGCACCGTCATCATCCTGTCGCCCTCCCCTGCCGACCGGACGAGCCTACGCTGCCGGCCATGGAGTGGCCCTCAGACCTGGAGACGGTGCCCGAGATCGACATCGAGACCCGGAGCACGCACGGCGAAGTCCACCGCACGACCATCTGGCCGGTGGTCGACGGCGGGGACGTCTATGTCCGCTCACTGCGGGGGAGCGCGGGTCGCTGGTACCAGGAGCTCGTGGCCGGCCCCGATGCGGTCATCCACGTCGAGGGCGAGGCGGTGCCGGTGCACGCCGTGCCCGCCCCCGACGTCGAGTCGATCGGGCGCGCCAACGCCGGCTACCAGCGCAAGTACGTGGACTCGCCGTACCTGGGGACGATGACGCGCGAGGAGATCCTCGGCACCACGGTCCGGCTCGAGCCCCGCTCATAGGGCCGGGCTCAAGGTGTGAGGGGGTTCTCCCACCGCAGCGCCGGGAAGCGAGCAAAGTCGGTGTCGATGCTCATGAGGGTGAGGCCATGACCGATGGCAATCGCCGCCAGATGCGACGTGCGGGCCATCCGCTCGACTGTCATACCTCCTCGCTAACGTCGCTCCCAATGGACACCGGCGACGTGCGAGCACCCACGATGGGCTCGTCCGCGGCCGTGTCGCCAGTAGTGGGGCGGGTCATCGGCACCGAGCCGGCGACACCGCTGGAGTTCTGGGTGGGGGTGGCCAACGGCGCGTACCTGCAGCTCGACGACGTCGTGGTGGTCGACCGTTTGTTGCCCGACGGCCAACGGCTCAGCATCTCCGGTGTCGTGTCGCAGGTGCGGGCCCGCCACGAGGGCGCCCGCATGGACAGCGACGTGTTCCTGGTGGCCGACGGGGTCCTTCCGGCCGAGGTGAGCGAGGCGGCCCAGGTCCTGGCCATCCGGTTCGAGCCCGAGGTGTTCGTCCCACCGCTGCCGGGCGAGGAGGTGCGCAAGGCGGTGGGGGCCGAGCGCAACGCGGCGCTGCTGTTCTCGCAGATGCCGGCGCGGCTGCCCGCCGGACTGTCCCGCGACGACGAGCCCTTCTACCTCGACCTCGAGTTCGTCGACGGCAGCCGGGGCGCCCACGTCAACATCAGCGGCGTCTCCGGTGTGGCCACCAAGACCAGCTACGCCACCTTCCTCCTCTACAGCTTGTTCCACTCCGGGGTGTTGGGCGCCGAGGCCGCCAACACCAAGGCACTCATCTTCAACGTCAAGGGGGAGGACCTGCTCTTCCTCGACCATGCCAACACCAAGCTGGGAGACGATCAGCCGGCCCGCTACGCGCGGCTCGGGTTGCCGGCCGGGCCCTTCGGCTCCGTCGCGTGCTTCGCCCCGCCGGTGCGCGACGACCCCAACGCCAGCCCCGACGTCGCCGCCCGCCAGCACGACGTCACGTCCTTCTTCTGGACCATCGGGCAGTTCTGCCGCGACGAGCTGCTGCCGTTCCTGTTCGCCGATGCCGAGGACGACCGCCAGCAGTACACGATGGTGGTCCACAACGTGACCGCCCGGCTGCGCCACGCCGAGCCGGTGGGCGACGGCGGGGTCAACGTCGACGGCCAGGTCGTGCGCAGCTTCGACGATCTGGTCGAGCTCATCGAGCTCAAGGTCGATCCCGACGGTCCCGACCAGTGGGCCGGGCGGGCCATCGGCGCCGGCACCGTCAACGCCTTCCTGCGCCGGCTGCACGGCGCCCGACCGCACCTGCGCCACCTCGTGCGGGGCGACGTGCCCCGGCCCGAACGACACCGCGTCGACTTCGACCGGGCGCAGGTGACGGTGGTCGACCTCCACAACCTCAACGATCGGGCCAAACGATTCGTGGTCGGGGTCGTGCTCCAGCGGGCGTTCGAACGCAAGGAGCGCTCCGCGCAGGCGCGGCCGTTGCAGTTCGTGGTGCTCGACGAGCTCAACAAGTACGCACCCCGCGAGGGCTCGAGCCCCATCAAGGAGATCCTGCTCGACGTGGCCGAGCGTGGGCGCTCCCTGGGGATGATCCTCATCGGGGCCCAGCAGACGGCCAGCGAGGTCGAACGGCGCATCGTGGCCAACTCGGCCGTGCGGGTGGTGGGACGTCTGGACGCTGCCGAGGCGGCCCGAGGCGAGTACGGCTTCCTGCCTCCGGTGCAACGCCAGCGGGCCACCATCCTCAAACCCGGCACAATGCTCGTGGCTCAGCCCGAGCTACCGGTTCCGCTGGTCGTGCAGTTCCCCTTCCCCGCCTGGGCGACTCGAGCCGCCGAGGCATCGCTCGAGCGAGAGGCCGTGGCGGCCGACGGGACGCATGACCGGGCCGACCCCGACGAGGCGCGTGCCATGGCCGTTGCGGCGGCCGTCGCCGATCCGTTCGCCGGGTTCCCTGCGGGGTAGGGCGGTAGGCGGTCACGATGCGGGTCCTGCACACGTCCGACTGGCACGTCGGCAAGGCACTGCGCGGGCGCTCGCGGGCGGCGGAGCACGAGGCGGTGCTGGTCGAGATCGCCGACATCGCCAGGCGGGACGCGGTCGACCTCGTGATCGTGGCCGGCGACCTCTTCGACAGTGCTACGCCCACGCCCGAGGCCGAGCGCATCGTCTACCGGGGGCTGCTCGACCTCGCCGAGGGCGGCCGCCCGGTGATCCTGGTCGCCGGCAACCACGATTCGGCGCAGCGGTTGGGGGCGGTGGCACCGCTGTCCGAGGCGAGCGGCATCCACGTCGCCTCGGCCGTCCGCCCACCTCACGACGGCGGGGTGGTCGAGATCGCCGCCGGGGGCGAGCGGGCGCTGGTGGCGCTCCTGCCCTTCCCCTCCCAGCGCTACATCGTCACCGCCGACCTGTTGCTGTCGGGCGATGCCGCCGATGCCCACGCCGCCTACGCCGATCGCGTGGTGCGGATCCTCCGGGCCCTCACCGAGCAGTTCCGGGCCGACACCGTCAACCTGGTCGTCGCCCACCTGATGGTCATGGGAGGGACGATGGGCGGCGGTGAGCGCGGCGCCCACACCATCTTCGACTACTGGGTGCCCGCCACCGCCTTTCCCGCGGCCGCTCAGTACGTGGCCCTCGGGCACCTCCACAGGCGCCAACAACTCGCAGGTCCCGCGCCCTTGCACTACTGCGGTTCGCCGTTGCAACTCGACTTCGGCGAGACCACCAACGAGCCGGTGGTCAACCTCGTCGACGTGCACCCGGGGCTGCCTGCCGATGTTCACCCGGAAGTGCTGACGGCGGGGCGGCGGTTGCGCACGCTGCGGGGAACGCTGGCCGACGTGGTCGCCGGCGCCGACGGTGCGGCCGACGATCACCTTCGGGTCGTCCTCGACGAACCGGCCCGGGCGGGGCTTGCTGACGAGATCCGCGCCCAACTGCCCAACACCGTCGAGGTGGTGCTGGCACCGCGGCACGATGCCGACGCGCCCCCTGCGTCCGATCCTGATCGCCTGGGGCGCACACCGCACGAGCTGGTGGCCGAGTACCTCGGCGGGCTCGACGCCCACGACGAGCGCGTGATGGCCCTGTTCGACGAGTTGGTCGAAGAACTGATCGGCGATGTCAGCGAGGCCTCGCGGTGAGGCCGCGGCGGCTCGAGGTCGAGGGGTTCACCGTCTTCCGGGGCCCGACCGTGCTCGACTTCACCGGCGTGGACCTGTTCGCACTGGTCGGGCCCACGGGTGCCGGCAAGACCAGCATCATCGACGCACTCACGTTCGCCCTCTACGGCAGCGTGCCGCGCCTCGACGACCGGCGGGCGGTGGCGCCGGTCATCAGCCAGAACCTCACCGAGGCCCGGGTGCGCCTCGACTTCAGCGTCGGCGACCAGGACTACACCGCGGTGCGAGTGGTGCGGGCCACCAAAGGGGGGGCCACCACCAAGGAGGCGCGGCTCCAGCGCGGCACCGAGGTGCTGGCCGGCGATGCCAAGGAGGTCACGGCCGCGGTCGAGGCGGTGGTCGGGCTCGGCTTCGACCAGTTCACCAAGTGCGTGTCGCTACCGCAGGGACAGTTCGCCCGGTTCCTCCACGCCGAGCCCGGCAAGCGCCAGGACCTGCTCGTCCGCCTGCTCGACCTGGGTCTCTACGACCGGGTGGCCGTGGCCGCCCGGCAGAGAGCGGCACTGGCTCGCAACAGGGCCGACGTCGTCGACGGACAGCTGGCGCGGCTGGTCGGGGCCACGCCCGAAGCTCGTGCGGCGGCTGCCGCTCGGCTCGACGAGCTGGCGGCGCTGGCCCGCCAGCTCGCCGCCGAACGGTCACGGCTCGACGAGCTGACGAGACGGGCCACCGAGGAGCAGGCCCGGGCCGACGAGGCGACCGCGCACGCCAGGTTGCTCGACGGCGTGCATGCTCCGGCCGGGGTGGACGAGCTGGCGACGGCGCTGGCGACCGTCACGGCGGCGCGGCAGCGCTGCGCCGAGCTCGAGGACGACGCCACCGAGGCGGTAACCGTCGCAGAGGCCGAGCTGGCCGGACTCCCCGCCCGGGCCGCGCTGGAGGCGTCACGCGGCGACCACGGCCGCCGGAGGGAGCTGGCCGAGGCCCTCGACCGGGGGAGGACAGCCGAGGCCCGGGCGGGCGATGATCTGGCGACGGCCCGTGCCGCCGAGGAACGGGCCCGGCGCGACCGGCAGACTCGCGCCGCCGAGCTCGACCGGTTGCGCGTCGAGTCGCGGGCCCTGGCGTTGACGTCCGAGCTCGCGGTCGGATCGCCCTGCCCGGTGTGCGGGCAGGCGGTGCACGCCCTACCGACGTCCCGCGGGGCACCCGACCTCCGTCGAGCCGAGCGGAGCCTGGCCGGGGCGGAACGGTCGGTGGAGCGGGCGACCGCGGCCGTCAAGGACGCGACGGCCCACCAGGCCAGGGTGGACGAGAAGCTCGGGCGATTGCGTGCCGACCTGGCCGACCTCGATGCTCGTCTCGCCGGGGCGGCCGAGCCCGAGGCGCTCGACGACCAGCTGGCGGTGGTCACGGCCGCCGAGGTCAGTCTGGCCAAGGCCCTCCAGGCAGCGCGCGACGCCCGTGCCGCGCAGCGCGAGGTCGGGTGCCGGCACGACGAGCTGTCGGCGCGCGAGCGCGAGGCCCGCCGGGCCTTCGACGCCGCCCGCGACGCGGTCGCGGTCCTCGACCCCCCTGCCGCCGAGCGTCGCGACCTGGCCGCCGATTGGGCGGAGCTGGTGGGCTGGTCCGTTGGGCGCCGCCCCCCAGCGGTCGAACGCGCAGACCGCCACCGCCGGCTCGCCGATGGCGCCCGGGCCGAGGCGTCATCGCTCGTCGACGAGCTCGTGCGGCTCTGCCGCGACGTCGGGGTCGATGTGCCCCGCGCTGGCCCGCCCGGGCAGCGGTACGAGCAGGCGACGTGGCCGGGCGAGGTGGTGGCCGCGGCTCATGCCCGGGCCGAGGCCGACCTCCGCCGCATCGACGCCGACATCGCCGAGGCCGAGGCGCTGCGCTCCGACCGCGGGCGGCAGATCGAACAGCAGCAGGTGGCCGAAGCGCTGTCCACCCACCTGGCCGCCAACCGGTTCGAGAAGTGGCTGCTCGACGAGGCCGTACAGCAGCTCGTGCACGGCGCGTCCCAGGTCCTGGGCGAGCTCAGCGGCGGTGCCTACGCACTGGCGGTCGACCCCCGCAGCGGCGGGTTCCTGGTCGTCGACCACGCCAACGCGTCCCAGACGCGGCCCGCCCGCACGCTGTCGGGGGGCGAGACGTTCCTCGCCTCGTTGGCGCTGGCCCTGGCGCTGGCCGACCACCTGGGGACGACGCTCGCCGCCACCGGGCCCGCCCGGCTCGACGCCCTGTTCCTCGACGAGGGATTCGGCACCCTAGATGCCGACACGCTGGACGTCGTGGCCACCGCCCTCGACGAGCTCGGCGCCGGCGGCCGGATGGTGGGCGTGGTCACCCACGTCCGGGAACTGGCCAACCGACTGCCCGTCCGCTTCGAGGTGCGCAAGGTCGGCGGTAGCGCCACCGTCGAGCGGGTCGACGGGGCCGACACGTAGGACCTGTGACCGCCCCGGGGCGGTCGGGGGCGCGATGCTGCCTGCCCATCCTGACGCCCCAGGAGCACGGCGCTACGTGCCGGCGCCGGTTGGCCGAAGCTACAGGCGCTGCACGACCGGTGGCAGCTCCGGTGTGGCGCGTGCACGGAAGTCGGCACGGACGCGCCCGTGGCGGCGCCCGAAGCCGCAGCCTCCGGTGAACACCAAAGCGGGCCACAGCAGCCACAGGGCCCACGGTCCCGTCGCGATGGCCAGAACGACCACGGCGGCGACCGCCAAGAGTCGGGCGGGGATCAGAGGCGCCCGAACGGATCCCGGCTCGAGCCGGCGGCGGGACCGAGTCGGGGCAGGCGGCGGATCGGCCGCGGGGAGGTCGGCCAGCAGCGGCTCCAGGTCGCGTCCGATCCGCGACGCAAGGGCGGCCTCGACCCGCTCCTCGTACTCCTCGACCGTGAGCCGTCCGTCCGCGAAGTGGCCGGCCAGGGCCGCCACCACCTCGTCGCGCTCGGCCTGTGACACCCGCAGATCCGGATCGCGCCGCTCCGGCTCGTCAGCCTCTTCGATCCACGTCCATCCGCCGCGGGACCAGACGTCCTCGCGATAGCGATGGTGGGAGATGTGACACATCAGCACCATGATGGCACCGGGCGACGCCGCGAGGTATCCCGTCATTTGTCACACCGTCTGTCCATGATGGTGTGGTGAGGTTCGCGGTGGAGACGTGGGCGCCCGACTATGGGGCATCGGTGGACCGCGCCGCCCTGGCGGGTTCCGACGCCGAGGTCGACCTGGCGGTCGAGCGTGATCCCCCCGCATGGGCTCCCGTCCGGCCACCGGCCGGCGTGGCACCGGCGGCATGTGTCCTGTTCGTCGACGGCGTCCAGCGCATCGACGCGCGGATCTGGATCACCGGCGACCAAGCGGACCAACAGACGCGCCAGGGGGTGTGCGCAAGCTGGGCGGCCGGCATGGTGCGGTGTGATGAGCGCGCCCGGGTCGTGGCCACCGAGGTGCGGAGGGGCGTGCTGTGCCCGGGCCCCGCGGTCCAACCGATCGTCACCCGTCACGGTGACTACCGACACTATCCAGTGCCCGACACCAGCGGTGACCCCGTCGCCCAGGCCCTCGGCCGCGCTCGAGGCGACCTCGAGGGCCGGGTGGCGGTGGAGGCCATGGCGTCGGGCGAGGGTCAGGGCCCACTGCTGGTCGTCGACGGTCCGCTTGGCGACCGGCGCCACATCCCCGGGGCGGTGGGCTACGTCAAGACGCACCACGTCTCCTACCTGCCGGCCGCCCTGCAACCGGTGGCCACCGGCCTTGGCGTCGGCGACCGCACCCCGCTGTTCGCCATCGGCGAGCGCCGCTTCCGGTACTCCTGGTACCTGCGCCTCCCCGGTGCCGCCACGCACCCGTGGTGGGGGATCGTCCGGTGCGAGGCATCGGGTGACCTGGCCCGCGCCGCGGCGGTGGAGCTGGCCGACCTCCTGACGACGACGCTGCCCCGCTTCGCCAGCCAGCCGCACAACGATCCCCGCGCCCCCCAGAACCTGCACCCGATCGCCGGGCTCGAACGCGAGCTCCGGCGCCGTCTCGGCGACCCGGTCGTTCTGGATCGGGCCCTGCGCCGGGCGGCGCGGTCGTCGGTCTCGGGCAGCGCCGCCTGAACCCGCTGGTCGTTGAGGATGGTTGTCGAAGCGCCTCCCAGCGACGGCACCCGGTACCGTCGCCGTCGGTGATCCTCGTCGATGCCGCGGACCTGGCCGCGAGCCGGCCCGGCAAGCCACTGTTCGCCGGATTGTCGGTCACGGTCGCGAGCGGCGACCGGCTCGCCGTCGTGGGCGTGAACGGGTCCGGGAAGTCGACGTTGCTCGGCATGCTGGCCGGCACCGTCGAGCCCGAGACCGGCGCCATCCGCCGGGGACGCGGAGCCCGCGTGGTGGCCCTCGACCAGGCCGCGGCGCTACCCGAGGGCACGGTTCGCCAGGCCGTGGGCGGGACCTGGGAAGCGCCGGGCCCGAGCGGCCCGGCGCGGAGCGCCGAGAGCGGGAAGCACGGCGCCGAGGCGCTGCTCGACCGGGTGGGCATGTCCGCCCTTGCCGACGCCGACGTCCGCAGCTTGTCGGGCGGCCAGGCCAAGCGCACGGCGCTGGCTCGGGCACTGGCGGCGGTGGGCGAGTCGAGCGAGGGCGACCTGCTGGTCCTGGACGAGCCGACCAACCACCTCGACATGGACGCCATCGCCTGGCTCGAGGAGCGCCTCGCCGGCTTCCGCGGCGGGCTGGTCCTAGTCACCCACGACCGCCACGTGCTCGACCGGTTGACCACCAGCATCCTCGAGCTCGATCGCGGCCGCGCCCACGTGCACGACGGTGGCTACGCCTCCTACCTCGAGGCCCGGGTCGAGCGGGCCGAACGGGAGGCGGCCGCGGAACGCAAGCGGCGCAACCTGGCTCGGGCCGAGCTGGCGTGGCTGCGCCGGGGCGCCCCGGCCCGCACCCGCAAGCCCAAGGCCGACGTCGCCGCCGCTCGGCTCATGACCGAGGGCCGGCCGTCCGCACCCGCCCGGGCCGACGACCTGCCGTTGGCCGACCTCGTGCAAACCCCGCGACTCGGGGACACCGTCGTCGAGCTCCACGGGGTCAGCGACGGCTATGGCGACCACCTGCTGTTCGAGGGCGTCGACCTGTTGCTGGGTGCCGGCGAGCGCCTCGGGGTCATCGGGATCAACGGCAGCGGCAAGTCGACCCTGCTGGACCTCCTGGCGGGCCGGCGCCGGCCCCGCGCCGGCCGGATCGTGCAGGGATCCACGGTTCGTCTGGGTTACTACGACCAGCGCGGCGCCGAGCTACCGCTCGAGCGGCGTGTGCGCGAGGTCGTCGCCGGCCCCACCCGCCAGCCCGACTGGACCGACGCCGCGCTGCTGGAGCGGCTGTGGTTCGACAACGATGCGCAATGGGCGCCGATCCGGCTGCTGTCCGGTGGGGAACGCCGACGCCTCCTGCTCGTTCTCGTGCTGCGCCAGGCGCCCAATGTCTTGCTGCTCGACGAGCCGACCAACGACCTCGACCTCGACACCCTGAGGGCCCTGGAGGACATGCTCGACGCGTGGCCCGGCACGCTGGTGGTCGTGAGCCACGACCGCGCGTTCCTGGAGCGCACCGTCGAGGACGTTGTCGTGCTCGATGGCCGGGGCCAGGCTCGGAAGGTGCCCGGTGGGTATGCGGCCTACGAGTCCCATTGGCGAGCCGCCCGCCGTCGCGGCCGCGCCGCCGAGGTGGCGGGCGTCGGCGCCCGCGTAGAGGCCGGCACGCGGGCCGGGCCACCGGGGGCCCGGGCCCGTGGACGGCGCCGGAGCAACGACCAATCGCGGGGCGGCGGCACGCGCCGCACACCCAGCACGCTCCGCCATCTGTTGCGCCGGGCGGAAACAGAGATGCGCCGCCTTCAGGATCGGCAGGCTGCGCTCGAGGCGGAGCTGGCTGGGGCCATGGGCGATCACGTCGCGCTGGCGTGCGTGGGCGAGGAGCTGGCGGTCGTCAGCGGCGAGCTGGCGGCGGCCGAGGAGCACTGGCTCGCCCTCGCCGAGGAGGCGGAGTCGGTCGGCCTGACACCCTGATGCCCCATGCATCGGCGAGGTCCGTCGGACGAGATGTCGGGTCGCCGCTCAGAGGCCCAGCGGATAGGGCGCTCCGAAGGGCACGCCCGCGTGGGAATTGTTGCTGGGTCGCAGCTCAACAGCTGGGCCTCCCAGCAGCGCTGACCGCCGCAGGCCATGAGAACGTGCCTATCCGCTGATGCTTTCAGCAGGCATGTTCCGCAGGGGAGCGGCGCTAGCCTGACGCCATGGTCATGATCGTCACCGAGCCCGCCCGGGAGAAGATCCTGGAGCTTCGGGCCCAGGAGGACGACCCAGACGCGCTCGGTCTGCGCGTCGAGGTCACGGGCGTCCAGGGCGTCGAGTACACCTACGACCTCACCTTGGACCCGGTGGCCGAGGCCGACCTCGACGCCGGCGACGTGGTGGAGCACGAGGGTGCGCTACCGGTGATCATCCCGGTCGACAGCCTCGACGCCCTAAGGGGCGCCACCCTGGACCTGCCGGCGACGGGTGGGCAGAACGGCCTCGTCCTCCGCAACCCCAATCGCCCCGACCCGCTCTCCGGCGCGCACATCGAGCTGTCCGGCACGATCGACGAGAAGGTCCGCCAGTTGCTCGACGGTCAGATCAACCCCGCGCTGGCGATGCATGGTGGGTTCGCGGGCCTCGACCGGGTGGAGGGGAGCGTCGTCTACGTCACGATGGGCGGAGGCTGCCAGGGATGCGCGGTGTCGGCCATGACGCTGCGCGAAGGCATCTCGCGATCCATCCGCGAGGCCATTCACGAGGTCACCGAGGTGGTCGACACGACCGACCACTCGATGGGAGAGAACCCCTACTATACGTGACGTAGTCCGCGGGGCCGGCATGGTGAGTTTTCGCGCTGGCCGTAACGCCGCGGTGCGGCCCATCGATAACAACATGTGACAGGCGACACCTAGCTCAGCTATGGTGAACCCCGATCACCGCTGGGGGCGACCAGGGGGAGAGGCCCGGGCCGGTTTTGCCGGTCCGGGCCTTGTCGCGTCTGTCGGCGGTTACCCCGGGCCGGCCAGAACCGCACGCACCGTGGCGGCGATGCCCGCGCTGTCCAGCCCCACCGAGGCGAGGATGTCGTCGGGCTTGCCATGGGGGATGAACCGGACAGGTACGCCCAGCACAGTCACCGACGGGCCGTCCCCGTCCTCGCGGTCGGTCGTGATCTCGGCCAATCGGTCGGCGATGGCCGAACCGGCACCACCTTCCCGGTAGCCGTCCTCGACCGTGACGACACGGGCATAGGTTGCGGCTTCGGCGAGCATCTCCTCGTCGAGCGGCTTGACCAACCGCACGTCCCACACCGCGGCCTCGACCCCGTGGGACGAGGCCAACGACTCGGCGGCGGCCCGAGCCGGGCCGAGCGTCTTGCCGACCGCGAGGATGCACACGTCGCGCCCGGCACGGACCTTGCGTGCGGACAGGCCGGAGCCGAC
>Ga0299914_10002249_pt1 | contig 13267 bp, 10 predicted proteins | sample RVTome_10_FD_201361 | JGI IMG/M metagenome (GOLD analysis project Ga0299914, IMG submission 201361) | Soil microbial communities from uranium-contaminated site in the Upper Colorado River Basin, Wyoming, United States - RVT153D57 (version 2) ...
CCAGGGGCCGACTCGGGGCGGCACCGCTTGCAGGGTCGGAAGCCGGCATCCTCGGCGGCCGCGGGGTGGGCGAAGAAGCACACGTTGTGGCGACGGGGCATGCGCGACGGGCACACCGGTCGGCAGTAGACGCCCGTCGACGTGACGCCGGCGTAGAAGACCCCGTCGAAGCGTCGGTCGCGTGCCTGCAGGGCCTCGTAGCAGTGATCGGCGTCGAGTTCCATCGATGTCATTGTCCATCGACGAGCAGCGGCGCGCTGGCGGGATCCGGACGTGGCGGTCGGGTGGTCAACCAGTCGAATGACAGGGGTGTAACCTCTGGTATGGCTGACCTCGACATCGGATCCCAGGCTGCGTTCTCCGGCGGGTTGCAGATCGGGCTGGGCAAGGCGGGTCGCCGGGCCTACGGCTTCGACGACATCGCCATCGTGCCCTCGCGCCGCACCCGCGATCCCGAGGACGTGGACATCACCTGGGAGATCGCAGGGCTCCCATACGCGCTGCCAGTGCTGGCTTCTGCCATGGACGGGGTGGTCAGCCCAGAGACCGCCATCGAGATCGGCCGTCTCGGGGGCCAGGCCGTGCTCAACCTCGAGGGTCTGTGGACCCGCTACGTCGACGCCGACGCCGTGCTGGAGGAGATCGCCACACTGGCCGCTGACAAGGCCACGCAGCGCATGCAGGAGCTCTACGGCGAGCCCATCAAGGAGGAGCTGATCGTCCAGCGCATCGGCGAGATCAAGGCCGGTGGGGTACGGGCCGCGGCCAGCCTCACACCGCAGCGCACCGAGCGCTACGCCGAGCTCCTCTCCGAGCTGGGTCTCGACCTGTTCGTCATCCAGGGCACGGTGGTGTCCGCCGAGCACGTCTCCTCGGTGGCCGAGCCGCTCAACCTCAAGACGTTCGTCCGCCAGTTCCCGGTCCCGGTCGTGGTGGGTGGATGTGCCAGCTACCAGACTGCCCTGCACCTGATGAGGACCGGGGCCGCCGGCGTGCTCGTCGGCGTCGGGCCCGGCCACGCCTGCACCAGCCGAGGGGTGCTGGGCATCGGCGTTCCCCAGGCCACCGCCATCGCCGATGCCCGGGCCGCTCGCATGCGCCACCTGGACGAGACCGGCGAGTACTGCCACGTCATCGCCGATGGGGGCATGGCCAACGGCGGCGACATCGCCAAGGCCATCGTGTGCGGCGCCGATGCCGTCATGATCGGCTCGCCCCTGGCCGCGGCCAGCGAGGCGCCGGGACGTGGACACCACTGGGGTATGGCCACGTTCCATCCCACGTTGCCCCGGGGAGCCAAGGTCGTTACCCAGACGCGTGGCACTCTCGAGGAGATCCTGGTGGGCCCGGCCCGCCACAACGATGGCAGGCTCAACCTGTTCGGTGCCCTGCGGACCTCGATGGCAACCTGCGGCTACGAGAACCTCAAGGAGTTCCAGAAGGCCGAGGTCATGGTTGCACCCGCCCTCCAGACGGAGGGCAAGTACCTCCAGCAGGCGCAGGGTGTGGGCATGGCCCATCGCTGAGGGGCCACAGCCCCTGGGGGGCCCAGTCGTCGTGAGCGCAGCCGTCGCACCCGCCACCCAGACCGTCCTGGTCGTCGACTTCGGCGCGCAGTACGCGCAGCTCATCGCCCGCCGAGTGCGGGAGTGCCACACCTACAGCGAGATCGTGCCGCCCACCATCACGGCTGCCGAGGTGGCCGAGCGCGCTCCGGCCGGCATCGTCCTCAGCGGGGGCCCGGCGTCGGTGCACGTGGAAGGGGCGCCTCGCCTCGACCCCGCCGTGTACGAGCTGGGCGTCCCCGTCCTCGGTATCTGCTACGGCGCCCAGCTCGTGGCACTGCAGTTGGGCGGGGAGGTCGAGCGGTCCGGTCGGGGCGAGTACGGCCGCACGCAGCTGACCCGGCTCGGCCCGTCGTCGCTGTTCGCCCCCAGCGCGCCAACCGCCCAGCCGGTGTGGATGAGCCACTTCGACGCCATCGTGGCGGCGCCACCCGGCTTCACCGTCACGTCGGCCACGTCAGCGGCTCCGGTCGCCTCGCTGGAGGACGACACCCGCCGCCTCTACGGCGTGCAGTTCCACCCCGAGGTCGCCCACACACCCGAGGGCCAGCCACTGCTCGACCGCTTCGTGCGCGAGGTCTGCGGAAGCCGGGGCACGTGGACCATGGCCTCGATCATCGACGCCACCACCGAGGCCGTGCGGGCGCAGGTGGGCAACGAGCGCGCCATCTGCGGGCTCTCCGGCGGTGTCGACTCCGCAGTGGCTGCCGCTCTGGTGCACAGGGCCATCGGCAGCCAGCTCACCTGCGTGTTCGTCGACACGGGGCTCATGCGCCTGGGCGAGGCGCAACAGGTGGTGGAGACCTTCCGGCGCACCCAGGGCATCGAGCTCGTCCACGTCCGCGCCGACGGCCAGTTCTTCGAGGCGCTGGCGGGGGTGACGGACCCCGAGGAGAAGCGCAAGATCATCGGCGAGCGGTTCATCCGCATCTTCGAGCGCGCCGCCGGTGGCATCACCGACGCGCGCTTCTTGGTCCAGGGCACCCTGTACCCCGACGTCATCGAGTCGGGCAGTGAGCATGGGTCCGTCATCAAGAGCCACCACAACGTGGGCGGGCTGCCACCCGACATGGACTTCGAGCTGGTCGAGCCGCTGAGGAACCTGTTCAAGGACGAGGTCCGCTCCGTCGGCTCCGAGCTCGGCCTGCCCGAGGAGATCGTCTGGCGCCACCCGTTCCCCGGGCCCGGGCTCGGTGTGAGGATCATCGGCGAGGTGACTCCCGAGAAGGTGGCGATCCTGCAGCGGGCCGACGCCATCGTGCGCGAGGAGCTGCGAGCCGCAGGGTTGGAGCGCGAGATCTGGCAGGCCTTCGCCGTGCTGGCTGACATCCGGTCGGTCGGTGTCATGGGTGACGAGCGCACGTACGCGCGTCCTGTCATCATCCGCGCGGTCACCAGTGAGGACGCGATGACGGCAGACTGGGCTCGGATCCCCTATGACGTGCTGGAACGCATGTCGAGCCGCATCATCGGAGAGGTCGAAGGCGTGAACCGGGTGGCGTACGACATCACGTCGAAGCCGCCAGGAACGATCGAATGGGAGTGACGCCCCCCATGGGAGGTCGAACGGCATGGCGGACAGCGTGGATCGCCCCTATCCCGACGCCAACGAGCCCCCCACCAGCGGCGCGCCGATCGCGGCCCGCATACCGATCCCTGGCGGTGTGCCCCTGTTCGACGCCGGGCCGCAGCCGCAGGGTGCCGGGCACCCACAGATCCAGGGAGGGGCGTCGCCCGTGCCCGAGGTGACGCCGGACCTGCTGCTGCGCGCCCAGGACGACGTCGAACCCCGCCGGGAGGGCGAGGACTTCACCCTGGCCGTGAACCTGATGTTCGTCGGTCGCGACCAGGAGTTCGTGCGGCGCTGGTGGCAGGCCTGCGACGACGCCGGGCTGGCGTCGTTGGGGAGCACCTCCAGGCGTCAGGAACCCCACGTGACCCTGGCCGTGCTCGAGGGCTCCATTCCGGAGAAGCTCATCGACCGGTTGGAGCGGGAGCTGGCGGGCACAGGCGGTCCCACCATCCTGCTGGCCCACTTCGGGGTCTTCGTGCATCCCGGCTTCGTGCTGTTCCTCGGGGTCACCCCCACCGACGAGCTGCGCTTCCTGCAGCGTTCGGTCATCGACACGGCCTCCTCGGCCGGCTTCGTCGTGTGGGACCACTACCGCCCTGGCGCCTGGGTTCCGCACTGCACCCTGGCCCGTGGCTTCTCGAGCCTGACCGACGTCAGGCCGCTCCTCGACGCCCACCTGTCAGAGCTGCCCGCCCTCCCCATCCTGATGCACACCCTGGCCGTACAGGTGGTCGAGCTCGGTGGCGGGGACGAGGTGGCCCGGGTGCCCTTGCTCTGACCCTGGAACTGCGACAACCCACGAGGTTCCCGACTGGCTGCGGGGAGATCGAGCGGGGCTCGATGGGGAGGCGCCGCGGCAGCGACCGTAGGCTCGGGTGCGGGATCGAGCAGGGGAGCCGTCCATGACGTCCACCGAACCGACCACCGCAACCAGCGAGCTGTTCGCCGGCCTGAAGGTCATAGACACCGATGCCCACTGGTCCGAGCCGCACGACCTGTGGACGGCGCGGGCCCCGGCCGCATACCGGGACCGGGTGCCCAGGGTGATGGAGCGCAACGGCAAGCGTCGCTGGGTGGTGGACGACGGCATCCCCCTCGCCGGCGTGTCGGCCACGTCGGCCATCGGTCCCGACGGCAACAAGCTCCAGGGGATGGGATGGCTCAAGCTGGACGTCGACATGGTCCACGAGGCGTCCTCGCAGCTGGGGCCGCGCCTGGTCGTGCTCGACGCCCTGGGCATCCACGCCCAGATCCTCTATCCCAACGTCGGCGGCTTCGGGAACCAGCGGTTCATGCAGGTCGGCGACGAGGCCCTGCGCATCGCCTGTGTGGAGATCTACAACGACTACATGGCCGAGCTGCAGGCCGACTCCGGCGAGCGGCTGCTGCCCATGGCGCTGGTGCCGTTCTGGGACATCGCCGCCGCCGTGGCCGAGATCGAGCGGGCCCACGCGCTCGGCTTCCGCGGGATCGTGATGTGCTCCAACCCCCACGACTCGGGCATGCCCGACTTCTGCCAGACGGACTGGGAGCCGTTCTGGGACGTGTGCGAGTCCCTGGCCATGCCCGTGAACTTCCACATCGGCTCGAGCGAGGGGGACATCGACTGGTTCGGCCGCGTGCCCTACGACACCTGGTCGGGCGACGTCAAGCTGACGATCGGAGGAGCCAACATCTTCCTGGGCCAGTCCCGTTGGATGTCCAACCTGCTGTTCTCCGACGTGCCCGAACGTCACCCCGACCTGCAGTTCGTGTCGGTGGAGAGCGGCGTGGGCTGGATCCCATTCCTGTTGGAGGCGCTGGACTACCAGGCCGGCGAGACCGCCCCCGACCGCCTGGCGCACCTGTCCATGAAGCCCTCGGAGTACTTCAAGCGCCAGTTCCACGCCTGCTTCTGGTTCGAGTCCCACGGCGTGGCGCCCGCCATCGACTTCCTGGGCGCCACCCAGGTCATGTTCGAGACGGACTTCCCCCACCCCACGTGCCTGTACCCGCGCTCGATGGAGCGGACGGCCGAGACCCTGGGCTCGCTGGCACCCGATGTGCGGCGCCTGATCCTGCAGGACAACGCCGCCCGGCTCTACGGCATCGCCCTCTGACCGGTCCCACCTTCCCCGGTCCGGGCGCCCGGCTGGTCGATCCAGGCCCTGAGCACGGCCGGCAGGTGGTCGGGGTAGCTCAGGTCGTCCCAGGGGATCTCGTCGGGCCCGAACCAGGCCGCCTCGCTGTTCTCGTCGTCGAGCGTCAGTCCCTGGATCTCCTCGGCGCTGGCCAGGTAGTAGTGGTTGAGGGTGATGGACGGCGGGTCGTCACCGGCGTAGGAGTCGTTCCACATCCCCAGCAGTGGGCCGAGGACGATGTCGAGCCCCGTTTCCTCGCGGGCCTCGCGGACGGCTGTGTCGGCGGGTAGCTCGGCACCGTCGCAGAATCCGCCAGGGACGTCCCAGCGTCCGACGTGGGGCGGTATGGCGCGCCGCACCAGCAGAGCTCGCCCGCCGTGGACGATCACCGTCCCTGCGCAGGGCTTGGCGTTGGACCAGAAGGCCTCCCCGCATCCAGGGCAACGGCCCGGCGGGTCGACGTCGATGCGGGCTCCGCAGCCGGGGCAGTAGCGATACCGGGCCCTGGTCATGGTGGCGGCCGCGTCACGTGCCGGCCAGGCGGGCCACCACAGGGGCGAACTCGTGCAGCACCTCGGGCCCGAGGCTGGTGTAGCTGAAGCCCCACCGCTCCCGGCGCTCTACCAGGGTCTCGCAGATCTCGGAGACCGTGCCGGCCAGCGCGAAGGGAGCGGCCAGGGCCTGCTCGGGTGTCAGGCCGAAGCCGGCGCTCACCGTCTCGGCCAGGCCCCGACGGTCCTCGGTGACCGACGCCACGAAGACCCGGATGTGGAGCTCCAACTGCTCGAAGCGGTCGCCGGCCGCCTGGCGGACCCAGGCCACCTTCTCGTCGGCGCGCTCGGCGGTGGCGTCGGCGCCGACGTCGGGCCCGATGACGCCGCCGGCCAGGTTGAAGTTGACGCCCACGATGTCGGCCTCGGTGGCGGCGGTGGTGAGCATGCGCCGGCCGCCCCCGCCGACGAGGATCGGGGGCCCGGGCTTCTGGATCGGCTTGGGCTGCCCGTCCAGCCCGTTGATCGACACGTGGTGACCGGAGACCTCCACTGGCCCAGGGCCCCATAGGGCCCGGACGGCCCCGAGGAACTCGACCATGCGTTCGATGCGAACGCCTGCGGGGTCGTAGGCCAGTCCGGCCTGGTCGTAGTCCGACCGCATCCAACCCGCGCCCAGGCCGAGCTCGAAACGGCCGTCGGAGACCACGTCGAGGGTGGCTGCCTCCTTGGCCAGCGTGACCGGGTGGCGGTAGTCGACGCCGTAGACGAGGGTGCCGATGCGCAGCCGCGTCGTCACCGCCGCCGCGGTGGCCAGGGCCGGACCGGGTGCCAGTTGGCGGTCGAAGTGATCGGGCATGGTGAGGGTGTCGTAGCCGAGGTCCTCCGCGGCTCGGGCCAGCTCCTTCCAGCCCGAGGCGTCACCGCCACCCGGGGCCTGGATCCCGAAGCGGAAGGGTCGCAGCGCGGTCACGGGCGGGCAGCGTAATGAGCCTCGGGCCATCTGGAACCGCTCCGAGGTGCGCCGGCGGGTCGCATCGAACAGAATGGCGATCCGTGCAGCCGTCCAGGCCGACGGTTCGGCCCTATCGCAACACGGTGATCCGCGACGGCATGGTCGTCCGCGCCGTGACGACGCGCGCCCCGGTGGGCTTCGCACGCGCCGAGGACCGGGTTCGATGGCGGTTCGGGGCGGGCTCGCCCCTGATCGGCACCATCGTCTTCGTGGTCATCTGCCTGGCGCTGGTGGTGGCCGGGTTCTTCATCGTCCGCCACATCCAGCGCGTCGACATCACGGTCAACGGCGTGACCGAGGGCCAGTACCGCACGGGACGTGACCTCGCGGGCGGGATCGTGTCCATCGACGTCGAGGGGGGTGAGGTCGGTAACGCCACGGTCCTGCTCGACGGGCGCCAGCGTGAGGACATCCTGTGGGCCGGCAGCCGCATCTCCTGGGTGCCGGACGGCATCAGCGACGGCGAGCACTCGCTCGAGGTGGTGGTGCCCCGCTCGTTGTTCGGTTCCGTCAGCACCTCGGTCAGCTTCATCGTGGACTCCCAGCCGCCCGTGTTCGACGTGCCCGTTCAGTTCGACCCCGTGCCCATCGATGAACCGGTCCGCCTCGACGGCTGGCTCGAGCCCGGTGCCACGATGACCGTCAACGGCGAGCCCCACGAGGTCGCAGCCAACGGCACCTTCCGCCTCGACTTCGACCTGCCCCCGACGAAACCCATCGCCCTGCGGGCCACCGACGAGGCCGGCAACGTGGTCGAGATGACCACGGTCGTCCCCGTCGAGTACCCCGAGGTTCGGGCGGTCCACGTGTCCGCCGCAGCCTGGGCCCACGAGGAGCTGAAGGCCGGGATCCTCGACATGATCGCCGACGGGCGGATCAACGCCGTCGAGCTCGACCTCAAGGACGAAGCGGGCGAGATCGGCTTCGACTCCACCAGCGAGATCGGGCTGGCGGCGGGGTCAGTGATGGATCGCTACGACCTAGAGGAGGCGGTCGACGAGCTCCACGGGCTGGGGGTCCGCGTCATCGGCCGGATCGTGGCGTTCCGTGATCCCGTCCTCAGCGCCTACGCCTGGGAGGCAGGCCTGGAGGACTGGGTCATCCAGACCGCGGACGGCCGGCCGCACGGCAAGTACGGCGGCTTCAGCAACTACGCGCACCCCGAGGTGCAGCGCTACAACCTCGAGCTGGCCCTGGAGGCGGCCGACGCCGGGGTGGACGACGTCATCTGGGACTACATCCGCAGGCCCGAGGGCCCGCCCGACAGCATGATCGTGCCCGTGATCGGCGACAAGCTGTCGAGCGAGCACATCGCCGACTTCCTGTCCCGCAGCCACGCCCTGCTGCGGGAGAAGGGCGTGGTGCAGGGCGCGTCGGTGTTCGGCATCGCCGTGACCCGCCCGGAACAGATCGCCCAGGACGTCCCCGCCATCGCTGCGAGCAGCGACTACGTCGCCCCGATGGTCTACCCGGCGCTGTGGACGGACGGCGAGTACAACGTCGAGACGCCCGAGTCCCAGCCCTACGACATCGTCAAGGCCTCTCTGGCCGACTTCGTGGAGGCGGTGAAGGGAACGGGAGCCGTGCTCGTCCCCTGGATCCAGGACTTCTCGATGGGGGTCACATACGGCGAGCCCGAGGTCCGTGCCCAGCTGGAAGCGGCCGAGGAGCTCGGCACATCGGGCTGGCTGATCTGGGACCCGCGCGTGACCTACACCGTCGACGCTCTCGATCCCGTGTCGCCCGCCACCGCCGGCGCAGCCGGAACCAGTGAGGCCGGTGGGGGCGCCGACCGGTCCGGGGACGGCTGAGGCTGCCGGCGGCGCCGGACCGCGGCGCCTCGGTAGAGTCCGAATGACATGCCTGAAACCCCGGTCATCCAGGGCTTGAACCCGGCGCAGTACGACGCGGTCCTGCACCTCGGCGGGCCGGCGCTGGTGGTGGCAGGAGCCGGCTCCGGCAAGACCAGGGTGCTGACGCACCGCATCGCATGGCTGATCGAGAGCGAGGGCGTGAGCCCCTTCGAGATCCTGGCCATCACGTTCACCAACAAGGCCGCCGACGAGATGAAGCAGCGGGTGGCCGCCCTGGTGGGGCCAGTGGCCCGCAAGATGTGGGTGTCGACGTTCCATTCGGCCTGCGTGCGCATCCTCCGCCGTGATGCCTCCGTCCTGGGGTACCCGTCCGCGTTCAGCATCTACGACCAGGCCGACGCCGTGCGCCTCACCAACTACGTGCTGAGGGACCTGAACCTGGACGTGAAGAAGTTCCCGCCCCGGTCCGTGCACGCCCAGATCTCGGCCGCCAAGAACGACCTGGTGTCGCCGGCGGAGGCCAGGGACCGGGCCGGCTCGATGCTGGAACGCCGCATGGCCGACGTCTACGAGGAGTACCAGCAGCGCCTGCGCAGGGCAGGGGCCATGGACTTCGACGATCTGCTGGGTGTCACCGTCGAGCTCCTCTCGACCCAGCCCGATGTGCTGGCCCACTACCAGCAGCGGTTCCAGCACGTGCTGGTGGACGAGTACCAGGACACCAACCGGGCCCAGAACGAGATCGTCCTGCGCCTCGGGGCGCTGCACCGCAACGTCTTCGTGGTGGGCGATGCCGACCAGTCCATCTACGCGTTCCGCAAGGCCGACATCCGCAACATCCTCGAGTTCGAGCGCGCCTTCCCCGACACCACCACGATGGTGCTGGACCAGAACTACCGGTCCACGCAGACCATCCTGGACGCAGCCAACGCCGTCATCGCCCACAACGTCGGGCGCAAGCCCAAGGACCTGTGGACAGACCGGGGGCCAGGCGACCGGATCATCCGCTACCAGGGCGACGACGAGGTCGACGAGGCGGCCTGGGTGGCCGCCGAGATCGCCCGCCTGCACGACGGGAGCGAGCTGCGATGGGGCGACCTCGCCGTCTTCTACCGCACCAACGCCCAGTCCCGCATCCTCGAGGAGCACCTCGTACGCCACGGAGTGCCGTACAAGGTCATCGGCGGTACCCGGTTCTACGACCGCAAGGAGGTGAAGGACGCGCTGGCATACCTCCGTGCGGTCGTGAACCCCGCCGACGAGGTGTCACTGAAGCGCATCGTGAACGTCCCCAAGCGCGGCATCGGCGACGGCAGCATCGGCAAGCTCGACGCATGGTCGACCGCGGCCGGCGTGTCGTTCCTCGAGGGCCTGCACCACAGTTACGAAGCGGGTGTCACCGGGCGCGCCGCCACCGGCATCGAGCGGTTCCTGGAGCTGCTGGCGGGGCTGGAGGAAGTGCGCGACGAGGGGCCGGCGGCCGTGCTCGGGCGCGCCCTGGACCGTTCCGGGTACCTCGACGAGCTGCGCGCCGAGCGCTCCATCGAGGCCGAAGGGAGGCTCGAGAACCTGGCCGAGCTCGTGGGCACGGCCGAGGAGTTCACTTCGGCTGAGGAGTTCCTGGAGCAGGTGAGCCTGGTCAGCGACACCGACGATCTCGGCGACGACGAGACGTCGGTCCTGCTCATGACGCTGCACTCGGCCAAGGGCCTCGAGTTCCCCGTGGTGTTCATCATGGGTCTCGAGGACGGGGTGTTCCCCCACATCCGCTCGCTGTCCGAGCCAGACCAGCTCGAGGAAGAGCGCAGGCTCTGCTACGTCGGGATCACGCGCGCCGAGCGCCACCTCTACCTGACCAACGCCTGGAGCCGCACCTTGTTCGGGTCAACGCAGTACAACCCGCCGAGCCGGTTCCTCGAGGAGATCCCCGTCGAGCTCATCGAGGACCGCTCGCCCGACCGCGGCGCCCGCAGCGCCGGACGCAGCTCGCTGCGGCGGTTGGGGGGCTGGGGCGACGATCGCTGGACGGAGCGTGGCAGGGGAGAGGGTGGGGGTGCGGGCGGAGCTGACCGCGGCGCGTCGGGCCTGGTGCTGTCCGAGGAGCAGGAGGAGCGGCGCCGGCAGCGCCGCGAGCGGGCGCGCGACCGGGTGGTGGAGCGGGCCATGGAGTCAGGGCGGGACCTTTCCCGCCACGGCAGCCTTGGCATAAGGGCCGGCGACGACGTTCGCCACGCCCGCTGGGGCGAGGGAGTGGTGCTCGACATCATCGGCAGCGGCGACAAGGCCGAGGCTGTGGTCAACTTCTCCGATGCGGGGGAGAAGCGCCTGCTCCTGAGCTGGGCGCCGCTCGAGAAGCTCTGAGACGGCCCGTCCGGCCGGCTTGGGCGGTGAGGGCCGTCAGCCGGTGTCGCGGTCGGCGAAGTTGAGGTCGATGATGAGCCGACCGTCGTCGTAGGTGACGGGGAACCGCTCTTGTCCGGCGCCGTCGGGCGGGACCACCAAGCCGTCGCAGGAATCGATGAGGTCGAGTGTGTCCCGGTCCAAGGTGACGAGGCAGCCGTCGGAGGCCACCGCCGCGAAGGCGTGGTAGCCGGTCACCTCGTCGTCGCCCACGTGGGTGACCCACAGGGCCCGCTCTCCCCCGGCCAGGTCGTTGAGCAGCAGCGGTGAGCGGGCTCTGACCGTGGAGGCCGAGATGTCGTACACGTCGTCGCCGAGGTTGGACGTGTCACGGTTACGGAACGTCGGCAGGACCGAGACGACCACCACTGCCACGACCAGCACGGCCACCACGCCGGCCGCGACCACGATGGCGCGGGTGTCCGAGCGGGCCGGACGGCGCGCCCGCGGCGGCCGTGGGCCGTTCCCCGATGGCGGGGCCCCGTCGGCCCCTTCGACGACCACGCCGATCAGTATGCAGCCCGCCCCCCTGGGCCGGTTGGCAGAGCTCCCCGCCGAGGGGCCCAGGCCCGAACCTCGGACCGACGGTTCGGGCCCGCGAAGGGCCGCTGCCTAGTATGGCGAGCCGGTCGGCGGGCCGCCTGGGCCCGGATCGACCGCCACGCAGGAGGAGGAGTGGATCTCTTCGAGTACCAGGGCAAGCAGTTCTTCGCCCGCTACGACTTGCCCGTGAGCCCGGGGGAGGTTGCCTTCAGCGTCGACGACGCAGTCGGGGCGGCCGAGCGGCTCGGTGTCCCCGTCATGGTCAAGGCTCAGGTGCACACCGGCGGTCGCGGCAAGGCCGGCGGCGTGAAGTTCGCGGCCACCATCGAGGAAGTGGCCACCCATGCCGGCAACATCGTGGGCCTGGACATCGGCGGGCACATCGTGCGACGCCTGTGGATCGAGAAGGCCTCTGACATCTCCGAGGAGTACTACGCCAGCTTCACCCTCGACCGCTCGGCCAAGCTGCACCTGGGCATGCTCTCGGCCGAGGGTGGGGTGGAGATCGAGCAGGTTGCGGCCACCCATCCCGAAGCCATCGCCCGCATCCACGTCGACCCCACCGAGGGCCTCAGCGAGGCGCGGTGCCGAGCCTGGGTCGAGTCCGCCAACCTCAACCCTGTGGCAGTCGAAGGCACGGTGGCCGTCCTGTCGAAGCTCTACCGGGCGTATGTCGACGGTGATGCCGACCTGGTGGAGATCAATCCCCTGATACTCACCCCCGACAACCGGGTGCACGTGCTCGACGCCAAGGTCACCCTCGACGACAACGCCGCCTTCCGCCACGACCTGAGCGAGTACGACGAGACGCAGAGCCGTGACGAGCGCGAGGCGGCGGCACACGCCAAGGGCCTGCAGTACGTGGGCCTGGAGGGCTCGGTGGGGGTGATCGCCAACGGCGCCGGGTTGGCCATGAGCACGGTCGACGTCGTGAACCAGGTCGGGGGCAAGCCGGCCAACTTCCTGGACATCGGCGGGGGCGCCAACGCCGACGTGATGGCCGGGGCCCTGGAGGTCATCAACAACGACCCCGACGTGAAGTCGATCTTCATCAACATCTTCGGGGGCATCACCCGCGGGGAGGAGGTCGCCAACGGCATCGTCGAGGCCATCGGCCGGGTCGACATCGAGGCCCCCATCGTCATCCGGCTCGACGGCACCAACGCCGACGAGGGGCGGACCATCCTCGATCCACACCTCTCGGACACGCTGATGGTGGAGCCGACGATGCTCGACGCGGCCCGCCGTGCCGTCGAGCTGGCCGATCGCTGAGGAGTGCGGCGTGAGCATCTTCGTGGACGAGAAGACCAGGGTCGTCTACCAGGGCCTGACGGGCAGCCAGGGGCGTTACTACGGCCTGCTGAACCGGGATTACGGCACGCAGGTGGTGGCGGGGACGAACCCCAACAAGGCGGGCACCGATGTCGACGGCGTGCCCATCTTCGCCACCGTGGCCGAGGCCGTCGAGGCCACCGGCGCCACCGCCAGCTGCGTGTTCATCCCTGCCCCTGGGGTGCGCTCCGCTGTGCTCGAGGCGGCCGAGGGCGGGATCGAGTTCATCACCGTCATCACCGAGGGCGTGCCCATGCACGACGAGGCGTACTTCTACGCCAAGCTCCGGCGTGACCACCCCGGGGTTCGGCTCCTGGGGCCGAACTGCCCTGGCATCATCAGCCCGGGCCGGGCCAACATCGGCATCACGGCCGGACACATCGCCAAGCCGGGCGGGCCCGTGGGCATCGTCAG